>Ga0075157_10001475_pt1 | contig 14694 bp, 15 predicted proteins | sample JI81BgreenDNA_FD_70967 | JGI IMG/M metagenome (GOLD analysis project Ga0075157, IMG submission 70967) | Wastewater effluent complex algal communities from Wisconsin, to seasonally profile nutrient transformation and Carbon sequestration -... | ecosystem: Engineered > WWTP > Effluent > Algae...
AAATCTAAAAAGAAGAAAAAGAAAAAAGGTGAAGATGAGGAAGAAGAAAATATAGAGCCCAAAGAGGAAGAGCCTAAGGATGAAGAAAAACCAAAAGAAGAGAAGAAATCTAAAAAGAAGAAAAAGAAAAAAGGTGAAGATGAGGAAGAAGATGAAAATGTAGAACCTAAAGAGGAAGAGCCTAAAGAAGAAGAAAAACCAAAAGATGAAAAGGTAAAGCCAAAAGAAGAGAAAGAAAAGCCTAAGGACGAAAAAGAGAAACCAAAAGAAGAAAAAGAAAAGCCTAAGGATAAGGACGAGAAGAAAAAAGATGACAAGAAGCCTAAGGATGAAAAAGAAAAGAAACCAACAAAAGAGAAGAAGAAAAAGAAAAAAGGTGAAGACGAAGAAGAAGATGAACCTAAAAAAGATGACAAACAAGAAGATAAAGATGGTTTTTAAAACAAAAAGAGGAGCAATTGCTCCTCTTTTTGTTTATGCTACTTTTTTTCTAAGTGAATTACCAATCATTTTTACTTGAATAGATTTTGGAATAATGTATCGCATCCAAGAGTAGAGCCTTACTAAAAACTTTGGTACATGCATTTTTCGTTTATCAAACATAGCTTGAATAGCCGAATGAGCCACATACTCTGGTGTAGAACTTAGTATTTGAGCTGAAAAGCCTATTTTAGCCGTATCTGCTATAATTTTTTCATTGGTGAGTATTCCCCCAGGGCATAGAGCTGTTACACTAACATTTGTACCTCTCAATTCTTCTCGCAATGCCCTTGAAAATGAATAAACATATTGCTTAGAAGCAGAATAAACAGTTTTGTAAGGCATTGTAAATAAGCCCGCCATACTCGAAATATTTAGTAAATATGCAGGACTATGATGCTTAAGCATGGGTAAGAATAAATGTGTTAGTTTTGTAAGAGCTAATACATTTAATTTTAACAAGTTATCAAAAAAACTTACATCAAAGCTATCGAAGCTACCAGTATAACCCATCCCTGCGTTATTAATCAGGTATTTAACAGCTAAATCTTTTGTTTGAACGAATTCTAAAATTTTAGAAGGGGCATTGTCTTGTGTGAGATCTATTCCTATTACTTCAACATCAACACCATATTTTGTTTGAATGAGATGAGCCGTTTCATAAAGCTCTGGACTATCTAAAGCCACTAGAATAAGATTAATTTGTTTTTTGGCTAATTCCTCAGCCATAGCCTTTCCCAAACCCTGACTACCACCCGTTATAAGAGCATAAAACTTCATAGCAAAAAATAAAATCCCTAATTTCGGCAAAAATATGCTTTTTTGGTCAGAAACCCTAATTTTTACCTAAAAACTTCTACTCTTGATTTTCCACAGGTAAAATTAGTTCTATAGATGTAAACTGATTGAGTTCACTTTCTAAAATGATTTCGCCTTGCATCTTATCTACAGCTTTCTGAACTACATGCAATCCCAAACCGTTTCCTTTAGAACCTTCATCTCCTCTGAAAAACATTTCGAATATTCTTGCCTTATAATGTGGTTTTATACCTATACCTTGGTCTGTTATTCTAATATGGTTTGTGCCTGTTCGTTCAATAAAAACTTCCAAATGTATTTGAATTGGTTTAGGATATGAAAAAATAATAGCGTTTTCTATGATGTTTTCCAAAGCTATTTCTATAAGAGCCTTATCACCTTGTATTTCTTCTTCACCTTGATAAGTATATTGTATATGAGGCATTTGCATTCGTTCTTTGAGATGCAAAATAATTTTTTCATACAAGCTAGGTAATGAAAATGTACTATAAACAATATCCTGATGAGCCACTTGATATAATCCAGATAGTTTTCTCAAAAGAGAATCCATTTGTTCTAAGGTTAAATGGATTTTATCAAAAATTTCTTTTACAGAATCTTTTTGCGATTCCATTTTACCCAAATTACTTAGCCCCATCATAGTAGATAAAGGACTTCGGAAGTCGTGAGCAAACCGATAAACATAAGTATCTAACTCATTATTTACGTTTTGTAGTTTTAAATTGGATTCAAAAAGTTTTTTAGTTCTCTCTTCTACAATTTTCTCTAAATTTTCATTGAGGGCTAGTAGTTCTGCATTTTGTTGTTCGATAATCCCTTTCTGATTGCCAATTTCTTCGTTTTTTTGTAGCAATACTTTATAAAATTGTTGTTTTCGTTTAGCTCGCCATAAAATAAAACCAATAACAGCAATGAGTATTAAGGTAATGATACCATAAATGATATTACGAAGTTGATTATTTTGTCTGAGAATGGATATTTGAGATTCTCTTTGTTCTATATCTTTTTTACGATTAATTTCTGCAATAATGGAAGCTTTATCTTGTTTGGCAATAGAGTCTAAAATCATCTTATGCTCCTGCAAGTAAACATAAGCATTCTCATAATCCTTCATTCCTTCGTAAATTTCTGCCAAAGTAATTGTAGCTTCTTTTATTCTTCTTTTTTGATAATACGTTTTGGCTAATTTCAAGCTTTGTAAAGAATTCTGTAATGCTTCTTGATATTGTTTTTTACCCAAATAAGCAATTCCGATGTTATTAAGAGTTGCTATATTTCTCTCGCTTTCTTTATATTTTTCTCGGATACTTTTTGCTTTGAATAAATATTTCAAAGCTTCGTCATGTTGGGAAAGATGATTTTGCACCAATCCAATATTATTATAAGTGACTCCTAATTCTTTTTCTAGGTTTAACTTTTCTTGTATTTTTTTATTTTCTTCAAAAAAAGAAAGAGCCTGCTTATAATTTTGCCTTTCCCAATAGATAATCCCTATACCATTGAGGCAATAAGTTTGAGCTTTTATAATATTGTATTTTTTACCTACTTCCAAACCTTTTTGATACATTTCAATGGCTTGGTCATAAAGTCCCTGTTCATTATTAATAAAACCCAAATTCATATAACTTTCAGCTATTCCATTCCAGTAATCTATGCTTTCTGCCTTTTCAAGAGCTTCTAAAGCTTTTATAAAAGACTGGTATTCATCTACTACTCTGTATTGCCTACTGATAAGGTTTAATAAAAAGACTTCTGTTGTATCATTTTCTGCTTTTTCGAGTAATCTTTCTAAACTATCAATATTTTTTTTTACAATAGTAGGATACTCCAGACCCACACCTGCCTCCTGTCCAAAAGTTTTAATACTTAGAACCAACAATATGAAAACAACTCTAATCAATATTTTTAAAATAAAAAGCCTATGAGCAATATATAAAAAAAGTATTATATAATTTCATTTAAGTACAATAAAGCATGTTTAATTTCTGCTACACTTACTTCAATATCAAAAATACCCTCTCCTATAGCTTTTAACAAAGTAAATTTGTGTATTCCATGTTCATTTTTTTTGTCTTGAAACGTCAATTCTACAATATGGGCTATTGTTTCGTCTGTAAAATAATTTTTATGGTAATTTTGTTTTATAAACAAAGTTATTTCATCAAGTTCTTCAATTGTCAAATATCCTAATTGGTGAGCCAGCCAGCTTTCAGCGACCATTCCCCAAGCAACAGCTTCACCATGTAAAAATGGTTTTTGGGAATCAAGAAAATAGCTTTCGATAGCATGCCCAATAGTATGTCCGAAATTTAATAGCTTGCGAACATTTTTTTCGTGGGGGTCTTGTGCTACAATTTTAGATTTAATTGCAATAGAATGGTTTACCAAAAAATCAAAATCTTGGTTTTCAAAGCTTACTTTAGATATCTTATCCCATACTTTTTTATCTGCAATCAAACAGTGTTTAATAATTTCGGCAAATCCAGAACGCTTTTCCCGTTCTGATAATGTTTCTAAAAATATGGTATCTATTAAAACTGCATTAGGTTCTTTAAATACCCCTATTTGGTTCTTAAAACCCTCAAAATCAATACCCAACTTACCTCCTACGCTTGCATCTACTTGAGAAAGCAAAGTAGTTGGAATTTGAATAAAGTCAATACCTCTTTTGTAAGTAGCTGCACAAAATCCACCCATATCGCCTATTACTCCTCCACCCAAATTGATACACAAAGCCTTTCTATCTATATTTTGAGTTGTCATGGTATGCCAAATAGTTTGGCAAGTATTTATATTTTTATATTGCTCTCCAGCTTTTATTTTTATAACTATTGCTTTTTCTGCAATATCTCCCAGTTTATTTAGGCAATAATGGTGTGTATTTTCATCACAAATAATGATATACTTTTGATAATTATTTTCTGTTATCCAGTTTTGAAGGGTTTGTTGAATATTATTTTTACAAAATATCACCATGAAATTTGAGAGGTAAAATATTGATTTGCTTACAATATTAACAAAAAATACTCTTTTAGAAAAGTTCTTGAGAAGCTTCTTTACAGTTTATATTGTGGTTTTTTGAAAACTTTTATTAGCTTTACTCCATTGTTTCAACCAAAAATAATTCAATATTATGAGTCTTCAAGTATTCACAGAAAAAGTACAAGCAATTGTAGGCGAAGATAGCCGTTTAAATGCAAGCGTAAAGTTTTCTACTGATGAGGGGGTATTGTTTGTAGATGCAAAGCAAGTTCCTAATGTAATTAGCAATGAAGATAAAGATGCTGATTGTACTGTAAGTCTTTCTGCTGCTGATGCAGTAAAATTATTAGAAGGAAATTTAAACCCTATGAATGCTTTTATGATGGGTAAAATCAAAGTAAAAGGAGATATGGGTGTAGCCATGAAAGTAATGCAACTGATTGGTGGATAAGCAAAAAGCCTGAATTTCTTCAGGCTTTTTTTATTATATAGAGTCTTTATCCTTTGATGAGTAAGATTACTATTCCTGTAATCATTACGTTCAGAATTGCTAGAGGTAAAAGCGTTTTCCAACCTAAATTCATCAACTGGTCATAACGGAAACGAGGAAGTGTCCAGCGTACCCACATAAAGAAGAATACAAAGAATAAGGCTTTTGCAAACAATGCTCCCACACCCAATAAAGTAGCAATATTCTGACCTGCATTTTCAGCAACCCAAGCCATTGCAGGATAATTATAGCCTCCAAAAAATAGTATAGAAATTATCACAGAAGAAATAAACATATTGATGTATTCTGCAAATAAGTAGAATCCTAGTTTCATACTGCTATATTCTGTGTGATAACCACCAATTAACTCTGTTTCACATTCTGGCAAATCGAATGGAGTACGATTACATTCTGCGAAAGCACAAGTCAAAAATATAATAAAACCCAATGGTTGATAGAATAAAAACCAATTTGTTCCAGAAGGCATAAAAGATAGTCCATATAAACTACTTTCTTGTACAGTTACAATATCTCTGAGAGAAAGAGAACCTACCATCATCACAATAGAAATAATAGAAAGCCCCATTGCAAGTTCGTAGCTAATATTTTGTGATGCAGCCCTGATAGCCCCTAAAAGAGAAAACTTATTATTAGAAGCCCAGCCTCCAATCATGATACCATATACTCCTAAAGCTACTACAGCAAATACATACAAAACTCCAATGTTTGCATCAATACCTTGTACATAAAACTCCTGCCCGAAAAGGTTCATTTTACCTCCAAAAGGAATTACAGCACTTGTCATGGTAGCAGCCATCATGGCAGCAGATGGACCTAAAATAAAGAGCCATTTGTTGGCATTAGCAGGAATAAAATCTTCTTTAAAAAACATTTTACCTGCGTCGGCAATGGGTTGCAATAAACCAAATATACCCGCTCTATTCGGACCAATACGATCTTGTAGAAATGCAGCTACTTTTCTTTCTGCATAAGTAGAGTATGTGGCAATTAATAATGTAATGCCAAAAATAAGTAGAATAATAACTCCTTTAATCAATAATAGCGTATCCATTGATTTTTATTTTTATTTCAGATAACTCTAAACTATGTGCAATTTGTTTAAAATATTGAAAAATATAAGCTTTTTTTTATTTTTTTTCTTATCTCAAATCAAAATTTATTTTGTTTTGGTGTATTCATATAGTTTTTCTCCTTTATTATTCATGAAAGTAAAAGTGATTTTTTGATTATCTACCTTAAAAAGAGTAAAACCATAAGTGGAAACAGTAAATTTTGATACATTATAATCTGAGATAGGGGTAATATCAGCTCCCCCACCTCCTGAAACAATATATTCAGGATAATTATTATCTGGTTTCAAATGCCCTAAATGATGTTCGTGTCCTGCCACATAAAAATCCACGTTGTATTTATCAAAAATAGGTTTAAAAGTAGAGATATAATTCCCCATTGTTCCTTTTCTGGGTCCTGCTGTGTATAAAGGGTGATGCCCAAATACCATTTTCCATTGAGCCTTAGAATTGGCAAGGGTACTATCCAGCCATTTTTTTTGAAGTGTTGTATCTTGTTGTGTAACATCTGTATGTACTCCTGATAAATGTAAGTTTTTATCAAATGGAGATGTATCCATGAATACCATTAAAAGGGTGATTCGTGGAAAAGACTGTATAGTCTTTTCTATAGTGTAATAACGTTTGGGTAGTTTCCAACGATTATTTTGTGTATTGTAATCTAATTGAGCTTGTACATTGCCCTGATAATCGTGATTACCTAATGTAACATACCAATCTTTCCCTAAAAGGCTTCCATTATAAATATTTTCATAACGATCAGTCCATTTTGTATCATTGACACTCTGTACTCCATCATAATAAAAATTATCCCCCGTAGAAACCAAATAGTCTATTTTGGTGGTATCTGCTACTGCTTTCATGATTTCGGCAGTTTGGGCTTGTCCAACAGAATTTACCCATCCCCAATCTCCAATCACCATAAAAGAAATACTATTCTTACTTTTTTCGAGTGTTGTTTTACAAGAAAATAGCCCAAACACCATAATTAGGATTATATTTTTCATAAGCATCTAATTAAAAAAAGCCCTTACGGGCTTTTAAATTATTGAATAATTTTGCTTCTCACTTCTTTTACTTTTTCGAGTAGTGGTTTTAAGTCTTCTGTTGAAACCGGCATTTTTCCACTTTCTGCTTTTGCAAATTTTTCAGCGTATTTGTTATCACTATATACCTTTTTCAAATCTTTCAGACCTTTTAGCAATTCTTCTCCTTTTGCATCTTTCTGTACAGATTCCAAAGAAGCGATTGCATCATCCAGCGATTTTTCTTGATCAGAAATAATTTTCACCATTCTACCAAAAATCTGGTCTTTTGTATTTTTATCTAAATCAGAAGGCAAATTGATAATATTGGTAGAAAGATATAAACCCTCTACAAACATTCCACCTAAAATAACAGCCGACATAGCTGTACGCTCATTGTCTCTCAAATATTTATCAATATTCTGCACAGACTCGTTTGCCATTTTAATAAGCGTATCTTTTTTATCTAAATTTTTACGGAAACGCTCCAATGTCTTTTCGTCAATGGCAGAAGAAACACCTACTTTATCAGCTAGTTTTTTACATGCTTGCATGTAGTCAATCCCTAATTGTATTTTTTCGTAGTTTAGTACATATCCTAAATCCACTGCATAAATTCCAAAATTAACACCTGCCAAGTCATTTGTAGTTAGGTATTTATCTGCATTTTTAGGAGCATTGATTAAATTTTCATAAAAATCATCTATTCCTGCTGAAGCCAGTAAATCAGGCAATTCTTGTACACGGGGTAGTTGCTTTACAGCATCTCTCACATTTTTCTTTACCTCTTCGGTGTTGGTTTGAGTTTGAGTGGTATCTTTTTTATCAGTTGTATTTTTTTCTTTTTCTCCACAACTTGCCAAAAATAATGCACAAGTAAATACAGCAAAAAGGTTTTTAGACAGCATATAGACTCTGAGTTTAGTAAAGTTTAGATTTGAAAGCAAACATAATAAAAAATTTAGAAAGTCAAATCATAGTGTATGAATAAAATACACAGAATCTATGAGTATTTTTGTTCATAAGTCAAAGATTATAAATATTTTTATAGAGAAATGTGTTTTAGCAAGTTATTTTAGAATATTTTTAGTATTTTTGCTAAAAGCAAGAAATTGAAATATCCACTAAAAACTTTTATTCAATGTTATTTGCTGAAAAATCTTACTTTACTATTGAACAAGCTGATTCTCCTGAAGATTTATATTGTTTTGCTGTCCATATTCCAGAAAAAGATTCCGCAGAAAAAAAAGCTAAAAAGTTGCTCCAAGATGCTAAAAATTTAGAAGCATCCGATTTTTTTACATTGTTACACCAAAGTGGTTGGAAAATGATTGTTTGGGTGTATCAAAAGTCTGCTTTTCCAAATGATCAAACCAAAGAAAAACTCATTTTTCCACTTATCGAAAGGAAACTTTCTAAACACAATCCTGATTATTTGATTATCACATCAAAATCAGGAGGTTTTCAAGAATCTTTTGCTAGTTTTTTAGAGAGTAAACGAAGCTTTAATTTATTTGAACAAAGCCCTAACAGAATTGCAGTCATAGAAAAATCACCTCTTTTTGAATTGAATAAAAAGATTGCTTCTTGTTTTTCACAAAATTTTGATAAAAGCAACTGGAAAACAATTTTAAAAATGTCTTATGCTGTGTATCAGTGGCCTGAAAGTTTTCAGCCTTTTGCATACGAACAAGAAGATTTCCCTGATTTTGAACCTTTAATTGCTCAATTAAGTTTGCAATTATCTTACGATTTTAACCATCGAAAATCTTCTAGTGATGTTCCTTCCGAAAAAGACCAAGTAGCTTGTTTACAATATCTTATATTTTATTTCAAATATATCCATCCCAATAAATATATTTCTACATTTGAGCTTATGGGACATTTGAAAAATTTCAAAGGGAAACCCATCAGTGAACATTATTTTAGATCGAAAGTCATTGCAAAACTCAGAGACGCAGGTGTTTTGATAGCCAGTTCGCATAAAGGCTACAAACTACCCGCATCTCAAAAAGATTTACTAGATTTTATAGAACATTCTAACACTTATATAGAACCCATGATTTCTAGGGTTCTAGCATGCAGAAATGAAATTTTGGTTGCCACAGAAGGGAAAATAGATTTACTAGCAGACAATAAATTTTCTTATTTAGCCAAGATAGCTGAATAAGCTATGGTGTAATGGTTTTGATGGTTTTATAACGAACTTTTGTTCCTCTTGGTGATTCAGCATCCAAAAAACCTTCTTTTACTTCCAATACTTTTCCTTTGGGAACAACACATACCTGATGACCTAAACCAGCCCAAAAACCTGTACACGCAGATATTGCATTTTTAGGAATTTGATATTGTGATTGTGTAAATAATTTCTTCTCTAATTCACTAAAATTCCCCATTCCTTCTTTTACAACCAATGTTTTCTTTTTATTCACAACTACATAAATGGCAGTACGAGGGATATTCAGACTATCTTCAACAGTCTCAAACTCCCAAGAAATTTGGGGAGTTGTATTTTGAGCTAGTACATTTGTAAAACCAATAATAGAAAATACAAGTAAAAATAAATAACGCATAATGTTAAGGTTTAAAATTTGATTGTTTTATGATTTTAAAATTACAATTTTCTTGCTAAACTTTATATTTTAGAATAAGTTTTTTAGCGTTCTACTTTTGAGAAATTTTATATTAAAATTTATTTTGAATCTATTCGTTTTATTTTTACCTTTGCGTCCTATTTAAAAATTTAAATTCATTGATTATGTACGCTATCGTAGAAATCGCGGGACAGCAATTTAAAGTTCAAGAAAACCAGTATATCTATACACATAGATTGCCTGCTGATCTTGACGCTGACGTGACGTTTGACAAGGTGATGCTTGTTGATAACAATGGTTCTATTACTATTGGAGCTCCCACTATTGCAGGAGCAAGTGTAAGTGGCAAAGTACTTGCCCATGTGAAAGGCGATAAAGTTATCGTTTTCAAGAAAAAAAGAAGAAAAGGGTATCGTAGAAGAAATGGACACAGACAATTTTTGACTAAAGTTCAGATTTCTAAAATTTCCCTATAAAAAATTACTCAATTTTTTTGATAATATCTAAATATTTACTAATATGGCACACAAGAAAGGTGTGGGTAGTTCTAAAAACGGACGTGAATCACACAGTAAAAGATTGGGAATTAAGTTGTTTGGTGGGCAAAATTGCGTAGCTGGCAACATAATCGTGAGGCAGAGAGGTACACAACATCACGCAGGTAAAAACGTAGGTATTGGCAAAGACCATACTTTGTTTGCTTTAGTTGATGGCGTTGTGGTATTTAAAAAAGGCAAAAACGACCGTTCTTTCGTTCATATCGAAACGGCTCAAGCCTAACTTACTTAAGAAAAGTTTTCATAGTTATAGTGGTTTAAAAAACTCCGCCCTTGGTGGAGTTTTTTCCTTTTTATTCAGATATTTGTAAAAAACTGTTATGCCTAAAATCTTGTTATTGGTACTGTTGGGTTTGGTCACCTCTTTGAGTATTATCAGTTATCAGAAGATAAACCCTATTAAAGAAGAAAACATCCAAAAGATACAAAGTGGAGATATTATCTTCCATGTTTCACTTTCAGGACAAGGGAAAGCAATACAATTGGCTACAAAATCAAAATATACACATTGTGGAATCATTTATGAAGAAAATGGGCAGTTTTGGGTCTATGAAGCCATACAGCCCGTCCAAAAAACTCCCTTGAAAGAATGGATACAAAGAGGTGATAAACAACACTATGTAATCAAAAGACTTAAAAATGCATCTCAAATTCTTACCCCAGACATTCTAAAACAAATGAAAGAGTACGGTCAGGCTTTTCAAGGGAAAAATTATGATATTTATTTTTCGTGGACAGATGAAAGAATCTATTGTTCTGAACTTGTTTGGAAAATTTATCACAAAATTACAGGTATTCAGATTGGTAAACTTCAGAAATTAAGAGAATTTGACCTCACAAGCTCTGAAGTCAAACAGAAAATGAAAGAAAGGTACGGCAATAACATTCCTTTAGATGAAAGTGTTATCTCCCCTGCAAGTATCTTTCATTCAGAGTTATTAACTACTGTTATCTCTAACTAAAATACTTCTCAAATAGTTGAACTCATTATTTATAACTCATCACTATTCATATTACATGCTCACCTTTATCCTTAATTTAATTGTTTTCTTGGCTGTATTAGGCTTGGTTTTATTTATTTTCTACTTTAGAATAACAGCTCTACAAGAAAGTAAAAAAGTAACCAACTATTTAAGCCTCATCAATCAGAAATTAGATTTACAAGAAGATTTTTCTAAAAAATCTGGCAATGACTGGCTACCCAAACTAAGTGGTACATACGAAAATAGAGATTTGGTCATTGAAAGAACTATTCAGGAAAAGTATAAATATCTGGTAATTAGTCTTTCATTTCAAAATCTGAATAATTTTTTTTTACAAATTACACCCAAAAGCCATCTCAAAGCTAAAGAAAAACCCGAAGATTCTCAGATCATCCAAACAGGTATTCAATCTATTGATAACGAATACTTTGTAAGCTCCAACAATTTAGAAACTACAAATAAAATTCTACAAGATTTTTTTGAATCTATACAAAATAAATACAAGCAAATTTGGTTTTTATTCAGTACATTTTTAGTTTTTCAGAATAGAATTACCTTTGTATTATTATCTGTTCCAACCAAACTCAAATACGATTTGATATTAGAACAAATGATACAAGATTTATATCAACTAGCTAAAACCATCGAACAAAATGACAAACAAACTTCCTAAAGGTGTTGGGGTTGCTTTGGTTACCCCTTTTGATGTTAACCTAAATATTGATTTTTCTGCTTACAAGCGTCTTTTAGAGCATACAGCTCAAATTGGTGTAGATTATTGGGTTGTACAAGGTACAACAGGCGAATCTCCTACCACTACATCTACTGAAAAAGCTCAATTATTAGCCTTTGCCAAAGAAAATAATCCAAAGAAATTGCCCATTGTATATGGAATGGGTGGCAATAATACAGAAACCATTATTCAAAATATTAAAAATGCAGATTTAGAAGGTGTAACAGCACTTTTATCTGTGAGTCCGTATTACAATAAACCTTCTCAAAGGGGCATTATTGCTCATTATCAGAAGATTGCAGATGCTTCGCCTGTACCCATTGTACTTTATAATGTACCAGGAAGAACTGGTTCTAACATTACAGCCGAAACGACTTTGGCATTGTCAGAACACCCTAATATCATTGCAACCAAAGAAGCTTCAGGAAATTTGGTTCAGTGTATGGAAATTGCTAAAAACAAACCCAAAGACTTTATGCTGATTTCTGGAGATGATATGCTGACTGTACCCATGATTAGCTTTGGAGCTGAAGGTGTAATTTCTGTAATGGCTAATGCTTTCCAAGAATTTAACGATATGAGCCATTTGGCTCTTGAAAAGAATTTTGAAGCTGCTTCACAAAAACTATTTAGCCTGCTCACACTCAACGATTTGATGTACATAGAAGGGAACCCTGTGGGTATCAAGAAAGTATTAGAACTTCAGGGTGTTTGTTCGGCAAGTGTTCGTTTACCTCTTGTGGAGGCTTCCGAAAAACTTTCTGAGCAGATTAAGAAAGGTTTGGATGAGTTGAAGAAATAACTAAAAAGGCTGTTTTAAACAGCCTTTTTTTAATATTCAAAAATACCTTTATCTGTTTTGATAGTCAGTTTGGTACCTTCCGAAGCTTCTACCCTGCCCACAATTTGAGCATCCACACCAAATGATTCGCTAATTTGTATGATTTCCTGAGCATACTGTTCAGGCAAGTAGATTTCCATTCTGTGTCCCATATTGAAAACCTGATACATTTCTTTCCAAGCTGTCTGACTTTCTTTTTGGATAATTTCAAACAAAGGAGGAACGTCAAATAGATTATCTTTGATAATGTGTACATTTTCAGCAAAATGAAGCACTTTTGTCTGCCCTCCTCCACTACAATGTACCAAACCATGTATATTTTTTGAATGTAATGTCAATATTTTCTTCATGATAGGTGCATACGTACGAGTAGGAGAAAGTACGAGTTTACCCATTGGTATTTGTTTGCCTTCTATTTCAATAGTATCTGTAAGATTATATGAACCTACATATACAACACTATCATTCAAGGCATTATCGTAAGTCTCAGGATATTTTTTTGCAATTTGTTTACTAAAAACATCATGACGGGCAGAAGTAAGCCCATTACTACCCATACCTCCATTGTATTCTTTTTCGTATTTAGCCTGTCCAAATGAAGCCAAACCCACTATTACATCACCAGCCTGAATGGTATGGTTAGAAATAATCTGTGAACGTTTTGCTCTTGCTGTTACTGTACTATCCACAATGATGGTTTTTACCAAATCGCCCACGTCTGCTGTTTCACCTCCCGTTGTATGTATTTGGATGCCATAAGCCCTCATTTCTTCCACAAACTCTTCTGTTCCATTGATAATGGCAGCGATTACCTCACCCGAAATGAGTTGTTTATTTCTTCCAATGGTTGAAGAAAGTAAAAAATTATCCCAAACACCCACACATAATAAATCGTCTATGTTCATTACAATAGCATCTTGAGCAATGCCTTTCCAAACAGATAAATCACCTGTTTCTCGCCAGTAAGCATACGCCAACGATGATTTTGTCCCTGCTCCATCAGCATGCATGATATTACAATAGGTATTATCTCCCCCTAAAAAGTCGGGAACAATCTTGCAAAATGCTTTAGGGAATAAGCCTTTATCCACATTTTTAATAGCATTATGAACATCTTCTTTGGTGGCAGAAACCCCTCTTTCGTTGTATTTGGTCATAACTGATAGATTAATAGTATTTAGATTATGTTGTTGGTATTTCTATCTTGATAGGTACTTGTAATATTATACTTATAATTTCTTGTATATCAGGATTTTGAGTTTTATTTTTTAATTTATATTTTTCATCAACTTCTATATTTAATCGGCTTATTTCTTCTAAAACTGAATTATTAAATCTTTTTTTAAGATAATTATGATAATATCTTCTTACTAAAGGTATTTTATCAATGAAAGAAGGTGTTTGATATTTATTAAAATACCAAGGCAAAAAGTCTGAAATATAATGTCTAATAGCTTTATCTATTTGCTCTATATTTACTTTCTCAGAAGAATACTGTTCTTTTAGTAATTCTAAAAGAAATTCTAAGACATTCTCATACTCTTTTTTATATACTTCATGCTTTACAATCACATCCAAATTTTCACGAAAATCATTACTTGGAGCAACAATAGCTTCCTCTCTAAAACCATATACAATGGGTAACATTTTATATTTTCCCATCAGAAGAAGAGCCGAAGATTGAGCTATTTCGAACAAATTATACCTAGAAATATTGTGTATGGTATTCCAAATTTTACGAGCATCCGAGGTTCTCTGAACAGCATAAAACGTATGCATATATCGTTTCATACCATTCTGCAGTCTTTGCAGAGGCTTGTCACTTTCGTGGCTATATAGTAAGCTATAAGGGTTATCCAATTGAATTTTTACTTGCCCTTCTGATTCCGAAAATTTAAAAAATGCTCCTTGTACACAAGCATAATCAGTATTTTGTTCAAGATATTTAACACAAGTATGTAAGCTTTTTTTAGCAATAAAGTCATCATCAGCACAAACCACCACATAGTTGGAAGTTGCTTTCTGCAAGCCTGCTTGTATTTTTTTTGCAGGAGTTGCATGAGGCATGTGAATATACTCTATATCATACTCCTGCTCTT
>Ga0075157_10001477_pt1 | contig 14675 bp, 12 predicted proteins | sample JI81BgreenDNA_FD_70967 | JGI IMG/M metagenome (GOLD analysis project Ga0075157, IMG submission 70967) | Wastewater effluent complex algal communities from Wisconsin, to seasonally profile nutrient transformation and Carbon sequestration -... | ecosystem: Engineered > WWTP > Effluent > Algae...
GGGGCGGCCACGGCCATCGTAGCGGGTGGTGGTTTCCTGAAGGGTGTGGCTATCGACGGGGTTGGTCCAGGGGTAATTTGCCGAGCTGGGGCTCAGCGTTCCCACGGTGGCGGTGTGGATGACTTGGCCTTTGGGGTCGGTGTTTTGGATGGTGGTGGAGGTGCCATCGCGATCAATGGAGGCCTGGAGGCGGGCGCAGCAAACACGCCAGATTTGTTCTGCGGTGTTGCCGCGGAAGTCGGTGTGTTCGTGGCTGGTGCCGTCGAGGTTGTAGGTCCAGCTTTGGGTGGCTTCTAATGGAGTGCCGGGGGCGGTGGTGTGGGATTTTTTGAGGTTGCGACCGGTGTAGGTGTATTGGTCGATGGATTTGATGGGGACTTGGTTGCCGTTGCCATCGTCTTCGGTTTCGGAGAAGTGGCGGGGGTTTTTGGTTTCGGTGAGGTTGGAGTTGTCGTCGTAGGTGTGTTTGGTGCGGATTTCATCGTCGGTGCCTACGGCCATGATGGTGAGGGTATTGCGGCCTTGTTTGTCGTATTCGCGCCAGGTTTTGATGCCGCGAGGGTCGGTGGTGATGAGGGTTTGGCCTTCGGCATCGTGGATGGCATCCTCGATGAGGTAGGGGGCGTTAGGGGTGAGAACGCGGGTGAGGTTTTTGAGGAAGGTGTCGCGGGGATCGGTGTAGGTGACGGTGTGGGTGCGTTTGTCGTTGTTGGGGTTGGTTTCGAGGGTGTTGCCGTTTTTCTCGGTGAGGGTGTAGTTGTGCTCGGTGGCGGTTTGGCTGCTGCCGGGGACGAGGGCAGGGGCGGTGAGGGCACCGGGGACGGTCTCGGTGACGGTGCGGGTGACGCGGTCATTGTGATCGTAGAGGTAGTAGGTTTTGCGACCGTAGGGATCGGTGGTGGAGCGGGTGCGGCCGAGTTCATCGAGCTCGGTGTGGCTGGTGAGGGTGGTGGCGGCATCAGGGAAGACTTTGGTGCCGACGACGCGGTTACGGTGATCGAAGAGCAAATTCGCATCCTTAAAGCTTGCTGCTCCGTCAGTAATGCTTGCGCGGCGCGGTGGATGGGGCATGATAAAATCCATGTCTGACGAGCCGATGACGCAGCAGCTGGTGATACGCCCGATCGGGTATGTGCGCACCGGAAAGGCAGTGAAATTCGCGGCCTTGCACCAGCCTGATGAAGCGGTGGAAGAGCAGAGTGTGCTCGAATTGCTGCCGCAGGAGGAATTGCGTCAGGGTTTGCAGGATTTGCAGGGCTTCACGCGCATCTGGCTGATCTGGTGGTTTCATCGCAACGATAGCTGGCGCTCCTTGGTGCTGCCACCACGGGGTCCTTCCCACCGGCGCGGGGTGTTTGCCACGCGCTCCCCCCATCGCCCGAACGCCATCGGCATGACTCCGGTGAAATTGTTAGGAATCGATGGTTTCCAGCTCCACTTGGGACCATGCGATCTGGTGGACGGCACACCGGTGTTTGACATCAAACCCTACATCCCCGGCTATGATGCTTTTCCCGGGGAGTCCTCCGGATGGCTGGAGGAAGTGGAGGAGTGGGCACGGCGCGAGCCGGGCTATGTGGTGCGCTACGCCGATGAGGCCCTGCGGCAGATGCAATGGCTGCGACAAGAGTGGGCCATCGATTTCACGGACCGCATGGAGGAAATTCTCAGCCGTGATCCATCACCTCACCGCACCAGGCGCATCCGTCACAAGGGCGATGGGCTTTATGAAATCGGTTGCGGTGCATGGCGTGCCCGTTTCCGCGTCACGGATGCCGTGGTGGAAATCGAGAGGATCAGACCGGGTTTTCCCAGGGAATCGCTGGAGGAATACGATGCCGGGGAAATTCCCGATCGCACCGCGCAGTTGGCCTTTCTGGAAACATGGTCACCGTGAGGACGCTGCGGACTCATCGCCGATCATGTCGATGATTTCCCGCTGCACCCGCGGCATGTGCATGACCAGCGGATGGGCCAGCGCCCAGACGCGACGATTGTCAGCCATTTCCCAATGCGAGCTGGTGGACGGCAAAATGATAAGGTCCAAGGGCGTACGGTAGGAGAGGATGCGCATGTTCTTGAGACGATGGGCACTGGCATCGAGCTGCTGCAAAAACTCGCTGTTGGGCCGCATTTGCCATGCTCCCTTGCCGGGGTAACAATACGCGGCTTTGGTGCCGTGATGGGGTGTCGCCAGCGTGACCAGCGATTGACAATGGCGATGTCCACCCATTTCCTGCAGATAATAACGGGAAACCAGCCCGCCCATGCTGTGAGCGATCATGTGAAAGTCCGCGTCTCTGCCCCATTTCTGGTCAATGTCCCGTTGCAACTGCGCGGCCAACGTTTCAATGCCGGAGCGTGCATCGCAGGGCTTCAGGCTGGGCACCAGGCACTCATACCCCATGGCTTCCAGCTTTTTTTTCATCGGCACAAAGCTGTAGCCGCGCTGGAAGATCCCATGCACCATGACGATGCGATTCGCCTCCCCCGGTGCGGCAAGAGCGGCGGAAGTCATCAGCTTGCCGGATAGCAGAGACAGGAACAATTGGCGTTTCACGTCAGCATACTCCACCACACATCAGCCCGCGTCAAGCGAAAGCCGGAACCGCTCAGTAGCGCGAAACCGCGGGGTCGATGTCACACGACCATTGATCAATGCCTCCGTGCAACGAATACACTCGCGTGAAGCCCTGCTGGCGCAGCCAACGCGTGAGACGCAGCGACCTCATGCCATGGTGACAATACACCACCATGGGCAGATCCGTGCTGCTCATCAACGCCGGACCGGAGTCGGGAAATCGCGACAGTGGCCAGTGCCGGGCTCCTTCGATCCGGTTGAACTGCCACTCGTCCGCTTCACGGCAGTCCACCAACGCAATCGCGCCAGGATTCTCTAACAACGACGCCAACTGCTGCGGCGTGACCTCTTCGGTAATTTCGGGTTCAGGTAGCATCACTCCACGATGACAGGGGTTCCGAGCTTGGCATTTTCATAAAACTTCTCGGCGATGGCGTCGGGCATGCGGATGCAGCCGTGCGATGCCGCATAGCCCGGCAGATATCCCGTGTGCATGCCGATGCCGCCATTGAAACGCAGGAAATTTTTCATCGGCGCGGGGTAATAGACACAACCGGGCGGAATCTTGTCCACGCGGATGTCCACGTTATCATTGACCATAGTACCGGTGGCCTTGTCCTTGAACACACCATAGGCGCTGGAAAAGTGGTCTTTGTCCTTTTCGGTCACCTTGTATCGGCCCGCCGGTGTGTTCGTTCCTTCCTTTCCGGTGGAAATGCGCGACACTCCCACCAGCTTGCCGCTTTTGTAGAAAAAGGCTTTTTGCTGTGCACGATTGATGCGAATCAGCGGCTCCCCTTCCACCCCGTCACCATCCCAGTATGACACATCGTCAGGAATGGCCGGAGCCGGTCCGCTGCCATGGGAGCTGTATTGCAAAGGCCCCAAACCAGCGAGGTAATTGCCGCGCGGGTTCCCGGGCTGATTTTGAAAACAAGCACTCAACAAGGCGCAAAAGGTCAGTGGGATCAACAAACGGTGCATGGCGTATTCTGGCTGCGCTGATATAGATCAGCTGCGTCAGGCGGTCAAGGTGGCATTTTTTCAGGCGATCGCCAGCTTCATCAACTTTTCACTGTCGCTTCATACGACCATCATGGGCACAAGGCACGATGGCCTTGATATGAAAACACACATCTGCATCGGTTGGGGCTGCTTCAGTGCGCTGGCATCCCTCATGGCTCAGGAAAACGCGCCCGCCATTACCGGCCAAGTGACCCTCCCCTACGAGACCGTCCGCGCCTTGGAAAAACAACAACTCGTGGAGGCACCCTGGGCAGCCTTGCCGAGCCTGGTGTCGTCTGCACGTTATGAGATCGATCTCTCCACCACTCCGGCGACGATCCGCGCCGCGATGACCACATGGCACCTCTCCGACTCCTGGTCCAGCACTCCGCTGCTGCCGGGCAACGTCTCCGTCACTGACGTGCAACCTGCCGATGCCCCCCTTTGGATGAAGGATGACATGCTCCAGCTGATTTCCCAACAACAGGGCAAACAGCAGATCAGCTTCCGCCTCACCCCCGCACAGCAAGACAGCCTCGTGACCTTGCCCTGCGTCAGCGCCTCCCTGCATTTCACCGCACTTCCCACCGGAAAGGTGTTGGAATGTATGATCCATGAAACTCCCCACATGCTCTCCAAAGATGGTGAATTGGGCATTCCGGCACAGGGTGCCAGGATTTCATGGCAACTGATCGCTCCCCCCAGGGTGGAGAATCTGCCGCCCTCGGAGTGGCAATGGCGTCATGAAGTGGTGGCAGTGGAAAGCGATGGACTGCTCTCCATGACCAGCTACTCGCAAGCCGAGACCAAGGAGGGCGACACCCGAGAAGCGCAGTTGATCCTGCCCGCGGGGGTCAGTCGCATCGAGGCCAGCGGTGAATTGCTGGAACAACAGAGCTTGCAACGCGCCGACGATGGATCACAACGCCTGCTTTTGCGCTGGAAGGGCGAACGACAACTCAACCGCGCTCTGCTGCTGCGCTACCAGAAACGCGTCAGCTCGCTGCAACGCACCTGGACGCTCGAAGCCCCACGCGCTCGCGCGGAAAAAGCGGACATCGCCCAGTTTTACCTCGCCGACCAGCCGCAGCGGAAATTTTCCGCCACCGGCCTGAGCGGACCATTCGCCCCGCAGAGCCTGTCCGTCGCCCTGCAACAACCGCTGCAAGGCAGTGCCTATTTGTTAATCGAAGCCCCGGATGGCCCGGTGTCGCTGGAGCAAACCATCATGCCCGTCGCCAGCACAGCGGATGCCCTCATCACCAAGGCGCGGTGGGACAGTCGCATTGAGCTGGATGGTGCCTCTCTCACCACCGGTCAGCTCGATGTCCAGTATCGCAACGGCGCACGCATGCCCCTGCGCCTGCCGGAAAAGGCCGTGCTGCTATCCTGCTCTGCGGACAATCTGGACATCGTGCCCATCATCGCCGCTCCCGGCGTTCTGGAACTCGCCCTGCCGCGCCATGCCAACGCCATGGGCAACACCAAAATCGTCATCTCTTACACCGAGCGGGTGGAGAAAATCGCGCCGCTGGAAGGACAGCTCAGCCTCCGCCTGCCCACCACCAACTATTTCATCCACGGCCTCCAATGGCAGGTCACTCTGCCCGCCGACTACAGCGCGGAGGTCGCCGGCAACGTCACCCGCCCCGCGACGGGCCATGCCACCGCGCATCAAATCTTGTTAGAAAAAAACCTCTGCCGCGATGAAACACCGCAAGCCGAGATTTTCTACAACCGCCTCAACAAATCCAACCGCTAATCGCTGACTCCTCCTCATCATGAAAATCTCCCAAATCTTCGCCATCGCCGGCATCCTGCTCGTCACCACGGTCGCCTGGTTCATCCTCGGCTCCGCCATTCAATCGCGCAGCCATGAGTTCGGCTCCGGCATGCGCAACGAAGTCCTGCAAGTGTGGGGCCCGGAGCTCAAGCAAGCCCACCCCCACGCCTTCTACCGTTCGCCCAACGTGCCTAACGGAAAAGCGCTGATCCAGTCCGAAAAATCCCGCGTCAAGGCAGTCATCGCATACGCCCCGAAAAAACGCGGACTCATGCGCCATCGGACCTACGATGTGAACTTCGAGGGCGTTTACTCGTTCCGCAATCCCACCCGCATTCCGCAAACCTTGTTCGTGCATTTCCCGCTGCCCGCCACACAGGGCCTGCGCGGCGTACAGATCACGCTCGATGACAAGGAAACGGATGTGCGGCGTGCCGAAGACGGATCCCTGGAACTCGCCGTCGAGGTCGCGGCATCCACCGCCATCGAGCTCAAGGTGGTTTATCAAACCAACGGCACCGATGCATGGCTGTATCATTTCCCCCACCCCGATCGCGTGCGCGACTTCGAGCTGTTCATGAAAACGAATTTCCCCGAATACAGCTTCCCCACCGGCTGCGGTTCCGCGACCCAGCGCGATGAAGTGGCATGCGAGTTCATCTGGTCCTATCAACCCGATGTGCTCTCGGCCCCGAACATCGGCATGGAAATGCCCAAGCTGCTGAACCCCGCGCCCGTGGCCTCGCGCATTTCGTTTTTCGCCCCCGTCTCGCTGTTGTTTTTCGTGACAGTCGTATTGTTGTTAGGCTCGCTGCGAGGCATCACGCTCCACCCCATGCATGTGTGCTTCGTGGCGGCAGGATTTTTCTCCTTCCAGTTGTTGTTCGCTTATCTCACGGATGTGATCCCGCTCTACGTGGCCTTTGCCATCGCCTCACTGGTCTCGGTTTGTCTGGTCTGCGGCTACCTGCGTGCGGTGGGCGGATCACGATTGCTACGCATCGCCCTGCCCGCCCAGATCGGCTACATGGTGCTGTTCAGCGTCTCGTTTTTCTTCGACGGCATGACTGGGCTCACCATTGCCATCGGTTCCGTGATCACCCTCGGTTTGCTCATGAAAGTGACGGCCCGGACCTCGTGGAAAGAGGTGTTTTCTCCGCAAAAACCCGCTGTTCCGCCGGTTCTGCCCCACATGGGCTAAAACTGGAACGGTTTTCCGCATTCCTCGCTTGAATTTTGTCCCGCCCCCTTGCAGTCTCACCTCGCACGTGCCCGTAGCTCAGTTGGATAGAGCTCCCGCCTTCTAAGCGGATTGTCGCAGGTTCGAATCCTGCCGGGCACGCTTCGCACCTACCATCGGTGCGGGAGGTATGACCCAACCCATGTATTCGCAAGGTGCACAAGGGCTCACATCGAGCGGCCGGCCTGCAAGACATATCCTCACGACAGCCCCCTTGCCTTTCCGTCGGCACTTTCCCCGTGCCGAACGCACCATACAAAAAAGGAGCGGCTGATGTGGCCGCTCCTTTGCAATGATGGGATGTCCGCATCAGTATTTCACACCGCAGCCATAGGGCTCGGTTTTGGAGGTGGTGACCTCCTTGCCGGAAAGAACCTCATCAAGGGCTTTGGCAACGTAGTTTTCCGAGCTCGCGATGTCGGCGGTATTGGTGGTCTTTTTCGAGTCGATCGCACCATTGTAAACCAGCACACCCTCTTTGTTGATCACAAACATGTGAGGCGTGGTTTTCGCGGAATAGGCTTTGCCGATGGTGCCGCTCTCATCAGCGATGAGGTGGCTGGCCTTGCTGCCCTTGTCGGCGGAAATTTGCAAAAATTTCTCGTTGTCCGTAAAGCTTCCGCTGGCCTTGGAGCTGGAGTTGATGGAGATCCACACCACGCCTTTGCCGGTGTAGGTTTCCTGCAATTTCTGCATGTTGTTGGATCCATAATGCTTCACCACGAAGGGGCAGCCGTGATTGACCCATTCCAGCACCACGACTTTGCCTTTGAGGCCTTCGAGGGAGACGTCTGCACCCTTGGCGTCCTTGGCGGAAAAGGCCGGTGCGGGCTTGCCGACTTCTGCGGCGTGAGCGGATACGGAAATCGAGATGGCACTGACCATCGCCGCGAACATATTTTTTGCAGTCATCATGTTGGTTTTGTGTTGGAGGTTGTTAGGATTACGTGAACTTGCGCGTGTTTTTTCGCAAATCGATAAAAAAATTGCCCTATGTTTCCCTCTTGTCCAATGGGAAAAAGGCCTATTTTTTCCACCCGATCACCAGCGCACCAGTGCCCGACTTCGGCACCACCACCAATTCCATCGCATTCACTGATGCAGGCGCATACTCGTTTTTCCGAACGCGCGCACGATAGCCATCGTCGGATTTTTTCCATGCGATCGCCTCCTTCGGATCGAGCGCTTGTTCCGTGACGGGGAAAATTTCCGCGCCTTCGAGATCGCGGTGGTCAGCGCCGGTCAGCAGCAGCTCCATCCATCCATTGGACTCTGTCACATGCAGACGCAGCTTGGGGTCAGCAGCGGGCAATGTGTCATGGGCGCGCTTTACAGCGAGGGCTTTCTCATCATCCGCCCGCACTGCCACACTGAGATCGGCTTTGACCACAGCCTCGCCTGCAGAGCATCCCGTATCGTTGCAGGCCAGCCAGGAAACCGTGGCCTCCACCGCGCCGGATGGCGGAAGTTTTCCCTCCACCGTCAGCATCACCGGCAGCAGAACCTCACCGGCGTAGCCGTAACAAGCCAGCTCCCCGGTCATTTCCCGCTTGGGTGCCGGAAATTTCAAATCCCCTGCCCTGACGCCATCCGGCAGTGTCCATCTCACCTCGGTCTTCATGCCACCTTCACCGGGGTTGCACCAGTAGCCGTGCCAGCCTTTTTCATACACCATGCGGATTGCCGCGGGAATGACGGTGGGTTTTCCAGCTTCCACGCGTGCGGGGGCCAGCCACAATTCCGCCGTGGCATGACCGTTTTCCTGGGACCACAGCGTCTGCACCATCGCACTCAAGAGAATCAGGGTTGTTCGCATGCGGCATTCTAGCACAAATGCGACACATCGCAGCGGAAAAGTCCTCAGAACATATCCGAGGAGGTGACGGAATTCTGCTCCCGCGCGCCTAACATTTTCGCTTGGGCAATCACTCGCAGTGGCGATTCATCAAAGCGGAAGGAGTGGCAATTCGGGCACAACACCGTGCGCACGCCGACGATGGAATCGCAGCCCTCGCACACTTTGTAAGAGGCGGCGTTGGCGGCGATTTTACGGGCTTTCTCTTGGCGGGACTCGGGCGCACTCATGGATGGTAGGATACGGAGCGTAAAAAAGCGGACAAGGAGTGACCCGGTCCGCTTTGATCAGTGGGAAGGTAACGGCATCAAACACCAGCGGTCGCCAGAGCTTTGGCAGCCTTGCTCTTGATGTTCGCAGCCTTGTTGCTGTGAATCAAGTTGGTTTTGGCAGCCTTGTCCACGGCAGAGGCAAGTTCGCTCACAGCGGTAGTGGCTGCGGTTTTATCACCGGAATTCAGGGCGTCCGCGACTTTTTTGCGCAGCGTTCTGATGCGGCTCTTGGCAGCGCGATTACGTTCCGTGCGCACTTCGGTTTGACGGATGCGCTTTTGGGCAGATTTGGTATGGGCCATGATAAAAAATTGACAGAGGTGATGTGGATCGAACGACGTTTCCGCACAAGCGGGGCGGGAAATCTACCGTTTCGACGCAGGGTGTCAAGAAAAAGGCGACAATTGAGGCAAAAAAATCATCATGAAAAAAATTCCCCGCTTTTTTCCCTTTCTGATGCACTTTTGCATTGCGTCATGAACGGGTTCGGCAACACTACGGATAAATTGAAAATCAATTTCCATCATTCACTGAATGTTTCCACACAACCCGGCGGGCGCGGGAGAAATACTCTCCATCCATGCTTGCCATATCCCACAAAACACCAATGATCCAGCGCCACGAATCCAACGAACCGATCTTGTTCCCAGAAATCACTCCCGTGACCGCCAAACGAAGCAAATCCGAGAAAAGCCAGTTGCGCAGTGCCGCCCCCCAGGAATACGGGTTGGTGGCACCCAGCCAGGAGGTGAAAAATTACGTGCTCGACACCAATGTGCTGCTCCACGATCCCGCCTGTCTTGGCCGTTTCAAGGAAAACCACATCTGCGTGCCGGCGGATGTCCTGGCCGAACTGGATAAGTTCAAAAGCGAACAGACGGAGCGCGGCGCGAATGCACGCAAGGTCCACCGCATGCTGATGGAGATGTTTGCCGGCAGCGGCCCCGTCACCCAAGGCGTGCCCACTCAGGGCGGTGGCACCGTGCGCATGGTCATCTACGACCCCAAGATCTGCCCCAACAACACCGAGCGGCTGGACCAGTTCCATCGCATTTTCCCGGATCGCGAGCGCATGGATCACCGCATCCTCGCTTGTGTGCTGCTCATCACCCAATACAACGAGGCACCCGTCATCCTCGTGACCAAAGACCTCAACATGCACCTCAAGGCCCGCGCGGTGGGTCTGAACTGCGAGGACTACCTCAATGACAAGGTGCGCCCGGAGGAAATTGCCAGTTATGAGACCAAGCGCATCCCAGTCGATACCCTGGAGCTCCAGCGCTTCGCCAGCAGTGGTGAGTTGGACCTGGAAGAAAGCCGCATCGAGGGTCTGAGTGTCAATGAATACGTCCTGCTCGATGCTGGAGACAACCACCACATGCCCGCCCGCGTGAATGCCCACGGCATGCTCGTGCGCCTGATCTGCCCGGATTTGCTAAAAATTCCCGATGGCCATAATCTCAAGCCACTCAACATCGGTCAAAAATGCCTCATCGACGCCCTGCTCAATCCTGACATTTCCCTGGTCACCTGCTACGGTCACGCAGGCACGGGCAAAACACTCGTCGCCGTCGCCGTGGGCCTGCACGAAATGTTCAACCGCCGCTACAACGGGGTCACGATCAGCCGCCCTGTCGTCGCCATGGGAGATCAGCTCGGCTTTCTCCCCGGCACGCTGGAAGAAAAAATGCGCCCTTGGCTGCAACCCATCCACGATGCGCTCGACCTGCTGATGCGCCCCACCATGCCTGCCGGACCACGACGCAAGCAGGTGAAAAAGGAAGGTCCCGATCCCAAAGTGAAAAAACCCTGGGAACTGCTCATGGACCAGGGCATCATCGAGATCGAAGCACTCTGCTACATCCGTGGCCGCTCGATCCCCAACCGCTTTTTCATCCTCGACGAAGCACAACAGCTCACCCCGCAGGAAGCCAAAACCGTGGTCACGCGCATGAGCCGCGGCTCGAAACTTGTTCTCGTCGGTGATCCGGCGCAGATTGACAATCCCTATGTCGATAGCCGTAGCAACGGCCTCGTTTATACCCGCAACCGCCTCAAGGGCCAGTCATTCACCGCCCACGTCGCCCTCACGCGCGGCGAGCGCTCAGAATTGGCCGATGTGGGCGCGCGATTGATGTGATGGACGTTACTTCGCCCCGTCGATCTTTTCGTTCAGATCCTCGATCACGTCCTTGCGCTCACTGATCGACGACTCCGCCCACGCGCGATGATACCAGGTGAAAACCTCCGGTTTCATCTCATTGGTGCCGCGCTGGGCCAAGGACAAGGCCTCCGTCAATAGACCGCGCCATTTCTTTTTCACATCCGCCTCGCTCATCACCAGCTTCTTGCCACTGCCATCTGCCTTCCATTTTTCCAAGGCCTGCACCATGGACTTGTCCTTGTGCTGGGAAAACACCGCCTGCACGCTGGTACTGGAGCCGGCGATCATGCCATCGAACTGCGGCACATTCTCCATCAGCTGCACGCTGGCCACAGCATAGGCCAGGCGCGTGGCGTCATCAAACTCACGCAAGCGCTTCGACTCCGCGATGAAGGTGCCGATTTTTGTCTCTTTCCACGCCATGTCCTTGTTCAAGCGCACCACGAATTGCTGCGGCTCACCGGTGACGTTGTTGTCCTGCCACAGACCCTTGGGCGCGGCCACGATCCTGCCGACCACACCCAGCACTTTGCCGGAAATGGCGTGAATCACCGGACCACCGGGAGCACTTTGCAAATAGGAGTTGTCGATCTGCAGGGCCGCACCGTCCGCACCCATGACGCTGGCTTTTTCCACGGAAACCACCGAGCTGCCTTTGGCCATGCCCAGTGCCATCACTTGTACCGCAGCCGGGATCTCCGTGCCCGCGGCAATGATCTCCATTTTGTGGCTGACCTCATCCATCACCTGCATGCGGGCGATATCCACCCCCTCACTGAGTTCCAGCGCGCCGAACTTCGTCAACGCCTGCCCCCCTGAGGTGCGGATGGTAAGTTTCTGATTGCCCGACAAGATGCTGGCCGCAGTGTAAAGATAGACTTTGTCCCCTTCCGCTGCGAGAAAAGCCCCACCACTGACCACATCCCCTTCGATCGAAACGAAGGACTGCTCCACCGCCTTGCTGATTTCCGCACCGGACGACGCGCCGGTGGCACCGGTCGCCCCACTTGTCGGTGTCATGGTCGCCGCTGCCAGCTTGGCTTTCAACTCCTCGATCTGCCTGTTGAGTTCCAGCACTTTGTTTTCCAACGGTAGCAGGCGCTGCACTTCCTTTTCCAGATGATCCTTGCGATCGGTCAAAGCCTTGGCAGCCGCCTCATTCAAACCGCCCTGATTGGCCCGCAGCGAAATCACATCTGCCTCCAGACTGATCTTGTCGCTCTGCAACGAAGCGACAGTGTCCTCCAGGTCCGTGATTTTTTGTTTCGTCTTCTCATCTTCTTTGCAGGAAGACATGGCAAATGGCAACAACGAGACACAGAGCAGTGGCAGAATGGTTTTAGCGCGCATAAGGTTTTGTGTGACTGTGGTAAAAAATTCCCGCTCCCCACTCAAGCACGAAAATCGTGCTGCGGCATTTGCCAAGAAAAAACGGAGCACCGGATTTCCCGATGCCCCGTTGAGCGATAGAATACCCTGATCCGTCGATCAGAAGCCGAAGGAGTAACCCAGATAGACGTTCTGCGAGGATTGAGCATCGAAACGATACTCACCTTGGTAGGTGATGCCTACACGGCCGCCATCGACAAAGTCATACACCAGACCGGCACCAAACACAAAGGCCTGATGGTCGATGCCGATCGCTGTCACACTGAACGGCACCGCGTTGTTGCCGGTGGCCGCAAATGCCGCGCCGATCTCTTCATCCGCGTCGGAGAACTCGTGCATGTAGCCCACGCGACCCACCAGGCTGAAGTTGTCTTTCAGCGTGATGTTGGCATTGACGCCCAGATCAAGGATCACCGAACTGATGTCCTGGTCATCCACTTTGAGATTCACGCCCGGTCCTTTTTCCGTGAAGCCATCCACGCTGCCGCTGAAGTAGCGCAGAGTGGCATTGGGCGAGAGGGTGACGCCTTTCTTGTCGTAAGTCACCGTGCTGACTCCCAACGACAGTTCCACGGCCGATCCACCGATGCCATCGGCGGAAGCGCTACCTTCGTAGCTGCGGCGTGTCGCATCATAGCTGTAACTGCCAAAAGCGGCACTGCCCGTGATCATTGTTCTGCTATTCTCATCGGCAATCACACGGCCGAAGGCACCGAGCACCACACCTTGGGCATCGGTATCGATCAGTGATCCGCTCACGCTACCAGTGTCAGCGCCTAACAGGAATCCTGCCTGGAACTGCTGGGTCATGTCGTGTCTGGCTCCCACTGTGACGCCTGTGGTGTCGATGTCATAACCGGCATTGGTCACGCCATTGTCATTGCCTGCCGTGGTGGTATGCAACGTGGCAAACAACTGCGTTCTCCCTTTGGTGGAGAATGTGGGCGAATCCAGAGCTTTGCGCACGTGCGAGCGAATGGCCTCCTCCGCGTAATCCGCCATGCCGCGATGCGACTCGGGCGAGAGCAGGTTGATCACGTTGGGATCAATCGTGCCGGGATTGCTGAAGGTGGCATCATTCAAGGCGCGCACGAGTTGTTCATCGCCATTGGAAATGCCGCTGACATACTCCACGGTGGTCTCACCCGATGGGCCAGTGACGAAATTCACATTCTGGGTGCCAGGCTGGACCGAATCATCGAACAGCGAGAAGTAAATCTCCGACTGATTGCGATTGAGGTTGAGATATCCATTGTCACTGATGACCTCTCCGCCACCGAGTCCAATCAAGGTTCCGGTGAAGGTGTTGTAAAGCACGCCATTGGTGAAGGAGCCTGCAAAGAGAGCGCCGAAAACTCCCGTGTAGGAACCAGCCTCGATGATGCGGGCCGTCTCACCGACAGCAAGGCCGGCTCCGCGATTAGTCACCACCAGGTTGCCTCCATACTGGATGGCACCCAGATTCAATTTCTCGAAGGTTGTCTTATCCAGAAGGTTCAGATCCACCGTCCCCGTGGTGGCCAGCGTGCCCGTGATGGTAAGATCCTCACCCATTTCTCCTACAGCCAGTGTGCCTTGATTGAGCATATTGCCGTTGACCAATCCCGTTCCGCGGAAGACTGCTCCGGAGGAAACGGAAGGATTGGAGTTGATGGTTCCAGTCAAGGTGAGGACACCGGATGTTACCGCAAAAGTGCCGCCACCCACCGTGCCCGAGATCAGGACATTTCCCGTGCTTTCCGTATTGGCAAGCAACGAACCCGCCACCGTGCCGCCATTCAGCGTGGCACCGTTAAGAGCTGTCAGTGTTGCAGGTCCCTCCAACAATCCGTTGCCATTCTGCGTGTAAGTATTGACCGTATCGTTGGCATTCACCGTGAGAGTCCCCGCATTCGTCACCGCAGCGGAGGCATCCAGGCCACCATTGGCGTCAATCAATTGCGCACCACCGAAGATGTTCACCGGTGTGTTGGTTGAGGTTCCGGTGAGAGTCAGCACACCGCCGGTCACGTTGAGGAATCCACCGCCGATCGTGCCTGATACCAGCACGGTACCGGTGCTGGTGGTATTGCCTAGCAGATTGCCCGCCACCGTGCCGCCATTGAGCGTAGCACCGTTGAGTGCGGTCAAAATCGCTGAACCGTTGAGCAGGCCAGTGCCATTTTGGATATAGCTTCCGATCGAGTCATTGGCGTTCACCGTATAGATGCCGGCGTTAGTCACTGTCGCGGCATCCGAGAGGTTGCCCGTGCTGAGCAAGGTCGCTCCCGCGTTGATGCCCACCGTGTTGGAGGTCGAGGTGCCACTGAAGGTCAGCGTGCCGGTTTGCACCGTCAGCGAAGAACCGTTGAGAGCACCCGTAGCTGTGACGAGACCATCGCTCGTG
>Ga0075157_10001480_pt1 | contig 14652 bp, 11 predicted proteins | sample JI81BgreenDNA_FD_70967 | JGI IMG/M metagenome (GOLD analysis project Ga0075157, IMG submission 70967) | Wastewater effluent complex algal communities from Wisconsin, to seasonally profile nutrient transformation and Carbon sequestration -... | ecosystem: Engineered > WWTP > Effluent > Algae...
GTTATCAACAGTAGCAACACCTTACCTATTTTAGATAATTTCCTTTTTGAATTGGATAATAAAACGTTAACCGTTTCTGCATCTGATTTAGAAACTACCATGTCTGCCACGCTAGAATTAGAATCAGACAGTAAAGGAAGTGTTGCCGTTCCAGCAAAACTTTTGTTGGATATCTTAAAAACATTCCCTGAACAACCGTTAACATTTACCGTTGAAGAAAACAGCACGATTGAAATTAGTTCTAACTCTGGAAAATATGCCATTGCTTATGCGCCAGGAGAAGAATTTCCAAAATCAGTAAATCTTGACGAACCATCATCAACAGTTGTTCCTGCCGATGTTTTAGCAACAGCAATCAGTAAAACGATTTTTGCTGCTGGAAACGATGATTTGCGTCCAGTTATGTCGGGTGTTTTCTTCCAATTTTCTCCAGAAGGTTTAATTTTTGTAGCCACCGATGCGCATAAATTAGTAAAATATGCTCGTACCGATGTAAAAGCGTCGCAAGTAGCTGATTTTATTATGCCAAAAAAACCTTTGAATATCTTGAAAAGTATTCTTGGAGCAACCGACAGCGAAGTTACAATTGAATACAACGACTCTAATGCAACTTTTTCTTTTGACAATTATGTATTAACGTGTCGATTAATTGATGGAAAATATCCAAATTATGAAGCTGTTATTCCAAAAGAAAATCCGAACAAATTAATGATTAACAGAAACATGTTCTTGAGTTCTGTTCGTCGTGTTGCAATTTTCTCTAATAAAACAACACACCAAATTCGTTTGAAAATTGCTGGAGCTGAATTAAATATTTCTGCCGAAGATATTGATTACTCAAACAAAGCTGAAGAACGTTTGACTTGTGATTATCAAGGCGACGATATTCAAATTGGTTTCAATTCACGTTTTCTTTCAGAAATGTTGACCAATTTAACTTCGGATGAAATTCAATTGGAAATGTCTATGCCAAACCGCGCTGGAATTTTAACTCCAATTGATGGTTTAGATGAAGGCGAAACCGTTACTATGCTTGTAATGCCAGTAATGCTGAACAACTAAAACTAACTAACCATTTTTTATATTTGAAAACCGTTTTGCTGAAAATCAAAGCGGTTTTTTTTATATATTTGTTTATTACCAACCAATTAAAACATTTATTATTATGAAAAAAAATGTACTTGCATGCTTGACTTGTTTTGCTATTACCATTAGTGCCACGGCACAAAAACTAGACAAATTTGGTGCTGATTTAGCAAAAAAATCTGTTATGGGAAAAGAAATTAGAGTTCCATATACTGATTTAACAAGTTATTATGGATTTATAAAACCAGGAGCAGCGCCTGATGAAGTTAAAAATGGAAAAAAAATGTATTACATATATGTTTGGATTCCAATTGCTGCTCCAGAAATTGGAGTCCGAATGATTTCTCCAGTTCCCGATAGCGCTAAACCAACAGAAAAAGATTATGTTTCTCCTGATTACATTGCCAACGCAGCTGATAAAAAAAGTTTTTTTGATACTTGGGTTACATTAGAAAGAGCAGAAGGAATCTTAAAAATTGAAGATGTTGCTTCAAAAGCAAAAACTGCAAAATGGGTTACTATTGATAAAAATGACGATTCTTCCGAAATGCCAGCACAACCATCTGGTAGTAAATACAATTCATTAATGAGAATCACAAGCGATACATCTAATCCAACAAAATCGTTAGTTATGGGATTATATCGAATTGGTTTCACTACATATAAAACAGGCGAAGTACAAGGTAGTTTCTTAGCTCAGCTTGGCGCACCGATAAAATTACCCGGAGTTTCGGTAGCCGTAAAACCAGAAGATATTTTAGCTAACAAAAAATAAAGCTATTTTTATAATATAGAACCGCTTCAATTAAAAATTGAAGCGGTTTTTTTGTTTAGAATGTTTTAACTTTGTGAAAATTTAAAAATGATTTCACAAGAAACAATTGTTGCTTTAGCTTCGCCATCTGGTGCTGGTGCGATTGCAGTTATTAGACTATCAGGAAAAGATGCCATCACTATTGCCGAAAGTGTGTTTCAATCGGTTTCAGGAAAAAAAATCAGCAATCAAAAAACGCATACCATTCATCTTGGTCATATTGTTGACGAAGGAAAAACGTTTGATCAAGTTCTTTTGTCCATTTTTAAAAATCCAAATTCCTATACTGGCGAAAATGTTGTTGAAATTTCGTGTCACGGTTCGACGTATATTCAACAACAGATTATTCAATTATTACTTCGTAAAGGTTGTAAAATGGCACAAGCTGGTGAATTTACGTTGCGTGCTTTTTTAAACGGAAAACTCGATTTATCGCAAGCCGAAGCAGTTGCAGATTTAATTTCTTCGGATAATGAAGCGTCACATCAAATTGCGATGCAGCAAATGCGTGGCGGATTTAGTTCTGAAATTGCCAAATTGAGAGAAGAATTATTAAATTTTGCTTCGCTAATTGAACTTGAATTAGACTTTGCCGAAGAAGATGTGGAATTTGCTGACCGAACCCAATTCAAAGAACTTTTAACCCGAATTGAATTTGTTTTAAAACGATTAATCGACAGTTTTGCCGTTGGAAACGTGATTAAAAACGGAATTCCTGTGGCTATTGTTGGCGAACCCAATGTGGGAAAATCAACACTTTTAAATGCTTTATTAAACGAGGAACGCGCTATTGTTTCTGACATTGCTGGAACAACTCGTGACACCATTGAAGACGAATTGGTCATCAATGGAATTGGTTTCCGATTTATCGATACTGCTGGAATTCGAGAAACTAAAGATGTTGTAGAAAGTATCGGAATCAAAAAAACATTTGAAAAAATCGAACAAGCACAAGTTATTCTTTATTTGTTTGAAAGTTTAAAGTTCAAAGTTCAAAGTTCGGAATACATCATAGAGATTGAAAAAATAAAAAATCAATTTCCACTGAAACCATTGGTTGTTGTTATCAATAAAATTGATTTGCTTTCAGAAGATGAAATTCAAAATATTAAGGAACAACTTGAAAATTTAAATGTTAAACTTGAAACCATTTCTGCTAAAAACAACCTAGGAATTGAAGAGTTAAAAAACCAACTTCTTTCCTTTGTGAATACTGGTGCTTTGCGAAATAATGAAACCATAGTAACCAATACAAGACATTATGATTCGTTACTAAAAGCCTTAGAAGAAATCCAAAAAGTACGCTTCGGACTTGACAATGGTTTATCTTCCGATTTAATGGCAATTGATATCAAACAAGCGTTATATTACTTTGGAGAAATCACAGGTGAAGTCACTAATGATGAGTTATTAGGAAATATTTTTGCTAATTTCTGTATTGGAAAGTAAACCGTAATTTTATCAAAAAATATTATATATTTATTTCCTTTATTAGCTAAGATTACATTAAACACAACAAAAAATAATGAGTTTTAATCTCAACATAAAAAAAATGTCGTTTTGGTTTTTAAAAAGACCAAAAACAATAGGAACGATTGTTTTTTTTGTAATGCTAACAATTGCTGGTATTGCTGTTAAACTTCGATATGAAGTTATCAAAGAAAATGAGGAAAGAGAAATGTCTAATACAATCAACATTGTAAGACAAAACTTTGAAGAAGTTTTTAAAAACTGTTACACCTCAGCTTTGACACTTGCAATGACGATAAATGATAAAGGAATTCCCGAGAATTTTGACAAAATTAGCGAACAATTGTTAAATAAGAATGAATCGATTGATGCTGTTCAATTAGTTCCTAATGGTGTAATCAAATATGTTTATCCATTTGAAGAAAACAAAGCAGCTTTAAATTACGACATCTTAAATGCGAATTCATCTGTTAGTTATGAAGCAAAAAAATCTATTAAATCAAAGATAATGTTTTTTGCTGGTCCATTTCAATTAAAACAAGGAGGAATTGCTGTTATTGGTCGACTACCTGTATATAAAAACAATAAATTTTGGGGCTTTTCTGCTGTAATAATAAAACTTGAAACACTACTTAAACAATCAGGAATTAAATCAATAGATATTTCCAAATATTACTTTCAATTTTCGAAAAAAAACCCAATTACAAATAAGGAAGAATTTTTTCTACCTGAAAAAATGGATATCCAAAACAAACATTACCAAATTGTATCTATACCTGATGGTGATTGGAAACTTTATCTAATCCATAGAAACAAAAACGTCATCATTGAGCAAATATATACATCATTGTTTCTAGGATTTTTTTTGGCACTAATTTCGGGATTATGGGTTTACTCAATTATAAAAAAACCTGCCGAACTACAGCAATTAATTGAAAAACAAACAAGAAAAATTTTAAAACGTGAAACCGAGTTTAGGGCTATTTTTAATCAAGCTCCAGTAGGAATAGCAAAAATTGATACAATGACAGGAAAATTCATCACAGTAAATGATGAGTATGGAAAAATTGTTGGATATTCAACAGATGAACTTTTAGATACTGATTTTCAATCAATAACTCATTCTAGTGACTTAGAACTTGACTTAAAAATGATGTCTGATTTAAAAAAAGGTCTTATCAATGATTTTCATATTGAAAAAAGATACATCAGTAAATCAGGAAATATTGTATGGGTTAATTTATTTGTTGCAGCCTTGTGGAAAAAACAAAACAAAATTATTAATCACATAGCAATTGTAGAAAATATAACAGAAAAGAAAAAAGCCGAAGAAGAATTAAATCAATCTTTCATGTTAGTCTCGGAACAGAATCAAAGATTACTAAATTTTTCATACATCGTTTCCCATAATTTACGTTCGCACACAAGTAATATTCAACTAATTTCAGACTTACTAGAAAACTCAAAATCAAAAGAAGAACAAGATGAAATGATAACTCTTTTGAAAAAAGTTTCTCAATCTCTTGACGAAACAATGAGGAACTTGAATGAAGTTGTAAATATCAGAAACAATATTAACCTAAAAATTGAAAACTTAAATTTAAATAATTTTATCGAAAACACTTTAAGTCTTTTAAAACCACAAATTGAAAACAAATCAGCTGTAATAGAAAATAATGTTTCTGATGATGTAATTATTGAATACAATAAAGCTTATTTAGAGAGCATTTTATATAATTTCATTTCTAATGCAATACGTTATAGTCATTCAGACAGAATTCCTATCGTTTCAATATCTTTTAACAAAAATGAAAAATCATTAAGTATTAAAGACAATGGTATTGGAATTGATTTAAAAAGAAATAAAGACGATCTTTTTGGAATGTATAAAACATTTAACAATAACCCAGATGCAAAAGGATTAGGTCTATTTTTAACTAAAAATCAAATAGATGCTATGGGAGGAAAAATTGAAACTGAAAGCGAGCTTGGTGTTGGAACTAATTTCATAATTCATTTCAAATAAAACACCTAATTTGACACAGGAGATATTATTTTAAAATAATTCTCTTCACAAAAACGCCATCATTAGTTTTAATTTTTGCAACATAAACACCTGAACTTAGATTTGGAGTTATTGTACTTTCAGGTTGAATTTCTTGGTGGAAAACTTTCATGCCTAAATTGTTGTACAGTTCAATTTCAGCATCGTGATGTATTCCGAAAACTGAAAAACTTCCGCTGGCAGGATTTGGATATAAAACAATTTTTGCCAATTGATTTTCGGGAGTAGAAAGCGATGAAAACCATTGTTGACCAGCATTTGCTCCCCAAATGTAATCGGCTAAATTTGGATAATCTATAAATGGATTTCTGTTGTATTGCCAAGTATAGATATAATTGTTTCTATTCATTTCAAAATCGTCACTTGGATCAGTTTGATTCCATTGTAAAAGCGAAGCCAAATCGCCAATTTGTCCAACAGTTGTATCGGGTAAATCGCCATTTACAACTTCTAATCCATTGTATCGAACTGCCATATAAAATAAAGCTCTGGCAACATCACCTTTCCACGAACCTTGATTCCCATTTGGACCATTATAACCAGTTAATCCATAATCTTTGTTGCTTCTATTGGTGTTTTCTGGTCCATCTTCAGCTCTTAGGTGATGTGCATCAGCATGTCCTGCTAGTATATCACTAGCACTTGTTGGAAGCCAAATGTCAATTCCATCAGCCGTTTCAGAAGTTCCATCCGCAAAACCTCCACGCGATTGCGGATAAATATGTTCACGATTCCATTTTCCTGTACTAATACTTCCTGTTTGATATTCTAATTTTGCTCTTGGAGTTTCAATATACATCAGCCAAACTTGGTTGCTATTTAGCGGATTTTGGTCAGCAGTTTTTAAAATATCTACAATATCACCATAAGTATGAGCACGAACAACCTCAGGATTTGCAATAATATTTTGTAATTCTTGTCTTAAAGCGGAACCAGACAATCCTTCTAGCGAGTCGTAATAACCTGTTGGTGATGTACTTTGAACAATTCCATACGTTGGTGCCAATGGTGTTCCAAAAGGTGCAACAATAAAATCATTATCGATTACTCTAACTTCTATAAAATCGTTTAATCTATTGTAGCCAAAAGGCAAAGTATTGAATTTGATTATTGTTACTTCATCGCCTTCGTCTAAAGTATCATCAACTGTGGAAATCGTTCTTGAAATTGAGGTTGTTCCAGTTGGAATAGTAATATCGGTTGAACCTGAATAATCACTACTGTTAAATGTTCCGTTATTCAATGAAAACGAAAATGATAAATCGGAAGTAACTGGATTTTGGGTGGTAAACGTTATCGAAAACGAATTGCCTTCAGTTACTTGAGTAGCCGAAATTGATATGGTTATTCCATTATAAACAAAACCGCTTCCATCGTTGTTTGCACCAGGAGTTGGAGGTTTTATTTCATAAGTTCCATCGTTTTTTCGTTGTATAGAATTTGTTGCACTTGGACCATTTCCACTTTCGTCGAGTTGAGTTGTTACTCCCAGCAAAGTCATCAATGAAGTAGCTGGAGGATCATTTGTTCCATATACAATGGCATCAATTAAATCATCAGTTGTTGCTGTTGAATTATTTGGAAAATCTGAGGATGAACCTAAGTAAAGCGCAACGCCATCAGGACCATTTTGAAAAATATTATCAGGTAATAATTTGTCAGGAACGGGTGAAACTAATTTGTTTCCAATGGTAACAATTCCATTAATATCAGTAGTTAAACCATCTAAATCAATTACATAATAGCTTAAATTAGCTAAACTTCCTGTTCCATTAAATAGTACTAAAACATAGCCGTCAAGCGAAAAATTGGGTGTTGTTGATTTTAATTCTATAAACTCTCTATCATCAACCGAAGGTGTATCAGAGTCTAGTTCATTGATAACAACTTGCGAAAAACTTATCGAAGAAAATAAGAGTAGAAATAAAGATAATTTTTTAATCATTGCAATTGTATTTTTCTCAAAGGTAAAAACACAATAGCATACTTTTATCAAAATTAACGGTTAATTGATGATTTGTTATTATTTATTAAGAGTAATCGTTCTTTAGTTTCTCTTTAAAGACTAAACTTTTATTAAATAAAAATGGTTATGATATAAAATTAAATACATTTGCATTCGAAATTAAAATAACAAACATTATAAATGAAAAAATTAGTATCATTTGGATTACTCGCTATTTTATTAGCATCTTGTAAAAAAGATGGCGAATATACTATCGAAGGTTCAGTAAAAGGATTAAAAACAGGAAAAGTATTTTTAGAGAGACAAGACGAAGCAATGGGAACTGTAGCTGTTGATACGGTTGATTTAGTAGATGGTAAATTCAGCATTAAAGGAATTGCAGAAGGACCAGAAATGTATTTTGTACAAGTAGAAAAAGTACAAGGAAAAGTTCCATTCATTCTCGAAGAAGGCGAAATTGGGATGGAAGTTGACAAAGACAGTTTGTTTAAATCAAAAATTTCTGGAACCTACAGTAATGATGAGTTCTTTAAATTCCAAACTGAGTCCAATAAAATTCAAAAGAAATCTCAAAAAGCAGTTATGGAATTTCAGATGAAAAATATGGCTAAAATGAATGAAGCTCAACAAAAAAATGATACAGCTGTAATCAATTCATTGCGCAAAGAATACAAAGCTTTACAAAAAGAGTTTACAGATTATATGTTTGGTTACCCAGAAAAAAATCCAAAATCATACATCAGTTTATTAATCACACAATCGATGGTTGGCAATCCAGAATTTACTGATGAAAAAACAGAAAAATTATTCAACAGTCTTGATAAAACACTTAAAGAAAGTAAAGTAGGCAAAAAAGTTGCCGAAAAAATTAAAGAAGTAAAACAGTTAAAATCAGCAGTAAGTGCACCAACAGCAAGTGCTGTAAAAGTTGGAAGTCCAGCTCCAGATTTTAAAGGAAAATCTCCAGAAGGAAAAGAAGTTTCACTAAAACAAAGTTTAGGAAAAGTTACCATTATTGATTTTTGGGCTAGCTGGTGCGGACCATGTAGAGCTGAAAATCCAAGCGTTGTGGCTTTATACAATGAGTTTCATGCTAAAGGATTGAACATTGTTGGTGTTTCTCTTGACGAAAAAGCAGATAAATGGAAAGAAGCCATTGCAAAAGACAAAATCACTTGGACACAAATTTCTAATCTCAAAGGTTGGGAAGATCCAATTGCGAAACAATACAGTGTAACCGAAATTCCTTCAACTTACATTCTTGATGAAAAAGGAGTAATTATTGCAGTGAATTTAAGAGGTGATGAATTAAAGAAAAAAATCGCTTCATTACTTTAATAAACGGTTTAAACAAAAATTAAAAAAAAATCTCCAAAAGGAGATTTTTTTATGTCTTTCGTTTTGAAACAATTACATTTTTTGTAAAAATAAAATTGATTTTTTGTTTGTCCAAGTCAAAAGTGTTTCTATATTTGCAACCGCTATTAGCGATGGGGAGATACTCAAGCGGCCAACGAGGGCGGACTGTAAATCCGCTGATTACATCTTCGCAGGTTCGAATCCTGCTCTCCCCACAAGTAAGATATTTTACAAAGCACATTGTTCTAATGTGCTTTTTTATTTAATTTAACATCTGCAATTCTGTATTACAACTAGTTGGCGAATTTTACTAAAAATAGCTAAAACAAAAATCTAATCTTAACATTATTATCAAATAATTTTCATTAGCATTGCAACTGCTAAAAACTAACCTACCAAATGAAAATTATTAAAACGCTACTTGCGTTTGCTGCGATATTCTCAATGAATTCAGGCAATGCGCAAGTAATCATTAAAACGTGGCCAGAAATTAAAAACTACCACGAACTCATGTCAAAGTCCTTCAAATCAGCCAAAAAAGGCAACTTTGATTATATCAAAAATTATTCTAAAACGCTTTCTAATGATGCCGAAAAGCTTTGCGTTGAAAACATGCCTCAAAATTTCAGACAACCCAAAACCATCGAAGCATTGGTAAAACTAAAAAGAGAAAGCAAGCTAATACATGAATTAGTTGAAAACAAAGCTTCAAACCAAGAGATTTTTGAAACACTAAAATCAATTCATCATACGTTTAAAAAAATGTCTGATTTGTGTTGTCAAAAGAAGTAACTCGGAGAATTCAATTCGTGGACGTTTTTTATCATAATTTGTTATCAACAAATCGCAAATCATAAACTGATTTCCTAAAATTATATTTTACCTTTGTTGGCTCAAAAAAAAGGATTATGATTTATAAATTCAGAGCAATACTTGATGCTGAAGAAGATGTATTCAGAGATATTGCAATAAACGAAGACGATACTTTAGAAGATTTACACAACGCCATCGTTAATGCTTTTGGTTTTGACGGAATGGAAGTAGCTTCATTTTACACCTGTGACGACACATGGAATCAAGAAGACGAAATTCCAATGTTTGACTCTGGTGATGTTCCAGGCGAACAGAAAACGATGAGCGAATATCAAATTAACGATTTGCTTAGCGAAGACCAAACCAAAATTATCTATGTTTATGATTTTATCTATATGTGGACATTTTTAGTGGAATTGGCCGCAATTGAAGAAGCAGAAACTGGAGTAACCTATCCAAGTTTGTTGTTTTCACACGGAGAATTGCCAGCTGAAGCGGTTGAGAAAAAATTTGAAGCCGATAATGACGATGATTTATACTCTGAATTTGAAGACGATTTAGATGAAGACGATCTTGACATGTTTGGCGGCGATGACAGCTTTGAAGACTATGGATTTGAAGAAAATTGGAATTAAAAATTAGAAATTGACCTATAAATGATAAACTTATTTAATACCCATGTAGAAACACTTTCCATTCACCGAGTGGGAAATAAAAGCCGCAACGAAGCCATTTTTCTTTCAGATGAACCGTATCAGCTGAATGACGAAATCATGCCATTATTGAAGGAATTTTTCTTTAAATCGTTTCGCGAAAAAGAGGAAAACTATTTTCAGTTTGCTCATGATGTAGATTTAGAATACAATGATATGTTCAATTTGGCATCAGAAATTTTTACCAATCCTAGTGATTTTCACGAAGTTTCAAAAAAAATAACCAAACACCTTTTTGAGCAATCTAATCATCCGCATATCAAAAACGGAGAAGTTTACATCACGTATTTAAACAACGTTTCGATTGATAACAATGTTGTAGATGCGATTGGTGTTTTTAAAAGCGAAATCAAAACCGATTTTCTTCAGTTTGAAGAGAAAGAAAAAAATCTGGAAATGATTTTACAGCAAGGAATTAACCTTAACAAACTTGATAAAGGTTGTTTGATTTTTAATCACAAAAAAGAAGAAGGTTACAAAATCCTTACCGTTGATAGCAATCGATATGATGCACGATATTGGTTAGAACATTTCCTTTCGGTTGATGCTTTTCAAGACGAAAATTTCTATACTAAAAAGTATTTAAAATTCTGTCAAAGCTTTGCTAAAGACGTAGTTTTACCAGCCGAAGATAAAAAAGAAGAAGTAATGTTCATGAACCGTGCCGTGAACCATTTTGCTAAAAACGACGAATTTGAAGAAACTAAATTCTTAAACGAAGTTTTGGACAATCCTGATTTAATTCCGGAATTTAAAAACTACAAAGTTGATAAAGGCGAAAAATTCAGTATTGAAGATATTACAACTTTTCCTATTGCAAATGCTGCCGTTAGCGATGCGCGAAAATCGATAAAAAATGTAATCAACTTAGACACAAATATTCAAATTAAATTAGATTTTATCAATCCAGAAAGTGCTGAAAAATTTGTAGAAAAAGGTTGGGACGAAGAAAAACAAATGTATTACTACTTAGTTTATTTCAACAAAGAACAGAAATCATAATTTTTAAATTCCAATATTTTAAATTCCAAATTCCAAACAAGCAATAGCTTTGGAATTTGGAATTTGTTTTTTCTTGGAATTTGGAATTTCGGCATTGAAATTTAATTTTTATTTATATCTTTCGTCATATTTCCCCAAATTAATGGCAAAGAAACTTTTGGTTTTACTTCTATTTATGTTTTGTTGTCAAAATTTGACAGCGCAACAAACGGTTGTAAAAGATTCGGCAAAAGTTTATAAAGACATCGAAAAGTTTTCAAAAAAATCAAAGTTTGGAAAATTTGTTCATCGGTTGTTATTCAAATCAACTAGAAAGTCAAAACCTTCCAAAAAAGCGTCAACTCAAAGATATTACCTGAAAAAAGCGTTTGACAAACACGAAGGCAAAATCATTAGAAATATAAATATTGAAACGTTAGATCCGTTTGGATATTCAGTTGATAATACAAAAGATCAACCCGATAAAGGAATTGAGAAATTTGGAAATGCTTTTCATGCTAAATCTAAAAAATTCACCATTAAAAATCTTTTGTTATTCAAAAAGAATGAACCTCTAGATTCTATTACGGCTAAAGAATCTGAACGTTTGATTAGACGTCAACGATTCGTTAGAAGTGTTATCATCAAACCTATTCCTATTGAAAATAATAAGGATTCCGTAGATATTTCCATTAGAGTTCTTGACTCTTGGAGTTTAATTCCAACAGGTTCTATTTCTAGTTCGAGAGCTAATTTTGAAATTGCCGAACGAAACGTTTTTGGTCTTGGTCATGAATTATCACACGATTTCACTCAGCGTTTTTCCGACAAAAGCAACGCTCATAATTCTCGCTATTTAATTAGAAATATTAAAAATACTTTTACCAATGTTACTTTAAATTATAACGAATCGTTAGAAAAAAACATTTCCAAAAGCATTCGAGTAGAACGATTATTCTTCTCGCCTTTAACACGACTTGCTGGTGGAATTTTTCTAGAAAACAGAGCTTTTTCAGACTCGTTACCTAACCCAACAAATGAGTTTGAAATGGTTAGTTTTAAAAATGAAACGCGCGACTTTTGGTTTGGACATGCTTTTAAAATTTTTGGTGGAAAAAACGAAGATTATAGAACAACCAATTTGGTTACAACCATTGGTTACAAAAATGTAAACTACATAAAAAAGCCATCACTAGAGATTGATCCTAATCGTTTTTTTGCCAACGAAGAACTTTATTTAGCAAGTATTGGTATAAATACACGAAAATTTGCTGAAGATAAATATCTTTTCAATTTTGGCATTATTGAAGACATTCCATTCGGGCAAGTCTATTCGATAACAGGCGGTTTTCAAAATAAAAACAATCAAAAACGAGCTTATTTTGGCGGAAGATTTGCTTATGGAAATTATTTTGATTTTGGTTACCTTGGTATCAACTCCGAATGGGGAAGTTTTTTTGAAGGCAGAGATACAAGAGAAACTACTTTTAAAATCGAAGGAAATTATTTTACAAATTTGATGTATTTTGGTGATTGGAAAATTAGGCAATTTATAAAATCGTCAATAGTTATTGGAAATAATCGTGTTCCAATTTTAAAAGATAGAGTAATGCTTGGTGATGAAGAAGGAATTCAAGGCTTTAACAATCCTTTAATCAGCGGAATTAGAAAAGCTACAATTACTTTGCAAACCCAAACTTACGTTCCTGGAAGTTGGCATGGATTTCGTTTCAGTCCATTTTACAATATGACACTTGGAATGCTTGGTAATGAAACCGATAAATTTTTAAACAATAGTTTGCTATCCAAATTTAGTATTGGTGTTTTGATTAATAATGATTATTTAGTTTTCAATAGTTTTCAAATTTCCTTCTCATTTTATCCAAAAATACCTTTTCAAGGAACAAATGTCTTCAATACAAACAGTTTTAAGAACAACGATTTGTCACTTCCTGATTATGAAATTGGTCAACCTACAATTGTTACATTTAGATAAATTTTTTTTATTTTTGTAATCAATAACTTATTTTTATTATTAAAAAATGCATTTAATCGATTTTTTATTACTTTTTAACACAATTTAAACTATTTTTAATTGTTCAAAAAAAATAGAAAACATGAAAATTAAAAGGTATTCTAAAAATTTATTAGGCAAAAAAATTGTGTGTATAATTTTTGGACATCAGTTTATTGAAACCAAAAAAGTAAATATTCACTTTAGCGAATTTGAATGTTCTTATTGCAAAATGCAAGCAACTAACGATAAAATTGGAAAAAAAACTGCCTTGACCAATGAATTGAAAGAAATCAATGAAACTTTGTCGTACCTTAATTTAAAAAAAGAATTTGTAAAAAGATTTTATTACTTCAAAAAAGAGCAGTAACAATTTAAGGATATAATCGTCATACATTAAATCCTTAATCAAAAAAATCTTGGAGAATTCAATCCTTTCAATCAAAAATCTACACAAAATTTATGGCAAAGTTCATGCTGTAAATGATGTATCACTCGACATATACAAAGGAAATGTATATGGAATTTTAGGTCCAAACGGTAGCGGAAAATCAACTACACTTGGAATTGTTCTTAATGTTGTAAACAAATCTTCAGGCGAATACAGCTGGTTTGGCGGAAAATTAGAAACTCACGATGCACTGAAAAAAGTTGGTGCCATCATTGAGCGACCAAATTTTTATCCTTATATGACTGCCAAAGAAAATCTGGAATTAGTATGTAAAATAAAAGGTGTTGACTATAAAAAAGTAGATGAAAAACTGCAGATTGTTGGATTAATCGACCGCAAAAACAGTAAATTCAAAACTTTTTCATTGGGAATGAAACAGCGTTTAGCAATTGCTTCGGCTTTATTAAACGATCCCGAAATTTTAATTCTCGACGAACCAACTAACGGTTTAGATCCACAAGGAATTCATCAAGTTCGCGATATTATTCGTCTTATTGCTTCGCAAGGAACAACTATTTTGTTGGCTTCGCATCTTCTTGACGAAGTAGAAAAAGTATGTAGTCATGTTTTGGTTCTTCGTTTTGGCAAAATTCTTTACAACGGAAAAGTGGATGAAATGGTAAACCATAACGCCTATTTTGAATTGCAAAGCAGCAACAATCAACAACTTATTGAAGCGCTAAAAAACCATCCTGAATTGGATAATTTTGAAAATAATGAGGAAAAAATCATTGCTCATTTTAAAAACCAAGTTGAAGCTTCTGAACTAAATAAGTTTTTCTTTGAAAAAGGAATTTCGCTAAACCATTTAGTAAAAAGAAAGCAAAGCTTGGAAGAACAATTTCTTACATTAACCAATTCAACCGAAACCCAATCATGAAACGTTTATTAGCCATAGAACTTCAAAAAATCTGGAAAAA
>Ga0075157_10001481_pt1 | contig 14649 bp, 14 predicted proteins | sample JI81BgreenDNA_FD_70967 | JGI IMG/M metagenome (GOLD analysis project Ga0075157, IMG submission 70967) | Wastewater effluent complex algal communities from Wisconsin, to seasonally profile nutrient transformation and Carbon sequestration -... | ecosystem: Engineered > WWTP > Effluent > Algae...
AGAAATCGAGCAGGATTATCAAGTTTGTCATCTATTACTTTTAATGATATTTTTACAGAAAGAAGAAAAGAGTTAGCATTTGAAGGTGATTATTGGTATGATTTAGGTAGAATTCCTCGTTCTCAAGCTATAGCTATTATGTCAGCTCAGAATAGAGGAGATCAAAATAATCCTGCTTATTTTACTCCTGAAGAGGCAGATTTTATTTTGCCTTATCCATCGAATGATGTGGCAAAAAATCCAAAACTTTTAGATCCACCTGTTCCTTATGTTTTTAACTAAAAAATAATATTGATTATGAAAAGAATTAAATTAAACAAAATTGTTTGGTCTTTATTGATTGTATTGTCTTTGTTTACATTTTCATGTAGCAATGATGATAGTGGCAGTGGTGCAAATACTCCACCAGTTATTGAAAAGGTAAGTCCAACTTTAGATGAAGATGGAGCACCGTCTCAATTAGAGTCGGTTAATGTTGGATATGCTAATAATATGTATATTATACAAGGTTCTGGTTTAAAGACTGTAAAAAAGATTTATTTTAATGATTTTGAAGCTGCTTTTAATCCAAATTTAGTTACGGATACTGCTATTTTTGTTACAATTGACATCAATACGCCTTATGCAGATGCAAGTAACAAGTTAAAAGTAGTTACAGATTTTGGTACTGCAGAATATGACTTTGTTGTTGCTCCACCAGCTCCAATATTTCATAGTTTTCATCCAGTAAACGCGGCTGATGGAGATCAAATTACAATTTATGGAAATTTCTTTTTGAACCCAATTGTAAAAGTTGGAGATGTTCAAGCAGAAGTCGTGTCAAATTCTTTGACGGAAATCGTGGTAACACTTCCATCAGGTTCACAAGGAAAATATGTAACTGTAGAAACAATTTCTGGTTTAAGAGAATGGAAAACTGCTATTGGAACAGCAATTTTTGACGACTCATTTTATTCACCTTGGGATATTGAGTCTTGGAACAATCATGAATATGTAACGGATTTCTCAAAAGCTTTCCAAGGAACAACTTTTATAAAAAAAGCAATGGGAGCATGGGATAATATTCAAGGAAATTGGACATGGGTAGATCAATTATCAGGATATACTGGAATAAAATTTGCAATAAGAACTGAAGTGCCTGGAACTATGAAATTTTGTTTTAATGGAGTTTGGGACGAAACTCACTTGATTAATACAACAACTGAATGGCAGGAAGTTAAACTTACTTGGGCACAGCTTGGGAATCCAGCAGCATTACAAAATTTATGTACTTTCCAAAATTTTTCTAAAAATAGTGCTGGTGATGGTATAGCTAATACTATCTATATAGATAACTATACATATACAGTAGATTAAATTAAAAAATTGAGTTTTGGTTATAATTTTTTGAAGAAACCCTGAATATAAAATCAGGGTTTCTTTTTATCTTTTTTTTATGAAAAAAACCGCAACAACATTACTAACGTTTACCTTTTCGATACTTTCATTTTGTCAAGGAAACACACACAAACAAGAAACTGGAAAATTTGAAGGATTAGCCAATACACCACCAATGGGTTGGAATTCTTGGAACACTTTTGAAACCCACATCGACGAAAAATTAGTCAAAGAAACTGCCGATATTATGGTTACTTCGGGCATGAAAGATGCTGGTTATACTTATATTGTTCTTGACGATGGTTGGATGACGAGAGAACGCGATAAAAACGGAGATTTAGTTCCCGATCCAATAAAATTTCCATCTGGAATGAAGGCATTGGTTGATTATGTTCATTCAAAAGGTCTAAAATTCGGATTGTACAATTGTGCTGGAACAAAAACCTGCGCAGGTTATCCTGGAACACGTGGTTATGAATATCAAGATGCTCGATTTTACGCTAGTTTAAACATAGATTTCTTAAAATATGATTGGTGCAATACTGAAGGAATAACTGCCAAAGAAGCTTATACAACGATGAGTAATGCCTTAAAAACTGCTGGAAAACCAATTGTTTTTAGCTTATGCGAATGGGGTGATAATCAACCTTGGAACTGGGGAAAACCAATAGGTAATTTATGGAGAATTTCAGGCGATATTAGTCCGTGTTTTGATTGCGAAGACAATCACGGAACTTGGTCTTCATGGGGTTTTATGAAAATTATTGACATGCGAAAAGACATCCGAAAATTTTCCGGACCAGATCATTGGAATGATTTTGACATGATGGAAATTGGAAACGGAATGACTTTTGCCGAGGATAAATCACATTTTGCCATGTGGGCAATGATGGTGTCACCGTTAATTGCTGGAAACGATTTTAGAAAAATGTCGAAAGAAACGTTGTCAATTTTAACCAACAAAGAATTGATTGCGGTTAACCAGGATAAACTTGGAATTCAAGGCTTTAAATATGCCGATGAAAACGGATTGGAAACTTGGGTAAAACCACTATCTGATGGAAATTGGGCAATTACATTCCTAAACCGAAGCGATGTTGCTAAAAAAATTAACTTTGATTGGAGCAAAAATACAATTAAAGACATCGATTTTGGTCACGAATTAAATCCATCAAAAACAGTTTACAAGCTGAAAGATTTATGGAAAAACAAAGAAGTTGGAACTACTAAAAAAGCATTCACAGCTGATTTAGCTTCGCATGATGTAATTACTTTGAAACTGACTAAATAATATTTTTATGAAAACTAAAATATCTTTATTAATTCTTTTATTTTCAATTGTGTCAAATGCACAATTCGTGAAAAATCATGGACAACTAAAAGTAGAAGGAACGCAACTCGTGGACAAAAATAGTAAACCAATAATGCTTCGTGGAATGAGTTATGGTTGGCATAGTTTATGGCCAAGATTCTATAATAAGGAATCTGTTAAATGGTTAAAAGATGATTTCAAATGCAATGTCGTACGTGCTGCAATGGGAATTGAACTCGGTGATAGCAGTTACATCAAACAGCCTGAATTTTCGAAGAAAAAAGTCAAAGCAATTATTGATGGCGCAATCAAAAATGATATTTATGTAATTGTTGATTGGCACAGTCACAACATAAATCTAAAAGAAGCCAAGATTTTCTTTGACGAAATTTCAAAGGAATATGCTGGAAAGCCAAATATTATTTATGAAATTTTCAATGAACCCGATGATGAAACTTGGGAACAGGTTAAAGAATATTCCGAAGAAATCATTAAAGTAATTAGAAAAAATGATGCAAAAAATATCATTCTTGTTGGTTGTCCACGATGGGATCAAGACATTCATCTTCCAGCGGCTAATCCGATAAAAGGATTTGATAATTTAATGTACACAGTTCATTTTTATGCCGCAACTCACGAAAAATGGTTGAGAGATAGAACGGATGCTGCCATAAAAAGCGGTTTAGCAATTTTTGTATCAGAATCCGCTGGAATGGAAGCCACTGGTGACGGACCATTAAATTTAAAAGCTTGGAAAGAATACATCGATTGGATGGAAGAAAGAAAAATTAGCTGGATTACTTGGTCAGTTTCCGATAAAGATGAAACGTGTTCCATTTTGAAAAAATCAGCAAGTTCTTCAGGAAACTGGAAAGACAAAGATTTGAAAGAATCAGGACTAAAAGTCAGAGAGTTTTTGAGAAAATATAACATAGAAAAATAATTTTTCAAAAATAACTTGCTATTATCAATAATCGTTGTATATTTGCACTCACAAATCGCGGGATAGAGCAGTAGGCAGCTCGTCGGGCTCATAACCCGAAGGTCACAGGTTCGAGTCCTGTTCCCGCTACAAAAGAAGCCATTCAGAAATGAGTGGCTTTATTTTTTTAAGTCAAAAATAAATCATGAAAAGAGTTGTTGAGTACAGAAAGTTACTAGAAGTTGATAAAAACGTAACGTTGAAAGAATTAAAAACCATTTACAGAAATACGATGAAAGACAATCATCCTGATAAATTTGTAAATGACGAAGAAGGAAGAAAAAACGCTGAAGAAACCAGTAAAAACATCATTGCTGCTTATCATTTTCTAGTAAGTATTTCGGCTGAAACAGTAGAAAAAAATCTTCCGGAATATCAAGAAACCATCAACAATTATAATATTCTTGACTTCTATTTAGAAAAACAAACGCTTTATGTTACTTATGTGAATGGTGTTTCTTATGAATATATTGGTGTACCCAAAAATGTTTACATCAAAATGATTAATGCCGAATCGCCAAATCGTTTTGCCAAAAGACACATCTACGGAAACTTTATCTATAGAAAAGCTGCCGAAGCTACCGAAGAATAAATAGTTACCTTTGCAAAATTAAATTAGATTATATGTCACACAAAGCAGGATTTGTAAATATAATTGGAAACCCAAATGTTGGAAAATCAACACTAATGAACGCATTCGTTGGTGAACGATTATCGATTATTACTTCCAAAGCACAAACAACTCGTCATAGAATTCTTGGGATTGTAAATGGCGAAGATTTTCAAGTTGTTTTGTCCGATACGCCAGGAATAATCAAGCCTGCGTATGAAATGCAAAAATCAATGATGGATTTTGTAAAATCTGCCTTTGAAGATGCTGATGTGTTGATTTATATGGTTGAAATAGGCGAAAAAGAACTCAAAGACGAAGCTTTTTTTAATAAAATCATCCATTCTAAAATTCCGGTTTTATTGCTTTTGAATAAAATTGACAAATCCAATCAGGAACAATTAGAAGAGCAAATTGATTTGTGGAAAAGTAAAGTGCCAAACGCAGAAATATTTCCAATTTCGGCTTTAGAAAATTTTAATGTAAAAGAAGTTTTTGCCCGAATTTTGGAACTTTTGCCTCAATCGCCACCATATTATCCAAAAGATGCTTTGACCGATAAGCCGGAACGATTTTTTGTCAACGAAACTATTCGCGAAAAAATTCTTTTGAATTATGACAAAGAAATTCCTTATGCGGTAGAAATCGAAACCGAAGAATTTTTAGAGGACGAAAAAATCATCCGAATTCGTTCTGTGATTATGGTAGAACGTGATACCCAAAAAGGAATTATCATTGGACACAAAGGTTCGGCGTTGAAAAAAGTAGGAATGCAATCGCGTGAAGATTTAGAAAAGTTTTTTGGTAAACAAATCCACATCGAATTGTATGTGAAAGTCAATAAAGACTGGAGAAGTAATGCTTTTCAGTTGCGTCGATTTGGCTACAATCAAAAGTAATTTGCCAAAAAATATTTTAAGCATTTAAACCTGAAACCTTTAAACAAAAGGTTACCTTTGCAAAAATTAAAAATAAAAAGAGATTGATACTTGCTTTTAGCGCATTTTTCCTAAAAACGAATATCTTAAATCCAATAGTTAAATATCAAAAATGAACAATATTGTAGCCATCGTTGGAAGACCAAATGTAGGGAAATCAACTTTTTTCAACCGATTAATTAAAAGAAGAGAAGCTATCGTAGACTCGGTTAGCGGTGTAACTCGTGACCGTAATTATGGAAAAAGTGAATGGAACGGAAAAGAATTTTCAGTAATCGATACTGGTGGATATATTAAAGGTTCAGATGATATTTTTGAAGCAGAAATTCGTCGTCAAGTTGAATTAGCAATCGATGAAGCCGATGCTATTATTTTTGTAGTTGATGTAGAAGAAGGAATTACTCCAATGGATGCAGAAGTTGCAAAATTACTCCGTAAAGTAACCAAACCAATTTTACTTGCTGTAAACAAAGTGGACAATGCCATGCGTGAAAAAGACGCAGTAGAATTTTATAATCTGGGTTTAGGCGAATATTTTACCATTGCCAGCATTAGCGGAAGCGGAACAGGTGAATTACTTGATGAATTAGTTAGAGTTTTACCTGAATTGCCTGAAGTTACTGAAGAAGAAAATCCGCTACCAAGATTTTGTGTTGTTGGTCGTCCAAATGCAGGAAAATCATCATTCATCAACGCTTTAATTGGCGAAGATCGATTTGTAGTAACCGATATTGCTGGAACAACTCGTGATTCTATTGATACTACGTATAATCGTTTTGGTTTTGAATTCAATCTGGTTGATACAGCCGGAATTCGTAGAAAAGCCAAAGTAAAAGAAGATTTAGAGTTTTATTCGGTAATGCGTTCGGTTCGTGCCATTGAGCATTCGGATGTTTGTGTCCTTTTAATCGATGCTACTCGCGGATTTGAAGGTCAAGATCAAAGTATATTTTGGTTGGCAGAAAAGAACAGAAAAGGTGTAATCATTTTAGTAAACAAATGGGATTTGATTGAAAAAGATACCATGTCAACTCGCGATTATGAAGCTAAAATTAGAAGAGAATTAGAACCATTTACCGATGTGCCAATTTTATTCGTTTCAGCGTTAACCAAACAGCGTTTGTTGAAAGCATTGGAAGAAACCGTAAAAGTTTTTGAAAACAGAAAACAGCGAATTCCAACGTCAAAATTCAACGATTATATGTTAAAATTAATTGAAGCATATCCACCGCCAGCATTGAAAGGTAAATATGTGAAAATTAAATATTGTATGCAATTGCCAACGCCAACGCCACAGTTTGTGTTCTTTGCTAATTTGCCTCAATATGTAAAAGATCCTTACAAACGTTTCCTAGAAAATAAAATCCGTGAACATTGGGATTTTTCGGGAGTTCCAATCGATATTTACATCAGAGAAAAATAAATTTATGTTAAATTTTCGTCAGAATTTTTAACCTCTCACAATAAAATAATTAATTAGCCGTTATTTAGTTTTCATACTAACCTAACCGCTAATTTTTTTTATGCCAAAAACGTTCTATTTACTCTGTGCACTATTTTTTAGTTCTTTTCTTTTTTCTCAAAACACTTTCACGATTAAAGGAAAAGTTGTTGATCCAACCACTAAATTGCCTATCGAATCGGCAACGGTTTATTTAACTTCTGTCAAAGACTCATCGGTTGTAGATTATACTATTACCAACAAATTGGGGAATTTTGCCATTAAAGTTAAAAAAAGTGACAAAGCGCTTAATCTAAAAGTGTCTTTTATCAGTTATCAAGATTTTGTTGAAAATGTTACCGGTTTAACTGCCGATAAAGATTTTGGTACAATCGAACTCAAAGAAGCTTCAAATCTATTAAACGAAGTAGTCGTAAAGTCTGAAATTCCTCCAATCAGAATTAAAAAAGATACTCTAGAATTTAATGCATCTTCCTTTAAAGTTGGTGCCGATGCTAATGTGGAAGCGTTGCTGAAACAATTGCCTGGAGTAGAAATTACTCCCGAAGGAAAAATTACCGTTAACGGTAAAGAAGTGAACAATATTTTAGTAAATGGAAAACCATTTTTTGGTAAAGACGGAAAAATTGCAACCCAAAATCTTCCTGCCGAAATCATCGAAAAAGTACAAGTTGTTGATACCAAAACGAAGTCGGAAGAAATCTCTGGCGATGCTTCGGGTTCCGAAAATAAAACGATTAATTTAACCATTCAAGAAGACAAAAACAAAGGTTTTTTTGGTAAAATTATGGGCGGATTGGGTTCAGATAAACGATACGAATCCAGTATGTTGGTCAATTATTTCAAAGGCGAAAGAAAAATTAGCGCATTAGCTTCTTCCAATAATATCAATTCTATTGGCTTTTCGATGGATGAAATTTTTGATAATATGGGCGGAGGAAGAAATAGTTCGGTTTATTGGAATGATGATGGAAGTTTTGGAATAAACAACATGTCTTTTGGCGGAAATCGTGGAATTACACGTTCTAATATGATTGGAATAAATTATCAAGATAAATGGTTTAAAAAAATTGATCAAAGTGGAAGTTACTATTTTACCAATGCTCAATCCGAAAATGCCAATCGAACCGATAGAATTAATTTTCTTCCAACAGGAAATACATTAACGAAATCCAATTCGATTACTAAAAATGGTAGCGATGGACATAATATTTCATTGGATTTTGAAATTGCACTGGATTCGTTGACGAATGTTTATATCAATCCAAGATTTCAAACGAGTAAAGGTTTTGGAAAATCGTCTCGAAATCAAATTACAACTGATGAGAGTTTGAACGAATTAAACTCAAGTACCAATGATGATTATAATGAAAACGATAATTCTAATTTTGCATTGGATGCAAGTTTTAGTAAACAATTTAAAAAGAAAAGACGCGGTTTGTCTGTCAATCTTGAATCTGAATTTCAAAAAAGAGATGAATATATAAACACAAAATCGGCTACACTTTTTGCCGATGCAACGCCAGATGACATTAGAAATCAAAATCGTTTTGAAAACAATAAAAACGATTTTATAAAACTCGAAGTGCGTTATGGTGAACCGCTTACCGATTCGCTTCGATTGAGTTTAACTTCAGAATTGACACTTCGAAAAATTGGAAATGATTTGAATACATTCGATTTTAATGCTGGAACAAATAATTATGACGATTTTAACGATTTGCAATCCAATGAAGTGAATTCAAAAACAACGACTTATTTTCCTTCAACCGGATTGATTTTGGATAAGTCAAAAACCAATGGTCGAATTAATTTTGGTCCAGAATTTGTCAATTTTGATGCTAATTCAAATTATCTTGGTGTTAGAACCAACAGAAATAAAACCTATGTTTTTCCAAGAGTAAAAGGTTACATCAGTCATCGAATGGGTAAATCAAAATCGATTTATTCGTATTATGATTTTGGAGTGCAAATGCCGCAAGCCAACCAAGTTTTACCTGTAGAAAATTTATCCAATCCGTTGAGTACTTTTATTGGAAATGATGATTTAAAGCCAACATTGAGACATAATTTGTATTTCAGTTTTAATGATTATGACTACCAATCACGCTCTGGATATTATGTTTATTCGGGTATTAATTTGAGTAAAGACGCTGTGGTTTCTTCTACAGTTTATGATGATAATTTCAAGGCAACGACAACTTATCAAAACGTAGATGTTACGCATAATTCGTATCTTGGTGTTAACTGGAATAAATCGTATAAAAAAGAGAAAAGAACGCTTCGTTTTGGCGCAGGCGTAAGTTTCAATTATGATTACAACAAAGGTTTAACCAATGCTGTGTTGTTTGAATCCAAAGGATTGAATATTAATCCAAGGTTTAACTTAACTTGGAGTATCGATGAAATGATTACAGTTGCGCCAAGTTATCGTTATACTTTTTCAAAAACTGATTATGAAAACTACGTGATTGATAAAGCAGATAATTTCATTCACAATGCAAAATTGGAAATCACATCATACATGCCGAAACATTTCGTTTTAGGTTCTGATTTTGGTTATACCTATAATTCCAATATTGCTGATGGTTTTAAGAAAGATTTCTACTTATGGAATGTAAGTTTAGGATACAATTTCTTCAAAGATCAATTGCTTGCCAAAGTAAAAGTATATGATTTATTAAATCAAAACTTAAACTCAACCCGAACCATTACGCCAACGGCAATTGTAGATGCAGAAAATACCGTTTTACGACGATATGTAATGTTCTCACTAACCTACAAACTCGAAAAGTTTGCCGGAAAGAAGAAAGATAATAATATGTTTATGGTAGATTAAAAAGTAAAAATCCGGTCTTGATTTAAGACCGGATTTTTTTTATTTCTTCTTTTTGCATTCACTATTAAAAACTTCTAATGCTTCATCAAAACCTAATTCCAAAGCTTTTTTTAAATCAGAACAATAATCATTTTTTGGATTAAAGTTTAAATAATAAATTGCTCTGTTGTAGTAAGCTTCGCCATTTGCTTTGTCAAGTTCAATAACCTTATTGAAATCATTCAAAGCAGTTTTGTCTTTACTGTAACTTTTCATAATTCCTCTGTTTTGATAGGCATCAACACTATTAGGATTTATTGAAATTGCCTTGTTAAAGTCGTTTATTGCTTCTTGATAGTTTGATGAAAGTTTGTAAACAACACCTCGGTTATAAAAAACATCATAATTTTTTTCATCTAATGAAATACATTTGGAATAATCATTGATTGAGTTTGTAAAATCTCCAAGCATAGAGTAGGAATATGCTCTGTTGAAAAATGAACTAGCAGATGAATTCTTTAGATTTATACATTCAGTAAAATCAATGATTGCATTTTTATGTTTATTAAGTTTTTGAAATAGTTTGCCTCGACTAAAATAAGCTTCATAATATTTGTCGTTAATTTCTAATGCTTTATTGTAATCTTCTAAAGCACTTTCATAATCTTCGAGGTTAAATTTTGAATGTCCTCTAAAGTGATAGCTTGTATAGTCGTTTGGATTTTTAGAAATGAGTTCAGTATAAGACTCAATGTCTTTTTGAAAATTAGGAAGCTCTTGAGATATTCCCAAATGAGTAATAAAGAATACTAATAGCAAGTGTTTTTTCATAAAATATAACTATTTGAAATTTTGTCTTTTGGTAAATAGTTTTAAGTTTTCCATTTTTGAATTAAGTTCAAAAGACAATTTTTTATTCCTTCAAAATAATTTCCTTTTTTGAATTCTGGAATAATTTTGTCAACTTCTTCTTTGCAGATTTCGTCGGTTAAAATATTCTCAGTTTGAGTTCCAGAATTAATTCTGATTTTTCTTAACTCGGTAGAAAAAATAATAACTAAACCATTGTCTTTTTCTTTTTTGCCAACACCATAATAGTTTGATAAATCAAAACAATACTTGTCAAAATCTTCGTAAGTTGGATGTATTTCTTTTAGAGTAACAATAGCAATTTCATTGGATGTTTGTTTCTCAAAGTCAATAATGATTTGGGATAATTCATCTTTCTGTTGTTCGGTGAAAACATTTTCAAAATCATTTACAACACCAATCTTTTCTGGAAAAATACTTTGACCGCAGCTGAAAAGAGCAACAAATAGTAATAAATAAAAGTATTTCTTCATAAAAAGATTTTTATTAAACTAAGTTTTAGAATTGACTAGATTTTGTCATTCCCAACTTGATTGAGAATTACCAACCGCCGCTTGCGCCACCGCCAGAAAATCCGCCGCCGCCAAAACCACCGCCAAAACCGCCACCGCCAGATGAACCGCCAAAACCGCCACCAAAACTTCCGCCACTGCTATTTCTACCTAAACTACTTAGAATAATAATATCGGCTAAGTCAAAACCTCCGCCACCGCGATTTCCAGAATTTCCACCGCCATTTCGTTTGTTGTTAGAAAAAATGATAATCAGTACAATGATGACAATAATTATAGGAATGATGGGAAAATCGCCTTGTTTGTCTTTTTTTCGTGTGCCTTTGTATTTGCCTTTTACAACCTCAATAATAGTATCGGCACCTTTGTCTAATCCTTTGTAAAAACTTCCAGCTTTAAATTCAGGAGTAATTACATTTCGAATAATTTCACCACAAATTCCGGCAACCAATCTGTCTTCTAAACCATATCCCGGACGAATGCTAATTTTTCTATCATTTTTTGAAACAAGAATAAAAACACCATTGTCTTCTTTGGCTTGACCAATTCCCCATTTTTGTGCCCAATTAGTAGAAACAACATCGATACTTTCTCCTTTTAAATCTAAAATGGTAGCCACAACAATTTGAGTAGTTGTACTATCAGAATAGCGAATTAGCTTTTCTTCTAGTTGAATTTTTTCTTCGGGACTTAAAAGTTTAGCATAGTCATAAACTGAAGTTTGAAAAGAAGGTTTTTCAGGAATGGTAAATTGTGAAAAAACAGCATTGCTATTCAGAAAAAAGGAAACAATAATAATTAATCTCAAAACCATTTCGGAATTTGGAATTTTTAGGTTTGGAATTTTCATGTTTTATCCTTTTGAGATTTCGTTGGACAATTCGTTTTTGTCGCCTTCTTGATACGGGAAATATTTTTGCAATTGTTCACCAGCTCGTTGAATTCCTTCAACCAAACCTTGCTTATACTTTCCTTCTTTGAAGTTTTTTGCCATAATGTCACGCGTGCAATCCCAAAAATCATTTGGAACAACATCATTGATGCCTTTATCGCCACAAATCACAAAAGTTTTATCTTTTACAGCTAGGTAAATCAAAACGCCGTTTTTGAGTTCGGTTTCGTCCATTTTTAATAAATGGAAAACTTCCATCGCGCGTTCAAACGCATCAATGGAAGTCTTTTTTTCTAAATGTACTCTAATTTCACCCGAAGTATTTTTTTCGGCCACGCGAATAGCTTCAACAATTGCTTGCTCTTCTTCTTGGGTTAAAAAATCTTCTACTTTTGACATTGTCTTAAATTAGAATTTTACTTCAACAGGTTTTTCAGCACCTTCAACTGCCTTGAAATATGCTTTTTCTTTGTATTTTCCTAAGAAAAGATTTCTAGGTTGGCTTAATACATAACCATTGTATGCTTCCACAGATTCGTTAAAACGAGTTCTTGCCGTTAAAATTTGATTTTCAGTACTAGCTAATTCGTCTTGTAATTTTAAGAAATTTTGATTGGCTTTCAAATCAGGATATTGTTCAACAGTAACCAATAATCTTGATAATGCTGAAGAAACACCACTTTGAGCTTGGTTAAAAGCAGCTAATTGTTCTGGTGTAATATTTGTTGGATCAATATTGATTGACGTAGCTTTAGCTCTTGCTTCAATAACGGCAGTCAATGTTCCTTTTTCAAAATCAGCAGCACCTTTTACAGTATTTACTAAGTTTCCAATTAAGTCATTTCTTCTTTGATAGGCAGTGTTTACATTTCCCCATTCTTTTTCGGTTGCTTGATTATATTTTAAAGCTGTATTTTGTATTCCAAAGTACCACATTGCAAGTAAAATAACTGCACCAATTCCAATTATCCAAGGCAAAAATTTTCTCATAAGTTTTGTTTTTTAAGTTTATTATTAGTTTTAAATTTATTTAAAAAGTTACAACTGGTTTTTTATAGCGGTCAGTTGTGCTTTTACCGCTTCGAGTTTACTGATGATTTCAAATTTATCTAGTGTTTTTTTCTGATTTTCTTTTAGATGTGTTTTTGCGCCTTCCAATGTAAATCCGCGTTCTTTTACCAAATGATAAATCAATTGTAGATTTTTCACATCTTCGGGAGTGAACATTCGGTTGCCTTTTGCATTTTTCTTTGGCTTTAGAATATCAAATTCCTTATCCCAAAAACGAATTAGCGATGCATTTACATCAAATGCTTTGGCAACTTCACCAATGCTGTAATATCTTTTTCCTTCTTGTAATTCTATTTGCATAGTATTTATTTTTTAAAACTTGTAACCCGCAACTCGCAACTCGAAATGGTTAATCCAACGACTGATTTTCCTGATTGGCTAATTTAGAGATAATTGTGTATTCTGCCGCAGAAATATTGCCATAATAAAAATTAATCGGATTTACTGGTTTACCATCTTTGTGCACTTCATAATGCAAATGCGGTGCTTCACTTCGTCCGGTACTGCCAATATAACCAATAACATCACCACGTTTTACTCGTTGTCCAGCTTTTACTTTGTATTTACTCAAATGACCATACAGCGTTTCATAACCATAACCATGCTGAATAACAATGTGATTTCCATAACCCGAAGCTGTGTTGTCAGCACGTCTTACAACGCCATCGCCAGTCGCAAAAATTGGCGTTCCAGTTGGTGCCGTAAAATCCATTCCTTGATGCATTTTTCGTGCTTTAGTAAACGGATCACTTCGATAACCATAACCCGAAGCCATTCGTTTCATCTGTTCGTTTTTTACCGGTTGAATAGCTGGAATTGCCGATAATAACTTATTTTTTTGCTTTGCCAAAGCCAAAATCTCATCCAATGATTTTGACTGAATTGCTAACTGTTTCGAGATAATATCTACTTTTTTTGAAGTATTAATTACTAAATCCGAATTGTTGAAACCTTCCAATTCTTTATAGCGATTTACACCACCAAAACCTGCTTTTCGTTGCTCAGTCGGAATAGCAGAAGTATTAAAATAAGCACGATAAATATTGTTGTCGCGTTCTTCAATATCTTCCAAAACTTCGTCAATTTGCTCCATTTTTTTATTCAAAATAGCATAGCGAAGCTTCATCGTTTCAATTTCTCTGGCTTGCAATCTATCTTTTGGTGTTTCAAAAAACGGCGTATTCAACAAAACCACAAAACACAAAAATCCAAACAACGCCGATGCCAAAACAAACAAACCAATATAACCCAGTTTTTTGGACAATTTTGGTTTGATTTTTCGGTAAGCCAAACTTTCGGTATCGAAATAATACTTTACTTTTTTCGCCATCTTTTATTTTATACTATTTTTGTGCAGGTTTTAAAAACAATGGTTATACGAACAAATTTAACAAATGTTTCAATTATTCCTTAAATTTAATTTGAACTTGTTTCAAATTTCACTGTCAATCCCAACTTGATTGACATAAGGAGCGAAACATTCGGGCTTTTTCAATAAACCATTTTCCTGCTTTTCGTTGCAATCTTTTTTTTTGAATTGCCACGGGTTTAAACCCGTGGCAATTCAAAAAAAAAGGATTTCCACTTCAATCAGGGCTAAACAGCAAACCATTTTTTTAAAACCCAATAAAAAAGATATAATAGCAAAAAATGAAATCACAAGACATTCGTAAAGCCTACCTTAATTTCTTTGAATCAAAAGGACATTTAATCGTTCCGTCAGCACCAATAGTGCTCAAAGACGATCCAACCTTGATGTTCAACAACTCTGGAATGGCACAATTCAAAGAATACTTTTTAGGAAA
>Ga0075157_10001482_pt1 | contig 14644 bp, 12 predicted proteins | sample JI81BgreenDNA_FD_70967 | JGI IMG/M metagenome (GOLD analysis project Ga0075157, IMG submission 70967) | Wastewater effluent complex algal communities from Wisconsin, to seasonally profile nutrient transformation and Carbon sequestration -... | ecosystem: Engineered > WWTP > Effluent > Algae...
GCGGAGATCATCACCGTCAGCAAGGACGAAGCCGATGCGGCCGGCCTGCCCTACTTCATCGTCGGCCACGTGGGCGACGGCAACTTCCACCTGGGCTACCTGATCGACCCCGACCGGCCCGAAGAGCGAGAGACCGCCGAGCGTCTCTCGGCCCGCATGGTGCACCGCGCCATCGAGCTGGAAGGCACCTGCACCGGCGAACACGGCGTGGGGCTGCACAAGATGGACTTCCTGCGCCGCGAAGCCGGCGACGGCGCGCTGGCGCTGATGCGTCAGCTCAAGGCGGCGCTCGATCCGGGGAACATCCTGAATCCCGGGAAGATTCTCGGCGGCTGACGTTTGACGTCATGGGGTTGGCGGCCCTATCCGCATTTGTGCGCATGCGTTGCGCCGCGCATTTCTCGCTTCCTCGGTGTCGGTTCATCTGACACAAGCGCCCGGCGCCGGCCGGTGGTCGCCGGAGTCGGGTGCGATGCGCCGAGGGTGAACGTTCGGTGGGAGGAAGGCGGGCACGGGCCTTGCGAACTGGGGGGTTGACTTCGCTTCAACCCTGACCCCTCAAGGAGCCCCCCGTGACATTGCCACAAATTCGTCGTGCCGCCCTGGCCCTGGCCGCAGGTGCCGCGGCCCTGTTCTCTGCGAGCGGCACGCAGGCCGCCGTGGTGGTCGTGAATCCGGGCGACGTGTCTTTGGTGCCGGTGGCCAACCAGTGGTATCGCACCAACTTTCGTGACGTGTCCACCGGCAGGACGTCGATCACCACGGCCGCCATCACCACGACGCAACCCCGAGCCGGGAACGGTTCCGTGGAGATGAGCTTGACCGACGGCTCCGGCAAGGTGGACTACGCCTACGGTTGGGGCTACGTGGCCGGCCGCACGTTGGCCAACCTCACCGGCCTGAGCTACGAGTGGTACCGCCAGGGCGCCAGCACCAACCCCGCCAACCAGCAGCCCGCCCTGCGCCTGCTGATTGACGCCGACGGCAGTGCGGACACCACGAACGACCTCGGTTACCTCGTCTGGGAGCAGGTCTACCAGGCCGACCCGACGGTGCTGGCCGACCAGTGGGTGACCAGCAACGCGCTGACGGGCAATTTCTGGCAGCGACGCTTTTCGCCCGGGACCACCGTGGAGGTGTATGACCTGAGCCTGCAGGAATGGCTCGCGGGTGCCAATCCAGCCGGTGCGCTGGTGCTGGGTCAGTCCACCGCCGTGCTGGGGCTGGAGTTCGGCATCGGCAGCGGGTGGGAAGGCAGCTTCCGCGGCTTCGTGGACAACGTCACCTACGCCTTCGGCACGTTGCCCAGCACCACCTTCAACTTCGAGACCGTGGCCACGCGGGTGCCGGAGCCCGCGGGCCTGGCCTTGGCCGGCCTGGCCTTGGTGGGGCTGGCGGCCGGCCAGCGTCGTCGCGCACGCGCCACCCTCTCCCGCTGAGCCCCCCGGGCTCGGCCGCCGGGCCGGGCCCGACCTGTCGACTCACCGTCCGTCACCCCGAGGAGTACCGATGTTCCGTTCTGCCGCCATCGCCCTGACCCTGACCGTCGCGGGCACGTTCGCCACCGCCGCGCCCCTCATGCCCAGCTTCGACGGCGCGCCCGCTGGCTGGGTCACCGACCGCTATCAGCCCGGCACCTTCGCCGACATCGGCAGCTACCAGGGCCGCGACGACGTGCTGGCCATCGGCATCCGCCGCGAAGATGGCGCTCAGTCGCGCCCCGCGGGGTTCGGCGCGCAGTTCTACAACACCCAGGGCATGCAATACGGCCTCACGGGCGGAGTGGGCGACTCCATCAGCGCAGCGCTCTACATTCCCCAGGCCTGGTCCAACCCGGGTACGGGCCATGCGCGAAGCGACATGTGGGGGGTGATGTCGGGCGACGCTGCCGGCCTGCAGTATCCGATCATCGGCTTCACCAACTACGGCGGCGCGCCGCGCCTGCGCGTGTGGGACGCCGACGCGGCCGGGGGCTGGGTCGACTTGGCCGCCCCGGTGATGTACGACGCCTGGACCGAGTTCACCATCGCCCTGGTGGGCAGCGCCTACGAGTTCAGCGTCAATGGCAATGTGGTCTACACCGACAACACCATCGGGACGACCAACGCCTTCTCGGCCGTGATCATGCAGGCCTACAACTTCTTCGACAGCACGCTGGCCAACGCCAATGGCGCCAACTACACGGCGCACTGGTCGAACGTGGGCGCCAACGCCGTGCCGGCGCCGGCGGGTGCTGCGCTGGTGCTGCTGGGCCTGGGTCTGCTGGCCGCGCGTCGCCGGGCGGCCTGAGGCCCGGTTCAGCCGCGTGGCCAGGCGGTCACGCGGTGTTCGCCGGCCCGGTCACCCGCCAGGTGCGGGTGACCTCTCCCGCGCCGTTGGCGCTTTCCAGCACCACGCCGAAGCCCCACAGCCGCGCCACGTGCTTCAGCACTTCCTGCGCGGTGTCGTGCAGCGGCCGGTCGTTGTGCTGGAAGTGCCGCAGCGTGAGCGAACGGTCGCCACGCAGGTTGACGTTCCAGACCTGGATGTTCGGCTCGCGCGAGCCGAGGTCGTACTGGCGTGACAGGCTCTCGCGCACGCGGCGGTAGCCGCTGTCGTCGTGGATGGCGGCCACCTCCAGCTCGTCGTCCTTCTCGTCGTCGCGGATGGCGAACAGGCGCAGCTCGCGCATCAGCTTCGGGCTCAGGTACTGCCCGATGAAGCTCTCGTCCTTGAAGTTGCGCATGGCGTGGTCAAGCGCTGGCAGCCAGGGCGAGCCGGCCAGTTCGGGGAACCAGGCGCGGTCTTCGTCCGTGGGGTTCTCGCAGATTCGCCGGATGTCGGTGTACATCGCGAAGCCCAGCGCGTACGGGTTGATGCCGCTGTAGGCCCGATGCCCCACCGGCGGCTGGTAGATGACGTTGGTGTGCGACTTGAGCCACTCGATCATCACGCCATCGGTCAGCCAGCCCTCGTCGTACAGGGTGTTGAGGATGCGGTGGTGCCAGAACGTGGCCCAACCTTCATTCATCACCTGCGTCTGCCGCTGCGGATAGAAGTACTGCGCGACCTTGCGCACGATGCGCACGATCTCACGCTGCCAGGGCTCCAGCAGGGGCGCGTTCTTCTCGATGAAGTACAGCAGGTTCTCCTGCGGCTCCTCGGGAAAGCGCCGAGCCTCGCTGGCGGCTTCCTTCTCCACCTTGCGCGGCAGCGTGCGCCACAGGTCGTTGACCTGCTGCTGCGCGTAGGCCTCGCGGTCCTTGCGCTCGGCCAGTTCCTGCGCCAGCGTCTTGCGGGTGGGGCGCCGATAACGATCGACGCCATGGTTGGACAGCGCGTGGCAGGAGTCGAGGAAGGTCTCGACGGTCTCCAGGCCATGGCGCTCCTCGCACTCGGCCACGTAGTTCTTGGCGTAGACCAGGTAGTCGATGATCGATGCCGCATCGGTCCACATGCGGAACAGGTAGTTGCCCTTGAAGAAGCTGTTGTGGCCATAGGCCGCGTGTGCGATCACCAGGGCCTGCATCGCCATCGTGTTCTCCTCCATCAGGTAGGAGATGCACGGGTTGCTGTTGATGACGATCTCGTAGGCCAGCCCCATGTGGCCCCGCTTGTAGTTCTTCTCGGTGGCGATGAACTCCTTGCCGTAGCTCCAGTGGCGGTAGTTCACCGGCATGCCCACGCTGGCGTAGGCATCCATCATCTGCTCGGCCGTGATGATCTCGAGCTGGTTCGGGTACGTGTCGAGCCGGAAGCGCTCGGCCGTGGCGCGGATCTGCGCGTGATAACGTTCGATGAGCTCGAACGACCAGTCGCTGGGTCCGGGCAGTGGCTCGGCGGGGCGACCAGCGGCCGGCAGCGGGCCGTTCAGAAGGGTCTTCATGCGGCCTTCGCCCCTTCCTTCTTGAAGAGATCGCGGAACACGGGGTAGATCTGCGAGGCTTCGACGGCCTTGCGCATCGCGAAGTGCGGGTGACCCGCTTCCAGCTGCGTGTACTCCTGCCAGAGGTTCTGCTCTTCCTCGGCCACCTGCACGTAGGCGTAGTAGCGCACGAGCGGCAGGATCTTGTCGGCCAGCAACTCGCGGCAGCGCCCGCTGTCGTGGTGCCAGTTGTCGCCGTCGCTGGCCTGTGCGCCATAGATGTTCCACTGCGACGGGTCGTAGCGGGCGCGGATGATCTCTTCCATCAGCACCAGCGCGCTGCTCACCACCGTGCCGCCGGTCTCGCGGGCGTGGAAGAAGTTTTCCTCGTCCACTTCCTGCGCCTGCGTGTGGTGGCGGATGAAGACCAGCTCGATCTTCTCGTAGTGCCGCGTGAGAAACAGGTACAGCAGGATGAAGAAGCGCTTGGACAGTTCCTTGCGCGCTTCGTCCATCGAGCCCGAGACGTCCATCAGGCAGAACATCACCGCCTTGCTGGTGGGCACCGGCACGCGCACGCGGTTGCGGAAACGCAGGTCGATGGGGTCGAGGTAGGGGATGCGGTCGAGCTTGCGGCGCAGGGTTTCAATCGCCTCCTGCAGCGCGAGGATCTCGCGCCGGCTTTCGGCGTCGCCGGGCTCGGCATCGGCCAGAAGTGCCGCGAGCCGGTCTTCCAGCTGGCGCAGTTCGCCGCGCGTGCCGGCGCCCAGCGCGATGCGCCGCCCGAGGGCGCCCCGCATGCTGCGAACCACATGCAGGTTGTTGGGCGTGCCGTCGCTGGTGAAGCCCGCCCGCTGGTTCTTCCACTCCGGCACTTCGGCCAGCTGGGTGCGGATGAGGTGCGGCAGGGCGAGGTCCTCGAAGAAGACCTGCATGAACTCTTCCTTGGACAGCGCAAAGACGAAGTCGTCTTCGCCTTCGCCGCTGTCGCTGGCCTGGCCCTTGCCGCTGCCGCCGCCCTGCCCGCCTTTCGGCCGGGCGATGCGGTCGCCGCGCAGGTAGTCCTGGTTGCCCGGGTGCACCACTTCTCGCACACCGCCCTGGCCATGACCGAACACCGGCTCCTGGACGTCGCGGCGCGGGATGTGGATGTCTTCGCCGCGCTCGATGTCGCGGATGCCGCGCCCGTCGATGGCCCGCTTCACGGCCTCCTTCACCTGGTCCTTGTAGCGGCGAAGGAAGCGCTCGCGGTTGCCGATCGACTTGTTCTTTCCGGCCGCGCGGCGGTCGATGATGGATTGCAACGCCATGGGGGCCGCGCCTCGCTCAGCTCGACTTGCGCACGCGCAGGTACCACTCGCACAGCAGTCGCACCTGCTTGGCGGTGTAGCCCTTGGCCACCATGCGCGTCACGAAGTCCTCGTGCTTCTTGGCTTCGTCGGCGCTGGCCTTGGCGTTGAAGCTGATGACCGGCAGCAACTCCTCGGTGTTCGAGAACATCTTCTTCTCGATCACCGTGCGCAGCTTCTCGTAGCTGGTCCAGGTGGGGTTCTTGCCCTGGTTGTTGGCGCGCGCCCGCAGCACGAAGTTGACGATCTCGTTGCGGAAGTCCTTCGGGTTGGCGATGCCGGCGGGCTTCTCGATCTTCTCCAGTTCGGCATTCAGGCTGGCGCGGTCGAACACCTCGCCGGTGTCGGTGTCGCGGTACTCGTGGTCCTGGATCCAGTAGTCGGCGTAGGTGACGTAGCGGTCGAAGATGTTCTGGCCGTATTCCGAATAACTCTCGAGGTAGGCGGTCTGGATCTCCTTGCCGATGAACTCGGCATAGCGCGGCGCCAGCTGCTCCTTGATGAATCCGACGTACTTGTCCTCGACCTCCTTGGGGAACTGCTCGCGCTCGATCTGCTGCTCGAGCACGTACATCAGGTGCACCGGGTTGGCGGCCACCTCGGCGCTGTCGAAGTTGAAGACCTTGGAGATGATCTTGTAGGCGAAGCGCGTGGAGATGCCGCTCATGCCTTCGTCGACGCCGGCGTAGTCGCGGTACTCCTGGATGCTCTTGGCGCGCGGGTCGGTGTCCTTGAGGTTGTCGCCGTCGTACACCAGCATCTTGCTGTAGAGGCTGGAGTTCTCCGGCTCCTTCAGGCGCGTGAGCATCGCGAACTGCGCCATCATCTTCAGCGTGCCGGGGGCGCAGGTGGCGTCCTTCAGCGAGCTGTTGCGCAACAGCTTCTCGTAGATGCGCACTTCCTCGCTCACGCGCAGGCAGTAAGGCACCTTCACGATGTAGATGCGGTCGAGGAAGGCCTCGTTGTTCTTGTTGTTGCGGAAGGCCTTCCACTCGCTCTCGTTGCTGTGGGCCAGCACGACGCCGTCGAAGGGAATGGCGCCGAAGCCCTCGGTGCCCTTGAAGTTGCCTTCCTGCGTGGCCGTCAGCAAGGGGTGCAGCACCTTGATGGGCGCCTTGAACATCTCCACGAACTCCAGGAGGCCCTGGTTGGCCAGGCACAGCCCGCCGCTGTAGCTGTAGGCGTCGGGGTCGTCCTGCGCGTAGGTCTCGAGCTTGCGGATGTCGACCTTGCCGACCAGGCTGGAGATGTCCTGGTTGTTCTCGTCGCCCGGCTCGGTCTTGGCGATGCCCACCTGCTTGAGGATGCTGGGGTGGCGCTTGACGACCTTGAACTTGCGGATGTCGCCGCCGTACTCTTCCAGCCGCTTCACGGCCCAGGGGCTCAGGATGCGGTTGAGGTAGCGCCGCGGGATGCCGTACTCCGACTCCAGGATCGGGCCGTCCTCGGTGGGGTCGAACAGCCCCAGCGGGCTCTCGTTCACGGGGCTGCCCTGGATGGCGTAGAACGGTACCTCCTGCATGAGCTGCTTGAGTCGTTCTGCAATCGAGCTCTTGCCGCCGCCCACGGGGCCCAGCAGGTAGAGGATCTGCTTCTTCTCCTCCAGGCCCTGCGCGGCGTGGCGGAAGTAGGACACCACCTGCTCGATGGCGTCTTCCATGCCGTAGAACTCCGCGAAGGCCGGGTAGACCTTGATGAGCTTGTTCTGGAAGATGCGCGACAGCCGCGGGTCGTTGCGGGTGTCGATGGCGGTGGGCTCGCCGATGGCCTTGAGCATGCGCTCTGCGGCGGTGGCGTAGGCCAGTGGGTTGCGCTTGCACTCGGCGAGGTAGTCCTCGAGGGACATCTCCTCCTCGCGCTTGCGCTCGTAGCGGGCGGTGAAATTGCCGATCACGTCCATGCTGACCTCCAGGGTTCGAGGCGAGGCGGCACGCCCGGGGTGGCAGTGTCGCTTCGGGGAAGTTGTGATGGAGTCCCGGCTGTACCGGCCCGGGCGCCATCAAAGCTTTCCGGTCTAGCGGTCGGATGTGACCTGATCTTCAGTGTCGCGTGCAGTCCAGCATGCGCGTCTGTCGATCTGTCGAGTATGCAAACAAACGGGTGAAGCCTGTTCTTTTCGTGGTCTTGGCGGGGCGATGCGATGCGGCCGCCCCACACCGGCCCGGTCGGGCGCCGACGTGGTGCATGAGGGCGGGCGCCACTCCCATAACGCAGGAACCGGGCCAGCGGTGGACCGCCACTTCAGCCATCGTGCGGGTTCCCGGGCTGTCCGGGCCGGCGCCCGGGGTGAGAAGATGGACCGGTGAATCGCCATCTGCTGTTGCTGGCCTTGTGTCAGGGTCTGTTCCTCACGAACAACGTCACCTTCATCGCCATCAACGGCCTCGTGGGTCTGTCGCTGGCCCCGTCCGGGTGGCTGGCCACCCTGCCGGTCACCGGCTACGTGGTGGGTGCGGCACTCAGTGCCCCGCTGGTGGGCCGCCTGCAGGGCCGCTGGGGCCGGCGGCGCAGCTTCCGTCTGGGTCTGGGCGTGGCCATGGTGGCGGCGCTGGCCCGCGCGGCTTCGGTGGCGGTGGGCAGCTTCTGGGGTCTGGTGGCCTCCACCCTGGTGGCGGGGTTCTACAGCGCCAACGCGGCGCTGTATCGATTTGCCGGCCCGGAGCTGGTGGCGCCGGCGTTCAAGGCGCGTGCGATCTCCTGGGTGCTGGCCGGCGGCATCCTGGGTGCGTTCGCAGGCCCCAATCTCGCCAGCGCCACGCGCGACGTGCTGCCGGTTCCTTTTGCCGGTGCGTACCTGGCGCTGGCGGGTGTGGCGGCCCTCGGTTGGGTGGTCATGGGCTTCATCCGCTTCCCGGCGAACGAGCCGGCCTCCGGCGGCGCCGACGGGTCTGTTTCCCCGGGGCGTGGCGTGCGCGAACTGTTGCGCCAGCCTGCGTTCGCCGTGGCGGTGGCCGCTGGTGCGCTGGGCTACGGCGTGATGAACCTGCTGATGGCGGCCACACCGATCGCCATGCAGCAGTGCCAGCACCCTTTCGATCGGGCGGCACTGGTGCTGGAGTGGCATGTGCTGGCAATGTTCGTGCCCAGCTTCTTCACGGGGCATCTGATCCAGCGGTTCGGCACGCTGCCTGTGATGGGCGTCGGGGCGGGCCTGAACGCGCTGTGCGTCGCCGTGGCGCTCAGCGGCGTCGACCTGATGCAGTTCCTGGTCGCCTTGACCGTCCTGGGCGTGGGTTGGAACTTCCTCTACGTCGGTGCGACCACGTTGCTGACCGAGAGCTACCGGCCCGAGGAGAAGACGCGCGCCCAGGCGGCCATGGACACCGCCGTGTTTGCCACCATGGCGCTGAGCTCGTTCGCGTCGGGGGCGCTGATCACGACCCAGGGCTGGACGCTGCTGAACCTCGGCTCGCTCGTGCCCATCGCGGCGGTGTCGCTGGCGCTGGCGTGGCTGGCCGTGTCACGGCGGCAGGGGCCGGCCCGGCCCTGATCCGGGCCGGCGCGCCGCTCAACCCCTGTCGGGCTTCGGGAAGGCGAAGGCCGGCGCTTCCTTCGCTAGGAAGCGGCGCACCGCGCTGCGATGGGCCTCGGTCTCGAAGCACAGCGCCTGGTGATCGGCTTCGACGGTCAGGGCGCGACCGAGGTCGGTCGTCAGCGCGTCTCGCACGGTCTGGCGGATGAGCCCCACGGCCAGTGGCGAGGCACCGACGAAGCTGCGGGCCAGCGCCAGGGCGCGGTCCTGAAGGCGCTCGGCAGGCACCACCTCGAGCACCAGCCCGAGCGCCAGCGCTTCGGGTGCAGCGACCTCGCGCGCCGACAGCATCAGCTCGCGGGCCCGCTGCACACCCACCACGCGCGGCAGGGTGTACATGGCCGCAAAGTCGGGCACCAGCCCGACGCGCAGGAACGACATGCAAAAGCGTGCGGTGGGGGCCGCCACGATGAAGTCGGCGGCCAAGGCCAGGCTGAAGCCCGCGCCGTAGGCCGGCCCGTCGACGGCGGCCACGACCGGCTTGTCGCCGCCGATCAGCCGCTGCAGCCAGGGGTGGACCTCCCGCATGCGCTGCCGCCAGGCGTCCACGCCGACGTCGGCGCCGGCCGCCGCCATGCTGCGCAGGTCGCCACCGGCGCAGAACGCGCCCCCCGCGCCCGTCAGCACGAGCGCGCGAACGGCGGGGTCGTCCATCAGGCGCGGCACGGCGTCGGCCAGCGCCGCCTTCAGCGGCTCTGTCAGGGCGTTGCGGGCCTGCGGCTCGTTGAGCGTCAGGCGGGCCACACCGTCCGTCAGGTCGATCGTCAGTGCGCTCATCAGGCCTCCTTGCGCGGCGGCGGTCAGGGGTCAGTCGTCGGTCAGGCCCAGGCGGGCGAGAACGGCCTGCAGGTCGTCCAGCGAGGCGAACCGGATGGCGAGTTCGCCGGCCTGGCCGCGGGCGTCCATGCGCACTTCGACCGGCGCGGTGAGGTGGTCGGCCAAGCGCTCTTCGAGGCGCGCGATGTCGCGGGGCTTGTCGCGGGCTGCGGTGCGCTTCTTCGCCGACGGCCCCTCGCCATCTTGCGCACGCGTGGCCCAGCGGCTCACCAGCCGCTCGGTGTCGCGCACGTTCAGCTTGCGCGCCAGGACTTCCTGGGCCGCCATGACCTGCTGCGCTGCAGGCAGCGCCAGCAGCGCGCGGGCGTGGCCCATGTCGAGGTCGCCGGCCTGCAGCATCTGCTGGACGGGCTCGGCCAGCTGCAGCAGCCGCAGCAGATTGCTGGCGGCGCTGCGCGAGCGTCCGACGGCCTGCGCGGCCTGCTCGTGCGTCAGGTGAAACTCCGTCACCAGGCGCTGCAGTCCCTGGGCTTCCTCGAGCGGGTTGAGGTCTTCGCGCTGGATGTTCTCGATGAGCGCCATCACGGCCGCGGCCTCGTCGGGCACGGTCCGCACCAGCACGGGCACGCGCTCCAGCCCGGCCAGCTGGGCGGCGCGGAAGCGGCGTTCGCCGGCGATGATCTCGTAGCGCAGGTCGGACTGTCCGGGCGCGCCCTGGAGCGGCCGCACCAGGATGGGCTGCATGATGCCCTGGCTGCGGATGCTCTCGGCGAGTTCGTACAGCGAGCCTTCGTCCATCCGCGTGCGGGGCTGGTAGCGGCCCGCCTGCATCTGGGAGACATGCAGCGACGAAGGCGCCTCTTTCGAGGCGTCCGAAGCTTCGCTCACCTTGGGGCCCAGGAGGGCCTCCAGGCCCATGCCCAGTCCTTTGGCTTTCTTGGTGACCATGGGCGGATTCTGACCCAGTCGACGCGGCCGGCCCGGGAACGCGAAGGTGTCACGCGCGCGCCGCGGTGCTTGCCTTATTCTTCGCGTCCCGCTCTGGGGGCTGCCGTCGGGCGGCCGGACGGGTGCAAGGACAGGGCAATGGCGGTCAAGGTCTTCGTCGATGGTCAGGAAGGCACCACGGGGCTGCGGATCCACGAGGTGCTCGCGGCGCGGCATGACGTGGAGCTGTTGCGCATCGATCCGGAGCGTCGCAAGGACGTCCAGGAGCGGGCCCGCTGGCTCAACGAGGCCGATGTGGCCTTTCTGTGCCTGCCCGACGCCGCGGCCCGCGAGGCCGCCGCGCTGGTGACCAATGACCGCACTTGCCTGATCGATGCCAGCACGGCGCACCGCACGTCGCCCGACTGGGTGTTCGGGCTGCCCGAGCTGTCGAGTCGCCATCGCGAGGCGCTGCGCCAGACGCGTCGCATCGCCAACCCGGGCTGCCATGCCAGTGCCTTCATCGTGCTGATGCGGCCGCTCGTGGACGCCGGGTGCGTGCCCGTCGACCTGGCCGTGTCGGCGCAGTCGATCACCGGCTACTCCGGCGGCGGCAAGAAGATGATCGAGCAGTACCAGGCTGCGGCTCGCTCGGGGGTTGAGGGGGTGCTCACTTCGCCGAGACCCTATGCACTCGGCCTGACGCACAAGCACCTGCCGGAGATGATGAAGCACACGGGCCTGTCGGTGGCGCCGTTGTTCATGCCGGTGGTCGGACCCTTCTACAAGGGTCTGGCGGTGTCGGTGCCGCTGCACCGGTCACAGCTGCCTGGCGGCGTGGATGCGGAACGCCTGCATGAAGTGCTGTCGCAGCGGTATGCCGGTGAGCGCTTCGTCCGAGTGATGCCCTTGCGCGATCCCGCGACGCTGGAAGAGGGCTTCTTCGACGTGCAGGGCTGCAACGACACCAACCGTGTCGATCTCTTCGTGTTCGGCAACGACGAGCAGATGCTGTTGATGTCCCGACTGGACAACCTGGGCAAGGGGGCCAGCGGTGCGGCGGTCCAGGCCATGAACGTCCACCTGGGTGTCGACGAGGGTCTCGGCCTGGAGTGAGGGCGAATCCCCGGGGCTCGGCGCTTCAGGTGCCGGGCGCCCTTCCGAAAGGCGGGAGGTCCGTGCGCTCGAGGTAGTGGTAAGGGTAGGCGTCCGTGAAACCCAGGGCTCGATAGAGCGCGCGGGCGGGCGTGTTCATGGCGTCGACCTGAAGATAAGCCCGCGTGGCTCCCCGGGCCGCGGCGACATCCAGCAGGTGCCGGCACAGCCGCCGCCCGAAACCCTTGCCCCGCGCAGGAGCCGCCACCACCACGTCGTAGAGGCCTGCCAGCGACCCGTCGACGGCCACTTGTCCACAGGCCAGAGGGGTCGGGTCGTTCGGCGATCGAAGCACGAATCCCGAATGCCTGACGGGCGCATGCTGCAGCCGGGTGGCCAATTGGGCCTGTTGGGCGGGCGGCGTGCCGCGCAGGGTGCCCACAACCCTGGCCAACTCGCGGTGAGCCATCGGCTCGATTTCCGGCGTCCGCGGTTCGCTGCGGGCGCCGAGCGCCTGGCTCACCATCACCCAGGACGGGTCGATCGGTGCATAGCCCAGGGGCGCGAGCGCCTGTGGCAGATCGTGCGGCTGCGTGAAGGGCGTGATGCGAAACAGCAGGGGCACCCCGGTCGACCTGCAGATGCGCTCGGCCTCGGCCAGGCGTTCAGCCAGCGGGCGCCGCCCCGGCCCGACGGCGTTGACGCAGCGCGAGCGGCGAGCGCTCCCTGGCCACGTGCGCAGCAGCCAGCCGTCTAGCCAGCGCTGCTGGGGCGGTGCCGTGGCGTTCAGTCCGGCGTCCTCGACCGCCGCCAGGAGTCCGTCCGGCCAATCCGCGTCGGGGGCGGCGGGGATCACGGGGAGCCCGGAGTTTCCGGGGTCGATGGCGCCAGGCGCTGCACCATCTCGTGGGCGAACTCGACAAAGGCCTGGGCCCCTTTGCTGGACGGATCGAAGGTGACGCCGGGCTGCCCGTAGCTGGGCGCCTCGGCGAGGCGGACGTTGCGGGGAATGACGGTCTGGAACACCTTGTCCCCGAAGTGGGACTTGAGCTGTTCGCTGACCTGCTGCTGCAGCGTCACGCGCGGGTCGAACATCACGCGAAGCAGTCCGATGATCTGCAGCTGCGGGTTCAGGTTGGCATGGACTTGGCGGATGGTGTTGACGAGATCCGAGAGTCCTTCGAGGGCGAAGTACTCGCACTGCATGGGCACGATCACCCCATGGGCGGCGCAGAGCCCGTTGAGCGTGAGCAGGCTCAGCGAGGGCGGGCAGTCGATGAGGACGAAGTCGTAGTCGGCCGCAACGTGGTCCAGCGCCTGGCGAAGTCGACGCTCGCGCTGGGACTGGGCGACGAGTTCAATTTCAGCGCCCGCGAGTTCCCGGTTGGCCCCGAGCACGTCGTAGCCGCCTTTCGGGCTTCGGTTCCGGGCGTCCCTGAGCACGGAAGGATCAAGGAGCACGTCGTAGACAGAGAGCTCGAGCGTGCGCTTGTCGACCCCGGATCCCATCGTGGCGTTGCCTTGCGGGTCGAGGTCGACGACGAGGACCCGTTGCCCGATGCGCGCGAGGCCGGCGGCGAGGTTGACCGTGGTCGTGGTCTTGCCCACGCCGCCTTTCTGGTTGGCGACACAAAAGATGCGGGGTGGGGTCACTGGGTCGCTCCGCGGGCTGAGGCTGGTGGGAGGGGGTGGGTTCGGCCGGCTGGGGTCGGTTGCTTGCGCGGCGGGGCGGGGCTGCTCAGGGTGCCGTCTGGCGATCTCGGGGTCGCATCCAGACGATGCAGCGCGCGGCATTCAGCGTCGGGACCTTCAGTGGTTCCACGTGAAACACCTCGATGGACGGGTCGAGGTTCGCAATCTCATCGGTGGGGAGGTGCCCCTTCATGGCGGCCCATTGTCCGGTGGCCGCAAGATGATCGCGCGTCCAGGCGGTGAAGTCGGGCAACGAAGCGAACGCTCGGCATGTGATCAGACGGAAGTCGCGTTGCTTGAGGTCCTGCACCCGGGCGTGTACGGGTCGAAGATTGGGGAGCGACAAGGTGCCGGCCACATTCGTGAGGAACGCGATCTTCTTGGCCACGGCGTCGACGCAGCAGACCGTCCAGTGCGGGTAGAGGATGGCCAGCACAGCGCCGGGAAGACCGGCGCCGCTGCCCACGTCGAGGATCTGCGGGCTGGCCTCGTCGGACGGCAGGCGGGAGGCGCCTTCAACGGCCCGCGCCAAGCTGGGCGCCGCAGCGAGGCAGTCGAGGAGGTGTTGCCCCAACATCTGCTGAGGGTCGCGGACGGCGGTCAGGTTGTAGACCATATTCCACCGCTGAAGCAGCTCGAGATACCGGAGGAGCTGTTCGACCTGATCGGTCCGAAGGTCGAGGCCCAGTGCCGCAGCATGGGCCATGAGTTGCGTCGCCACGGTGGCGGTGCGGCCATCGGGTTCGTCGCTCAGGTTCGGGGCTTGGGTCATCCGGCGGCGGCTTGGGGCTCGGCGAACCCTTGCGCGCGCCGCTTCTTGAGGTGGACGAGCAGCAATGAAATGGCCGCAGGGGTGACGCCAGACACGCGGCTGGCCTGTCCGAGTGTGGCCGGTCGGTGGCGGGTCAGTTTCTGCCGTACTTCGAAGGACAGGGCTGTGACCTGCGTGTAGTCGAGGTCCTCGGGTAGAGGCAGGTCTTCGAAGTGGCGCGCGCGGGCCACTTCGTCCGCCTGCTTGTCGATGTAGCCGGCGTACTTCAGCTGGATCTCGAGTTGCTCGATCAGCGTGTCGGCTTCGAGGGCCCCCAGTTCTTGCTGGAGCGTTTCACGTGAAACACCCGCATCGCCGCGGCCGGCGACAGACGCCAGTTCCTCGACGATGTCGAAGTCAACGCCCGGACGGCGAAGGAGGTCGGCCAGGCTGTGCTCGTGCTCGAGGCCTTTGCCCAGCAGACGCTCCGCCGCTTCAGCGGGCACCGACTGCGGTCGGACCCAGGTCCGCTTCAGTCGCTCCATCTCCCGCGCCAAGGCGTCGCGCTTGCGGTTGAAGGCTGTCCATCGGCGGTCGTCCACCAGGCCCAGCCGACGACCGACCTCGGTGAGGCGAAGGTCGGCGTTGTCTTCGCGCAGCTGCAGCCGGAACTCCGC
>Ga0075157_10001484_pt1 | contig 14636 bp, 11 predicted proteins | sample JI81BgreenDNA_FD_70967 | JGI IMG/M metagenome (GOLD analysis project Ga0075157, IMG submission 70967) | Wastewater effluent complex algal communities from Wisconsin, to seasonally profile nutrient transformation and Carbon sequestration -... | ecosystem: Engineered > WWTP > Effluent > Algae...
TGCGGCAATGGCAGCCTCAGTCACGTTATCGCAGAGCACGGCTGCGAAGTTGTCGGCGTTGACACTTCAGCGGCCGGAATTGCCATCTCCCGTCAAAGTTTCCCCGATTGTCAGTTTATCGAAGCAGATATTTACGACCTTCCAGATACCGATATTTTGAACTCATTTGATGTTGTATTAGCTATTGAAGTAATCGAACACTTGCTTTATCCTAAAGAACTAGCAAAAACTGCAAGAAGATGCCTCAATCCGGGAGGCAGATTAATTATTTCCACACCATATCACGGATATTTAAAAAATCTGGCTTTAGCGGTTTCTGGCCAACTAGATCGACATTTTACCGTGCTTTGGGATAACGGTCACATTAAATTTTTTTCAGTAGATACGCTGACCAAGTTATTAACATCTGAAGGATACACGGACATAAAATTTAAATTTGCTGGTCGGTGTCCCTATCTTTGGAAATCAATGTTATGCTCTAGTAAGTTTTCAGGACAACCTGAAAACTTATGAGTTGTGAGTTGTCAATAAATTAAGTTTCTTGACTAGACCACCTGGCATCATAAAAAGTAAAAAATAAGTTTCACTAAAAAACAAGTAAAATGACTGTTGGCGTTTGGATCTTAGGCGATCAACTGTGGGAGAACCAAGCTGCTCTCAACCGTACAGATGATAAACCCTCCCTACCGATAATTTTAATTGAATCTTGGCAGCACGTTCAACAGCGGCGCTACCACCAACAAAAATTAGTATTAATTTGGTCGGCCATGCGGCACTTCGCTAAAGAATTGCGCGGCAGTGGATGGCAAGTTACTTACACAAAATCGGAGGACTTTGAAGCACCTCTCAAAGCTTGGATACAAGCTCACAACATCACCGAAGTGCGGGTGATGGCTCCGAACGATCGACCTTTTTTACAGCTCGTTCAAAACTTGCAACTCCCCTGTCAAATAACCCTAATTCCCAACAATCAATTCCTCTGGACAGAAACTGAATTCAAAGATTGGGCTTCAAGCCGCAAACGTTTGTTAATGGAAGACTTCTATCGAGCCAGCCGCCAGCGTTTTCAAGTTTTAATGGATAGCAGCAATAAACCTGTGGGAGGGAAGTGGAATTTTGACAAAGAAAATCGTCAGCCACCCAAAGGAAAACTGGATACCCCGAAACCTCTCTGGTTTGAACCGGACGCCATAACTCAAGAAGTTATCGCACAAGTTAAATCTCTATCTTTCCCAACTTACGGAAACATTGAACCTTTTCGCTGGGCGGTTACACGAGAGCAAGCACTGCAAGTATTAGATAATTTCATCCAACAGTGTCTCCCCGCTTTTGGCCCTTATCAAGACGCGATGGTAACGGGGGAGGAAACAATGTGGCATTCCCTAATTTCTCCCTATCTCAATATTGGCTTGCTGCATCCTTTAGAAGTTATTCAAGCGGCCGAAACAGCCTACCTCGAAAAAAACTTAAGTTTAAACGGCGTCGAAGGTTTTATCCGCCAAATTCTGGGCTGGCGAGAATACATTCGCGGTGTATATTTTTACGTGGATGCTGATTATTTTGAAAAGAATTGGTTCAACCACACTCAGCCGCTGCCGGAATTTTTTTGGGACGCCAGCAAAACAGATATGAACTGTTTGCGCCAAGTTTTAACTCAAGTCGAAGGCAGCGGTTACGCGCACCATATCCAGCGGTTGATGATTTTGAGCAATTTTGGTCTAATTGCGGGAATCTCGCCCCAGGAGCTAGAAAAATGGTTCCACAGTGCGTTTGTGGATGCCTACGACTGGGTAATGCAGACTAATGTGCTGGGCATGGGTTTGTTTGCTGACGGCGGTGTGTTGGCCTCGAAGCCCTATGCTGCTTCTGCCAATTACATCAATAAAATGAGCGATTATTGTCGGGGGTGCAAATTCGATCGCACTGTGCGATCGGGCGAAAACGCCTGTCCCTTCAACTTCTTCTACTGGGATTTCCTAGCGCGCCACCGGGACAAACTTCAGTCGATCGGTCGCATGAGCTTTATCTTAGCCAATCTCGACAAAATGCCGCCGGCAGAATTGGCAACCATCCGCCAAAAAGCAGCAGAGTGGCACTTAGTCAGTTGACTGTTGTCAGTTGTCAGTTGTCAGTTGTCAGTGGTTAATCCTTTGCAGTGGCTAATAACAAATAACCAATAACATTAATCAACAGTCAACAGTCAACAGTCAACAGTCAACAATGCCCCATGCCCCATGCCCCATGCCTCATGCCCCATGCCCTTTGCAATTCTTATTTTTTCCCTGACTTTTCCCTAAACATTCCACAGCGTTTCCACAGGCAAGTCTGAGGTTTTCCACAGATCCGACAAAGTTTTCCACAGAAATTAACGGCACGGTAGCATCTTGCTGCGGAATTGGGGATTTCCTTAACTTGCTGGCTAATTCCTCATAAACCCCCCAACACATAAAGATATGTAACAAAAAAATCCCTGAAAAGCTGATTATTTGGTAAACCTTTTTTTTATCTAAAGGACTTTGTAATATTTCGCAACATTGACAAACCCACCCCCCCATAGCGCACAATGATGCGACCGACCTAAAAAAAAGCGCTCTGATTTCGGCTGTGCCTGCACCTGTATCCGGCCGAAGGGGGGTTCTGTTTTCAATTTATTAGCGAGACTAAACAAAATGATCAACCCAACAGTCAGTATTTTTGCTGAAATTCCCGAAACGCTGCACGATTCTCTCAAAACTTACCTGGAAACCCATCCTGAATGGGATCTAGACCGAGTATTTTGCGCCGCCCTGTCGCTGTTTTTGTTGCAGAATGCCGATAGCGGTACGCCTGAAGCTTCGCGCAGTTATCGCCAAGCTGCGAGAGTTTATCTCGAAACTCTGTTTCAATCTCCTCAAGACTTGCACAGCAACAATGTAACTCCGTCGTCTTAAAGGATAAGGGGAGAGGGGGAGACGCGGTTTCTGGAAAGGATTTTAGTTGACCGAGAGGGCCCGCACTGCATAGGTGGCAACTTCAGCTTAAAATCCCTGAGAACTATCGCTTATAGCTTAATGCCGAGCCCCATTGCATCTCCCTTAAGAAGCAGGGCTGTTTCATTCTCATGAAAATCAGGCTTTTGTAGGGGTAGTGCCCGTGCCGACCCCCTCCACGGACGAGGGAATCGGTGTTTCAAATATTGGGGCAACCACGGGGGATTGCCCCTACAAGAGAATGAAAAATCCCCCCGGACTATCAGGATGCCGGGGGGATAAGCTGCCTTAATCGTCAAACAGTAGACGGGTAGTACATAAGACGCGCTTGTTTACACGCATGGTGCTTATGGCTGAAGACTACATCATGCCCATGCCGCCCATGCCGCCCATGCCGCCCATGCCGCCCATGCCGCCCATGCCGCCCATGCCGCCCATGCCGCCCATGTCGCCCATGTCGCCACCGGCTTTTTTCTTCTCGGGTTTTTCGACAATCACAGCTTCAGTGGTCAACACCATGCCAGCAATGGAACCGGCATTTTGCAAAGCCGATCGCACTACCTTAGCCGGGTCAATAATCCCGGCGGCAATCATATCTTCGTACACGTCGGTGAGAGCGTTGTAGCCAACGTTGAACTCGCTCGCCCGCACTCGTTCGATGACGATCGAACCTTCAACGCCGGCATTATCAGCGATTTGACGCAAAGGTGATTCCAAAGCTTTCTTCACCAAGTCAGCGCCTACTTGTTCTTCGGTGTCTAAAGTATTTCTGATCGCATCTATTTTTGTAATCAGGTGAATTAGGGTCGTGCCACCTCCGGCAACGATACCTTCTTCCACAGCAGCTTTAGTAGCGTTCAGAGCGTCTTCAATACGCAGTTTACGGTCTTTGAGCTCGGTTTCGGTAGCTGCGCCGACTTTAATTACAGCGATGCCGCCGGCGAGTTTGGCGATGCGTTCGGTTAGCTTTTCCTTGTCGTAGTCGGAATCCGTCGCTTCTAGCTGTTTGCGGATTTGCTCGATCCGTTTTAGCACGTCAGCTTTGTGTTCGTCGCCAGCAACAATGATGGTGTTTTCTTTGTCGATCGTAATTTTGCGGGCGGTACCGAGCATTTCTAGGGTTGCGGTATCGATGCTGAGTCCGACTTCTTCAGAAATCAGTTGACCGCCGGTGAGTACGGCGATATCTTGAAGCATAGCTTTGCGTCGATCGCCAAAACCAGGAGATTTGGTTGCTGCGATGTTCAATACGCCGCGGGCTTTGTTGACTACCAGAGTTGCCAAAGCTTCGCCTTCAATATCTTCGGCGATAATTAGCAGCGGTTGACCTGTGCGGGCGATTTTTTCGAGAACTGGAATTAGTTCTTGAATTGAGCTAATTTTTTTGTCGGTAATCAGGATGCGAGCGTTTTCGTACTCAACTTCCATGCGATCGGTGTTAGTGACGAAATACGGAGAAAGATATCCGCGATCGTACTGCATCCCTTCGACCACTTCCAATTCCGTTGTCAGAGATTTCGACTCTTCTACAGTAATTACGCCGTCTTTCGTGACTTTTTCCATTGCTTGGGCAATCATGGCGCCGACTTCTTCGTCGTTACCGGCGGAGACAGTGGCGACCTGAGCAATGGCGCTTCCTTCGACGGGTTTGGCCAATTTCTCGATTTCCAGCACCAAGTGGGCGATCGTTTTTTCAATACCCCGGCGCAGCGCGACTGGGTTTGCGCCTGCTGCGACATTCTTCAAACCTTCGCGAATGAGGGATTGAGCGATAACCGTTGCGGTTGTTGTGCCGTCGCCTGCGATATCTTTAGTTTTGGAGGCGACTTCTTGAATTAAGCGAGCGCCAGCATTTTCCAGGGGGTCTTCGAGCTCGATATCCCTAGCAACGGTGATACCGTCGTTAACGATTTGGGGACTGCCGTATTTCTTTTCCAATAGGACATTCCGGCCTTTCGGGCCCAAGGTGATGCGGACAGCATCGGCGAGTTGATTGACGCCGCGTTCTAGTGCCCGGCGAGATTTGTCGCTAAATGCAACTATTTTTGTCATGTTTGTCTCCAATCGCTTACATTAGCAAATTTAGCACTCTCTGAGTCTGAGTGCTAAGTCGATCGATTTTTGATTGTAGCGCGCCTCAACCGTGTGGGGGATTGGGGGGGCGGATGGGAGATTTGGGCGATCGTTCCGGGTGGCTAAGGACAAGGCAATGCCGTGTCCCCACATATCTCGTGTCGCCACAGATATAATAATGTGGTTTGTTACATATCGATATAATCAGGTTTTGGTTCAGGCCTAAACCCAATTTTGATGGCGCGTTATCCCAAAGCAGATTTTTTATTAAAAATTTCTTAACTTGTGTTTTCGGTCATCTACCTTTCGATAGAGCTTCTATTATTTTTTCAGATTTCTACCTTCTATGGATCGTCAATTAAATAATTTCCCTTTTTTCTTGTGGGATGGGCGTCCCGCCCGTCCCCAATAGACGGGCGGGACGCCCATCCCACAACAGTCATGAAAAGTGGATTTTATTTAATTCTCATCCCTATAGCAACCGCCAAGACTATTAGCACGTTCTTAATTGCTGAAAACCTTGGGGAAGACTCCTTCTTCCTTCAGCATCCATCCGTTACATCCCGTACATTGCTCGTTGCCGAACCTTCTTCCTTTCCTCAATCAATCTCAAATTACGCACTAACAAATGGCTCGTTATTCTCGACTGCAAAAACTCGGCTCTTATATGCGCCCGCACTGGAAACCAACCTTCTGGGGCGTTTTTTCACTATTAGTTGTCAATGCTGTGGGCGTTTACATTCCCCTGCTGATTCGGAATTCAGTTGACACTCTGCAAATTGCGACTAAATTTGACGAAGTTTTCAACTTCGTGGCACTAATTCTGATTCTCGCCTCAATTATGTGGGTGATTCGGATGGCGTCGCGGATTTTGCTGTTTGGCGTGGGGCGTCAAGTCGAATTTGACCTCAAACAGCAAATATTTAATCATTTATTAACATTAGAACCGTCTTATTTTGCAGCCAATACGGTAGGAGATTTAATTAACCGCGCTACTTCCGATTTGGACAATATTCGGCGCTTGGTGGGGTTTGCGGTGCTGAGTTTGGCGAATACGGCATTTGCCTATGCTTTGACTTTGCCGGTGATGCTGGGGATTAATGTAAGGCTGACACTGTTTGCGATCGCAGTTTATCCTTTAATGCTGGTTTTGGTACAGTTATTTAGCGACAAACTTCGCATCCAACAGTTAGCCGTGCAAGAGGAATTGTCGGCGATGAGCGATTTAATTCAAGAAGATATGAGCGGGATGTCCGTAATTAAAATCTACGCTCAAGAAGAAAACGAACGCCGAGCTTTTCGCAATTCCAATGCGAAGTTGCTATCAGCAAATTTGGAATTAGCAAAAACTAGAAACTTTATTTTTCCGCTGCTGGGCGGTTTGGCAAGCATTAGTTTGTTGGTGCTGCTTTCTGCTGGTGGCGGGGCAATTGCTAATGGTCAAATTAGCATTGGCGATTTTGTAGCGTTGCTGATTTATGTGGAGCGTTTGGTGTTTCCGACGGCGCTGTTGGGTTTCACAATTACTGCTTACCAGCGGGGAGAAGTGAGTGTCGATCGCATCGAATCAATTCTGACGGTGGAACCGCAAATTAAGGATGCTCTCGATGCAGTTGAACTTGCAACTCCAGTCAAAGGCGAAATTGCGGCTCGCCATCTAAATTATACTTATCCGGGCGCTAAGACACCCGCGCTTAAAGATGTTGATTTTACCATAAAACCGGGAGAAACTGTCGCAATTGTTGGGGCGATCGGCTCAGGAAAATCAACTTTAGCTAATGCGCTGCCACGCTTGCTAGATATCGATCCGGGCGAGTTATTTGTAGACGGACAGGATATTACCAAGGTAAAATTGACCGAATTGCGCGGGGCGATCGCCTACGTTCCGCAAGAAAGCTTTCTGTTCGGCACTACCATCAAGAATAACATCCGCTACGGAAACCCTTTAGCGGAACAGCCGGAGATTGAAGCGGCGGCCAAACAAGCACAAATTCACGCCGAAATCCTCAACTTTCCGCAGCAGTACAAAACAGTTGTCGGCGAGCGCGGCATTACTTTATCCGGTGGACAGCGGCAGCGGACAGCACTTGCTCGCGCTTTGTTAGTTGACGCCCCGGTGTTAATTTTGGATGACGCTCTTTCCAGTGTTGACAATCAAACTGCTACCGACATTTTGCGAAACTTGGCAACGGGAACCGATCGCAAAACAGTAATTTTTATCTCGCATCAAATGTCGGCGGCGGCTAGTGCCGATCGCATTTTTGTGATGGAGCAAGGAGAAATAGTTCAGAGTGGCACTCACCTTGAATTGGTAGGGCAAACAGGGCTTTATCAGTATTTGTGGAACCAGCAAAAATTAGAGGAATTGCTGCATTGACAAGTGACAGATACTTTGAGTGATCTAGAGTTAGACCCTAGATAAATAGGCAGGTGCAAATAAACTGGTCACGAGGAGGGCGGGTTTTGTCAGAATAAACTGGCTGCTAGCATAGCTCCCGGCTAAACCCGCCAGACCCATCTAATGTTTATTTGTAACCACCTACTTAACTATAGCAATCCTAAATCATTTGTGAATTTCTTACTCCCTCCCCTTAGTAAGGGGAGGGTGGGGGTGGGGTCAAAAATTTACGACTCCTGCGAGGATGGCTATAGGAAAGTTACTGTTAAAATTTCTCCCACTCGCTGCATCCCTAATCATAGGATTTTGGGGAGCAAGAATCCACCAAATTTATTGCCCCCCGATTTTAATTAGCTACATTACTGAAGGGAATTTCTTCTTGTTGCTGAAATAATTTAATCGATTGCAGACTATCTGAAGCAGCATCCCAAAGAATGAATTGGAAGCAGTCAGGAATATCGCGGATTGTCAGTGATTTTGAATTAGCAAGCAGGTGAATATTAGCATTGTGACAAGCCCGAAGATTATAGTTAGGTATTCGCTCAGAGAGATGATGAATATTGTGGTAAGCAATATCAGCAGAAAACCAATTGAGAATAGTCGGTAATTTTAGGTAACTACTGCCTTCAATTGCGCCAAGAATATAGTCCCAACCTTCGGCTTTATGAGCGTAGGAACCCTCAAAATTATGCTGAACAAAGAAAATACAGATAAATATTGCCGCCGAACAGGTCATGACAATTGAGTAAACACTCCAGAAAAAGCCAAACCCCAGTAAGTTGCTCAGATAAATCCAGCTACCAACAACACAAATATTGTTGAACAGTAAATCCCAAAATTCAGCCGTCGTATACCAATGTTTGGATTTATAAGAAGCAATGATTCCCGATAAACCTATGCCAAAATCTTGATTTAGACAAGCAAAAATATGTCGGATAAAACCCGTAGTTCCCAATATCAGTGCGAGTCTTGGTTTAATAATTAGATAGAAAAAACCACCGGGAAACAGCATCAATGGGTGTCGGAGTAACTGATACATCTTTTTACTAAATGGACTTAGCGCCGCAAATTTTTCGGTGGATATCAACGCCGAAGGGCCGCGGTACATATCCCAATTACCATTATGTTTGTGGTGATAAGCGTGCCCCCTCGACCAGGGGTACTGAGGAATCGCATTGATGATACCTAGCAGGAAACCCATAATGCGATTGACTTTTTTGGAACTAAAAAGAGAATAGTGTCCGCAATCGTGCATCAAAGAGAAACAACGTCCTGAAAAAAGTGTCATCAACACCATTATCGGCGGAAGAAGGAATACAGAAATGGCAGCAGCTTTAAATGCTAAAAACCATAAGCATATATAAGGAACCACTGTATTGAGTATTTGGCAACTAGCTTTCAAGTTGTTGCTCTTCATATAAGGAGCTAGCACAAAATCCGACTTTTTGATCGCGCTTTTCATTCAGTATGTTTATGGTGTGTGGATAAGTGCTTCGCTTAGCATCACAGTTGCGGGACAGCGGCGGATTTACCCCGGACTTTCCCCGTTTCTTCCCAAAGTTTTGTTGGAACCGATTTTTGCACATTTATGAGGTTATCACAACTCTGCTTTGTTTACAGAAAAAACTGTGAAGCCTGTCAACAGCCGAACAAATCGCTGCACCGGAAGGCATTAATATGATTGGTTGGTTGCAGGCTATTCAGTAATTTATGCCACTATTTTTGCTTGCATCGTCTGTGGCACACTTTATTGTACCGGGTTGTAGCCCAACTCGATCGCACGCTCAAAAGTTGGGCTACTGGCGAAAACTTTTTATGGGCGGGCGATAGGGGCGATCGACAAACCGCCCGCCCCGGAAACCAAAGCTGACACAACATCCAGAAGCGCAGAGGATTTTGGATCAACTCCTTGAGACGAGAATTTGAAGGACGATCGCAATTGGCTGCGTTTTTTGTGCTCGGAGATAGCTCGGATTTGCTACAATCTAATCGCACACGCGATTAGAAGGGATTATGACCGAACTATTAGATGAGGCGCTTTCTATTGAAATGGCGACTCGCATCAAAAGCAACCGTAAAAACTGCTTTGACAACGCCTGTAAAGCAGCGTTAGCCACCGAGGGCGCAATTTATGTTCAAGGCTTTTTAGCTGTGCCGGGAGTGCCATATAAACCCATCGAGTATAGCTGGATTGAACTCGACGAGCGAATTGTTGACCCAACATTTCCCCATCTCGGTTTCATCGCTCAAGACATTCATTACTTCCCAGTCCAGCGCTTCAGCGTCAAAAAACTCAAAGCAATCCTAGAAGAATCAAAAGAAGATTATCCTGAAGACGACCCGCTGCCGATTTATGGCAATCAACCTTATGAATATTACGGCGATTTGATGTTAGGCGGTAGCGATTACCAAAATGCTTACGATTTGGCTGCCGCTAAATGCAGAGAATTAAACCAACCCAAAAAACAGGATGCAAACTAATTGAGGACTTACAAAAAAATGGTTAGGCGCGCTACTTACAGCGGTACTTTAGCCACTGTTGTGTCGATTAATATACTTCATGATGACTTCCCAAATCTACAAACACGGCTTTTCCGTCTTCTGTAAAGTAGAAAATTACTCTTTCGTCACTCGGAGTTCATTGATGTTAGCGAAAAATTTCAGTTCACCTTTTTGTTGTTCAATCTGCCCTGACTTAAAGTTTTGATATATCTCTTCGCGACGTTCTTCCCGGAGATATTGCTTCAACAACAGTTGAAGCTCTTGCTTTTCGTCAGTAGAAAGATTCTTGATCGTCTCGACCACATCACTGAAAGTCATAACTTACAAAACCCTATTGTGCTGATTAGATTATAGCAAAAAATATCCTTTTGGTTGACTTTCGTTTCTCGTTATGCGGCTCTGCCTCGTCTTAAAAAAAGCAACAAATCTCACTATTTACCATTTTAAACCTTCCAAGATTCAGGAAATCTCGAATAATGAAAAGCAGCCAATAACGGATCTGATTTCTGATTCCCAATCAAATCAGCCAACAATTTAGCCGTCACCGGAGCCAATAAAATGCCGTTGCGGTAATGCCCCGTAGCCCATGTCAAATTCTCCCAAGCACTAGCACCCAAAATCGGCAATTCATCGGTCGTAGTCGGCCGAAATCCCCACCAAAACTCCAAAATCGGATAATTTTGTAATTCGGGATATAACTTAATCGCTCCTGCTAGCAAACTTTGGATTCCCGCAGGCGTATTTCCCGGCGTGAAATCCACATTTTCGCTAGTTGCGCCAATAATAATTCTGCCATCTTGACGTGGCACAATATAAATTCCCGTCCCGAATAGAACGGTTTGCAGGGGCTGGATAACTCCACAATCTTCTGGTACACATACTGACAGCATTTGTCCCTTTCTTGGAAAAACAGGAATATCCAATAATTTCTCAGACCAAGGGCCCGCAGCCAAAACATAACGGTCAGCTTGTAATTTTCCTGCCGTTGTTTCCACTCCAAAAACTCGGTTTTTCTGCCGAATGATTTCCTCTGCACTGCCTTGAATAATCTCAATCTGCAATTCTTTAGTTGCGGCCTGAAGCGTCCGAAATAAAGCGCGGTTGTCTACTTGAGCGTCGTCAGGATACCACCAACCGCCAATTACTTCTTGACCTAATCCAAACTGGTGCTGGCGAACAGTATCTCTGTCCAACCATTGATAATTAAGGTTGGCCAAAAGCGGCTTTTCTTGAGGCTCATTTTGACAAACTGGTGCGAGAATTCCCGATCGCCAATATCCCGTTTTCAATCCGGTAATGTCTTCTAGCTGTTCCACCCAGGCGGGATACAGTGCGCGGCTTTGCAAGCACAAATCTAGCATCGGACTGGGGGGAATTCGTTCGGCTTGCGGGGCAAGCATTCCAGCGGCAGCCCGGGTCGTCGGTTGTTTATAATCGGCGGTGAGAACCGCGACAGATGCACCTCGCAATTTCAGTTCTACTGCTAGCGAAAGGCCAATTATTCCGCCGCCAATAATCAGAATATCTTTAGATGAATTCATTAACTTTTATATGGACTGTCTGAGCTTTTTGACAATCAAGCATCTAGGATACAAGCCCCCGGATTCATCCGTGGAGAAATAAAAAAAAAACGTGTATCCGAGAAACTTGCCGAACGTATTTATCTCGCGCAAGTCAATGCTTCAATCGAAAATCGAAAATCTAAAATCTAAAATCGATTGACCTCTCGGCTTTCTGGAGGGTAAGGTGCGCTAAGCACACCTTACAGTTAGAATTATTATGCAAGTCTTACAGATTATCTGGCAAGGCGATCGTCCTATCAGCCTTTCTTAACAAAAAATCTATCCTTGGGGTTTCCAGACAGTTTCAGAACCCTGACCCCAGAAACCGTCATATTTTGTCACCTTAATATCGCCTAAAACCTTGGTTTGGCAGGACAAACGGCGGTTGGAGGCGGGAGAATGGGGAGGAACCGAAAGTCGGGCTTTTTCGCGCCACTGGGGCTCGGAAACTTCGCCCTCGACGGTGACGGCGCAGGTGCCGCAAGTGCCGAGGCCGTGGCAGTTGATGACTTTGGCATTGCCGTTGTAGAGATCGATGCCGTTTTTGAGCAAAACTTCACGGAGATTGGCTCCGCGATCGCACTCAAATGTTTTTCCTTGCGCTTGTACCTTGACCACAGCAATTTACCCCAGTTAGATTTATGTTAATTTTCCTATATATTATCGCATTAAATTCAAATAAATTCATCTAATATGGTAAGTGATATATTACCAATTTCTCGATCGCAATTTCCCATGACAAATCGGCTCTGGATCTACGATACCACGCTGCGAGACGGTGCTCAGTGTGAGGGACTCTCCTTATCTCTCGAAGACAAACTGCGAATTGCTCGACAGTTAGACAGTTTAGGAATTCCCTTTATTGAAGGCGGCTGGCCGGGGGCGAATCCTAAAGACGTACAATTTTTTTGGCGTCTCAAAGAACAGCCCCTAACTCAAGCAGAAGTTGTAGCTTTTTGTTCGACTAGGCGGCCGGGAACTACGGCAGCTAATGATGAAATGTTGCAGGCTATTTTGTCCGCCGGTACTCGCTGGGTGACGCTGTTTGGCAAGTCGTGGGATTTGCACGTTATTGAAAGTTTGAAGACGACGCTAGAAGAAAATCTGGCGATGATTCGAGATACAATTGAATATTTGCGGAGTCAGGGAAGGCGCGTTATTTACGATGCCGAACACTGGTTTGACGGCTACAAACACAATCGAGATTATGCTATTAAAACTTTAGAAGTAGCCGCCGCTGCCGGTGCAGAATGGCTGGTGCTTTGCGATACTAACGGCGGTACTTTGCCTCACGAAGTCAGTCAGGTTGTTCGCGAGGTGGCAGAAATAATAGAAAGTTGGGATATTTCTGAATCGGAAATTAACCCCCCCCAACCCCCCCTTATTAAGGGGGGGATAAAGTCTCAAATTCAACCCCTTATTAAGGGGGGGATAAAGTCTCAAGTTCAACCCCTTATTAAGGGGGGGATAAAGTCTCAAGTTCAACTGGGAATTCACACTCATAACGACTCTGGAGTTGCGGTTGCTAATGCTTTGGCTGCTGTGCAAGAAGGAGTGACGATGGTACAGGGAACTATAAACGGTTACGGCGAACGCTGCGGCAATGCCGATTTATGTTCCTTAATTCCTAATTTTCAACTAAAGTTGGGTCAGAATTGCATTGAAGACGAGCAATTAGTTAGATTAACTCAAGTAAGTCGATCGATTAGTGAAATTGTCAATCTTGCTCCCGACGATCATGCTCCTTTTGTGGGTCTTTCGGCTTTTGCTCACAAAGGCGGAATTCATGTATCGGCTGTTGAGAAAAATCCGTTAACTTACGAACATTTAGAACCGGAAAAAATTGGCAACAGGCGGCGAATTGTGATTTCGGATCAAGCTGGTTTGAGCAATGTTTTGGCGAAGGCCCGCACTTTTGGCATGGATCTCGATCGCAAAAATCCTGCTTGCCGCCAAATTTTGGAAAAATTGAAAGATTTGGAAAGCCAGGGATATCAATTTGAGGGTGCTGAGGCTTCTTTTGAATTGTTAATGCGGGAGGCATTAGGCAAGCGCAAGCGTTTATTTGAAATCAAAGGTTTTCAAGTTCACTGCGATAAAGGTAGGGAGGAAACAGTTAATTCTTTAGCAACGGTGAAAGTGACTGTTAACGGTCAAGATATTCTGGAATGTGCGGAAGGAAACGGGCCTGTTTCGGCACTTGATGCGGCTTTGCGGAAGGCTTTGCGGAATTTTTATCCGGCAATTACTGATTTTAACTTAACCGATTATAAGGTGCGAATTCTGGACGGATGTGCGGGAACTTCTGCTAAAACTCGCGTTTTGGCTGAGTTTAGCAATGGTCAAGACCGCTGGACGACTGTGGGGGTTTCTGGTAATATTTTGGATGCTTCTTATCAGGCGGTTGTTGAGGGTTTGGAGTATGGTTTGGTGTTGGGAGATAGGGAGGCGATCGTTTTAAATGTGTCGAGTTATTAGGTTAAGGGCGAAGATAAGTTGCCTGAATATTGATGTTTAAATAGATACCAAGGGGAGCCTCTCAATGAAAGCAGCCAAGCCAAAAATTGGAGTTTTGACGCAGGAGGAAAGAGTCAGAAGGAAGGAGCCAGAAGAACAATACGCTTGGGTTAAAACTATTTATTCCGGGCGAGATCCCCCTAAATCCCCCTTAAGAAGGGGAGTAGGGGTTGACTTTGAGTAATTTCTTGTCCCCCCCTTTTTAAGGGGGGCTAGGGGGGATCGAGCTTAACTGAACCGTAGTGGCCAGAAAAAGTGTTTTTACAAATATGAGATGCTCCCTACTTGTTCACGTCATTATTATTACCTTCCCCAACGATCGATCGCATTCCTTCGAGCGTAGCGGGAATGCTGCGCGGATCCATAAACATCACCTTGCTGCTGCCACTGCTGCCAATTTTTAGACCCATATCCAGATAGTTTTGAGCTAACAAAAATTGTAAAGCTTCGCGAGCGGTGGGGTCATTTTGCAGAGTTTTGGCGATTATTTGCAAGGCCTCAGAAGTAGCTTGAGCTTTCAAAACCTGACTTTGGCGTTCTGCTTGAGCTTTCAGGACGATCGCCTTTTGTTGAGCTTCTGCTTCCAAAATAGTCGCTTTTTGGCGCGCTTCTGCA
>Ga0075157_10001485_pt1 | contig 14626 bp, 7 predicted proteins | sample JI81BgreenDNA_FD_70967 | JGI IMG/M metagenome (GOLD analysis project Ga0075157, IMG submission 70967) | Wastewater effluent complex algal communities from Wisconsin, to seasonally profile nutrient transformation and Carbon sequestration -... | ecosystem: Engineered > WWTP > Effluent > Algae...
TGTTTTCTTACTAAAGTCATTACAAAGCGTGTCTGTAGCTTCTAATAATGGTGAATTTATCTCAAAATATACTCACCACTGATGAACAGTGTTCAATAAGATGCGTTCCCCCTGGGCTGGCTGAGATTCAAGCTGAATATTAAGATAGTAACTGCCATTTTGCGTTTGCACAAAGTAGCAGTCTTGGGGTTTTGACCTTTCAGCAATCCAAGTTGGTAGTTTCCGATAGCCAGTACAAACCGTTCCCTACCACCAGTAGTAGTCAAACTTACTGTCCAATCTTTTTCCCTAAAAGAAAAGATACGGGTATCGTAAGTGACGCTAGTAGGAGCAAATTTGTTAACAGGCTTCCCATCTTTTTTAGCTGTTTTTCTGTTACCAGAAACCCGTCTAATAGCATGGATTGCCAACTGCGCCGAAAGTCCAAACATCTCTCTGACATTGTGATAAGCTAATCCGCATTTAAATTGCAGGGTAAGATAAATTTTCACTTTTGTGGGGTGGGCATCTTGCCCGCCCTCAACATACAATTTAAATGCACAACAGCTTATACCTGCTGATTGCATCGCCAATTCATTTGTCAGGGTTGGTGGCACAGTTTGATTCACGTATTCACAAGCATTAGCGAATGCCTGAAGGGTTGCATCAATTTTGATGGAATGCTCAGGCGTTACTTGGAGCTTGCAAGGGGCGGGTTCACCGAAATATATGACACCCACCGACAAATCAGATAAACCCGCCCCATCCCATCGAGAAACTACCAGAACTATCCGTCAGAGCAACTCCGCCCTATGAAAAACTCCACTTTTAACCAACCCTCTACCAGAATAGGCGCCACCACAGGCAGATTGCGCCTACAAAACGCTATATTTTGTTGTTCGTAAGTCCTGAATCGAAAATCAAAAATCGAATAACCCTTGACGTGTGTAGCAATTCGTGATATTTTTGTCCGCGTTTATCGGGATATAAAAAATATTTATGAATAAATCTTAAGTTTTAATTAAATTTAGTATTATAATTTTGGTAACTTCCAACTAAGTATTTATTCTCAATATGATAGCGGATCAATTTCCTTGGCTGACCGCAATTGTCATCCTACCCCTCCTAGCTTCCCTCGCCATCCCTTTTCTGCCCGATACAGACGGCAAAACCATTCGCTGGTATGCCCTAGGCGTAGGTATTGCAGATTTTGTATTAATGTGCTGGGTGTTTTGGACTCATTACGATCCAAGCATCTCTACTTTCCAAATCGTAGAGCAATATTCCTGGATACCTTCTTTAGGTCTCAACTGGTCTGTTTCCGTTGACGGACTGTCAGTGCCGTTGGTACTGTTGGCGGGATTGGTGACGACGCTATCAATCTTTGCAGCCTGGGAAGTCGATCGCAAGCCACGACTATTCTACTTCCTGATGCTGGTGATGTACTCCGCACAAATAGGAGTTTTCGTCGCCCAAGACATCATGCTGCTGTTCATTGTCTGGGAACTAGAACTAATTCCGGTGTACCTGTTAATCTCGATTTGGGGCGGACAAAACCGTCGCTATGCAGCTACCAAATTCTTGATTTACACCGCAGGCGCTTCCATCTTTATTTTGATAGCTGCCTTGGCAATGGCATTCTACGGCGGAGGCACTCCCACCTTCGACATGGTAGAACTAGGCTTGAAGGACTACCCACTGGGTTTAGAATTATTCCTTTATGCGGGATTGCTGATTGCCTTCGGTGTGAAACTGGCGATTTTCCCCTTCCACACTTGGCTACCTGATGCCCACGGCGAAGCATCTTCTCCCGTGTCGATGATTCTGGCCGGCGTATTGCTGAAAATGGGCGGATACGGACTGATTCGCCTGAATTTGGAACTTCTTCCCCAAGCACACGTTTACTTTGCACCGATTATGGCGGTGCTCGGCGTGGTCAATATTATCTACGGCGCGCTGAATTCCTTCGGCCAATCGAACATGAAGCGCCGCTTAGCGAATTCGTCGATTTCTCACATGGGATTCGTGTTGTTGGGTATTGCTTCCTTCACGGATTTGGGAATCAACGGGGCGCTGTTGCAAATGATTTCCCACGGTTTAATCGCCTCAGTATTGTTTTTCCTGGCTGGCGTTACTTACGATCGCACCCATACAATGATCATGGACGAGATGGGCGAGATTGGGAAAGTCATGCCGAAAGTGTTTGCCTTGTTTACCGCAGGCGCGATGGCATCTTTGGCACTCCCCGGAATGAGCGGTTTTGCTAGCGAATTGTCCGTGTTTGTGGGCGTCGCAACTAGCGATATGTACAGCGGTTCTTTCCGCGCGGTGACAGTGTTCCTGGCGGCAGTAGGACTGATTTTGACGCCGATTTATTTGCTCTCGATGCTGCGACAGTTATTTTACAACTGTGGGACACTAGCGGCTTGCGACCTTGAGGATCTAAATCTGCAGAATCAAAGAAACAATCTGGATGAAGCGGTTTGTTTCGGTAATAGTTGCGTTTTGCCGGGTGATGCACCGTTTATTGATGCTAAACCTCGGGAAGTGGCGATCGCATTTTGCTTTTTGATACCGATTGTCGGCATTGGTTTTTATCCCAACATGGCGATGCAAGTCTACGATGCCAAGACTGTCGCAGTCAACGCAGAAGTCCGCCAATCTTACATCCAAATTGCTCAACAAAATCCTCGGATTTATGCGAATCAACTTTTGGTTCCCAAAATTGCCCAAGCTCAAAAATCGCCTGCTTTGGACAAAATTACAGGGGCTGAATCTGCATCGGTTTTTGGCATTGTCAAATAATTTTCTCGAACTCTGTTTTTGTTGAAAATTGGGCGATCGCTTTTGTCAAAGGGCGATCGCTTTTTTCTTAGCGCTGAATTTCAGAAATAATCTGCGCCAGATTCTCCCTAGCATATCCCACCTCAAGAATCGATTTATCATCGAGATCAGAGGCTACTTTTTTCAAGATATTTAGCGGTTCTTCAAAGCCTGTCGTCTTCACAAACAACACTTGCAACCGATTTTTTACTAATGCTAAAATAGAGCGACTTGGTTCGCCTTTATCCCCTTTCCGTTTAGCAATGTTGATGCTCAATTTGTGAGTTTTCAACAGCCGCATTCTTTCTATTCCTTGGGTCTTAACCGTCTCCAAAACCTCCGCTCGAATCTGATCGACTAATCTATCCGTCACATATTGCACGATCAAAGGCTGAAGCATAAAAACAGTTTCCCCGCCCTCACTAATTTTGTCAATCAGCGAGCGACGACCTAGAGAATCGAGATTTTTTAGCAAATCCGAAAGCGATGAATTGACCAACATCTGCTCTCGCAAAGTCGCCAGGGAAATCGGGATTTGAGCAATAGCAATCCAGTAGGCAATCTCTTGTTCTGAACTCGACATTCGATCGAACTGCTGTGCCAGCAAATTGCTGATATGTTCTTCAATAAATAACGCCGTTGCTTCCAAAAGCTTTAAAATATTTCCCTCGAAAAACTCGTTAATTGTTGTGGCTACAATCTTTAAGGCTAACAGATTGCCTCCGTACCGCGATAACAAGATTTCCAACTCTCGATCTTGAGGCGACAAACCTTTTTCTTGGAAAATCTCCCGCGCTATTTCCGAGGAAATAGCAGGTTTTAAAGACCGCACTTTTTCTCCCGCTAGCAAAGCCAGTTCCGTAGGCTCTTCCGAACTAACTAGCAGTAAACAGCTATTGTGATTGACCTCACCGAGCCGCACAATTAAATCTCGATATCCTTCGCAGCCTTCGCGATAGTGTCCCGCTAATTCTTCGGGTTTGAGAACCGCTTCAAAATCGTCTAAAATTACCAGACAGCGGTGTTTTCGCAGATATTCGACCAAGCGCGAAATTTTGCTGTTGAGGTCTAGCTGCACATCGGGTTTTTGTTGGTTAGAAAAAAGTTGAATTAAGCTTCCTAGGAAGTCGGATGGTTCGGGTGTCGATCGCAGCGATCGCCAAATCACAAAATCAAACTCATTCTGTACCTGTGAGGCCAACTGCACCGACAGAGTTGTTTTGCCGCTACCAGCCAAACCAAGCAGCGCTACCAGGCGACAATTATCTGATACAGTCCACTGCTTTAAAGTAGTTAATTCTTCAGTCCGTCCGTAAAAAACCGAAACATCCGGTGCTTGGCCCCAATCTTCCTGTCGGTGTCCAATCGCCATCTTCAATAGAGAACCTTTACCTCCACTAAAATCGCTCGTTCCCCGATCGGTGTGGTATGAAAACAGCAACTGATGCCTCAATTCCGAAAGCTTTCCAGGGCCGTTCCCCCCAATCTGAAACTTTTTGTAAACTTCGCCTAGTCTTTTGCGAACGGCGATGTCGCTAATGCCAAGCTTGGTTGCGATCGTCGCCGTAGATTGACCGTCGAGAGCCATAAACACAGTTTCTAACTCGGCATCTGTGACACCGCGTTGTTTGGCGATCGTTTGCACAAAGTTTTGAGGAATCGGAGTAGTCAAGGTAGGAATCTCGTCTATACTAAAAATCTATCTTCTATTATATTGTGTGAGTTCTCGCGGGCGAGCAATTGAATCGAATCAGTCAACGTTCAGCTTGCTTTTAGTTGTTTAGACAGATTTAGATATTTATACCCAATTATCCATTGTGATACCAGTTTAAACTGATATCTTGCACCATTCTCAATTACTTGCTTAGGAACAGGCTTTCCGGCCTGTTCCACAAGAGATAAATTTTATTGTGAAACAGGCTGGAAAGCCTGTTCTTGACAATGGTGCAAGATGTGAATTTAAACAAAGAATGCAACTTTAGTAGAACCTATTGTAGGGTGGGTGGAGGCGCGGCGATTAATCTGTAGAACCAAACGATAAATCTCCAACCGCGCCTCCACCCACCGCGAACCAAAAACCGGGTCAATTTACAATTTTTGAAAGCAGCCCTATATCAGCCAAAAATTGTCGCACTAGCGCGGTATTCTCGGGCAGAAAGCAGCCGCCAACTCCCATCGCCCATAAGTTCCAAAACCTGCTGGTGATATTTCACTAAACTCAATCGGTGGCCCACACTCACAAACGTAGTTTTAGTGGCTTGCAACTGCTCGTATAAATATTGCTCGTTCTTCAAATCCAAAGCACTTGTCGCCTCATCCACAATAGCGTATCTGGGTTCCGTCAATAACAATCTAGCAAAAGCTAAACGTTGCTGTTCTCCCAGCGACAAAATCTCACCCCAATCTAAATTCGCATCAAAACCGCCCAATCTGTCCGGCAAATCTGCTAAGTTTACTGATGCCAAAACGCGGCGCAATTTTTCCTCATCAACCTCGCTGCTGGTATGGGGATACAAAAGTTGCGATCGCAAACTACCCAAAATCATATAAGGACGCTGCGGCAAAAACAGCATTTCCCCCAATTCCGGTCGCGCTAAACGCCCCGTTCCCGCGTCCCACAAACCCGCAATTGCCCGCAGCAAAGAACTCTTCCCAGCACCGCTTTGTCCGACAATTAACAGTCCTTCACCGGGCTGCACTGCTACCGACAAATCCCTAATTAAAGTCTTTTGATGCTGCGGAGTATCTAAAGTAACGTGCTCCAGTGTCAACTGAGAATCTACTACTACATCTATAGCAGTTCCTCCAGGACGAGATACCGCTTGTTTCGCTTCCAGAGTATCTGTAAATACAGTCAAACGATTGATACTAGCTGCAAAAGAACTCAGCGGCTCAATCTGAGTTACAATCACAGAAAAAGCGCGCAAAACCTGAGTGAAAGCAAAACCAGCTTGAGTGATATCTCCAAACTCGATTGTACCATTTTGATCTGCAAAATAAGTTGGAGCTAGAAACAAAGCCGGAATAATCACAACAGCATATCCGTATCCAGTTGTGAAATAATCCAAGTTTCGCTGCCAACCAATTAGCAAATTAAAATTGCGGAATACTTCCACAAATCGCTGCTTTATTTGAAATGATTCTTGCTCCTCGCCTCCATAAAAAGCAATAGATTCGGCGTTGTCGCGAATGTGAACCAGTCCGTAGCGAAAATTTGCTTCTTTTTTAAGTTGCTCGAAATTCAGAGGTACTAATCTTTGACCAAAAACTAGAGTAGCTGTCGTGCCCACAATAGCATAGATAATCAGAAAAATCGAAAGTTGTTTTGAGATAGACCACAGGATACCAGTAAAAGATATAATATTAACTATTGAACCAAGGATGAGCAGCATAAATGACAAACTTGTCCGGGTAAAAGAGCGGACATCTTCGGAAATTCGCTGGTCTGGATTGTCGATTTCCTTGTGTAAATTTATTTCGTAATAAGCCCGATTCTGAAAATACTTATCGAGGAACTTATTAGTCATCCACTCCCGCCAGTAGATACCCAATTTATCTTCGGTATACCGGTAAATTACCACAATGGGAGTGCCGACTATAAAAACCCCTGCATACACAAACAGATACTTCCAGTAATTGAGCTGGTCTTTCTTAGCTAGTGCTGTGTTAAAAAAGTTACCGACGTAACTAATTATTACATTCATACCACTGACTGACAGCGACAAAAACAGCAGCAAAGTCAATAAAGCCCAGGGCTGCCAGTGCGGTGTCAATCTGTCTTTGAACCAGACAAAAGCGCTGAAAGGAAGAATTAACATTAAAGCCACGATCGCAATTGCGGGCGAATTAATAATTCCTTTCAACAAAGTAACTAAGCCGGCTGCAATACTATTGACAAATTCGGGAAATAAGACTTGAGTACCCAAACATACAGCGCTGACGAGTACAAACATCGCAGCGAAGAGAAATATCAACAACAGCATCACTAATCCTAAAAAGATTCTGCCACTCCCAGGCTCTAAAGGATAAAAGTAAGGTTGAGCTATCGCAATAAATCTCTGCCACAACTGACGGTCAAATCGATTCATCTTTGCTGTTTACAAAACTACTTTGACTGTTCTAACATATCAAGTATTGTGACAAACGGCAGCAGTAATTTATGTCGGAGTTTCACGAAAAATTTTGTCTCACCCAAAGACGGAAACTGGTTTTCCGAGTTAACTGGTGGAGACCCAAAATTTGGGAGCTTTGTTCAAGCTCTTATATTCATCTGTTAAATCAATTCTTTAATCTCAAATCTAAAATCTCTCTAGCTGGAAGAAGTTGCGCTATCGCCGGCCAAGTCCGACTGCAATTTACTGGGGTAAAATCGCTGGCTAATCCCTAAAATTACTTGTTTCATTAGCCAATACAAAACAGCAATTACTACAAAAGTGACAGCCATTACTAAAACCGGACGCTTGCCTATCAAATCGTTCATTACACTGTTAACCAGCGCATCGGGGTTAGTCAGAATGTCCCAAGTGTTGAAGCGGATAAATCGCCCTAAATAGATGCCGATCGCCGAAAGTGCGTGTATAGTTATCTCCGTTACCAGGATAAATCTACTCAAACCCTGTTGCTTCAAATAGTAACCCAAATTCATCACCGACAGCACGTAAGCTCCAAACCCGGCCAGCATAAACGCGAGATATTGGGGAATCAAAGCCAGAGTCACAGTCCACACCGAGTTCCCCTCTTTAATCTGGCGGATCAGGTGAATGATATCAGTTAAAACGTAGGGCGCATTGGGTAAAAATGCGATAAACCAGAAAAAACCGCCCCACCACCGGAGAGAGCGAACTCCGCGCTGCCGCAGTACCCAGATGTCTACAGCCATCAGTGCCAGTGTAATCGCGATCGCCCCCAAAACGTAAGTTTTGCCCACATCTTGCACTATGTGCCTCAGATACGCAAAAACAGGGCGCGTACTGGACAAAAAAGTAGCGCCTAGGAGAAAGCCCGTACCCCACAGCAGCCAGCGCGATCGAGGTTTGCGGAACAGCCAAAAACTCAGGCCCAGCGGCACTAAACCCAAAAACAAATTCCAAGACATCCAGCGGACATTGTGTCCCATTGCTTGCAGGGCTTCCAGGATTAATCCCATCATGTCAATTTTTATACAATTAAAGGTTTGATGCAGCACCGCTTCGTTAGCAGCTTCCGTCTATTTTAGTCTTTAAATTGTAGGGTGAGTCAGCTTATGGCCCCTGGCTGCGCGCCTGAAAATCAGGCTCTGCTGACGAATCCTACCACTGCGGAGTCAATCTCAAATCTAAAATCTAAAATCGACTGACGCACCCTACCACTGCGGAGTCAATCTCAAATCTAAAATCTAAAATCTAAAATCTAAAATCGACTGACGCCCTACTATTTATACACTTTGTCGATCGGAATCTCAATCTGAAAAGTTGTTCCGCATCCTATGGAAGAAATGCACTCAATCTTACCCTTGTGCTTTTCCACCACAATCGAGTGCGCGATAGACATTCCCAACCCCGTACCTTTCCCCACAGCTTTCGTAGTAAAAAACGGGTTAAAAATGCGATCGACTATCCCATCGGGAATACCCGTACCGTTGTCCGAAATTTCTACCCTCACAGTGTTCTGGGGGGTTACACCAGTGGAAATAGTAATGCGGCCACTCTTTGTCTCTGATTGTGGAACCGATAACTGGTGATATCGCTCTTCAATAGCATCAATTGCATTAGCAATAATATTCATAAACACCTGATTCAGTTGGCTGGCATAGCACTCCACCAGCGGCAGTTTCCCGAACTCCTTAATTACTTCAATTTCCGGGCGGCTGTCCCGACTCTTCAAGCGGTGCTGCAAAATTAACAAAGTGCTCTCAATTCCCTCGTGAATATCCACCGGCTTCATTGCCGATTCGTCCAGTCGCGAAAAATTTCTGAGGGACAATACAATTTGCCGGATGCGCTCGCTTCCTACCTGCATCGAACCCATAACTTTTCTTAAATCCTCAGCCATGAAATCCAAATCAATCTCTTCAATGCGATCGACAATTTTTGAATTAGGAGCGGGATACTCCTGTTCGTAAAGAGTAACAAGATCCAGCAACTGTGTAGTATACTGGTTGAGATAATCAATGTTAGCGTGAATGAAATTAACGGGATTATTAATTTCGTGAGCGATCCCAGCCACTAATTGCCCCAAAGAAGACATTTTTTCTGTTTGAATGAGTTGAGTTTGAGTAGAGCGCAATGACCGCAGCGCTGACTCTAAATCTCTGGCTTTTTCTCTTTCTCGTTCCTCGCTTTGCCGCAGTGCTTCCTCTGCTTGCTTGCGAGTCGTAATATCCTGGGAAACTCCAATTATTACCTTAGCCTGACCCTCCGCATTCCTACTAAAAATAGTATCCCGGCTTTGCAGCCACAACAATTGACCGTATGCTCCCTGTACCCGGTACTCAATTTCCCTAGTTTCGCCATCTTCAACTTCTGCAAAGCTCGCGTGATGTTCCACAATTTTAGGCAAATCTTCGGGGTAGATCAACTGAGGCATGAGTGACGAATCCATCGCTGTAATGTCGTCAAGGGTATATCCCAAAAGCCCGAACAGTGAAGTATTCGTGTAGATATTTCGCTGTTCTTCCAAGTCGTATAGATACAAAATACCGGGAGTAGCCTCGGCTACTTTTTGAATAAACTGCTGGCTTTCTTGCAATTCTAATTCAGCTTGTTTGCGATCGGTAACATCAACGGTGATGCCGTCCCAAAGAATATCGCCGTTTTCCTTAGCTTCAGGACGCGAATTTGTCTGAAACCAGCGAATTTTGCCTGAAGGTAGTACCAGCCGTCCTTCCCACTGCCAAGGTTGCAGATTTTGGGCAGAAATAGCAATAGATTCGTCGTAATTGTCGCGATCGTCGGGATGAACCAAATCTGTTAGCACAGCCGCATTTTTAATAATATATTCTGGTTCTAACTCAAAAAGTTCTCGGCAACCAGCACTTATGTAAGGAAAACAGGAAGAGCCATCTGCACGCAACAAAAATTGATAAATGATTCCCGGCAAATTAGCAGACAGCTTTTGGAATTTTGCCTCGCTTTCCCGCAGTGCTTCCTCTGCTTGTTTGCGTTCCGTAATGTCAGTAATTGAACCTACCATGCGGACTGCTTTTCCAGATGCGTCCCACAAAGCTTGTCCCCGACTCAATATCCATTTGTAAGCGCGGTTATAGCACCACAAGCGGTATTCGGTGATGTAATGAGGCGTTTTTCTCTCCAAGTGTTCTTGAAGAAGTTGCTGAGAACTCACTAAATCATCGGGATGTAAATTCGTATTCCATGTATTATTGTAATCGCTAATGTCACTATCTTCGTAACCAGTGATTTCCTTAAAGCGATCGGAAACAAAAAGTTCACCGGTTTGCAAGTTCCAGTCCCAAATGCCGTCATTGTTGCCTTTGAGTGCTAACTGCCAGCGTTCTTCAGTTTGCATCAATTGAGCAGTTCTCTGTTTCACTCTATTTTCGAGTTCTTGATTGAGCTGTTTGAGACTTTCTTCTGCCTGGTTGCGTTCGATCGCAATTCCTGCTAAATTAATCGACGCTTCTATCAATTGCAGATCAAAGTTTTTGGGGTAGCGCGGTTGGGAATAATACATTCCAAAAGTCCCCAAAACTTGACCCTGAGATGAGAAAATAGGAGTAGACAAGCAAGCTCTCAGTCCAAAACTCAAGGCTAAATCTCGATAATTTTCCCACAAAGGATCCCTGGCAATATCTGTAACGATTACCTGTTGGCGGCTAAAGGTAGCAGAGCCGCAGGAACCGACATCCGGCCCGATGGCTATGCCATGAATAGCAGCATTGTAACTGTCGGGCAAACTGGGCGCGGCTCCGTGCAGCAAATGTTTTCCGTCTGGAGCTAGAAGCAATATCGAACCGATGACATCTCTAGATTGCTGCTCGATAATTTTAACTAAAGTATTTAAAGTATCGCCCAGAGAAGCACCCTTAGCAATCATTTCTAAAATTTGTTTTTGACCCGTTAACCAATTTTCAGCTTGCTTGCGCTCCGTAATGTTGCGGGCTACCCACAGAGCCGTGTTTTCTTTCATTGGCGAAATGGTAGCGGCAAACCACGTTTGTACGCTGGCAAGTTCCAGGTTATATTCAAAAGTACAGGTTTGATTTCTAGCAAGGGCGGTGCGAATTTTATCGTGAAAAATATCTGCCATTTCTGGCTCGAATAATTCGCTGATTTTTTGCCCGGAAAATTCCGCCGGTGGCTTGTACAATAATTCTGGATTTGTCGGGGCAATTTTCAGCAAGCGTCCCTCAATATCAATCTCGAAAATTACATCGTTCATGGCAGCGAACAAAGCTCGAAGTTCCGCTTCAGAACCTTGCAGGGCGATTTCAGCTTGTTTGCGATCGCTAATATCCGTCCCGATACAAAGCAGCCCTGCCACATTTCCCTTCGCATCTAGTAAAGGTTTATTTGTCCACGCTATCCACACCCTTTCTCCATTTCTGCGGATGTTTTCATTTTCGTTTTGGAAGTATTTTTGCGGCTGTGCCAAACAGTCTCGAATCTTTGTCGCGAGGTCACTTTCAAATAACTCTGTTTTCGGTATAATTGTGCCGATCGCACTTTTGCCGATGATTTCTGCTTCTGAATACCCGAAAAAAGTTTCAGCAAACTCGTTAAAAAAAGTAATATTACCTTCACTGTCTAACTGCACAATCATGCTGTTAGCATTCTCAACTAATTGCCGGTACTTAACTTCGCTCTCCCGCAGTTTCGCACGGCCGTACACCCCGCTAAAAACTGCCACCCCAGTCAAAAGTGCCAGCAAGTCGCCTCCAAAGATCACCCACCCCCGAAACGGCGAATTCGCAGGCCATCCTCCCGCCGGAATTGCTGCCAACTGCCAGGAACCGTTGGGCAAAGTCACTTCCAGCAGCACGGGATTCTGCTCAAAAATTGACCCGTCACCGAAAAACACAGGGCCGGAGGCTCCCGAACCGTCTTTGCCCCGCAGAGCGTATTGCAGCTTCGCTGAGGAGTCGTTGAGTCCTGCTTCCTCAATGAGGGTATTTTTGTCGATGATCAGGCCTGTCAAGCCCCAGTAAACTCCTGTTTCTGCCTCGACACCGGAGGGTGTGAGAAAAATCGGCGATCGGCTGATGAAAGTCTCGTCCCCCTCCAATAATTTCACGGGCCCGGCTAGCAAAGTTTTTCTGGTTCGGATGACCTCTTTGACCATTTCCCGCTGTTCGGGTAGCGCCGTCAAGTCAACTCCGATCGCCGCTTCATTTCCCTCCCGCGGATAAATGTAAGCGACCGTCGTGCCTTTAACTAAAGTTATGGCGCGAATGCCCGGTTGCTGTGCCACCAGAATTCTCGCCGTCGCTGTAAACTCGGCTTCGGTGATGTTTGGGTTGTTGGAAAGGTAAGCCCCCACACCCCGCATCAAATACAGGCGGGAATTCAAAGAGCCTTCCAGCTTAGAACGGACTGTGCTGAGGCGATCGAGGGTGCTAGCGCGGTTGTAGTGAAAAAACCGCCGCTGTTCCGATCGATCTAAAATGCCAACTCCGACCAAAATTGCTATTGATGCCGAAATAGCTGCTAAATACGGTGAAATTTGGAATTTTTTAACCTTAAAGTATTCCATCTGCCGGGGGTTAAGGTATTTTTTTACGTCTTTAGATAGATTTAGTTTAGTTTGATTTCTCTAGGCAAATCCAAAATTTTCGGCATACCGGGCTTTTCGCAAGCGGGCGCGAGTTTGTTGTGTTCGAGGACGCCCGTCGAACGCGGGCCGCCAAGCCTCTCATCATCAATTCTATGGAAAAAGTTTTAAATCTCAAATCGACTGACCGAAAGTAATGTGGTCATAAGCCCCCGGATTCATTCTTTCGCAGACTCAGGACGGATCAATCTAAAATCTAAAATCTAAAATCTAAAATTGGTTGACTCGCCCTCGATGGGGTAGGACGCGCCATGCTCCCGCACCACACCGGTGGGGGAACGCGCACCCGAAAGACGGGAGTTATTAGCTAAAATAGGTTTAGCAATAATTTTTTTCAGCGCTACGGCTAATCATTCATAGGGGCAATTTGATGCAAGAACAGTTGATGGAAGCGATCGCACCTTACCGCAATCGCGTAGATTATCTAGAAGTTCGCCTCGAACAAAGCGAGTCAACTGCGATTAGTTTTCGCGGCCCTCAGTTAGATGCTGTCAACCGCAGTTTTAGTCTCGCCGGCGGCATCCGCGCCTGTCACAAAGGTGGCTGGAGTTTTGTAACTTTTAACGGTTTAGATGAATTAAAAGACCGCATTGAAGAAGCTGTAGTGCAATCTCGTTTGGTTGGTAGTGAAAAAACTCTACTAGCAGATGTCACCCCGATTCAAGATTATGTAGCGGTGGAATTGGGCCGCGATCCGCGCTCTATTACTCTAGCCGAAAAGCGGAAATTGCTCGAATCTTACAATCAGTTGCTGTTAGATCATGACCCGCGAATTCAGACGACAATGGCAGGTTACAGCGACAGATTTGGGATTACTTATTTTGTGAATTCTCAAGGGACTTGCATCGCTCAAGAGCGCTTGGACGTGACCGGACGTTTCGGAGCGATCGCCCGCGGCGAGGGCGGTGTCGTCCGCCAAGGGTTTGAGTCGATTCACTCGCGATCGGATTACGATGTCTTGACAAATATTGAAGATCGTGTTAAGAGTGCTGCCGTTCGAGCTGTAGGCCAATTAGAGGCAAAATCGGTGAAAGGTGGTCAGTATCCGGTGATTTTAGACCCTTATTTGTCGGGGGTTTTTATTCACGAAGCTTTCGGGCATTTGTCGGAAGCAGACGGCATTTACGAAAACCCGAAAATGCAGGAATTGTTGACTTTGGGCAAGCCTGTGGCGATCGAACAATTGAATGTAATTGACGACGCAACTGTGCCGGGATTACCCGGAACTTTGAAATACGACGACGAAGGCGTGCCCGCTCAGTGCAAGCATTTAATTAAAAATGGAGTTTTAGCCGCTCGGATGCACAATCGCGAGACTGCGGGCAAAATGGGCGAAAGTCCGACGGGAAATGCCAGGGCTCTGAGTGCTACTTTTATGCCTTTGGTGCGGATGACTAATACTGCGATCGAGTCTGGCGAACATTCCTTTGACGAAATGGTTGCCGACATTGACGAAGGAGTTTATGCAGTGCGGATGTTGGGAGGACAAACCAACGGCGAAATGTTTACCTTTGCGGCGGCTCAAGGGTTTATGATTCGCGACGGCAAATTAGCCGAACCCGTGAGCGATGTCACTTTAAGCGGCAATGTATTTCAGACTTTAAAGGATATTGAGTCGATAGGAAATGACTCGGTTTATGCCTACGGCGGTTGCGGTAAAGGCGGCCAGAGTGGCTTGCCGGTAAGTGTCGGCGGCCCCCATTTGCGGATTAAAAATGTCGTCGTCGGAGGAAGATAATCATTAGTAATTAGTCATTAATTATTAGTTCAAAACTTACGCAATTGGCACATGGTGAAGGCGTGTTCGCGCCCTCACGCCTCACCTTAACCAGTGCGGGACACGGACAAGTTGACAAACCACTTAAATCTGGTATTTACTTTCACTCCCGCTGAGTGCGATGTCGCAGGCTACCGCTACCAAAGGTGTAAATTTCCGCACATCAATTCGCACAACGAATAAGCTAGACTTGTACGGGTTTCGCGTTCTTTTAGCCAATTTTATTCCCCTTAACTCGCCTTCATCTCTACCCGCTCGCTCTGCCTAATGGGAATCTCAATC
>Ga0075157_10001490_pt1 | contig 14596 bp, 8 predicted proteins | sample JI81BgreenDNA_FD_70967 | JGI IMG/M metagenome (GOLD analysis project Ga0075157, IMG submission 70967) | Wastewater effluent complex algal communities from Wisconsin, to seasonally profile nutrient transformation and Carbon sequestration -... | ecosystem: Engineered > WWTP > Effluent > Algae...
ACTTGTTACTGATAAAGTTGCATTGTTACCACTGCAAATACTTGAAATATTTGAACTTCCATTAATAGACGGAGCGTTTGAAATAGTTGCAATTACAGGAACTCTTGCTCCTTCGCAACCCTTAGAATAATTTAATTTAACTGTGGCCATCCCGCCTGATGTAGTTAAATTGAATAATGCGCTACCTCTGTTTCCAGCAATGATTGATGCATCGGCATTTGATTGAACAATTGTTCCTAAAGCACTAGTTGAATATTGATGAGTTACTCCTGTTGCTGGCGCTATGTAAAAAGAATGAGTTGCTCCAGCAGGGATATTTAAAGATAAACCAAAAGCAATGTTAGTGTAATCATTTGCGCCAAGTGAAGGCACATTAGTTAAGGTGGAAATTAAAGTCCAACCTGTTGCTGAGGTATTGGCCCCAGGAATTGTTTGATAGTTATCTGGTCGGTAATATACATCCCAAGCGGTAAGGGTACCTATTGCTTGATTACACTTTATTCCTAAACCATTTACAGTTATACCAGATACAGAATTTACAACAAACATGTGATGATAAACACCTGTAGTAGCGCCTGTGGCTAAAGGTATTGCTACCGAATCAATTGAAGATCCCGAACTTGCAGCGGCATAGAAAGTGGTTGTAGAAGAAATTACAGGTGTATTAAATGTAGCTCCTGTTGCAATCAGTGCTCCACCAGCTTGATTTTGATACCAATTTACAATTGAACCACTCGATGCTGTTGCATTTAATGCCAATGATCCTACACCACATAAACTTGCCCCTTGAGTTGAAGTAAGGGATGGATTAACCACATTAACCACAATTTCATTGGTTAATGAAAATAAATTTGACCCTGCACAAGTTACTTTGCATACAAAATAAGTAGTAGATGATATTGGTGCAGAACTATAGTTAGGAGAAGTTGCTCCTGTGCCAGCTGTAACATCAGTATACGGCCCACCTGGTGTAGATGATTGTTGCCATTGTAAACTAATTCCTGGCATTAAAGTATAACCACTAACTGACATGCTTGCGGAAGCAGGATTTCCTGAACAAATAGGTCCAGCACTTGTCACGGCTGTTCCTGCTGTTGGAGTTCCAGCACATAAAACCGGAGCAGATGTTCCAAATTCAAATGCACCCATATCAGGATACAAAGCATCTCTTAAATTTCCTAGTATATCTGTTGCTAATCCTAGAGCGGCTCCCAAACTATTTAATGCCATATTATTTGGGGTGAAATTTCCAGTTATAGGGAAGACATATAAAGGATCTAATGATGTGGAGTTTATATCGTAAATTGCCCCGTTAACACCTTGCCAGTTAGCTAAAGTGGTTTGATCTGAACTAAAAAAACCTACTGAATTTGTTCCAGATGGAGCATTAATGTAGTAGTTATTATTATTCATGGTAACTCCAGATGTGGTAGTGCCTAAATAAACACAATGTTTTGCACCGCTTCCACCTCTAGTTATTGATATTATGTTATTTTTAAAATCTATACCCGATGCAGCTGTGGTTTGGAAAAAACCTCTTGTAGTTCCTGCAGTTGAGGCAGCATGGTCTAACGATATGGTATTATGATAATATTTAACATTATCACTACCCACATTATAAATACCGTAAGCAGTTCCATTGTTATTGATATCATAAATTAAATTATTAAAGTATTTATTTTCATTACCAACTGTGGCATCAGCAGTTGAGTACAAACCGTAAGTTGTACTTGTATTGGTAACTGCCACAGCGCCAAAGCCATTATAAATTCGATTAGCTTCAAATAAATTATTTACACCACCTGTTAAGTGAGAAATTCCATAAAACGAACTAACAACAGTTCTATTCGGTCTTCTCATTTGGTTATTAAGAATCTGAGAGTTGGATATATTACTAACATAAATTCCATAAAAATAAAAGTCTTCAAAAATGCAATTACTTATTAAATTATTTGAAGATGTTGTTGTGGCATTTGTTCCAGTAATTGTAATACCGTAATATCCGCCTTTAACAGTACAGCCTATAAAAGAGTTATTAGCACCACCTGATCCTGCTGTAATTGCAGATGTATTGCTTCCTGATACAGCTATTCCTGCATTTCCAGTTGTAGTATTTGCAAAGGTGGCAGTTAAATCTACGATTACATTAACGAATGAATTATAGTCTGAATTATTGTTGAGTAAAATGCCATAGCCATTGGCAGCATCTGTACCTAAAATATTTAAATCGTTAAATGTTAGATAATCTGCTCCATTTAATCTTAAGATATGACGATCGGTAACGGTTGGAGCAAAAGATAGCGTGTTGTTATTGCAATTAAAAGTTACTGTATTTACTGAAGATGTATTTAATATAGCGGGTATTGTTACCTGTTCATTGTATGGGCCAGAGTTTGGCAAAACATTAAATGTAACAGGCCCGGCAATTCCGCAAGATAGAGCGGCAGCGGCAGCAGTAAAATTGGGATAATTACCAGCAGGTCCTATCGTGTAAGTTCCCGCTGGTAAATTTGGATTGACATTAACAAATATTGGGGTTGATGTAGAACTTTGTCCACTACAAGTTACTATGCATTGGAAATAAGTTGGCGCTGTTACTTGCTCAGTTACTGATACTGTTGTATCGTTTAACATGTTTGTCCAAGGACCAGTTGCCGATGGGCCTGACTGCCATTGATAAGTCAAACCTGAAGAAATGGTATTTCCGCTTAGCGATAAATTAACATTTGCACCATTGCAAACCAGAATGGACGAGGCGGTTGAATTTCCAGCTGTTGGAATTCCTAAGCAAGGAGTTGCTGGAATTAAATCAAACCCTAAATTTATCAGTGAAGTATTAACTGTGCCATCAATTGCAGCATAGTCTGCATATTTTCTTTGCATTACTCCGGCAGTTGTTACTTGGCGAACAGCATTTCCTGTTCCGTTTGAAACCTTTAGCTCAAAAATTAAACTTTGAGCTGGATTGTATAAAAAAGGAGTTTGTAGAGTAACTGCATACCATCCTTCGGCTACAGCTCCAGTTAAGGAATAAGTGGCTTGATAAAAACATTGAGTCAAACCTGTATTAAATGGTTGAATATTAGAAACAGTTCCATAATCAGGTGTTGTTCCAACATTTTGGCCAAGTGAAATAGTGAAATCCGAATAAACACTACTAGCATTTACTGTGGCACCTAATTGAAAATAAATGGTTGTAATATTTCCAACAAAAGCTGGCGTTCCTGTTAGTCCTGATGAATTAAATACGCCTGGCGCATATATCCATTCGGCTTTGTCTGTTGCTGCAGAATTTAATGGAAAACTATTGGTAGATGCACCTCCAATATTGTTATAAAAACTTGGGTTTTGACAAAAAATTTGGCTATTGAAACCAAAAACAATCAGGAAGAATAATAGTTTAAGTAATTTCATATTAGGGTAAGTTAAATTTCATCTAATTTATTAATAGATTATTTAACTTTTATTTTATATAAAATTAACACAAAACAATAATTGTATTTTATCAATTTTTTTTGATTGAAAGACGATTAATTTTTAGATAAATTATTCTAAATCAATATTATATTAAAAAAAGTAATGTGCAATTTATAAATTCTATTATTATTTGATAAAATTAATAAATAATGAAAATAAATTTCTTTTTTAATTCTTTGTTGAAATTTTATAATGCTAAATTCTAATTTGTTAATATTATTTTTTAGATAAGTAGGATTTCATTTTAGATACAATGTTAGTGTTACAAGATTTCTTAATTGTAGGGCAATACTTATTCAATAATCTAGTGTTTTATTTTGATATAGTTTGATTTTATTTAGAAAACTCAAATTCAAACTGTAAGTGATTATTTTAATTTTAAGATTTATTTATACTGACTTAAAAAGTAATTAAATTATTTTGCCAAAAATTTAGAGTTATGATAGATCAGATAAATGTTGTTGATGCGATGAAATATGCTGATAAGTTTATTAACCTTGGGATAGCTTATTTGCCTAAATTAATACTAGCCATAATTACTTTATTAGTTGGATTGCGACTTATTAAAATGTTAGGTAAAGGTTTTGAGATGTTGATGCGTAAACGTGGAATTGATGAATCGTTAATACCATTTTTAAGAACTGTGGTAACAGTAGTTTTAAAAGTCATGCTTGTAATTAGTGTAATTAGCATGATTGGTATTGCAGTAACCTCATTTATCGCCCTTCTTGGCGCTGCTGGTGTTGCAATTGGTATGGCACTTTCAGGCACATTACAAAATTTTGCAGGTGGAGTTTTAATTTTAATCTTAAAGCCTTTTAAATCAGGAGATTTTGTGGAAGCTTTGGGTTACACAGGTATTGTGAAAGAAATACATATTTTCCATACTTTTTTAACTACTACTGATAATAAAAGCATCATTTTACCAAATGGACCTTTGGCAAATTCGAGCCTTATAAATTATACCGCTCAGGATAAAAGAAGGGTTGAGTGGATTTTTGGAGTGGCTTATGGAAGCGATTATGATGCTGTAAAGCGAATATTAATCGATTTGATTTACAAAGATGCAAGAATTTTAAAAGATCCTGAGCCATTTATTGGCTTACATGCTATGGCTGATAGTTCGGTTAACATTATTGTTAGAGCCTGGACCCCAACGCAAGAGTATTGGGAAGTTTTTTTTGAACTGAATGAAAATGTGTATAAAACCTTTAATCAAAATGGAATCAATATACCATTTCCACAGATGGACGTGCATGTTAAAAATATGCCACAATAGAAATGAAAAGCAGGATTTTTGAGTCCTGCTTTAATAAGCCTTCAACAATATTTCTAAAATTTCACTAGCTGCTTTTGGAATGTTAGTTCCTGGTCCAAAAACTGCGGCTACTCCTTTTTCAAACAAAAAGTTATAATCTTGGCGAGGAATTACACCGCCAGCTATAACCATTATATCTTCTCTGCCTGCTTTTTTTAATTCATCAATCACTTGCGGCACTAAAGTTTTGTGACCAGCGGCCAAAGAGGATACGCCTAAAATATGCACATCATTTTCAATGGCTTGTTTAGCAGCTTCTTTTGGCGTTTGAAACAAAGGACCAATATCCACATCAAAACCTAAATCGGCAAAAGATGTAGCAATTACTTTTGCACCACGGTCGTGTCCATCTTGCCCCATTTTGGCAACCATTATCCTTGGTCTTCTTCCATCTAAACCTGCAAATTTATCAGCTAATTCGCGGGTTGCTTTAACATCTTTATTGTCCTTCACTTCTGATAAATAAACCCCGGCAATAGATTTAATATTGGCTTTGTAACGACCATAAATTTTTTCTAAAGCAAAGGAAATTTCACCTAAGGTAGCTCTTTTTCTGGCAGCATCAATAGCTAGTTCTAACAAATTACCGTTGTTGTTTTTGGCAGCATTTGTCAAAGCTTCTAAGGCTTCCAAAACAGCTTGGTTGTTTCTATTTGACTTTATATTTTTTAAACGTTCTATTTGACTTAAACGAACTTTAGCATTATCAACATCTAAAATTTCCATATCACTTTCTTGTTCTAATGGATATTCGTTTACACCAATTATCTTATCAATTTTAGCATCAATTCGAGCTTGTTTTCTGGCAGCAGCTTCTTCAATTTTCATTTTTGGTAAACCTGCTTCAATAGCTTTTGCCATTCCGCCCAATTTTTCAACTTCTTCTATTAATAGCCAAGCTTTTTGCGCTAATTCTTGTGTTAAATTTTCTACATAATATGATCCAGCCCAAGGATCAATAGCTTTACAAATGTTGGTTTCTTCTTGAATAAGAAGCTGTGTGTTTCGAGCAATTCGGGCTGAAAAATCGGTTGGTAAAGCAATGGCCTCGTCTAAAGCATTGGTGTGCAACGATTGTGTTCCGCCTAAAGCCGCTGCCATAGCCTCTACATAAGTTCGAGCCACATTATTAAAAGGATCTTGTTCAGTTAAACTCCATCCTGAAGTTTGGCAATGTGTTCGTAAAGCCATCGATTTTTCTGATTTTGGATTAAATTGTTTCACAATTTTTGCCCAAAGCATTCTGGCGGCTCTCATCTTGGCAATTTCCATAAAATGGTTCATGCCAATGGCCCAAAAAAATGAAAGTCGGGGTGCAAAATCATCAATGTCTAAACCTGCTTTTATACCAGTCCTTAAATACTCAAGCCCATCAGCTAAGGTATATGCCAACTCTAAATCGGCTGTTGCTCCAGCCTCTTGCATGTGATAACCTGAAATGCTAATAGAGTTAAATTTTGGCATTTTTTTGCTCGCAAATTCAAAAATGTCAGCAATTATGCGCATAGATGGAGCAGGAGGATAGATGTAGGTGTTGCGCACCATAAATTCTTTTAAAATGTCATTTTGAATGGTGCCTGAAAGTTGTTCAGGGTTTACACCTTGTTCTTCAGCAGCAACAATATAAAATGCCATAATTGGCAAAACAGCTCCATTCATGGTCATAGAAACCGACATTTCATGCAGTGGAATTTGATCGAAAAGGATTTTCATATCTTCCACCGAATCAATGGCTACTCCTGCTTTCCCAACATCACCTTCTACTCGTTCATGATCTGAATCATAGCCCCGATGGGTAGCCAAATCGAAAGCAACAGATAAACCTTTTTGACCTGCAGCTAAATTTCTGCGATAAAATGCATTAGACTCCTCGGCTGTTGAAAATCCTGCATATTGTCTAATTGTCCAAGGACGAATGGTGTACATACTAGCATAAGGTCCGCGAAGGAAAGGAGCAGAACCTGAAAGAAAGCCAATATGTTCTATTTTTTCAATAGACTTTTTATCGTATTGCGGTTTTACTTTTATTAATTCAGCAGTTTGCCAATCTTTTAAATTTGATTTGGTAATTGCTTCTATTGGCTGAAATGGTATGTTGAATTTTTTTCTCATGATTTAATTTTTTTACCCAAATTTTCTTCTGAAGTTTTTGCCCAACGAATGTTTTCAATGGGTTTTGAGAAATGTTTTTCTGATTTATTAGTCTTGGATTCTTTGGATAACAAATCGACTTTATCTTTAGTATTTGGATATTTATTAACGCCAATTAAATTCATTTTTTCAGCTTCAAAATCATTCAATTTCTGCGAAGCCACATCTTCTATTTTTTTCTGAATAAATCCCTTTTTTAAAGCAGCTACAAAGCCACCCATATCTTCTATTTCTTGAAAAACTTTCCAAGCTTTTTCAGCCAATTGTAAACTTAGATTTTCAATATAATAACTTCCTGAAGCTGGGCTAAAAACTTTATTAAAATATGCTTCTTCTTTTAAAACATGTTGAATGTTTCTTGAAATTCGTTTTGCGTGTTCATTTTTTTCCTTTCTAAATTCATCATAATCAGATAATGAAATGGCATTTACTCCAGCCAAGGCTGCTGACATTGCTTGCGAACTAAGTCTTAAAATATTGTTATAATGATCTAAACCTGAATGATTAATTGTGGCAGATTCAGTCAAAATGAAAGGCATTCCAACTAATTGAATGTCTTTTTCCCAAGCTTTTACTAAATTAATCCACAACATTTTTAAAGCTTTGATTTTGGCTATTTCAACAAAATAATCTGACCCAATACCCATTTTTATGCTTACCTGGCTTAAGTCTTTTGGCGTTAAAACATCTGTAATGTTTAAAAACTGAAAGTATTCGTTGAGCTGAGAAATAGTGAAAGCTAATTCATAACTTGCATCGACACCAGAATTGGCGTATAATTCAGCTTCGATATTTATATTGGTAAATAAAGGAAAATCAGTGTGAATTTCTTTAAAAACAGATAACCAATCAGCCATATCATTGGCTTGACTTTTTTTCCAATTGCCGCTTTTAGCTAATTTACTCAATGGGTCGAAGCTCAAAATGCCTTGCAGTTTTTGATTGGGTAGGTTTTTGATGCGCGCATAATTCGAAAACTCATTAAAGGCTTGAAGTTCATTTTGAGCGCTAATGGTAAAATGAATATATTCTAGGAAAACACCATCAAATATTTCTTCAAATTCTGAGGCAGAAATGTTATCTTTTTCAATAACCAGATGAATGCCTTGCAAACCATTATTTAATGCCTCAATCAACTCTTGATTAACTGATTTTGTATTGTTTTTAAAAAGAAATTTTTGATAAATAATCCAATCATTTTCGCCTTCGCTAAATTCATTTTTAGGATTTAATTCTATCTTTTCAATCTGTTTTAAATCTTCAGGCGAGTAAATTGGTTGAAGCTTTATTTCATCATCAATTTTCCAATTTAAACTTTCAATTTCTTTACCTCCCAATTCCTTTACAACTCTTTTTTGCCAAGCTTCAAAGGCTGCTTTTGGAAACTCTTCGAATAAATTTTTCATAAATTCAATTATGCCCCGAAATTATTGATTTATGCTTTAGGAATTGCTGTTGTTTATTGAATTTGTTTTTGCGATAACACAAAGCTCAATTTAATTAATGTTTATTATCTAAATTGACCTAAATTGAAATTTTGTTATTTGTTGAAAAATTACATATTTGTGTGAGCAGTTAAATATCAAAAAATTATGTCTAATATTCAACTTATAATAGAAGAACGTCCGGCTAAAATTGGCAGTTTTATGGTTGGAAGGTTGCTGCCATTTCGCGAAAAAAGAATGGTTGGTCCTTTTGCCTTTATAGATCACATGGGGCCAGTTGAACTGTCAGAAAATGAAAATTTTGATGTTGCTCCGCATCCACACATTGGTTTGTCAACCCTCACATTTTTGTTTGATGGCTCTATTATGCATCGCGATAGCTTAGGAACTGAGCTTGAAATTAAGCCAGGTGAAGTAAATTGGATGACTGCTGGAAAAGGAATTGTGCATTCAGAACGAACACCTGAGTATTTACGAAATTCGAAAAAAAGCATGCATGGACTTCAAATTTGGGTTGCTTTGCCAAAGGCTTTAGAACAAATGGAACCAGCTTTTGCGCATGTGGCAGAAAATGAAATTCCGAATTGGCATCAAAATGACTTATCGTTTAAACTTATTGCGGGTGAAGCTTTGGGTTATAAATCACCCGTTCCGGTTTACAGTCCGCTTTATTTAATTGAAATCAAAAGTAAATCGCCTCAAAAAGTAAATTTGGGTAATGCTTTGTATGGTGAAAGTGCTATTTACATTTTAAATGGAAGTATAAGCAGTGAAGGTCAAACTTTTGCGCCAAAACAAATTTTAGTAGCTGTTAATGCTCAACTTTGCGAATTTGAAATGGCTGAAAATACTTGCATTTATATTTTTGGTGGCGAGCCATTTCCAGAAGAAAGGTTTATTTATTGGAATTTTGTAGCAAGCGATAAAAACTTTATAGAAACAGCAAAAGAAAACTGGATAGCCCAAAAATTCCCAAAAATTGATGGTGAAACAGATTTTGTTCCATTGCCAATGAGTAAAATTTAAGAAAGTTCATCAATTACATGGCTTAATTTTTTGATTTTAAATTGACTGATTATTTTTCTAATATTGAAAACTGAATAATTCAGCAATTCGTAATTAATCCAAAAATCTTTTATGAAATTAAGCGTTTATCAAGTTGTTTATATTTTGTTGTCTATTGCTGGGTTAATTTTTCCTTGGTATTTCAATTATCAATTTTTAATGGAACAAAATATGACATTTTCACCAGTTGTTTTTATTAAAGGAGGTTTTCTAAATGCCAATACAAGCTCATTAACTAGTGATTTATTGATTGGTAGTTCAGCAGTTATGATTTGGATGTACACTGAAAGCAGAAGGTTGAAAATGAAAAACTTTTATTTGTTTTTCGCGTCAGCTTTTTTAATATCCTTTGCTTTTGCTTGTCCTCTTTTTCTTTATTTTAGAGAACTTAAAATAAAACAGACTAGCTAAGTATTTCCATAGAACAAATCCGACACATTAAAAACATTTTAATTTCGCGCTTATAAAATTGTTTTTTTTTACAATTGTAGTAATGATACATAAGTAAAAATTGTTATTAATTCAATTATACTTTTTCATTGCATTGTATAAATCAATTATATTTTTCAATTAAACATGAAACAAAATATCTTAGTAGTTGAAGATAACATCATAATAGCTCAAGATATAATAGAAATTTTAGAAGAATTAGGGTTTAAAAGTGTATACAAATCCCATCAAAAACTAAATGCTTTTAAATTATTAGAAAGTATTAAATTTGATTTGGTTTTAATTGATATTAATTTGCAAAAATCTCTGGATGGAATTGAATTGGCAAAATGGATGGATGAAAAATGTCCAACCCCCTATTTATATCTAACCTCTTACTCAGATGATTTAATAATTAGTAAAATAAAAGAAACAAAACCTAAAGGAATTGTATTAAAGCCATTTTCAAAAGAAACATTAAAGGTTAATTTGTTGTTGGCCATAAAAGAAAATGAAAATACCTCAATAATAGGGACGAAAGAAAAAAAACTAGATCATAATTTATTAACCATAAAAGATGGCTATGAGTTTGTTAAGATAAAAATTGATGAAATTTTGTGGATTGAAGCTGATAAAAACTATATCCATGTGAAATTCGAAAATAAAAAATTAACACTGCGCGATTCTTTAAAACACTTTAAAACAAAACTGCCCGATTATTTTGAGTTTTCACATAAAAGATATATCGTCAATGTTAAAGAAGTTAACCGTTACAATTCATCAGAAGTTTTGATTAAAAACCAAATTTTACCCATTGGAAGGAACTTTCAAAATACTATATATAAAAAACTTACTTCATTCTCTTGATTAATCAAATCTTTAAAAAACTTCTTTTTTTAACCTTCCGACTGCTTTTTGTAGGGTATCTATTTTCCGGGAATAATTACGTTTATTCTCAACAAAATAGTCAACAAGATTCTATTGAAATATTTGACCTTATTCAAGCATCCAATCAAGCAAGAATTGGCAAAATAGATTACCTACAAGCTATAAAAATAGCAGAAGAAGCCATTAAGCTTTCAGAAAGTAAACAACACAAAGGTGGTTTTTACAGGGCAAATTTGGCCTTAGCTTATGCTAAAAGAGATAAAGGTGAAAAAAAGGCTGCTATAGATATTATGTTAAAAGCAATCGATTTTTTTAAGAACAACCAAGAATTAGAAAGTAATAAAAGTTATTGCGAGACCCTTGTATATACGCACACAGCAATGAGCGATTTGTATACTTATTTTCCTGATTATCAAAATGCGAGGATATTTGCAGATGAAGCATTAAAACTTTCGAAAAAATACCAAATTGGCCAAGCTCAATGCCTCATTACAATGTCAATATTACTTTCAAAACAAAAGAATTATGATGATGCAAATAAATATGCAGAGCAGGCCTATGAACTTTTTTTAACTAAAAATGCAAATGATGATTTAGGCAGAGTATCAGCTTTTATGGCGCGTTATGCAGTTGAAAAGGGCGATTTTACTAAAGCTATTCACTACTATGAAAAATCTAAAAATCACTATGAAACTGCCAAAAGTAATTATGGTATTAGAATAGCATTGTATAATCTAGCAGACATTTCCTTAAAAACTAAGAACTTTGAAAAAGCAGACGAATACATTAGTAAAACATTCGATATAACTCAAAGTGATGATATAGTATCATCTTATTATATTAACATTATGAAAGCTAATGTTCTATACGAAAAAAACGATATAATTAAATCAGAAAAATTTGCGTTAAATGCATTAAATTATGCTAAAAAAGACGGCACTTTGGCTAATTTAAAATCAAGCTACGAACTTCTCAACAAAATTTATTTTCAACAAAATAATTTTCAAAAAGCTTATGAATATTTAAATTTAATTCAGATAGCTCAAGATAGTTTATTTAACATCGAGTTAGCTAAACAAACAAAAGAGTTAGTTTCTAAATACGAGCTAGAAAGTAAACAGCAAAGAATAGAATATTTAAACATCGAAAATAAACTTAAAGAAGAAAATCTGATTAAGGAGAAAGTTTTCAGTGATCTTAATTTTTCGCGCGCTCGAATTGCAGAACTCAAATCCATTGAACTGACGCAGAAAAATAGCATTATCGAGAAAGAGAATGAGTTAAAATCGATTACAATAAAACAAAATGATTCAATTCGAAAGTTCCTTGAAAAACAAAATCAACTATCTAATTCAAAAATTGCAGCAGAAGAAAATTTAATTAATCTTCTTCGGAAGGAGCAAAAATTATTAAGCGAAAATCATAGAAAGCAAAAAATAAATATTATTTTGCTATTTGCTCTTGCCTTATTTTTACTGATGTTTTTTCTCTTAATGATTTATTCTTATTTCAAGCAGAAGAAAAATACTCGAAAAATAGCTAGCCAGAAAGAGAGACTTCAGTATTTGATGAATGAATTGCATCATAGGGTTAAGAATAATTTGCAATTTATGATTTCCATGATTAGAATGCAAGAAAGAACTATCCAAGATAAAGAAGCAAAAGAGGTTTTATCAGATGCAGAAAAAAGATTACAAGCAGTTTCATTGCTGCATGAAAAGTTTTATTTACATCATCAAATTGATAAAATTGATTTTAAAGAATACTTAAATGATTTATTATCAATGCTTACAGGTCAGCATAATTATAAAATTGATTTAAAATTGGAAGAAACGCCAATCCTTATGCTCGGAATGGAAACAATATTACCGCTGGGGATGATCATAAATGAACTATATTCAAACGTTCTTAAACATCAATCGGCAATTGGACAAAATGTTCTATTAAAAATTGGTTATTCTGTTAACAAAGGAAAAGTTAAACTCTACTTTGACTCAGGCGTTCCAAACCCTTCACACTTTAAAGAATTTAAAAAAGGTTTTGGTTTAAAATTGATTGAACTATTTGTACAAGAAATAAAAGGAACATTAAGTTATGACTTGCAAAACAGTTATTGTTATAATATCTGTTTTCAACATCAATCGTAAGTTAAAAATTGTATTTCATATACAAAGTTTCGCATTTCATCCTCAAAGTTAAATTTAGGTTGAATAAGTTAGATAGATTTAGATTTTAATGTATTTAAATTTAAATCTATGATAAAAATCAAGCGAAAAGCTGTTGCAACCTTTGCCATCATGCTGCTGTGGGGAGGCATAGCAGTAGCACAAGAATCAGTTAATGCCTCCGGAGGCAATGCCACAGGGGGTGGTGGTAGTGCTTCCTATTCAATTGGTCAAACAATTAGCACTACAAACATCGGGAATAACGGTAGTTCGGCCCAAGGAGTGCAGCATGCCTATGAAATATTTTCAGTGGGATTAAATGAAACTTCGCTTAATATTTCACTTAATGTTTTTCCCAATCCTACTGCAGATAATCTAACAATTCAAATTAGCGATTATATAGATGAGGTACTATCTTATCAGTTATTTGACTCTCAAAGCAGAATGATCAGCAGTGGTCAGATTATATCAAATCAAACTCAAATCGATATGAATAATTTACCAACTGCCACCTATTACGTAATAGTATTAAATCAAGAGATTAAAAAAGTTCAATCTTTTAAAATTATCAAATCAAATTAACAAATGAAAAAGTTTTTCACAGTTTGCGCAGCCTTATATATGACTGCGAGTGTGTTTGCTCAATCACCTGAGAAAATGAGCTACCAAGCTGTTATCAGAAACGCAAATAATAATTTAGTTACATCTGCCACTGTAGGTATGCGAATTACTATTTTGCAAGGTTCAGCCAATGGTACAGAAGTTTATGTTGAAACTCAAACTCCAATATCTAATATTAACGGTTTAGTGTCAATAGAAATAGGAAATGGTACTGTTGTTTCAGGTTCATTTTCTAGCATTGATTGGTCAAATGGTCCATATTTTATAAAAACTGAAACAGATCCGACAGGGGGATCAAATTACAGTATTACTGGAACAAGTCAATTGTTGAGCGTACCTTATGCATTATATGCTAAGACCTCAGGAAGTTCAATCCCTGGACCTCAAGGTCCTGCCGGTCCGCAAGGTCCTGCCGGTATTGATGGCGCAGTTGGCCCTCAAGGCCCTCAGGGCCCAGCTGGAAATGATGGTGCAGTTGGTCCACAAGGTCCAATAGGTTTAACAGGAGCAACTGGTGCAACTGGTCCTCAAGGTCCAATTGGATTAACTGGTGCAACAGGACCGCAAGGCCCAATAGGTTTAACAGGAGCAACAGGTCCTCAAGGTCCAATTGGATTAACAGGTGCAACAGGTTCACAAGGACCAATAGGTTTGACAGGAGCAACAGGAGCAACAGGAGCAACAGGAGCAACTGGCCCTCAAGGTCCAATAGGTTTAACAGGAGCAACTGGTCCAATAGGCCCACAAGGTCCTGCTGGAACTAACGGTGTTGATGGAGCAGTAGGTCCAATGGGTCCTCAAGGTCCGATAGGTTTAACAGGAGCAACTGGTCCAATAGGTCCTCAAGGTCCCGCTGGAACTAACGGTGTTGACGGAGCAGTAGGTCCAATGGGTCCTCAAGGTCCAATAGGTTTAACAGGAGCAATTGGTCCAATAGGCCCACAAGGTCCTGCTGGAACTAACGGTGTTGATGGAGCAGTAGGTCCAATGGGTCCTCAAGGTCCGATAGGTTTAACAGGAGCAACTGGTCCAATAGG
>Ga0075157_10001495_pt1 | contig 14574 bp, 13 predicted proteins | sample JI81BgreenDNA_FD_70967 | JGI IMG/M metagenome (GOLD analysis project Ga0075157, IMG submission 70967) | Wastewater effluent complex algal communities from Wisconsin, to seasonally profile nutrient transformation and Carbon sequestration -... | ecosystem: Engineered > WWTP > Effluent > Algae...
TGGCGCGGCGCCCCCGCGGAACAGATGGTGCAGCCCGCCTGCGAGCCTCAGCGGCATCGCATCGGTCAGCACATGGCGAGGAAATCATAGAGGACGAAATGGTCCGGGCAGGACTTTCAGTAACCGTCTATGATATTCCCCCCAGACGAGAACAGTTCGAGCTTTTCGATTGAGGAAGGGTCGGGATCCTTTTCGGGTGGTGTTGGTCTCGGGCGCTATATGCTCGGGCAAATCAGCACTCGTTGAACAATTGCGCGAAAAGCATAAAGCAACGGTGGTGAAGACCAAGGATCTGATACTGCGCAAGCTTCCGAAGACTAAGCTTGAACGCAAGGCTCTTCAGAAGGCGGGTGAGAAGCTCGATAAGGCCGATAACGGTGAGTGGGTAGCTGAGGCCCTCCAGCGCGAGATCGAGGCGACTTCGATCGAACAAACTCCCAAGGGCTTGTACGTCGTTGATTCCGTCCGCATCGCTGGCCAGATCAATGCCATTCGTACCGCCTATGGCGCGGATGTTTTCCATATTCATGTGACAGCTGATCCAGCAGTATTGAGGCAGCGATATATCGACAGGGCGCGGATCGAGGATGCCGACATCGAGTATGACGCTCTGAAGAAAAACAAAACCGAACGCGACATCGGGAAACTTGAAGAGCTCGCCGATGTCGTGGTCGATACCGATCGCTGCACAGCGGGAGCCGTGCTCGTTCGCGCAACCGCACTGCTTGATCTATATCCGCGCGGCGGCGAACGGCTTGTGGATGTCCTAATCGGTGGACAATATGGGAGTGAAGGCAAAGGTAATATTGTTGGACATATCGCAGGCGAATACGACTTGCTCGTGCGTGTCGGCGGGCCGAATGCCGGCCATCAAGTCTTCGCCGAACCGAAGCCGGAAAAATATTATCACCTTCCATCTGGAACGAAGCGAGCACCGAATGCCCGGCTCCTTCTCGGGCCCGGGGCGGTTATAAATCCCAAGAAACTGCTCGACGAGCTTGCCGAGCACAGTATCGACCGTGATCGCCTCACCATAGACGGACAAGCGATGATCATCAGCGACGATGACATTGAGGAAGAGCAAAGGTTGTTCGGCAATATCAGCTCGACAGCGCAAGGTGTCGGCGTTGCCTCCGCAAAAAAGCTCACAGGACGATCGGATTACAAATCCGGGAAGCAATTGTTCCTTGCAAAAGACTGCGACGACCTGAAGCCCTTTATCGGTAGTGCCCGAAAAGTTCTCGCGGACGCGTTCGTCAATGGTCATCGGATCTTGCTGGAAGGGACGCAAGGAACTTCGCTGAGCGTGCACCATGGTCAGTATCCACATGTTACAACCCGAGACACCACCGTTGCCGGGTGCCTTGCGGATGCCGGCATTGCGCCATCGAATGTGAGGCGGGTCATCATGGTCTGCCGTACTTTTCCGATCCGCGTCGGAGGTCCGTCCGGACCGATGGAGAATGAGGTCGACATGGAAGAAATCCATGTTCGAAGCGGCATTCCGCTAGACCCACTCAAGGTGGCCGAACGCACGACGACGACCAACCGGCCGCGGCGGATCGCCGAGTTCGACTGGGAACAGTTTAAGGATTCGGTGCAGCTTAATGGACCCACAGATATTGCGCTCACCTTCGTCGACTATTTCGGTATCCAGAACCGCGACGCATTCCGGTTCGAGCAGCTGACAAATGATACTATTCGCTTCGTCGAGGAAGTCGAACGGGTGGCTGGACGTCCGGTCTCGCTGTTGTCGACGAATTTTGGCTGGCGAAACGTGATAGACAGGAGAGCTTGGTGAACGACGGAGAACTGGAAGAGCTGATTACCTACTGCCCGACGTTGTACCATATGGCCGAACGTGGCTCGTGGACCGCGATTCGAGAACAGGGGTTGCTGAGCACATCTGCGCTCATGGATCTCTATGGGATTGTCGGCGATGCAAGGGATCGGATAGAGCGAATGCATCGACCCAAAAGCGTCGCGATCGCCGCCGACGGCCTACCTGGCGCTGTAATTCGAGATCAGATCCCGATGAGCGACAGTGGCCTGATTAGGGCACTACCGACCAGGCTGAAGCCAAGCGACTGGTACAGCCTGCTCAACTCGCGTGTCTTCTTTTGGCTGTCGATCGAGCGGCTCCACAAATTAACCGATGCAAAGGCTTACCGAAATCACGAACATGATGTTCTGGAAATTGACACTCGCGCTCTGATCGATGCGCACCGCGCTAGCATTACGCTTTGTCCGATCAATAGCGGCTGCACAAAGCCCTATCCGCGTGCACGCGACGAGAAGGTATTTTCACGCATTGCTGATTACCCTTACGCTGACTGGAGGAAAAGGCGTGGAAAAACGGAGCGCGTCGTCGAGCTGGCCGTGGACCATTCGGTCCCCGACGTGGCAGAATACGTAACGCGCGTAGTCGTGAAGAAGGGAGAGGCTGAAGTCGAGACTCTCTACGAGAGGGGCAATTGAATACCCGATGGTCCGGATTGGCGACGCAATGCGGTGGTTGGAGAAAATTGTGCGAGGGTGGAATCTGAGGATGACAGAAGCCGGTTTCAGCCTGATTACTCGCGTAACAAACATCGTTCTCGCTGCACCCGAACAGCAAAAGATGCAACCGAGTCGTGTCGAGGACTATCTAAACAAAACAAATTTGCTTAAGCAAATAATGTCAAATAAGGCTCGAGCCTATCGACATATAAATGCTGCTCAGAATGTTGCAACGGTCGTTGCTTCGTCCTTTTTGTTGTTCTTCGGCTTCTCTGGAATACCAAAGATTAAAAAATATGTTTCATGGATATACCCCATTGGGACTGATGGAACCGAATTAGCTTTTAATCTCCTCGTGTTCTTATTGTTTATCATTGGGACGCTCCACCTTTTGTTCCGCTTTCCGCAGAAGGAGTCCGACGCCAGCAAGGCCGTCGCTGCTCTTGCCGCGCTCGCCAACGAGATTGAGGACATGATTACGAGCCGTGGCAATCTTGTGATTTCGAGTGAGCCTTTGAAAGTCGATCTGATTCGGTCAAAATATGAATCTATCGCTTTGACTATTCCTTCGAATTCTGACCGCGAATTCCATCGAGCGCGGCGTGATCTGAAGAAAAAGCAAACCAACCGGCCGCAGTTTCACGTAGAGCCACAAGATTTATTCGACAAAACGGCTCATGAAAAGATTGTATCGGCGATAATTCTAGGATCAAGCAGCGTTGTAGAAGCACTCATCACTCTACGAAAGGTCGACAAGCGACTTTATTTAGGTGGCGGGATCATTCGAAACGCTGTTTGGGATTATCTGCATGGTTTTCGTAATCCTACAGCTGTCGACGATGTCGATGTGATCTATTTCGACAAACTGAACTGCCAGAAGCAACATGATCTGAATTTTGAAGCTGATCTAGCAGCGCATATCCCCAACGCGGTCTGGTCAGTGAAAAATCAGGCGCGAATGCACGTCCCTAATAACGAACAGCCGTATCATTCGGTATCCGACGCCGTATCGAAATGGCCGGAAACGGCAACCGCTGTGGCAGTCAGGTTGGACGACGCAGGAAAGCTCGAATTTATAAGCCCGTTCGGGTTCGACGATCTGCTCCGATTGATCGTGACGCCTACCCCGCATTTTGCTGCCAATCTCGATATCGTGCGCAATCGGATGACCAGTAAACAATGGCAAATGATCTGGCCGAGGCTTAAACTGATTATTCCGCCAGCGTACGCGCAACCGCAAGCCAACCCCAACGAAGACAGTGAGGGCAAGGTTGAAACGCCCCTCCCGTGCTAGAGCACCTTATGCGCGTCCCGAGCGCGGCAACGCTAAAATGTCCTGCGACGAGAATGAGGTATTTCCTGCTTTTTCACTACTAGAGGTGAATTTGCTCGTGTGCTTTGTACAGCTGCGCCAAGCCGGCATGAGCCACTCTAAATTGACTTCGCCGTTTGATATCCGGTTTCAGCGATGAAGCATTCTCGACCTTGATTGCCGGATCGTAGTACACCGAGCCTTTAGCAAACGCCTGCAGGAACAGTAGGAAGTCGGTCTGCTCGCAGAGCAGAATGCTGGGACCATAGCTGTATTGTGGCGGGGGAGTCCGAAACACAGAAGGAACGTAGGCCGCCTGCGCATGCTTGCGGTTCCAGTGCGCCATCATTCCCTTGAATGACCAGGAAGCTGCTACCTCATCATTGCCGTTGGTAAGGCGAAACTCGCCATCGAGGTCAGTTATTTTGCCTGACGGTGCATCGTATCCCGTCATTGTCATTCGCAGACCAGTCAGTCCGTGTAATCCCCGCAGGCAATCATATCTGCCGCCAAAGTTGATCCGATCGGCCTTGCCTGACTGATCCTGATAGCCAAATCGCTTCATGAATTCGGCGATCCCTTTATCCCGATAGATTCCACCTGTCGGCTCGGGGGTCATCAGTGTGACGGGCGATTTGGGCGCAAACTTCACGAAATCCCTCACACCGTACTGCTTGACCTCCCAGCCCATGAAGTCAGGCTCAGCGTAGCCATTGGGAGTAATACCCAGCTCAGCCTCGAGCGTGTACCCGCCGCCGTTCCTCGCGGCGTAAGGCTCCCTGGTGCCATCGCTTGCGAGTTTCTGAGACGCGACCCAGTTAAGCTGCCAGATACGCCGGAGTTCGCGGAGCAACTGGATTTTTGGAGTATCAAGCTGTCCCGCATGAAGCGGCAGCTCAAGAAACACACCGAGCATTGGCCACCCGGCAGACAGAACCTCTGCTGTGACGGGATGGACGGCGCTGGCAGCATATCCCAGCACGTCGCCATCGCTGGTTATGCCCAGAAAAAGGAGGCGCCCTTCGTCACGCACGCGCATGATATCAGATGGCGCAGCGCGGCAGCCCTTGAGGAACCCGGACATTCTGACTTCGGGATACTTAGGATACAGGATCAGCCCAGCGTCCGGCGCGAGGTAGCGCCCTCCCTCATCTATCCAGTAAAAACTGACCCTGGCTTTTGCCCGGTCCCGGACAGCACCGGCTACTGCGGAATCGTCGCTGTATATCTCGCCATGGGGAATGATATTTAGTGCCGAAAAGTCACCGCCCAGATAAACCTGGTTTTTTGAGTTGTCGTTGGGAGCAAGTCTCTTTGCGTATATGCGGGTCGCACCGTGATGCCGCATAAGATCAAGCAACTGAGCAAGTGATGCGACCAATTATCTGCCCCTGATTGTCATCGCTATTTCGTCTGATTGTATCCAGGCAATCAGGCGCTGCATAGTCTCCTGAATGTCGATCTTCGCCTTACCTTTCAGCGCACATTCCCAGATGACAGCCTGGCGCCATCCGATTTCCCGGAGAGCCTGAATTGCCTTCTGATCCCGTTCCGCGTTGGCGTTGAGTTTATCACGCCAGAACCCGGCCCGACTTTCTGGCCAGCGGAACAGGCTGCATTCGTGCCGGTGCCAGAAGCAGCCATGGACAAAGATAACTGCCCGGTAGCGCGGCAGGACGATGTCGGGCTTTCCCGGCAAATCCCGGACGTTCAGGCGATAGCGCATGCCCGCCGCGTGCAGCGCTTTACGGATCCTGATCTCGGGCTTTGTGTTGGCACCCTTTATAGCCGCCATGTTGCGGCTCCGCGTCTCTGGGTCGTGGACGTCGGTCACGCCTCAGGCAGCTTTGCGCCGACCCGCTGACGTCACCACAGCCTGAATGTGCGGCTGCATGATCCGGGCAACAGCTTCAAACACAGGAACCGCTACCGAGTTGCCGAACTGCTTGTAGGCCTGCGTGTCGGAAACCGGAATACGGAAGTCGTCGCCATATCCCATCAGCCGCGCACATTCCCGCGGAGTGAGCCTGCGCGGATTGGCCTTTTTCCCCTGATATACGAGAATCTCCGATCCATCCTTGTAGTAGCGTGCAGACAGGGTGCGCGCGACGTCGTCGGGTTTGACCAGCCCGAACCCGAACCCGTTGCCAGCCGCCTTGTGCTTGTCGGCATAACCCTGCAGATACTGCCACAGTTTGTCTGTGAGCGTGTATTTCCCGTTCACTTTCGCATCCGGTCCAAGAGTGTAGGGGGGTTCCGGTCGTTCGGATCCGTCGCCGGGATGCAGTATGGTGCCCAGCCTGACGCTGCCCTTTGCCGGGAGCCGGAGATCGTCCCAGCTGAACGGCACATCTTCCCGGAACCCGACTATCACAATGCGTTCGCGGTGCTGCGGAACAAAATGCTGGGCGTCGATAACCTTATGCCAGACCTTATAGCCGAGCTCCTCTGTCAGCGCCTGCAGAATGACCTGGAAAGTCCGGCCCTTATCATGACTGGTGAGGTTCTTGACATTCTCGAGCAGAAATGCGGCGGGCCGCTTCGCCTTTATGATGCGGGCAACGTCAAAGAACAGTGTGCCCTGCGTTTCATCGAGGAAGCCGTGTTTGCGGCCAAGCGAGTTCTTCTTCGATACTCCGGCGATCGAAAAAGGCTGGCAGGGAAACCCGGCGAGCAGAACATCATGGTCCGGGATTTCATCGGTGCCGATCGTCGTGATGTCGCCATAGGGCGGGTGATTGTCACGGAAATTGGCGGCATAGGTTTCCTGAGCGAATTTGTTCCATTCGGACGTGAACACGCAGTGCCCGCCAATTGCGTCAAACCCCTTCCGGATGCCCCCAATCCCTGCAAAAAGGTCGATAAAGTTGAACCGTCCGGAGAAGCCTGCAGGCACGTTTGGTTCCATCGATCCAAGCAGCTTCACAGCCGCATCCCGAGGCTTCCCGATACCTGCCTCCCAGCGCTGTAGCTGGCGTACGCTGTAACCAGTGAGGTTAGCGGTTTCGTCGAGCGACAGACCGGCGCGGATGCGCATGGCGGCAAATTCGTTGAGCATAATTCCTCTGGGTCAGTTTGTGACGTGGTGTCGTAATCTGTCCCATTTGGCAAGGGTAAATCGCCTGCCTGTTTCTAATTTGTTCGCCTTGCACCATGCCGATCGGCAGGTGCTGATGCAAGCTCTCAGAATGCTCTTCTTGACAGTGATTGCCGTAAGGAAATGAATCAGATGTCTGGCAGACTGACCTCGTAGAACATCGGGTTCTGCAGCCATTCCTCAATGTCGGATTCGCGCCACCCGCAGCATCGCTCGGCGAGCTTGACCTGCCTGGGGAACGTACCCGTCCGGATCTTCCGGTACAGCGTTGCCCGCGAGAGCCCGGTGCGATCGAGCACGGTGTTGAGCCTCAAGAACCTGTCGGGTGCATGGGAAGCCATGGCCATTGTCTCCATCCTGTGATGTGATCTGCCCCTGTCTGCGATGAGATTGGCGATGTGCCGCTCAGCGTCAATCGAACGGCATGCGGATGCTTCGCAGGCTTTGGGGCAGGGGAGCGCTGCGCGTCTCCCCGCGCCGGTTGCCCGCAAACCGACAGAGGTCCATCATTGAGCAAGCGGCTAAGCGCGGATGACGATCGTCACACGCTCGCCGGGGGGGAACCGCAGCGCGAGAAGCTCGGGCAGTGTCCGAAAGAGCCCTGCGTTGCATTCTATCAAGCCGCGCGTCACGAAGGGTGGGCAGTCTGACGGGCTGAGGTGGCGATACGGGGATGGGGCTATCGACCATTGTGAACAAAATCGTCCATCGCGTCGGGCTTGCATGGGGGCGTTCGCTGGTGATGGAAGGTTCGGGAGAACTCAATGAAAAGAGCAATTGTCCAATTCACGTGCAAGCAGTCGGGCTGCGACGGCATTATTTCCGAAACACTTTGGGTGTCGGAGCCGAACTACTCGGCTGAACGGATGTCGGACGGCGACGCGATCGAGGATCACGAAGTGACCTGTCCGGAATGCGCGACTGACTATGAGGTCGAGACCGTCAACGGCATGGGAGGGTTCTATGCAACCCTCGATGGTGAAACACTCTCGACAGCCCTCGAACATGACCCTGACGACTACGAGGAGTTCCTCCTCAACTATGTTCCGGCGAATGATACAGTCGGCGCGTTCGAGAAGGCCCGCAGCGAGCTCCTCGCTATTCTGGCGGCCTATCAGCCCGTGCCGGCATCGATGCTGAGCCGCATGATCTACTCCCAGTTCATCGCGACGATGGAGGCCTATCTCTCGGACAAGATCCTGACACTGGCGACCACACATACCGAGATAAAGCAGCGTTTGGCCAAGAGTGCCGGGTTCGTCCAAGGCCAGACCGTGAACCTGTCGGAAATTCTGGTCGACCCGGCGGTCGGCGAGAAGAGATTCAAGATCGGCCTGCAGAGCATGCTCTATCACGATCTCGAAAAGGTCGAGAAGCTCTACAACGTTGCGTTCACCCCTTAAGGGGTGTCCCGATGTCCCGCATCAGTGGAAAAGACTGCCTGATAAACCGCAAATTAAGTGGCCTAGCCGAAGATGCGTATCTTCGAAAACATCTGCTGAAGGTGAGTTATGTCAATCCGCGAGTGGTTCCATTATTGTCTCACCTTCTTGAGCAAGTTGGCGTCGCTCGATGGTCGGCTGAACAGATTGTTGGCAGCGATTATCGCTTTGGGGGTTCTTTGGGGGATAGTGGACGCCGTGTTGGTGTTTCGTTGGCCAGTCAGTTGGGACATGGACTGCAAAGATTACATCGTTCGGCTGCTCTACGACGGAAGCAGCCTGAAGTGCCACCTTTGGCCTCTGAAGTTCGTGGTAGTGGATCCATTTCTCGCCCTATTTTCGCGCGTTGCGGCAGCACTTCTCGTCAGTGCCGGAATTGTGATCCTGCGCTGGATTTGGTTAGGCAACCGACCACCGGTCTAAAGCTCACTCTCACCCGATTGTTTTCGCCGCGCACGGGTCCCTCTTACCGGGTGGCTAATGGGGGGACGCTGAGCCGCTTCATTTCAATCAGGGCAGTAAAATGATTCAGACTTCCGACAGTCGCCATTCTGATTCTGAAATCTCAGCAGTGGAGCTTGCCGATTGGCTGGGCGTCTCCGAACGCGCGATCAGCGACTATGCCCGCAAGGGGATCATCGCTCGGAGTGCGCCCGGCAAATTCAAGCTCCGGGAATCCGTGAAGGCTGTTACCAGTCACCTACGGGAACTGTCCGCCCAACGTGGCGCATCATCGGCGGGCCTTACTGCCCAACGCGAACGCATTGCACGCGGGCAAGCCGACAAACTGGAGATGCAGAACGCGGCGACGCGGCGCGAGATGCTGCCCGCCAAACTGGTCGCCGATGAATGGGCGTCGATCCTCCGACTGGTCCGTTCACGGATGCTAGCAGCGCCGAGCCGGATTCAGCAGCAGTTAGGCCACCTGTCGGCGCACGATCTGGACATCATTGACCGGGAAATCCGTGGCGCGCTTGAGGAGGCCGCGAACAATGGGCTTTGAGAGTGCGATATTGCCGGTACGGCTGGAGGCCCTTTCGGCGCTCAGGCCGCCGCCGCGCTTGCCGCTTTCCCGGTGGATTGAATCGAACCTCCGGCTGCCGGACGACGTGTCGGCGCTCCCCGGCAATGTCCGGCTATGGGCGTTCCAGCGCGATATTGCCGACGCCATGTCCGACCCGACGATTGAGCGCGTGACGCTGGTTAAGTCCGTCCGCGTTGGCCTGTCCACGCTGCTGACGGCGACCGTGGGGAGCTTCGCGGCGAATGAGCCGTCTCCGATCTTGCTACTATTGCCAACGGAAGCCGATTGCCGCGACTTCATGGTTTCCGACATGGAACCGATTTTCGCCGCCACGCCCGCGCTTGCCGGACTGCTGAGCGACGATAGCGCCGAAGGCGGGCGCAACACGCTGCTGTCCCGCCGCTTCCCCGGCGGGTCGCTTAAGGTCGTGGCGGCAAAGTCGCCACGGAACCTTCGCCGCCACAATGTCCGCGTCCTGCTGATCGACGAAGCGGACGCTATGGAACCGGGAGCGGAAGGTAGCTCGGTTCTGCTGGCGGAGCGCCGGACGCTGAGTTTCGCCAATCGCAAGATCATCATGGGCAGCACACCGACGCTGGAGGCGACCAGCAATGTCTTGCGCGCCTATGCCCAGTCGGACCAGCGCGTGTTTGAAGTTCCCTGCGCGGAGTGTGGCACGTTCACGGAAATCCGGTGGTCGCATATCGAATGGCAGCCGGACCAGCCGGAGACGGCGGCGTTCCGTTGCCCGAATTGCGAGGAAATCATTTCCGAACGCCACAAGCCCGCCATGATCGACGCTGGCCGCTGGCGCGCCACGCGCCCCGAGGTACAAGGCCATGCCGGTTTCAGGATCAATGCACTGGTCTCTCCTCATGCAAACGCCGCGTGGGGCAAGCTGGCAGCCGAGTTCCTTGCCGCGAAAGGCAGCCCAGATATGCTCCAGACTTTCGTGAACACGATTTTGGCGGAGGGCTGGAGGGAGGCCGCTGACGAACTGGAGGAAAGCGAGCTTGCCGCTCGCGCTGAGCCGTGGGGCCTCGATAGCATCCCGGCTGAGGTCCTTATCGTCACGGCTGGCGTGGACGTGCAGGACGACCGGCTAGAGGTGACATTCATTGGCTGGAGCCGGGACGCTTCGCTGATCTTAGGGCATGTCGTGGTGTGGGGGTCGCCGGGGGATGACTCGACGTGGGCGGAACTGGACGACCTGTTGCGGACGACATGGCCGCATCCGCGCGGTGGAACGCTCCGCCTGGACTCGGCGATAATCGACTCCGGGGACGGGGATTGGACGGCCCACGTTTACGCCTTTTGTCGTCCCCGGTTCGGTCGTAAGATCATGGCTGGAAAGGGCGTCGCCGGTACGCGCCCGCCGGTCACGGCGTCGCAAGCCAAGGGCGTTCGGCTGTTCCTTGTCGGCGTGGACGGGCTGAAATCTCAAATTCTGACCCGCCTATCGCGGGGCCGCACAATCCGATTCAGCGATAGTCTTGAGACGGCGTGGTACGAACAATTGGCGTCGGAGCGCCGCGTTGTCCGGCATGTCCGAGGACAGCCCGTCCGCCGGTTTGAGCGCAAGCCGGGAATGAGGGCCGAGGCGCTCGATTGCGTCGTCTATGCGTTCGCCGCCCGTCACCTTGTCTCGGCCAATCTGGACCGCCGGGAGGCCGAGCTATCGACGCCCGCTGAGCTTCCGCCTCTCCGCTCGCCAATTATACATTCAAAATGGATGAATTCGCACCCGTAGTCACGATCACAAAAGTCCGTTATTGAGAGCGCATTGAAACGGAGACAGTAAATGGATGCTTCAATTTTGCGTGATTTGGTTTCAAAGCTTCTGGATATTGAGGCAACGTACAGTGCGCAGTCGCATCTTGAGCAAGCTCGAAATGCGATGAACAACATGGCCAACTCCCCTCAGGAGCCAAGTTATCAAACGGCTTTTGCAGATGCTTGGGAAAAACTGAGAGTTAGTATTGAAAAAATTCATGATGACCTGTCTCCCGCAGAGTGGGATAGATTAAGTGAATTTTCTGTACCATTTTATTTTTCACGTCAACTTGTCGATAAATTGGATGCCCTAATTGCTGCAAACCCAGCAACCCCAGCAGTTATAAGGGATGGGTTATCGAATATTATTAATGAGCGGCAGGCCCAAATTCAACATTTCAACAGCTTGAATGACGAGCTCGCGTACTTTGGGTTTGAACTGCCAGAAAATGAGACAAATCAAGGCCAAGTGGGATTCAAAGTTCCACGTTCAATGTTCGATAATAATCTTCAAGGAATGATTGATGAGCTAAACTTTATAAAACGATTTGTGAGGGTTATTGCAGAGCTTGAAGGCGAAAGCCCCGACGATATCGAAGTGGGCAACATCTCCACAAGTGACCCTGTTTTCTGGTTTATAGTCGCATACGGCGTTGCAAAAGGGATCGCAAAAATCACCGATTGGAGCCTCAAAACATGGAAAACTGTAGAAGAAATCCGACAGCTTAGGGCTCAGACAGCCAATATTGGATCTTTCACTGAAGACGAAATTGAAAAGTTCTTCGGAGACAAGATCGAAAGTGAGATTAAAAAATCAATTGATGAGGGGATTTCTGTAATTCTTTCAGAAATTGAAGATCAGCATAGAAAAAATGAATTAGAAACAGGTCTATCTTCTCTATTAAAGCAGTTTTTGGCTAGAATTGAAAGGGGCATGACAGTTGATGTAAAATATCTACCACCCCCACAGGCCGATGGGGATCTGGAAGAAATTGTTGAGGAGCGGGAGGAGAAGGCATATGAAATGCAAGTTGCTGCATCTAAGCTCGTTTTTCCACGCCCGGTTGGCTCGCCAGTATTATTACTGGAAGTTTCTAACGATAATGGTGAGCAGGCCGATATCAAGTAGTCATTGAAAAGGCCGGGCAGAGTTATGACGCTCTACCCGGCCTTCCCGGGAATCACTTCGTCGTAAGGAGACGCTCGAAGCTGCCGGACAGAAGGACGGTCCCCACGACTAACCTTTCGTTCGGCGCGTCTCTGGTATCCGGATTTGTCCCAAAAGGCAATATACTATTTCACCGATGAAGTTTACCTTTTCACATCCGAAGTTTTGAACTATGGTGGCCACCGACTCAGCAATCGGAGGCCCGCATGGTCGAGAAAACACTTTTGGAACGACTGGACGATATGACGTTCAGCGGCGGTCAGGTTCAAACTGCCATCGGCGCAAGCCCGGCAACCCTGACCCGCTATTACACCGCCTATGGGCTGGCCACGTTCACGCCCAACAGCAGTCAGGGTAAGCGTCGTGACTTCGTTCTTGCCGATGTCTCTCAGCTCGCGCTTGCGGTAGAGCTGGCGCGCACGACCGACCGCCCTAAGATGGTGGCATCGATCCTCAATGAGGTTGCCGGTTTTCAGGGCGCTCGCCGTATCCGTCCCGGCGAACCGAATGACGACAACGCGGCGGCTATTGTTTTTGGCAATGACGACAACGTGCGGCTTCGTGCCGACGCAATGCAATCGATCAAGGCCCTTCCGCCTCTCTATTGGGAGGAGGACCGCTCGATTTTCATTCATGTTTGGCCCGGTTTTGACGGCTTTGACGTGATTGACGAAGCGTCCCCGGCTCTCAGTGACGGCCTGTTCGTCAATGCGACCCGCTATCTGAGCATCATTCGCGTCGCGCTCGCCGGTACGGTTGGGGGCGACTGACCTTGCGCCCGTCATTCATTGATCGGCTATTCAGCCGCGCCGCGAAGCGGGATCGCGCCGTCCGGCGTGACGTTCTGCATAGGCGCTTTGACGCGACCAGCGGGCAGCGGGGCAACGCGACGTTCGGGAGCTACGGCCCGGAAACGCTGGCAGGCAGCGCCATCATTGCGCGTAAGGCCCGCTATGCCGTGGAGAATAACCCGTGGCTGAATAACGGCGTCGCGACATGGGGGACAGCTATTGTCGGCGCGGGAATCACTCCGACGCCGCAGCATCCTGACAGTGAAAGCCGCCGCGTGGCGCAGGCCGCGTTCAACCGCTGGTCTGCCGTCTGCGATCTGGACGAACGGACGGATTTTCCCGGCCTGACCGCCGGAGCCGTCCGGGACATGGTGGTAAGCGGCGAAGCCTTTATCCAGCTTGTGACGACGGACGAAGGGTTGCGGCTCCGCCGGATTGCGCCGGAGCAAGTGGACATCGCCCAGACCGGCGAACTGAGTTCCGGCGGTCGCATCATCGCGGGCGTGGAGTTTGACGCGGAAGGCCGCCGGGTCGCCTATTGGGTCCGCCCGGTCGATCCTACGACTATCTTTGAAGGCTATGCGCCTCCCGTCCGCGTTTCCGCCGCCGACATGGTGCATCTGTTCAAGCCGCTAGGGCCGGGACAGGTTCGCGGCATTTCGTGGCTTGCGCCGGTCCTTATCCGGGCGGGCGAACTGGACCAGTTGGACGACGCTTTGCTTGTCGCCGCGAAGGTCGCCGCCATGTTTGCGGGTTTCCTGATCGATCAGAACGGCTCTGCCAGCGGTTTCCCGTTTGAAGGGGTCGCCACGGATTCCGTTATGGAGTCCGGGCTGGAGCCGGGGACGCTCAAGGTCCTGCCCGCCGGTTTCGACATCAAGTTTAGTGGCCCTCAGAACGCTCAGCAGACAGTGGACTTCGCCAAGCTCCAGCTTCGCGGTATTGCCGCTGGGCTGGGCGTCCCGGAATATCTGCTCACCGGCGACCTGACTGGTGCGAACTATTCGTCCCTTCGGGCCGGGCTGCTGGAGTTCCGCCGCCGCGTGGAGGCAATCCAGTTTCAGGTTGTCGTCCCGCAACTCTTGCGCCCGATCTTTCAGCGGTTCGTGACGACCGCCGTTCTGGCGGGTGAAATCGACGCGCCGGACTTCGAGTCCAACGCGGACCAGTGGTTTGCCTGCGAATGGATCATGCCAGCGCATGAATGGATCGACCCGGCCAAGGACGCGGAGGCGACTGCGACAATGATTGCCGCCGGTCTGACTTCCCGCCGCCGGGCCGTAGCGGCTCAAGGCTACAGCGTAGAGGAGCTGGACGCGGAAATCATTTCCGACAGGGTACGCGAAAACGAACTGGGCCTGTCCGGGACTGACTGGTACGTGTTCGCGGACCCGGCGATGCTGCCCGTCGTCGAGTACGCCTATCTGTCGTCCGCTCAGGGTCCGCAGATTGCCAGCCGTGACGGTTG
>Ga0075157_10001497_pt1 | contig 14557 bp, 14 predicted proteins | sample JI81BgreenDNA_FD_70967 | JGI IMG/M metagenome (GOLD analysis project Ga0075157, IMG submission 70967) | Wastewater effluent complex algal communities from Wisconsin, to seasonally profile nutrient transformation and Carbon sequestration -... | ecosystem: Engineered > WWTP > Effluent > Algae...
TGTGGTAATAAATTTGACAAATTTCTACACCTGCATAAATACGAATAGGTTGCACGCAGAAAATTTCTAAAGTCCAAAAACCAGCAAAACCCACATCACCAAAACCAGCTGTTACATGGATAAACAAGCCGAGTCTGCCAATAGAAGAACGTCCCTCAAGCATAGGTACATGATTATCAGTACGTGTATATTCTAAAGTTCTGCCTAAATAGAGTTTATTGGTTTCTAAAACTAAACCTTCTTCTGGGATAGTAAGTTGTTTAAATTTATTAGGTTTTTTCATATCCAGAACATCTTCATCATAAACAAGCAATTCATGGTGGAGGCGTAAGTTGTAGCTATTAGGATTGAGCTGTTCGGGACGGTAGGGGTCTATAAAAATATCTTTACCAAGTCTTTTTTCAATTTCTTTACCAGAAAGTATCATAAAAAATTATTTTGTTTTATAATTTAGAGATAAAAGGCTAGACATGATGTCCAGCCTTTTACTTTTTAGTCTTCAGCAACAAAGGAGACTACTTTTTTCTCATCAGAGGTTGATGTAATATCTAGCATCCAAGCTCCTTCTACTCTTAAACGAGCTTTTACAGCTCCCCAAGGAGCAATATTAAAGGAGATAATTTGACCATTAGGACTTAATTTTACATCAGCTTCTTTTCCTTTAAATACTGCTTTTAAATTATTTTCTGTTCCTTTAAAAGTAAGTTGGTCTGTTCCTTGCGAAAATTTATTATTTACTAGAAAATCTGTTACATAAGAACGAACAGAAGCATTTGTAATAGTAGCCTCATTTACTTTGTTAGATACCAACCCAAAATCAGCTTTTTTGCCAGCATTTCTACGTTCTAAAATCTCACCAGCTACACTTAAGGTGAAGGTTAAATCAATTGTTTCAGTGGCTGAGCCTATTTTAGCTTGATAGTATGCTTGCATTAGTTCATTCTGGTTTTTGGTTTTAATTTGAGAAATCAAAGGAATTTCTACAAAGTTATCAGACTGTTTTGCATAGTAAACCTTTCCGATACTTTGAGGGGCTTTACCTTTGGTAAACACTAAAACTTCCATGGTTTTAGGACTATACCAAACACCCGAGACAGTATTTTGTGCCCAGCTTGTTACCCCAACAAACATTAACACACAAATTGTAAATAATTTAGACATAGTATTTTTGAGTTAAGAGTTCTGTTACAAAAGTAGCAGTTTTCAAGTATCCTGCCAAGTTTTCTTAGGAGTAAAATTTATTTACTAAATCTTAAAAAAATAAAAAGTTGATGGCTATTTCCAAAGTTCATTGTATTTATTCAAGAAAAAATAAAACCTAAAAAAGAATTTTTGCGAAAAAATAAAATTTAGCGAAATTTCGCTTGACTTTTATTTTTCGCTGATTATATTTGTAACAGAATTCAATCAGAACATTCATAAAACAGATTTTTAGATTTTTAAAATTTAAACCTGATACCTTCTATGACTCGCCAAGAAAAAATTAATCAGCTTTTACAAGATTGGGCAACTAACCCTCGTTGGGCAGGTATCGAACGCCCTTATACAGCCGAAGACGTTGTAAAACTTAGTGGTTCAGTACAAATTGAATATACGTTGGCTCGTTTGGGAGCTCAAAAACTTTGGAAAAAGCTAAATAACGAGCATTATGTAGCTGGCTTAGGAGCTCTTACAGGCAATCAGGCTATCCAAGAGGCTCAAGCAGGCTTGCAGGCAATTTATTTGAGTGGTTGGCAAGTTGCAGCTGATGCTAACTTGGCTGGTGAAATGTACCCAGATCAAAGCTTGTATCCAGCGGATAGTGTACCTGCTGTAGTAAAAAGAATAAATAAAGCTCTTTTGCGTGCAGACCAAATCCAACACATGGAAGGAAAAGGAGATATTGATTACTTATTACCTATTGTAGCTGATGCAGAAGCAGGCTTTGGTGGTAATTTGAATGCTTTTGAACTCATGAAAATGATGATTGAAGCAGGAGCTTCAGGTGTTCACTTTGAAGATCAGCTTTCTTCCGCTAAAAAATGTGGACATTTAGGTGGAAAGGTACTTGTCCCTACTCAAGAAGCTATTCAGAAATTGGTAGCGGCTCGTTTGGCAACAGATGTAATGGGTGTACCTACGGTTATTGTTGCTCGTACAGATGCGGATGCAGCAAACCTAATTACCAGTGATATAGATGCTAGAGATCAAGCATTTATAACAGGTAAGAGAAGTTCAGAAGGCTTTTTCTATGTAAATTGTGGTGTAGAACAGGCTATTAGCAGAGGTTTGGCGTATGCTCCATTTGCAGATTTGATTTGGATGGAAACCAGTCACCCTGATTTGGGTGAAGCAAGAGAGTTTGCTCAGGCTATTCACGCTCAATACCCAGGTAAATTACTTGCTTATAATTGTTCACCATCTTTTAACTGGGCTTCTAAACTTTCAGAGCAACAAATGCTCACTTTCCGTGAAGATTTGGCAGACTTAGGATATAAATTCCAATTCATTACATTGGCTGGTTTCCATGCTCTTAATACAAGTATGTTTGAGCTTGCAAGTTCTTATAAAGCAAAAGGAATGGCAGGATATTCAGAGTTACAACAAAAAGAATTTGCATTACAATCTAAAGGATTTAAAGCAGTAAAACATCAGGCTTTTGTAGGAGTTGGCTATTTTGACGAAGTTCAGAATGTTATTACAGCAGGAGAAGCCTCAACAGTAGCTTTAAAAGGCTCAACAGAAGAAGCACAATTTCATCAATAAAAACAGATTGCGTTGTTTCCCTACAAAAATCCTTGCCCTTGGCGAGGATTTTTGTTTTTAAAGCCTTCAAACAGAAATCATTAAAAAAAACTAAACATTGTATTGTTTTTTGGGTGTTTTTTTAGCATTATTGTATCTGTATTCTGTGTTTTAGCAAATCTGTAACCAAATTGAAAAATTATTATACTATACTCGAAATACCTGAGAGTGCTTCGGCGGAGATGATAAAAAATGCGTATAGAAATTTGGCTAAGCGTTGGCATCCTGATATAAATCCTGGTGACGACATTGCTGAAAAAATGTTTATGGAAATAAAAGAGGCATATACAACCCTCTCAAATGCCATCAAACGCAATTATTATGACTATCAGCTCAGAAAGGCAATTTTAGATAAAAAAGTAGAACCAACCACTACTACAAAAGTAGGTTCTTTCCGAAAAAAAGAGCAAGAAACTACTAAAAAAACTACACAAGAAAAAACAGACAAAAAAGAGAAGGAAAAAGTATTTCATAGCTCGGAAACCTACAAAAACCGTTTGGATGATTTACTCAAAAAACATAATGATTTAGTAGAAAAGCAGAAAAAAACAGCTGAAGTCAATAGACAAAAAGAAGAAAAAGAGAAAAGTTTCTATGATAAATTCAGAGAAAATAGAGAAAACTCTTTTATGGAGCAGAAACTCAAACAATCTGAAGAAAAAATACAAGAAAAAGAGAAGTCGGAACACGCTACAATGGAAACAGAGGAGAGTGTTGTAAAACCTCAAAAAAATAGAATTAAGGCGATTCTAAGTATTTTGGGATTCCGTTCAGATTAGACTTTTGAATATGAAAAGATATTGAGAAACTTGAAAATAGATTATTTTCAAGTTTTTTGGTTTAAAAAAGATATATAATTATGGCGAAAATATTTATTACAGGAGCAACAGGTTTTGTAGGTGAGCAATTAGCTAAAAAATTGGTAGAACAGGGTAACGAAGTGCATTTATTGGCTCGTTCGGTATCGAAGGCAAAAAAAATGTTCCCTGATGAGCAGTTCAAAATATTCGAAGGAGATCTGTTAGAGCCTACCGAAATTCAGAAAGCTATTGAAGATTGTTCAGAAGTGTATCATTTGGCAGCTTATGCCAAAGTCTGGGACAAAGACCCAAAAGCTTTCTATAAAATGAATGTAGAAGGAACACTTCATATTTTAGAAAAAGCCTTGGAAGCTGGTATCAAAAGGGTGGTACTTACCTCTACGGCAGGAGTTTTAGGTCCTGCTGTAAACGGAATTGTAACAGAAAACACGCCTCAAACTGTGCCTCATAGTACTGAATACGAAAGAACCAAAGCTATTTCGGAACAGGAATCTTTGAAATATTTAGATAAAGGTTTAGAGGTTATAACACTCAATCCCACACGCATTTATGGAGGAGGACAACGTAGCGAAAGTAATGCTGTAACAAAACTTTTAGAACGTTATAACCAAGGGAAATGGCGTATTATGCCTGGTGATGGCAAAAGAATAGGAAATTATGTATTTGTGGAGGATGTAGTACAAGGGCATATTTTAGCAATGCAAAAAGGCAGAAATGGTGAAAGATATATTTTGGGAGGAGATAATGTGAGCTATCAAGAGCTTTTTGATATGTTTGGAGACATTACAGGCAAAAAGCTTCGTTTATTTAATTTACCAATTGGCGTAATGATGACCTTTGCTCGTTTGCAGCTCTTTATGGCAAATACTTTTGGAAAAGCCCCTTTGATTACCCCCAATTTTGTAAAAAAATATCTATACGACTGGAAAGTAAGTAGCGAAAAAGCTCAAAAAGAGTTGAACTACCAAATAACGCCTCTCAAACAAGGACTTACCAAAACGCTGGAGTGGTTGAAAAGTAATTAAACTTAGAAAGAGATGAGAAATGATTAAAGAGAAAGGACGTTTATATTCTATTTTTTATCCTTTCTCCTTCTCTTAAATTATTAAAGATTATTCTTCAAACTGAAATTTCAGATATTTGATTTTTTCACCTTTTTCCTCAAAAGCTATTTCATATTTGGTTTTGATACCAAAATGGTCTTTGGCAAACTCAGAGTTATGAAGGTCATAAGTATAAGAGAAATTCTTGATTTTTTGCTCTTGTAGAATTTCCAAAGTATAATCAAAAAGCCCAGTATTATCTGTTTTGAAATGCAACCAGCCATCTTTTTGAAGCAAATTTTTATACATTGCAAAAAAACGAGGGTGAGTAAGCCTTCGGCGGGCATCTGCTTCTTTGGGTCTGGGGTCAGGGTGGATAATCCAGATTTCAAAAACTTCTTTGTTCTCAAAAAACTGCTCTAAATTTTGAATATAAGTTCTCAAAAAAGCTACATTTTCAAGTCCTTTTTCGATAGCAATAGTGCTACCTTTCCAGATTCTAGCTCCTTTGATGTCCACACCTACAAAGTTTTTTTGTGGATATTGTTCTGCAAGTCCCACAGAGTATTCTCCACGTCCACAGGCAAGTTCTAAAACCAAGGGATTGGTATTTTTAAAATGTTCTTCTTGCCATTTACCTTTACAATGAGCATAAAAAGGCTTTCCATCTTCTACAACATTATAATTTTGTTCATTTTGAGCAAATCTATCTAATTTCTTTCTTCCCATAAAAACTATTGAATTACTTGTTGGATCATTTGAATCAAAGGAACATTCAAGGATGACTTTGTACAAATTTTTTCCTCAAAAATAGCTTTTTTCTGTATCTTGCAAAAAAAAACAATAGTGGAAAGTAAATCAAAAGACTTCATTTTTGGCATTAGAGCCATCATAGAGGCTATCAAAGCAGAAAAGCAGATTGATAAACTCTTGGTATCGGTAGATGTAGGAAAATCTGAATTGATGGGAGAACTTTTAAGTTTGGCAAAAGAAAAAAAGATTTTTTTACAGAGAGTACCTGACTATAAACTCAATAAAATTACGCCCAAAAACCATCAAGGGGCTATTGCCTATTTATCTGTTGTAAGTTATGCTTCTTTTGAAGATATATTACAAGGGGTTTTTGAAAAGGGAGAAACACCTTTATTCTTGCTTTTAGATGGTGTTACAGATGTTCGTAATTTAGGAGCTATTGCTCGTACAGCTGAATGTGCTGGTGTACATGCTATTATTGTTCCTGAAAAAAATTCTGCTCAAATTGGTAGTGATGCCATTAAAACTTCGGCAGGAGCATTACATTATTTACCTGTATCTCGTGTAAAAAGTCTTTCGCAGGCAGTTAAATATCTGCAACAAGCAGGAGTACAAGTAGTTGCATGTACCGAAAAAGCGGATAATTTTTTATATGATATCAATATGACAGTACCTACAGCTATTGTAATGGGTGCAGAAGATATTGGAATTTCCCATGATATTATAAAAAATGCTGACGCATTGGCTAAAATCCCTATGTTTGGTCAGATTTCATCATTAAATGTTTCTGTTTCAGCAGGAGTAATTTTATATGAGGCTGTAAGGCAACGAAAATAAAGAAGGGCTTTTTTAAAAGCCCTTCTTTATTTTAACTATCATGAAACGTATTGCTACTGTTATCATCATCAAAATCATTGGAATGTGTTTTGATACTGTCTTTGTCATCATCATCAAAAGGTCTGAAACTTGTATCTCTATAAAAACTATCTCTCATATAAAAATACCATAACAAATCGTCAGTTGTATTGACGGAGGAATAACCTCCTTGATATTGCTTTTGTACTGTTTCTTTATTCTTCTTGGCATAGCATTCCAAACACAAAATAGGCTCTTCTCCTGTTTGGGTTTTAATCAGGCCACTTTGCTCATCTTTTTTTCTATTTTGGATAGTTTGTAAACCTCCATAAATATGGTCTATACAGAAGTTCTTCTTACAATTGCTACATTGAGCAACAGCTACTGCCCCACATTCTTTCAATACAAAAAAACCAGTTTTAATTTGACAACGCTTCATAGATTTTTGGTGTATGATAGTAAGGTTTAGGCTACTTGTTTTACTTTTCCATAAGCTTTTGCGACTAAGCCCAAGAACTTGTCTAGCTTAGGAGTTTGAAATTTTTCAACAATAGCACTATATTTTTCTTTGTCTTTTATTTTAAACGCATGTCTTTTATCATTGGGTTTTTGTTGGATAAAGCTTCCTTTTGCAGGTGTAGAAGCATTATAAGCATAATTATCTTTATCAAATCCAATGGTAATGCTTGTAAGTCTTTTTAGACCATACTTATATTTAGTTTTTACTTTACCTCTTGGATTGGTTTTTACAACTTCTCTAACAAGTAATGTATCGATAAAGTCAGCAGATAAAACAGTATCGTCAGCCATACGAGCTGAAAAGCTTAACCAAGGATATGTATAAATGGTATTGGTAATTTTAGGATATTTTCCTCCAAATGTGCTGAAAATCCATACAAAAAACAATACAAAACCTGTAATGATAAAAAAACCAGCAAATTCACCTGCAAGTCTATCCAGTTGATGTAAACCTGGGAACTCAGGCATAAAATTGAATAATAAAACAGATAAAATTCCCAAAGTAATAATACTCAACATGATTCTGTTCATCCAAATTCTGAATGCGGAAGGGGTAAAATTCTTTTTAACACCAGTTTTGTAACGTTTACTACGAGGGACAGCTAACTGACAGTTTAAAGCAACAAGTGAGTTTTCTTTTCCTTCTTCTGTAAGAATTTTGACAAGCGGATATACAAAAAGACGTAAACGGTTTTCTAAATCAACTCTTTTGAATAAAAAATAAAATAACCAAGAAATGAAAGCTAGAAAAAATAAAATAGAATAGGCTTTAGACAAAATACCTGAAAAACCACTTTCCAGCCAAGTCATGGGTGCATTCTTAAGAAAAATAAGTTCTCCAATATACGCAACAGTACCCAATAAAAGCGTCCACCAGCCCAAGACAAAGCATGTATGACGAGCATTATCTGCGTGTTCATCAAACTTTGTAAGACTGTCGAGTGTACTTATCCAATCGACAGCAGATTTATTGCCTTCAATTTTTCTTAATAGAAGTATTTTAGTTTGCTCATTATTCAAAAATAAAAAATACCGAATGGCTAACCAAAACGATTTTAGGGTAAAAACAGGTTTATCCATACGAATAGGCTTTTCCAAAAATAACTAAAAATCAGGGAAAAAAAAGTGTTTTTATAAAAAATCTAATACAGTCTCCATTTTTGCTCCTCTTGAGCCTTTTATTAAAATCAGGTTTTCAGTTGGTTTGGCATCTTGCAACCAATTGTGTAGTGAAAACTTATCAGTAAAATAATACGCTTTGGGTAAATAGGCTAAAGCATACTGCATTTCTTCTCCATACAAAACAACAGTTTGAATTTTTTTGGAGGCAAGAAGTTTGCCCAAATTTTCATGTTCTTGCTTGCTATAAGCACCCATTTCGTTCATTTGCCCCAAAATAACCATTTTATTTTCCGATGGAATGATATCTAAATTTTCAATGGCTTCTTTCATGGAACTTGGATTTGCATTGTAAGCATCTAAAATAATAGTATTCGATTCTTTTTTAATTAATTGCGATCTGTTATTGCTTGGGGTATATTCTGAAATGGCTTTATTGGCTGATGCAGGGGGAACATCAAAATATTTGCCTATACAAAGAGCAGTTGAAATATTGGCAAAATTATATTTTCCTATTAATTGAGTATCAGTTATTTCTGTGTTTTCAGTTTGGTATTTCAGATAAAACTCAGAGGGTAAAAGTGAAGCAGAAAAATAATTACCTTGATTGGGGTAAGTCATCACTCTCTCTTGAGGAAATCGGTTAGCCATCCGTACCAAATGCTCTTCGTTGGTATTTAAAAATATTTTTCCATTGTTTTTGAGTAAATGATAATATAACTCACTGTTTGCTTGTGCAACGCCTTCCAAACTGCCAAAACCTTCTAAATGGTCTAAACCAATATTGGTAACAATCCCATAATTGGGATTAGCAATTTCACACAAATCGGCAGTTTCGCCAATATGATTAGCTCCAAGCTCGATTACAGCCATTTCTATATCTTTGGGTATAGAAAGCAAAGTAAGTGGAACACCTATATGATTATTGAGATTTCCTTGTGTGGCAAATGTTTTATATTTTTTTGATAATACCTTGAAAATAAGTTCTTTGGTTGTTGTTTTTCCATTTGAACCTCCCACTGCAATAAAAGGTATCTGAAAACTATCTCTGTATTTACGAGCTAAAGATTGTAAACTTTTCAGTACATCATCTACCAAAATGAATTTTTCATTTTCTTTGTATTGAGCCTCATCAACGACTGCATATAAAGCTCCCTTTTCAAGAGCTTCTTTAGCAAAAGCATTTCCATTGAAATTTGCTCCTTTTAAAGCAAAAAATATGCTATTAGGTTGGATTTTACGAGTATCAGTACTAATAATGGGGTTTTCTAAAAATTTTTGATATAAAATGTCTATGCTAGTCATAATCTCTTGAAATTTCTCGGTGAAAATAAAAATAAATTGTTAAGAAAATAAAAAAATCATAGTTTTGCTGAAGATTTTCTAACAAACCTTTCAAAAATTGATTTATGAGTCAAATGCCATCACAGCAAGGATACGAAGAAATAGACTTGATAGAATTAGTCATTAAAATTTACAAGTTTTTTAAAAAAAGATATAAACTGATGCTTATTACATCTGTTGTTTCTGTGTTGTTGGGCTGGGGTGCTAGTACTTTACTCATATTACCACGTTACTTCTCTGCCATGATTGTATCTTCAAGATCTCTATCAGGCTCAGAAATCAGTGGACTTATTTTTACATTAGATGATTTAGTAAAAGAAAATAATAAAGATGAATTTAAGAAACTAACGGGTATTCCTGAAAAAACGTTTAAATCTATTACTAATATCAAAGCTATACCTAATAGAGATTATCAAAGAAATGTAGAAAAAGATATTCGTAAAGATTCTACAATGGCTATTAGTGTTGAATTGACAGACAATACTGAATGGGAAACGGTTCAGAATGGCATTGTTAATTATTTAGAAAATGTTCCTTATGTTCAAAAAAGAACAAAAGTTTATAAAGAAGGTCAAGAAAAACTTCTCTTGCAAGTTCAAAAAGAGATTAAAAGTATTGATAGCCTGAAAAAAATTATAGAAGCAAGTTTAAATACTAAGAGTACAATTATATTGAGTAATTCAGGAGGTATTTATAATGAGGCTCTTAAACTTTATGAAACAGAAAAGAAAATTAGAGAAAATATCATTTTTGGTAATGATATTCATGTAATCAAAGATTTAGCTCACTTACAAAAGCCTAAAAAAGCCTCTGTAAAAGAAACTATTTTACTATTTGGAGGAATAGGCTTTGTTTTAGGATTTTTGATAGCTCTTGTGATAGAATTAAATAAAATTGTCAGAAAGCGAGAAAATAGCTTATGAAATATTATTTAGTGGTAGGAGAACGTTCAGGTGATTTGCATGCATCTAATCTGATGAGAGAAATAAAAAATCTGGATTCAAAAGCTGAGTTTAGATTTTTTGGAGGAGAACAAATGCAAGCCGTTGGTGGAACTTTGGTACGCCATTATCAAGAGATGGCTATTATGGGTTTTGTAGAAGTGCTTCTCAATATCAGAAAAATAGCTCGATTCCTGAAAGAATGTAAACAAGATATACTTCAATACAAACCTGATGTGGTTATTTTAGTCGATTATGCGGGCTTCAACATGCGTATTGCAAAATTTTGTAAAACGAACCATATCAAAAACTACTATTATATCTCTCCAAAAGTATGGGCTTGGAATACTAAAAGAGCTTTGAAAATCAAACAAAATGTTGATCAAATGTTTGTGATTTTTCCATTTGAGAAAAATTTCTTCAAACAATTTGACTATGATGTAGATTTTGTAGGAAACCCCCTTTTAGATGCTATCAGAGCATTTAAACCTAACACACAGTTCTTAGATAATCATAAACTTGACAAAAATAAACCTATCATAGCTGTTTTGCCTGGGAGCAGAAAAAGTGAAGTATCTCACATTCTACCTATCATGCTTTCAGTTTATGAATCTTTTAAAGAGTATCAGTGGGTTGTAGCTGGAGTCAAAAATTTATCAGAAAATTTTTATGCAGAGTGTAAGAGGTTAAATATTCCTATCATTTATGATCAAACCTACGATTTGCTTGCAAATGCACATGCAGCTATTGTAACTTCAGGAACAGCCACTTTAGAAACAGCTCTATTCAATGTACCTCAGGTAGTTTGTTATAAAGGTAGTTGGATTTCCTATCAAATAGCCAAACGCCTTATCAAAGTCCCTTATATTTCTCTTGTGAACCTGATTTTGAATAAACTGACCGTTGTAGAACTCATTCAAGATAAACTTAATACCAAAAATCTTGAAATAGAGTTGAAAAAAACTTTAACAGGAGAATCTAGAAATGCTATTTTAAATGATTATGCAACTCTTCAAAATATAATGGGAGAGGCTGGAGCATCAGAAACAACTGCAAAATTGATATACAAGTATTTATCTACTCAATAACAATAATGAGATTACTTCTTCCATACTTTTTCTGGTCTGAAGAAATACTTTTTTTGTAAGGAATGGTATCATGAACAAAAAACAAACAATATTCTGAAAAAGCCTTTTTTATATTTTTTGCTTCATCCCTACTCCAACTACCCAAACCATGATAATACTTCTTTTCAGAAGCTGGTTTTAATGAAAAAACGTAAGTAGTATCCCATCTCAAAATGCTTCTTTGATGCTCTTTGGGTATGTATATTTTTAAATCTTGTTGAGTTTTATTTTGAATGATTAACATTTTAGTTGGATCACAAGAAGTAAAACTTATCAGACAAAATACAAGGGAAAACCTATATGCATTTTTTCTTGAAATCATTGATTTTAGTATTGATTTGAGCCAATTCGGTAGCAGAAATCTGAGACTGATTTTTTATATTTTTAATCGACTCAAATAGGCTATTCACTTCATCTTCGGGTATAGCTGCTTTTTGAGAAATTCTATCAATCGTAGCTTTATCAAAAGTATCTTGAATAGGTATCTGTAAGTGATTTCTGATGAAATCAAATAAATACATTATCTTCTTTTCGGCTAAATTTTTATGATCTTTCCGATTAAAATATAATCTTCCAATCGTTTGAGCAAATTCTACACTTGTATTTACTGGTTTCTCAAGAATAGCAATAGCTCTTTGCTCTCTTTTTGCTCTAAAAATAATAAAAGCTAATACAGATGCACATGCTAATAAAAAAGCCCACCAAAGTGATTCATGTTTTCTTAAAAAGGCAAGTTCTTTAATGCCTTCGGGTGAATCCTTGCGATTTCGATTATTCTTGTTATTAAGTTCCCAAGACGGCAAATCTTCCCAAAGAACATCTTTAACAGGCAAATAAGAAAGACTTTTGGCAATGACTTCATGATTTCTTTTATCTGTGATGCCCAAATTGGTAAATATAAGAGGTACACTACACAAGTAAAAATGCCCGTTTCCAATAGGTACTTTGATTAAAATAGGTCTATCTTCACCATCAGTTGCCAAAACCGTACATTCTTCTTCGTTATATTTTGTAAAATAATGATAAGACTGAATGTTGGGGTAATGATATGGGGAAGAGGATTGAAGCTTAGGATTTGTAAACTTAATATCTAAACTCCCTGATTGATAAGGCTCATAATTAATAGAAAACTCACCTAAAAGGTCAGAAAAATGATAATCGAATTGAGTTGTAGCAATGAAGGCTTCCCCACCACCTGACACGAAAAAATATAAAGCTGAAGCAAATTCTACATCACTATCCATATATCTGTGAGCAAAAAATAAATTATACTTTTTACCCAAATTTTGCAATAAGCTATCTTTAGGAGCAACTTTAGTTCTTAAAATGATATCTTTTTCTGGAAATAAATCTTCTATCAGCTTAAAAACAGCCATTGATGCATAAGGCTTGGTCTCTGTTTTCCTGAATGTGGGTGTCCAATCTATTTTTTTAGCTTTTCTTTTGGTTTGCTGAATATCATACCAAAAAGGCATAGAAGCTAAAAATAGTACAATGAAAATGATTAAACCAATATATATCTTTTTCTTGTCCAAATCTTTAATATTTTAACTTAAAACTTTCTGAATGTATTGTTCGCTAACTTCCCAAAGGCTTTTAGCTACTTGCATATTTTTAGAATTATAAGAAGAACTTCCTCTCTTTTTATTTTTAAAATATTCGCCAGTAATAAACTTAACCTCATCAGAAGTAGCCAAATAAACACTTGTTTCGGCTCCTTGTTTTGGCGTTTTAGCAAAAATAGGAATAATCCATCGTAAAAAAGCAGGAATATTTCTAAAAAGTTCGGTTGCTATAAAACCAGGCATCAGGGCATTGGCAGTAACATTTGTTCCTTCAATTTTTTGAGCTAATAATCTTGTGAACAAAATATTTGCCAATTTTGATTGTTTGTAAGCTCCAATTCCACTATAATTTTTCTTAAATTCAATATCTGCAAAATTAATATTGCCTTGATGTAAATCAGAAGCAACATTGATAATACGTGCGGGAGTAGAGCTTTTGAGTGTATCTAAAAGCAAATTTGTCAATAAAAAAGGAGCTAAATGGTTGACTGCAAAAGTCATTTCAATTCCATCATCTGAAAAAGCCTGATTTTGTTGCCAAACACCAGCATTATTAATTAATATATGAATTTGTGGATAATCCTTTTTTACTTGTTCAGCAAAAGCCTGAATAGATTTTAAAGATGCTAAATTACAATCATAAAAACGTATTTGGGCTTGTGGTGATTGCTGTAAAATCTCTTGCTTGAGAGCATCACCTTTTTGAGCATTACGAATAGGCAAAATTAACTCTATCCCCATTTTGGCAAGCCCTAAGGCTGTTTCTTTGCCAATTCCTGCTGTCGAGCCTGTAATCAATGCTATTTTTGCCATTATTTATGTTTAGTTAGCCGTACTTAATTTTTCGGATTTCGCTTTTTTGAAAAAACGAATGATTAAAACTTCTAAAAGTAAGAAAATAAGAGTAGCCCAAATAAAGTATTTCCAGAGAGGTGAACCGATGTTCTTTTCCTTAAAATCGTTGATAAATTCTTTATCTGTTACTTTTTCATAAATTTGAACATTTTTTTTGTTATTGAAAACTTTTTTTAGTTCATCAATACTATAAAACTGCATCTGAGATTCTTTTCTATCATAATTGAAAGCCAAAGCCCCAATTATTTGCCCATCAACAGTTAAATCGTAATAACCAGCTTCAATACTTTGTTCAGGGAGTTCTAAAATAAGTTGTTCGCCATTGAGACGTTGAGCTGGAACAATTTCAGATTGAGCATTTTTTAGTTTAAATACTTGATTTTTATTGCTTTTTGCTACTCTGAGAGTGATAGTTCTTTCTTGAAAGTTATAAGCTATTTGTTCATTTTGCTGTGAGCTACGAGCTGCAATTTTGTACATAATGGGTAAGAAAATTGCATTGGTTGGGAAATCTGTAAACCTACGATCTAAAGGTGAAGCACACAGATACACTTTTCCACGTCCATTTCTAAATTCTGAAAGAAAATTTTTGCCATTTTTAAAACCCAAAAGCTGGCTATTCACACCTAACCAACTCATAACAGCATTTCCGTAAGGCATATCAGCATTTTTTGGGTTCTGCTCAAAAATGCCTTCATAAAAAGGGTTGTTGATATTGGGCGGTAAAAGCGTTTTAGAAGTGTTTTTTCCTAAAGAATCACCTTTTTCTGTTTGAATGCCTCTTACACCTAAGCTCGAAAGCCCTTCAGAATAACTATTAATACTGGGAGT
>Ga0075157_10001499_pt1 | contig 14509 bp, 15 predicted proteins | sample JI81BgreenDNA_FD_70967 | JGI IMG/M metagenome (GOLD analysis project Ga0075157, IMG submission 70967) | Wastewater effluent complex algal communities from Wisconsin, to seasonally profile nutrient transformation and Carbon sequestration -... | ecosystem: Engineered > WWTP > Effluent > Algae...
CGCCACCGCCGCGGCGGTATAGGCGCCCAGACCGGGGAGTTCGCGCAACCCCTCCAGCGTATTGGGGAACCCGCCCCGCCCCGCCACGATCCGCGCGCAGGCGATCAGGTTGCGGGCGCGGGCGTAGTAGCCAAGCCCGGCCCATTCGGCCATCACCTCAGGGTCCGCCGCCGCCGCCAGCGCCTGCACATCCGGCCAGCGCGTGGTGAAGCGGTGGAAATAGCCCTTCACGCTGGCGACCGTGGTCTGTTGCAGCATCACCTCGGACAGCCAGACGCGGTAAGGGTCCGGCACCACGCCTGCCGCCCGGTCTGCCGGACCTACGCGCCAGGGCAGCACCCGCGCCGCGCCGTCATACCAGCGCAGCAGGGCTGCCGCGATCTCGCCTGCGTCACGCATTCTTGAGGCCCTCCTGCGCCAGACCTCTGGCCTTGGCCCGTGAAGTCCCTAGAATAGTGCGCGACACAAGGAAAGCATCCGGATGGCCACGACCGCCGACAGCACGCCCAAGGCCCCGCGCCCGCCGACCCGGCGGATGCGCGGGTTCGAGGCGGCGGGAGGGCTGCTGCGCGAGAACATCCGCAAGGCCGGGGAATCGCGCGGCTTTGCCGTGGCCCGCCTGCTGACCCACTGGGCCGAGATCGCAGGGCCCGATCTGGCGCCGCTGTGCCGGCCGGTGAAGGTGGGCTATGCGCAGGGCGGGCTGGGGGCGACGCTGACGGTGGCGGCCAGCGGCGCCGCCGCGCCGCTGGTGCAGATGCAACTCGACCGCCTGCGCGACAAGGTGAACGCGATCTATGGCTATGCCGCGATCTCGCGCATTCGCCTGACGCAGAGCGCCGGGCCCGGGTTGGCCGAGGCGCAGCGGCCCTTCCTGCATGCCAATATCGCGCCTCCCTCGCCGCAGGCGATCGAGCGGGCGCAGGGCGTGGTGGCAGGGTTGACCGAAGGCGTGGCCGACAGCGGGCTGAAGGCCGCGCTCGAGCGGCTGGCCACACAGGTTCTGATGAAACAGATCAAGCGCGGGCCCACCGGGCCGCGCAACGGATGAAAGGATACCGGATGAATCGTCGCACGCTTTTGCTGGGAACGGGGGCGGCTGTTGTCGCGGCGGGGGGCGTCGGCGCCTGGGCCACGCTGGGCGGCCGCGGCATGGCCGAGGTCGGCACCACGCTGATCACCCCCTCGGCGGCCAATGCGCAGACCAGCGAGACGCCCGTCGATACCTCGCGCGTGGTGGAAATGGTGCAGGGCAACCCCGATGCCGCCGTGACGGTGATGGAATTCGCCTCGTTCACCTGCCCGCATTGCGCGACCTTCCATCAGGGCGTGTATCGGCAGATCAAGGAAACCTATATCGACCCGGGCCTGATCCGCTTCGTTTACCGCGAGGTGTATTTCGATGCCTACGGCCTGTGGGCAGCGCTGGTGGCGCGCTGCGGCGGCGAGATGCGGTATTTCGGCATCGTCGAGATGCTCTACGCCGAGCAGTCGGAATGGGCGCGCGGTACCGATGGCGGCGCCGTGGCCGAAAGCCTGCGCCGCATCGGCCGCCGTGCGGGCATGTCGGATGACGAGTTGAACGCCTGCCTGACCGACCGCGAGATGGCGACGGCGATGATGCAGGTCTATCAGGACGGGGCGACGGAATACGGCATCCGCGGCACGCCGTCGTTTGTCATCAACGGCACGACCTATTCCAACATGAGCTTTGCCGAGTTCCAGGCGATCCTCGATCCGCTGCTGGGCCGGTAATGTCGGCCAAACCTCTGGCCGGCCTGAAGGTTGTCGAACTGGCGCGGATCCTGGCCGGGCCCTGGGCCGGCCAGACGCTGGCCGATCTGGGCGCCGAGGTGATCAAGGTCGAGGCGCCGGAAGGCGACGACACCCGCCGCTGGGGCCCGCCCTTCATCGAGCGCGAGGGCGGCCCGGTGGCCGCCTATTTCCACGCGGCGAACCGGGGCAAGCGGTCGGTCACGGCGGATTTCACCACGCCCGAGGGGCAGGCCAAGGTCCGTGCCCTGCTGGCGGGCGCCGATGTGGTGATCGAGAACTTCAAGGTAGGGGGCCTCAGGAAATACGGGCTGGATCATGCCAGCCTGAAGGCGGATTTCCCCGGCCTCATCTATTGCTCGATCACCGGATTCGGGCAGGACGGCCCCTATGCCCACCGGGCGGGGTATGATTACATCATCCAGGGCATGTCCGGGCTGATGTCGATCACCGGCCCCGCCGAGGGCGAGCCGCATCGCGTGGGCGTGGCAGTGACCGACCTGTTCACCGGGGTCTATGCCGCCACCGCGATTCTGGCCGCCGTCCACGAACGCGCCCGCACCGGCAAGGGCGCTCATCTGGACCTGAGCCTGCTGGATTGCGCCGTGTCGATCATGGCCAATCAGGCGATGAATTATCTGGCGACCGGGGTTGCTCCGGGGCGGACGGGGAATTGGCATCCCAATCTGGGGCCCTATCAGGTGTTCGAATGTGCGGACGGGCACATCATCATCGCCACGGGGAATGACGGGCAGTATCACCGGCTGTGCGACCTGCTGGGGCTGGGCGCGCTCAAGACCGACCCGCGCTTTGTGGCCAATGCCGACCGGGTGGCGAACCGGGGGGTTCTGTCGGACCTGCTGACCCTGGGCACGCGCCAGCAGACGAAAGCGGCGCTGCTCAAGGCCTGCGAGGATGCGGGCGTGCCGGCGGGGCCGATCAACACGCTGGACGAGGTGTTCGCCGATCCTCAGGTGCAGGCGCGCGGGATGGCGCTGGATCTGGGGGTGCACCGGGGCGTGCGCTCGCCCTTCGTGATCGACGGGGAACGCTGCGCGGCGGTGCTTCCGGCCCCGACGCTGGGCGAGGCGGATGCCGGGTAAGGGGGGCGCTCGCGCCCCCCTCGGCCTGCGGCCTCACCCCCCTGAGGATATTTGAGGACAGATGAAGGGGCGGCGGATCGAGCGGGGGATTCTGGCCGGTTTGACGCTGGCCTCGCTGGTCTGGACGCTGGTGTGGCTGGTCGGGATCGCGCGCACGCCGGGGTTTCAACCGCTGGTGGATCGCGCCGGGTCGGAACTGGCGGCGGTCTATGAGCGGGCCCTGGCGCGCGAGGCGACGCCGGAGGTTCTTGGCGCGCGGCTGGAGGCGCGGCTGGACGAGAGCCCGCGCGACTGGGTGGTGATCGAAGGCCTTGTCGATCTGGCGGCGGCGCAGGGGGTGGCGTTGCCTGAGGCGCTGCGCGAGCGGATCGCGGCGCTGGATGCGGTGGACAACGGCTGGATCGCCGCGGCGACCAGTTGCGCCGCCTGCGCCTTGGATGTGGCGGCCTGCGATCTGTCGGTGGGGCTGGCCTGCGGGGTGGCGATGAACCTGACGGTTCTGGGCGATCTGGTGGCGCTGGGGCGCGAAGGCGGGCGGTATCTGGCGGGCGAGGCGGTGGATACGGTCGATGTCGGCATCGCCTTTGTCGGGCTGGCGGCGACCGGGCTGGTGGTGGCGAGTGGCGGGACGTCGCTGGTGGTCAAGGGCGGGGCCGCCGTGCTGCGCATCGCGCATCGCACCGGGCGGCTGGCGCCCGAGGTGGTGGCGGTGTTTCGCGGTGCGCTGGGCGGGATCGACTGGGCCCGTCTGAGGGTGGCGCAGCCAGAGCTGGTGCGTCCGGCGGTGGTTCTGGCGCAGGACATGGGGCGGTTGCAGGAGACGGTGGGGATGCGACAGGCGCTGCATCTGGTGGGGCGCCTGGACACCCCGGCCGAGATCGCCCGCGCCGGCCGCGCCGCCGAGGCGCTGGGTCCGCGCACGCTGGGGGCCTTCGAGGTGCTGGGCACGTCGCGCGTCCTGCGGCTGGGCGTGCGGATGGCGGACGAGGTCTGGGCGGTTCTGGCCGGGGTGCTGGGGCTGATGGCCTCGGGCGCGGGGCTGCTGGCGCCCTTGCTGGCGCGCGGGGCCAAGCCGCTGTTGCGGCTGGCCTTGCGGGCGGTGGCGCGCTAGGCTGGAGCACAACCCGGAGGTGGCGCGATGAGTCTGAAAACGCTGGAAACCGCCTTTGGCACGCTGGCCCTGCGCGATCAGGGCGCAGGGCGGCCGGTGCTGCTGGTGCACGGCAATTCGGCCTGCAAGGAGGTGTTCGATCCGCAGTTCGACGCGCCCGATCTGGCCGGGTTCCGGCTGATCGCAGTGGACCTGCCGGGGCATGGCGCGTCCTCGGATGCGCCGGACCCGGAGCGCGGCTACACGTTCGCCGGCTATGCCGGGGCGCTGGAGGCGGTGATCGCCGCGCTGGGGCTGGAGCGGCCGGCGGTGTTCGGCTGGTCGCTGGGCGGGCATGCAGCGCTGGAGATGATCGGGCGGGGCACGCCGGTTTCCGGCCTGATGATCTGCGGCACGCCGCCGGTGACGGCGACGATGGAGTGCCTGATGGCGGCCTTCAACCTCGATCCTGCCGCCGAGAACCTGACTGCCAAGCGCGATTTCACCGATGACGATGCGCTGGCCTATGCGCTGCACACCGGCGGGGTGGCGGGTGCCGTGGACCCGCATCTGCTGGCGATGGTGAAACGCACCGACGGGCGCGCGCGCGAGATCATGTTCACCTCGGTCGTGATGGGCGCGCCTCTGGACGAGCGGGCCATCGTGGCCGGGATGCAGGCGCCCTTTGCGGTGGTGAACGGCGCCGAGGACCCGTTCCTGAAGCCCGGGTATTTCGACACGCTGCAAGCGCCGACGCTGTGGTCGCGCGGGGTGGTGCGGGTGCCGGGGGCGGGCCATGCGCCCTTCCGGCAGACGCCCGGGGCCTTCAACGCCCTGCTGGACGAGTTCCTGCACGGCCTGTGATTGCCAAGCGCGCGGCGCCGGTTTACCCCGGCGCCAGCAAGGAGTTCTCACCATGGCCAACCCGATTCCCGTGACGCTGCTGACCGGATTTCTGGGCTCGGGCAAGACGACGCTGCTGAACGCTCTGCTCAAGCACCCCGGCATGGACCGCGCCGCCGTGGTGATCAACGAGTTCGGCGATATCGGGCTGGATCACGACCTGATCGAGTCGTCCACCGAGGCGATGGTGCTGATGCAGTCGGGCTGCCTGTGCTGCACCGTGCGCGGCGATCTGGCCGAAACGCTGAACGACCTGCGCGAGCGGCGCGATGCCGGCGAGATCGATTTCGACCGGGTGGTGATCGAAACCACGGGCATCGCGGATCCCGGGCCCATCGTGCAGACGTTGGTGATGGATGGCGACCTGTCCTATGACTTTGCGCTGGACGGCGTGCTGGTGACGGCGGATGCGGCGACCGGCGGGCAGATCCTGGACCGGCAGTTCGAGGCGGTCCAGCAGGTGGCTATGGCCGACCGGCTGATCCTGACCAAGCTCGACCTGGTCACCCCGACCCAGCGCGAGGCCTTCGAAAAGCGGCTGGCGGCGCTGAACCCAGGCGCGCCGCGCCATGCCGCCGATCACGGGCGCATCGACCCCGCGCTGCTGTTCGGCCTCGCCCCCCGGCAGGACAGCACCCAGGCGCAGGCGCTGGCCTGGGTGGCGGCGCCCAAGCGCGCCAGCCTGCCGCCCCTGAGCGGCCTGAAGGGCACGAACCCACTGGGCCTGCCGCAGTCGCACGGGCTGTTCGCCAGTGCTGCCACCGCCAAGGCCAGTCACGATGGCCGCATCTCGTCGCAGTCGATCGAACTGGCCGAACCGCTGTCGCCCGTGGTGTTCGATCTCTGGCTGGAATCGCTGATGGAAAGCGCGTCCGAGGATATCCTGCGCCTCAAGGGTGTCGTGCATGTCGAAGGGATGGAGCATCCCTTCGCCCTGCACGGCGTGCAGCACATCTTTCACCCCCCCGTGCCGCTGACGCATTGGCCCAAGGGCGACAAGACCAGCCGAATCGTGGTGATCGGGCGCGATCTGCCGCCCGGGTATCTGGCCGAAAGCCTGGCCTTCCTGCGTTCGAAACCGCCGGTGACGCAGCACCGGCTGTAACCGGCTGCCCATCAGGACGGCACAAGGCCCGGGCATCGCTGCCCAAACGGGCGCCCACGCGGATTTGACCCGCGCATTTGTGCCGGATCAAGGCGGACGCGCGCCAAGGGTCTTATATTGGGAGTCCAACACAGGAGGAGACAATGACCCACCCCATCGCCTACTGGTGCCGCCTCTGGCAGACGCAGATCGAAGCCTCGCTGGCGGTGATGGCGATCTGGGCGCGGATGATTCCGCACCAGAACGCCGCCGCCCTGTCGGCCGAGGCCGAGGCGTCGCACACCGCGCCCACCCCGCTGCGCCCCGTCAAGGCCCGGCGCAAGGCCGCCTGATCAGGTCGCGCCGCGCACCGCCCAGCCGGCAAAGACCCGCTCCAGCGCGACCACGACATAATAGAGCGCGATCCCCAGCACGGCCAGCGCCAGCAGCACCGCGAACATCAGCGGGAAATCGCTGTTGGTCTGGGCGCTCTGGAACAGATGCCCCAGACCACGGCCGTGCGGGGTGATGATCTCGACCAGATTGGTGCCGATGAAGGCCAGCGTCGCCGCCACTTTCAGCGCGCCGAAGAACTCGGGCAGGGTCTTGGGCAGGGCGATCTTCCAGAACACGGTGAACCGGCTGGCCCCCAGGCTGCGCAGGATGTCGCGGTATTCGGGTTCCAGCGTGCTCAGGCCGATGGCAACCGACACGGCGATGGGAAAGAAGCTGATCAGGAAGGCCATCAGCACGGTATTGAAATCGTGCTGACCCACGAACATCAGCGCGATCACCGGCACGACCGTGGCCTTGGGGATCGCGTTGAACCCCACCAGCAGCGGATACAGGGCGTCGTTCATCATGCGGCTCAGGCCCATGATCATGCCGAGGAACGTGCCCACCACCACCGAAATGGCCAGCCCCGCCACCGTGCGCCACAGCGTTTCCCAGCCGTAACCGAGGAACAGATGCCCGAACTGCTGGAACGCCGGAACCAGGTCCGAGGGCGAGGCCATCTTGAAATTGGGCCAGCCGTTGACCCAGACCAGCCACTCCCAGAACGCCAGCAGCACCGCCACCGCGGCCACCGGCACGCCCACCTTGCGCAGCGTTTCCATCAATGCGGCTCCCTGCCCTGGGCAATCTTGATCTGGTCGCGCAGCGTGGCCAGCCGCGCCACCTGCTCGGGTTCATAAAGCATCTCCAGCGGCCGCGGCCCGGCGCCGGGGATCGGCATCACGTATTGCGTCGTCGCGGGCCGGCCCGACAGCACTACCACCTGATCGCCCAGATAGACGCTCTCGCGCAGGTCATGGGTGATCAGCAGCGCGGTAAAGGGTTCCCGCGCGCGCATCTGGTGCATCGTCTGCCACAGGTCTTCGCGGGTAAAGGCATCCAGCGCGCCAAAGGGTTCGTCCAGGATGATGATGTCGGGCTTGTGCACCAGCGCCCGGCACAGGCTGGCGCGCTGGCGCATCCCGCCCGAAAGTTCCGAGGGCCGCTTGCCCTCGAACCCCTCCAGCCCCACCATCGCCAGCAACTCGCGCGCCCGCGCCTCCTTCTGCGCGCGCGGCATCATCGGCGCGACGATCTCCAGGGGCAGCATGACGTTCTGCAGGATGGTGCGCCATTCCAGCAGCACGGGGTTCTGGAACGCCATCCCCACCGTCTTGCGCGGGCTCTTCACCAGTTCGCCATGCAGCCAGACCTCGCCCTTGTCGGGGAACATCAGCCCGGCGATCAGCCGCGTCAGCGTGGATTTCCCGCAGCCCGAAGGCCCCACCACGGCGCAGAAACTGCCCTCGGGGATCGCGATGTTCAGATCCTTCAGCACCGGAAACGGGCCGGACCTGGTCTTGTAGGCGTGGGTCACACCCTTGATCTCGATCAGATTGCCCAAAACCGGCCCCTTCATCTTGCCTCAAATACTCGCGGGGGAGTCCCTCGCCCCCACCGGGGCGAGGGACGGGGGCGGCAGCCCCCCTTACTGCATCATCAGGCTGCCATCGGTCGGCAGGTAGGCGTCGGTGAAATAGCGCGACGCATCCACCGGGTTGGTGAAGGTATAGGTCACGGCGATCTGCTCCAGCGAGGTCGCAAAGCGCGCGGCGTCGATATTGCCCAGCCCGTTCTCCATCACCCAGGGGGTCAGGATGTTGTCGCGCAGCGCCATGTTCAGGCGTTCCACTTCCAGCGCGCTGTCCAGCGCCGGGTTGCGGGCGGCGATGGCGGCGACACCGGCCTCGGGGTTGGCGGCGGCATCGCGCAGGCCGTTGGCCACGGCGCGCAGGAAGCCGGTCACCAGTTCCGGGTTCGCCTCGGCCCAGTCGGTGTTGACGATGATCGCGTTGCCATAGAGTTCGACGCCGTAATCGGCCATCAGCATGACCACGATGTCATCGGCCGGCACGCCCAGGCGGATCGTCGACAGCGACGAGGTGAACGAGAAGCCGGTCACGGCATCCACCTCGCCCGCGGCCAGCATCGGCTCGCGGGTGGGGAAGCCCACGGGTTCCACGGTGATCTGGCTCATGTCCAGGCCCTGCGCGGCGGCAAAGACCGGGAACTGCGCCCAGGCGCCATCGGGGGGCGGGGCGCCCAGGCGGCGGCCGATCAGGTCGGCGGGCGAGGTCACGCCCAGGCTGCGCCGGCCCACCACGGCAAAGGCCGGGCGGTTATACATCACCATGACCGCCGTCACCGGCGCATCGGGGTTCTGGTCGATGAACTTCACCAGGCTGGCCATGTCGGCAAAGCCGATGGGGAAGGCGCCGGTGGCGACCTTCGGAATCGCATCCAGGCTGCCCTGCCCGGGCGCGATTTCGACCGTCAGGCCCTCGGCCGCGAAATGGCCGTTGTCGATGGCCAGGAAATAGGGCGCGGCGGGCCCTTCGAAGCGCCAGTCCAGCGTGAAGGGCACGGCGGTCTGGGCCATTGCGGTGCCGGCAAAGGTGGCAGCGGCGAAGGCAGCGAGAAGGAAGGAACGTGTCATGGTGCGGATTCCCTGCGGTGACGAACTGGCGGTATTCTGGCCCGCTCATGGGCGGTTGAAACGGCTCTTGCGGCAGGAACAGCGCGTGGCGCGTCAGAGGGTTCGCAAACGGGCAGGCATCCGGCCGATTGCCCGTTTATAGGGCAGGCTCGGCTTTGTTCTTTCAGGAAAACCCTGAAACACCTGTTCGGAGAAACGCGGAATGGCGGTTATTCGGCGGCCAGATCGGTCGCGGCGGTGCCCAGTTCCAGCGCCGCGATGCGCTGCACGACTCCGCGGATGGTCTGCCGGAAGGCGTCGAACCCCGGCAGCGGCTGGACGCGGGCCTCGTCCAGATACAGGGCGCGGTCGATCTCGATCTGCACGGCGTGCATCCCGCGCGAGGGCTGGCCGTATCGCTGCGCGATATAGGCCCCGGCGAAGGGCGCGTTGCGGGTCACGGTGAATCCTGCGTCGGTCAGGATCGATTCGACGGCATCCACCACATCGCCGCGCGCCGCAGCACCCCAGCGGTCGCCGATCACCACATCGGGCCGCCGCGCGCCGCGCTGGACATGGCCGTTCAGCGCCTCGTGCGGCATGGAATGAACGTCGCACAGCAGCACCTGCCCAAAGCGCGCATGCGTGCGGCCGATCACCTCGGACAGGGCGGCGTGATAGGGCGACCAGTAGCGGGCGATGCGCGATTCGGCCTCGGCCAGGGTCAGCTTGCCGCGGTAGATGGCCCGCCCGCCCGCCACCACCCGCGCCAGCACCCCCAGCCCCGAGGCCACCCGCGGATTGAGCCCGCTGCGCGGCGCGCCCTCGATCAGCGCGGGGTCCAGCTCGTCGGCGGCGCGGTTGAAATCGACATAGGCGCGCGGCACATCGCTGACGACCAGCGGCGCGCCAAAGCCGGGGGCATCGGCGATCAGCGCGTCGACAAAGGCATCCTCGGACGACCGCAGCGCCAGTTCCGGCACCTGCGCCAGGGCGAGGAACTCGGCCGGATAGACCCGCCCGGAATGGGGCGAGGCAAAGACCACGGCAGAGGTGGCCCGGAGCGGTTCGATGATCTGGACGGCGGATGGCATGGATGGGTCCTCAACCGGCAGTATATCGCTCGAAAGGCCGGATCGGAAAGCCCTTGAACATGCCGGCGAGTCCTTTTATAGACCCCTCCATTGACGGGGCGCGCTCTCTGGGCGGGCCGAAGTCAGGGCGCGTAGCTCAGTGGTAGAGCACTACGTTGACATCGTAGGGGTCACAAGTTCGAACCTTGTCGTGCCCACCATCGCCCCCCGCCGGGGCAGGTGATCACCGCGCCCCCTGGGGGGCGCAAACGTTTTCAAGGCGCCCAGCGCCGCGATGAGGAGAAGGCCGATGAAGGTCGCAAATTCGCTGCGCTCGCTGAAGCAGCGCCACCGCGATTGCCAGATCGTGCGCCGCAAGGGCCGGGTCTACGTGATCAACAAGACCCAGAAGAAATACAAGGCCCGCCAGGGCTGAGGATCTCCCTGACGGGATGCAGCAGGGCCGCGACGGGTTGACCGTCGCGGCCCTGTGGTTTTGGGGGCCGCAGGGTGGGGTTCAACCCCACCCTGCCGGGCGAATCGCGGGGCGGTCAGCGCAGGAAGTCGATCGACAGGCCCAGCAGCCGACCCAGCGTTTCGGGCGTCAGATAGCCGGTCGGCACGATCCCCACCGCCTGCTGGAACTCGCGCACGGCCCGGCGGCTGTCGTCGTCGAGGACACCGTCCACGCGGCCCGGATCGAAGCCGCTGTGGATCAGCCCCGTTTCGACCTGAAGCAGCAGGAAACCGGGCAGGCCCAGGGTTTCCTCGGCGTTGCGGGCCTCGGCGATTTCGGCGTCGCTGGCCAGGGGCGGGGCGGGAGTCGGTTCGGGCACCACGACCACGGGTTCGCTGAGCGTGCGGATGCGCGCGCGGGCATCGGCGGCAAAGGCGCCGCGGGGATAGTCGCGCAGATAGAGGTCATAGGCGCCGATCGTGTCGGCACTGCGCGCGATGTCCCAGGCGGCGCGGTCGCGCGCCTGTTCGGCGGCGCGGCGGTCACGCTCGATCTGCGCCAGCCGGTCATTGGCGATGGACGCAAAGATCCCCTGCGGGAAGCGTTGCAGATAGGCGCGCATCCCGGCCTCGTCGCTGCCCGATCCGGTGTCGCGCCAGAAGGCGCGGTCCTGCCGTTCCAGCTCCTGCGCGCGGGCCTGCGCCTCGGCTTCGAGTTGCGCGGCGCGGCGGGCGCCCTGCTGGGCCAGTTCGAAGATCTGGTCGCGGGTGACAAAGCCGGTCGTCGGGAAGCGGTTCGCCCCCTGCCAGGCGGTGATCGCGCCCCGGGTGCCGCGGCCGAAGATGCCGTCCACCCCGCGCGGATCGAAGCCCAGGATCGCCAGATCGCGCTGGATCGCGCGGCGTTCGTCGCGCGACAGGCGCAGGGATTCCTCGATGCGCTCGGGGGTGTTCAGCAGCCGGTCGCGGGCGGCGGTGGCTTCGGCCACGAACAACCCGCGCGGCCAGGCGGCCAGATAGGCCTCGTAGCCTTCCAGCGTGTCGGCATCCAGCGCGGCCCCCCAGGCGGCACGGTCGGCGTTGGCGACGGGCTGGTGATCCGCGGGCAGGAAGGTCAGGAACGGCGGATTGAACCCCTCAAGGCGCAGGCCCGGGCGCGCGACGGCGGCGCGGCCCAGGTTCACCCCGGGCGTCGCCATGTCGCGCAGGAATCCGCCCACGGCGGCGCCGGGGCCGCGCAGCAGCGTGACACCCTGGGGCACGCTCACGCTGGCGGGCAGCCCGGCGCGAAAACCGCCGCGGGGCGATTCGGGAAAGCCGAAATCGGCCACCGCCACCACGGCGCCGCCCTGGATCTGCCCGGCCAGCGCCAGCAGCGTTTCCAGCCGCACGCCGAAGCCTTCGATGGTGGCGAAATCGGGGTTGCGGGCCTCGGTCCCCAGAAGCCAGGCGCCGTGATCGGCGTTCACCGAATAGCCGGCGAAGACGATCACCACGCGCTCCTGCGTGCCGGCGCCCAGCCGTTCCGACAGCCCCGACAGCGCCGCGCGCAGCGCATTGGCGCTGAGGTCGGTGGCCACGTCCACCACAAAGCCGGCGTCCGTCAGGCTGCGTTCGGCCTGCAGCACGGCCCCGGCGCCGCGGGCGTCGCGCAGAGTCTGGTAATTCTCGTTCGCGACGATCAGCGCGGCACCCGTCTGGGCCAACGCCGGCGTGGCGAGCATCAGGAACAGCGCGGCGGACAGGCGGGTCAGCATGGGGGCCTCCAGTTCAGCGCCCACAGGTTACTCGTAGCTGCGCAGATCCTCGATCACCTTGCCGTCATTGGGCAATGTCCCGGGCGGCACCAGTTCCACCTTGCCCCTCAGTTTCAGCGTCTCCAGCACCGTGCCCTCGTAGATCCCGGGGTTGGTCGCCCGGGTTTCGATGCGCACGGTCATCACGTCCATCTCGCCTTCGCGCGTGGCGACAACGCGGGCGCGGCTGACTTCGGCGTGGTGGCCGACCAGCGCGGCCACCTGTTCGGGGCGCACGAACATGCCCTTGATCTTGGTCGTCTGGTCGGCGCGGCCCATCCAGCCCTTGATGCGCCGGTTGGTGCGGCCGCAGGCGCTGGCGCCGGGCATCAGGGCCGACAGATCGCCGGTGGCAAAGCGGATAAGCGGGTAATCGGGGTTGAGCGCGGTGACCACGACCTCGCCCACCTCGCCCACGGGAACCGGATCGCCGGTGCCGGGGCGGACGATTTCCACGATCACGCCTTCGTCGATCACCATGCCGTCGAGGGCGTCGGTTTCATAGGCTATGTTGCCCAGATCGGCGGTGGCATAGCACTGGCGGCAGGTGATCCCCCGGTCGGCATAAAGCTGGCGCAGCGACGGGAACAGCGCCCCCCCGCCCACAGCGGCGCGGCGGATGGAAAGCGCCTCGCCCATCTCGTCGGCCTTGTCGAGGATCACCTTCAGGAAATCGGGCGTGCCGGCATAGGCGGTGGTGCCGATGTCCCTGGCGGCGCGGACCTGAAGTTCCGTCTGGCCCACGCCGGCGGGAACCACGGTGGCCCCCACGGCGCGGGCGGCGTTGTCGAACATCATGCCGGCGGGGACCAGGTGATAGGAAAAGCAGTTCTGCACGATATCGCCGGCCCCGATGCCGGTGGCGTGCAGGAAGCGGCCCAGCCGCCACCAGTCATGGCCATTCCCGCCGGGTTCATAGATCGGCCCGGGCGACTGGAACACCTGCGCGACATTCTGCACCATCAGCCCGCCGAAGGGGGGCGTGGCCTTCTGCCAGCCGGTCAGATCGGACTTGCGCAGCACCGGCAGGCGGGCCAGATCGGCCAGCGCCGTCAGCGGCGCGCCGTCGATGCGGCAGGAACCGGGATGCGCGGCGACGCGGGCCAGTTGCGCGTTCAGCGCGGCCAGTTGCTGGGCCTCGCGCGCATCCTGGCTGCGGGTTTCAAGGGTATCGAAGAAAGACATGGCGCCATCCCCCCTCATGCCAGCCACCGCTTGCGGCGGCGATAGCTGCGCACGTCGCGGAAGGATTTGCGGCCCTTGTCCGACATGCCCAGGTAGAACTCGGCCACATCCGGGTTCTCGCGCAGCGCCTGCGCGGTGCCGTCCATCACGACGCGGCCGTTTTCCAGGATATAGCCGGTATGCGCATAGCGCAGCGCGACGTTGGTGTTCTGTTCGGCCAGAAGGAAGGTGACGCCCTGTTCCTGATTGAGCCGTTTCACGATCTCGAAGATCTGCTCCACCAGTTGCGGCGCCAGACCCATCGAGGGTTCGTCCAGCAGGATCGTCTCCGGCCGGGCCATCATGGCGCGGCCGATGGCGGTCATCTGCTGCTCGCCGCCCGAGGTATAGCCCGACTGCGACTTGCGCCGCTCGCGCAGGCGCGGGAAATAATTGTAGACCATCTCCAGATCGGCCGCGATGGCGCCGCGGCCGTCCTTGCGGGTATAGGCGCCGGTCAGCAGGTTTTCCTCGACGGTCAGGTGGGCAAAGCAATGGCGCCCCTCCATGACCTGAATCACGCCCGTCTGCACCAGATCGGCGGGGTTGCGCCCGGCGATGTCCTGGCCGCGGTAGGTGATCGTGCCCTTGGTGATGTCGCCGCGTTCGCTTTTCAGCAGACCGGAAATCGCCTTGAGCGTGGTGGATTTGCCCGCGCCGTTGCCGCCCAGAAGCGCGGTGATGCCGCCCTTGGGCACGCTCAGGCTGACGCCCTTCAGCACCAGGATGACGTGGTTGTAGATCACCTCGATGTTGTTCACATCGAGCAGCGTCTCGGCCCTTGGCGCGGTGTCGAACATGGCGATCCCCGTGGCGGTCTGGGTGGGGGACGGGCGCGTGGTGCGCCCGTCCCGGTCTCAGGTCAGTTGGCGCAGGCCGGCTGGATGTTGTTCTCGGCGGCATAGGCAGCCGAATCCGCCAGCACCAGTTCCATGATCAGCTCGCGGTCCGACTGGATCCAGTCGGAGATCAGGTTCCAGCGGCCGGCCTCGGCATCCCAGCGCTGGACCATCGCCTGGCCCCCGCCGCCGTGGTT
>Ga0075157_10001500_pt1 | contig 14506 bp, 15 predicted proteins | sample JI81BgreenDNA_FD_70967 | JGI IMG/M metagenome (GOLD analysis project Ga0075157, IMG submission 70967) | Wastewater effluent complex algal communities from Wisconsin, to seasonally profile nutrient transformation and Carbon sequestration -... | ecosystem: Engineered > WWTP > Effluent > Algae...
GCCGGCGTGCGGGGCTCGAGCCCATCACCTATCCTCACCCCAGCGTGGAGAAGGTGCTGCGTCGTACGCTCGGCGTGCCACTCTTTCAGGAGCAGGGGATGCAGGTGGCCATCGCGGCCGCCGGCTTTACTCCCGGGCAGGCCGATCAGTTGCGACGCGCCATGGGGCACAAGCGATCACGCGAACGCATGGCCGCCATTTGCGAAGAGCTCATTGCCGGCATGGCGCGCAACGGCATTCCCGAGGAAACGGCGCGCCGCATTTACAACCAGATCAACGCCTTCGCCGATTACGGCTTTCCCGAGAGTCACGCGGCGAGCTTCGCGCTCATCGTGTACGCCACGGCGTGGCTGCGCCACTACTACGCTCCCGAGTACCTCTGTGCCATGCTGAACGCACAGCCCATGGGCTTCTACTCGCCCGGCACGCTCATCGAAGACGCCAAGCGCCACGGCGTACACGTGCTCCCCATCGATCTCACGAAGAGTGTGTGGGATCACACGCTCGAACTCCCCGACGGCCGCGTGCTCATCCCCAACGACGGCACGGTGCGTTGGAGAACAGCAACACCCCACCATCTCCATTCACAACCCGATACCGATCGGCAATCGTCGTCGCCGCCAGGCGAACTATCCGTGCGTCTTGGCCTCCGTCTCGTGCGCGGCCTCGGCGCCCGTGCGCGCCGATCGCTCGAGGCCGCGCTGCGCGACGGCCCGTTCACCAGCGTGGAGAACGCGGTGCAGCGTGTCACGCTCGACAAGGCCGCATGGCGTCGCCTCGCCGAAGCGGGCGCCTTCGACAGCCTGTTTGCCCATGAGCCACCAGAGCGCCGTCGTCGCGCCGCGCTGTGGGAAGTCATGGCGGCCACGCGCGGCCCGGAACTGCCGCTCGCGCCGCGCACCCAAACCGCCGCCGCGCATACGCCGCCACTGCCGTCGTACACGCCCGTAGAACTCACCGAAGCCGACTTCCGCATGACCGGCCTCTCGCTCACCGGTCACCCCATGGTGCACGTGCGCCAGCACCTCGCTCTCAACGGCGTGCTGACTGCACGCGAGGCGCACGACATCGGCAAGGACGGTCAGCCGGTGGCCGTGGCCGGTCTCGTGATCTGCCGACAGCGCCCCGGCACCGCCAAGGGGTTCGTGTTCCTCACCCTCGAAGACGAAACGGGGATGATCAACATCGTGATCACCCCCGATCGCTTCGAACAACATGCGCTGCTCATCTCCACCACGCCCCTGCTGCTCATTCGCGGCACGCTGCAGGTGGAACAGCACGTGGTGAACGTGCGGGCCAAACAGTTCCGCGCCCTCGAACTCGGCGGCGGCGAGCAGCACGTGAAGGGGCACAACTACCGCTGATGCCGCGTGGCCGCCAGTTAGGCAGCAGAACCCAACAACGCACGTACCCGACTGACCAGTACATAGTCGGAGTATGGCGAGGCGATACGCGTGGTCAGCGAGGCGACATCGGCGGCCGCACCTCCCGGTCCCTCGGCGCTCGCGCCCGTTGTCAGCACCAGCATCGGAACGGCCGGGCAGTGGGCGCGCAACTGAGTGAGCGAGGCATCGGCACGCCGTGCGATGACTTCCGCCACAACGATCAAGACTGGACAGTTGAGATGCGCCACCATTTCCGAAGCCTCGGCCGGCGTCGACGCCTCCAGCACCCGATAGCCCACCCGCTCGAGACTGCGCTTGACAACCATGCGCGCGCCCGCGTCGGAATCGATGACGAGTATGGTTGCCTCGATGCGCGGCTCCGGATCGAGATGGGCGGCGACGTCGGCCGCAGAATGGCCACCCTCGGGAAACCACAGCGTGAAACGGCTGCCTACACCGAGCGTGCTGGCAAACGTCAGAAACCCGCCATTCTGTCGCAGCAGCCCTTGCACAGCCGAAAGGCCGAGGCCGTTTCCTTCCCCGATTCTGGCCGTGGTGTGAAACGGCTCGAACATGTGGAATTGCGTGTCAGCCGAAATGCCGTCGCCCGTATCATTCAGTTCAATCGTGGTATATCGGCCAATCTCCAAACGCTGCCCATCACTGGCCAGTTGTGGATGCGTAACAGTGACCGATCGGACCACGCATTCAATGCGGCCGCGCGTGCGGGTGGCACGCCGTGCATTGGACAGCAGATACGACAGCATGAACCGTACGTGCCCCGGATCGACCAGCACGCGCGGCACCGGCTCGACGATTACGGGCAGCGAATGCCTTGCGTTCATTCCCGGTGCGACCAGCCGCTCCAGCAGGGTCGGCACGAGAACATCGAGAGCCACCAGTTCCCTGCTGCACGAGGCGCCGCCAGCAGATTGTAGCAGCTGTCGTGTGACCTCGGCCCCATCCATCGCCGCCTTGATGATCTGCTCCACATCGAGGTGCTGTTGTGAGGTGAGCGGCTCCTCGGCAAGGAAGTTGGCAAAACCGAGAATGATCTGCAGGCGATTGTTCAGCACATGTGCCACACCGGCTGCCAGGTTGCGCGCCTCCGCCATCGACGCCGCCGCACGGCTGGCCTCGACACGCTCGAGGGCCGAACGCTCTGCAACAACCTGGTCGTGTACATCGTGCAGCACGAGAAACACCGCCGGCCGACCGTCGTCGATGAACAGTTGTGCATGGCCATCGACCTCGTGCACCGCACCATCGAGCCGGTACAACCGCTCTCGCACGAAACCGGGTGCGGTGCGACGTATCGTGCCGGCAACAAGATTCTTCTCTACACCCTTGAGGTGCGGGTGCTCGAACAGCGCCCCGACGCGAAGCCCCACGACCTGCTCCCGTTCAGTGGCCCCTACCAGCCGCAGCGTGGCCGCATTGACCGCCATGATGTACGCGCCATCGTGCACGACGATGCCATCCGGTGACTGCTCGAGAAGTTCCGCGGCGAGCGTGATCATGGTCCGATGGGTGGCGGACGGGTGGGAGTACGCCGAGGAGACCCCGTAATGATCCCCCGATACTCGGGCATCGTCTCACCAAGCACGACACCAGACTCGCTTGAACGATAGAGACGAAAATCACGGCTGTGATCACTCCCGCGCATCTTCACCACCAGCAACGCCTTGTGCAGTGCGCCGTCGATCTCCACGTATCGCTGGCTCAGAATGATGTCCGTGAGGAACGAGACGTGATAGCCGGTGAGCGTGGCGCTATCGGCTGTCTCGATTTCGACCGTCGAGTACATCGTTACACCGAGATTCGTGAGTGTACCGATGAGGCGATACAACGACTCACGAAAGTCCTCGCGAAACGTGGGGGCGAGCGCCATCTCGAACCCATTGATCGAATCGATCACGACACGACTGGCCCCAATCTCGCGGACCGCATCGCGGATCTCCTGCAGTGTCTCGTCAACCGACAGATCGAGGGGACGCAGATAGATCACGCGCAGTCGATCAGCGGCCTCCGCCTCGGCAAATGCCGTCCCGAATCGGGCCGCCCGCGCCAGATAAACATCGGGGCGCTCCTCGAAGACGGCGACAACAACCGACTCACCAGCCTCGAGCCCCGCCAGTACGAAGTGCATGGCGAAGGTCGTCTTGCCCGACCCCGTGGGCCCGGCCAGCACCAGTGAATCACCAGCCGGGATGCCCCCGCCCATGAGGTCATCCAGCCCCGGGATGCCGGTGCGCAGTCTCGGCCCACCCGCCGTTCGCTGGTCCCCGGCCTGGAGGAGCAGACGCGGGAATATCTGCACGCCAGCAGTTGTGATCTTGAGTGTGTGCAGCCCCGGCATATGCGGGACACCGCGCGACTTCACCACCTGCAGCTTGCGCACCACCGAATTGCGTTCCACGTCCTGCGTGAGCCAGAAAATGCCATCGGCCACCGTGAAGACCGGGTTGCGCAGTTCCTGGTGCTGATACTCGCCAATGAGTAGCGACGTGATGTCCCAGGTTGTCAGGTGCAATGCGAGCCGTTGCACGAATCGCTCGAGACTGCTGTTCGGGGTCTCGGTCTCCACGGCATGTACCAGCGAGCGGAAGGAATCGACTACCACCATGCCGGGGCGCAGCGTCTCCACCTCATTCACGATACGGGCAAGCACGGCCTCGAGATCGCCGCCGAGCGCCTCTTCACTCAGATTGAGAAAGTGCACTCGCCCACCCACGGCATCGTCGGCGAAAAAATCGAAGCACTGCTGGTAGCGCAGCATCTTGAGCGAGGTCTCACCCAACAGCGTGATGAAAAGCCCAGGGCGCTCTTCCGTGGCGGTGGCGAACAGCAACTGCATGGCCATGGTCGTCTTGCCGGTTCCGGGACCACCGGCAATCAAGTTGAACGAAAGGGCCGGGAGCCCTCCCCCCAACACTTCATCGAGTCCCGGGACGCCGGTGGCAAGCAGCGCCAACTGGTGGGGATTCTCGGCGGATGACATGTCGGGCGTGTTCATGATGAAGGCTCGTTGTGCTCGCTGCCGGCGACACCGCGCGGGCTCGGTGTTCCGCTCTGCTCGATCAGCCGAATGGCCATGTTGTCGCCAATGATGCCGCCCAGCTGCTGCATCATGGTCACCAACAGCGCGAGGACGGCGTCTCGCTGTTCGTTTTCGTTAGCCGTCATCGCGGCCGTTTCAGTTTCGTCGGCCACGAGATTGGGGATCGTGGTCAACGCTGGTTGGTCGTGGATTGATTCAGCAACCGACCTGGAGAGCAACGAGGCGTATCCTTCCGCGCCAATCCACCGACGTAATCGTGCTTCGAGCCGCGTCAGCAGCAGTTCGCATATGACGAGCACATCGTCGGAATCCCCGAGGTGCTGCGCGGTAGCGTCCCAGAGCCGATGCGCGACCAGCACCATCTTCGCACGCGGGTCGCTCATGGGCGCCGACCCGGACCGTGGGCATGCGCCGCGACTTCGAGGCGGCTGTGCAAGGACAGCTTCTCGAGAATGTTGTGCACGTGGCTCTTCACCGTGTGGATCGCGATGTGCAAGCGGGCGGCGATTTCCTTGTTGCTCAACCCCTCGCCGAGCAGCACCACGATTTCCCGTTCGCGCGCGGTAAGACGCACACTCTCTTCGACGATCTCAGCTGGCAAGGCGTGCGGTTGCCGCAGAATCTGAGCGAAGAGAGAATCGGTGAGTGCGCGCGGGAGCGCCTGTCGACCCTGCGCCACGTGCCGGATGGTGGCGCCGAATTCCTCATTGGTGGCGTCCTTCATGATGAAACCGACCACACCAGCCTGCACGAACGCCGAGATCTCGTCCTGCAACGGTGCCATGCCCATCACGATGACCCGCACGTTGGGGAACTGCTCGTGAAGACGGGTGCAGATTTCCAGACTGTCGTCGTCACGCAACCCGACATCAAGCAGGAGCACTGCTGGCTGCCGGGTAGTCGTGAATCGCGCCAGCACCGTCGAGTCCGCACCCGCTTCCAGCACACGGAATTCCGGTACCCGCTGAAGCATGTCACACAACCCGTCGCGCAACAGGCGGTTGTCCTCGATGATCACCAACGGAATCGGTACAACCGCGAGCGGTTCGCTTACGACTTCCGAACGAGTGACCGCCGCCGCGTCGAGCATACCGGTCCTTTATTGTCGTGGTCCTGCGGCGTTCATGCCGAGCATGAAGCACCTGGACCAGTCGGCGCCCGCGACCGACTGATCACTACACATACAAGCTACGTCCAATCGTGGTGAAAGCCTAATTTGGGGAATCCACCGACACCGCACTCAGGCAGGGGATGATTCGTCGGTCAATGGTCCCGGGTGGTCCGTTACCAGACGCAGTCCGGGATCGCGCGCCGGCCCCCAGCCGCGGAGAGGTTGCCGGCGCACCGCCGATTTGAGTGGGCGCACACTCTCGCCATCGTCGGGAACGATCAGACGCAGCCACGGGCCTTCGCCTCCATCGTGATCGCTCAGCGGCTGCCGTTTCACCGCAGATACCGATAGAGTCCGACGAGACCGATGGCACCGCCACCGATGGCCACGGCCGCCCCCCCATCGCCGCCGACGAGCAGCCCGACCACAACCGCCGCAGCCCCGACGCCCATGAGCGCGACATCGGACCCGTTGTTGGCTCGCGGAGCGGGTGCGGGCACTGGCGTGGGAAGCGCGGAGGCCGCCGCGACCGTGCGTTCGCCGACCAACCGCAGCGCCACGGGCTGCGGGGTCGCAGGGCCGTTACTCGGGATGGTCACAGCGGTGTTGGATTGGAGCACCGTTGGTGCCATCGTAACCGCGTTGGACGACGCCACACGGTTCGACTGCGCTGCAGCGGGCGTCGCCGCAACGACCAACGTTGCCCCGCTCAGCATGACTCGCAGGTGTTGTACACGCATACGCATGGCGCAATCTCCTGACAATGGTCGATCGCCGTTCCATGGTGGATTGGCGCGAGACTCGCGATGACGCGAGTGTCCGGCGATCGCCGTCACGTGTGGTCGGCGAGCCCGTGAATGGAGCCTACTACTGCCCTTCCTTCGGCACCATCGCTCCGAAGAGTGATTTCTCCCGCTGCCGAGGTGCGTGCCGACCCGCTCCACAATCACTCCTTCGACCGATGTCGCGCCTCGCACGAGAGAGCGAACGTGCAGCATCGGCGCGTCGCGCCGATGCATGTAGGCCCCGACACATTTCTCGTGGAGTCATTATGGCCGTGTCCATTCGCCTGGGGAGTACCTTGCTCATCGCTGCTGCCATGCTGGCGTGTAGTCGCGATGATGCGAAAATTGAAACAACCAGCAAGGGGGAGACCAATGAGTCACCGTCGGCTGATGTGACCGATGCGCGCGGCACCGCCATGCTCCGGTTCGTCAACGCAACGGAGGAACTACGTTTTGCGTCGCTACAGCTCAACGGCACGCTACTGTTCGACAGCGTGAAGGCCGCCTCGGTCACGGACTATCGCGAGATCGACAAGCGGGTCGCGCAACTTTCGGCTCGCGCGGTTGGCGGTCTCGACACCGCCTCACTGGCAACCGACAACAAGGTCCTGGAAGACGGAAACCGGTACAGCGCGTTTCTGATGTCCGAGAACATGACCACGCGTCGACTGCGTCTGGTCGAGGACGAGGTCATACCGGACAGCGGCAAGGCGCGCATCCGCATCGTGCACGCTGCGTCGGGCTCACCGGCGATTGACGTGCGGGCCGTCAACGGGACCGACAATCTCTTCTCCAACGTGACGTTCGCCAACGACGGCGGCTACCGCGACGTGGAGCCGGCGAGCCTGTCGTTGCAGGTGCGTGAGAAAGGAACGAGCAAAGTGTTGCTCACCATCCCGGCCATGAACCTGCAGCGCGGCAGCGCGACCACCATCGTCATCTCGGGTTCGACGAAGCTGGCGTACTTCACGTTCACCGACACGATGATGCCGCGCTGAGCACCTGTTCGCGCACGCAACAAGCCGGCGGTGCCGAACTCGGCACCGCCGGCTTGTCGTTTCGGGCGGAGGTCTCACCGCGGTTGCTCGTTACGGCTTCCGGCTCGCGGCGTTCGCGACAATGGCAATCTCCACCCTGCGGTTCAACTGCCGCCCGGACTCCGACTCGTTGTCGGCAATCGGTTCCGTTTCCCCTCGGCCGACGGCGCGTAGACGTGCGGCGTCGACGCCCTGCATGCCGAGGAAATTCGACGCCGCCACGGCACGCCGTTCCGACAGCTGCTGGTTGTAGGTACCCGTTCCCACGGCGTCGGTGTGCCCGACGATCAGCAGGTCGGTATTCGGATACTTCGAGAGACTCGCGGCCAGGTTGCGCAGGTTGACCGCCGCCTCGGCGCGCACGAGATCCGCATCGAAGTCGTACAGCAGACCGGACGCAAACGTCACCGTGATGCCCTCACCGACGCGGGTGATCGTGGCCCCGGGAATGTTCTGCACCAGCTCTTTGGCCTGCTGATCCATTTGATGCCCAATGACGGCACCCACCGTTCCGCCCACCACAGCCCCGACGATAGCGCCGCGCGTGGTCGACCCGATCTGCTTGCCGATTACACCGCCAGCGAGACCGCCCGCCGTGGTGCCGACGATAGCCCCCTGCTCCTTCCGACTCAACGAAGCACAGCCGGCCACAGTCACGGCCAGAGCCGCGGTGCAAGCCGCGCGCCAGCTCACGCGCCAGGCAAGAGGTGCAACACGCCGCCGGCCACTGCACTCGGCACTCCGATTCTTCGACATAGCGACTCCTTTGCGAAATACGTCTCGGCGCGGCGCTAGCGCAGACGCCGCCCCTGTATCACCTGCACCAGAAACACCACGATGGCGATCACCAGCAGGATGTGAATGACACCGCCCATCGTGTACGACGTCACCATGCCCAACAGCCACAGCACAATGAGCACGACTGCCAAGGTCATCAGCATGAGAGCGACCCTCCTCTTCCTGTCACGGGGACTCGGCAGGCACGGTGCGCTGCCAAGAGTATTCGTGTTCGACATCGACGACGGTTGCCCCGGATGCTTCAGCGCCGGCTGTCGGCGTCTCCGCCAACAGCCGGCGCCGAAATGGCCCGGCATTCCGGGACAGCGGGCGACTACTCCTTCATCTGGAATCGCGTTTCGAAGTCCTTCACTTCGCGATCCACGACTTCAGTCGACGTTCCGTACTTCTCCTTGATCTTGCCAACGAGCTGTTCACGCTTGCCGGCAATGATGTCCACGTCGTCGTCGGTGAGCTTGCCCCACTGTTCCCGGATCTTCCCTTTGAACTGTGTCCAGTTCCCTTCGATCGTCTGCGCGTTCATGATCGTCTCCGCTCCGACGGCTGATGACACCGGCGCCCTGGATGGCCGCGGTGTCGAGCCCTGGGATCCGTCATCTCCCCAGGTGATCGTGCAGCGTGCATCCCGCTCGCACTGCATGCACGGAAGTTCGGCGCGGCGACGAGCCACGACCATCCGTCGTGGGAACGATTTGCGATGGACGCCCGAGGATGGATGTCTCTCTCATCCTCGAGCGCCAACCGGACTTGTCACTGGGTTGGTCATTGTGCAGCGGTAGCAAGCACCCGCGAATCGCGGCGCCTGCTTGACACAGGCGTCGGGCTCAGCCGCGCAGCATGCCCAACACGGTATTCACCAACGCACCGCTGTTGGCCGGCATGCTGCCACCCGGCGTGAACTGGTTCACCAGTTCCGGGAGTACCGAAGCGAGTCCATCCTTGGCCTGCGCCGGCGACACACCAGCCTGCGACGCCGCCGACACCACGGCATCGTGCCCCAGCACCTTTTCGAGTTGATCGCCGCTCAACGCGGCGTTGGCGCCCGTACCTACCCAGCTCTGCACGACATCGCCGAGCCCGCCAGCCTGGAATTTCTGCACCAAGCCTTCCAGCCCGCCCTGTTGCTGCACCAGCGTCATCGCGGCCGCCAGCAGGCCGTTCGCGCTCCCCTGACCACCAAACTGCTTCAGCAGACCACCAACCAGTTGCTGCGCGTCACCGCCCTGCCCGCCCAACAACGATCCCGCCACATCACCCAGCGCCCCGTCGAATAGTCCCATGACATCCTCATGCTGAAGAAACGAACCCCTGCTGCCGCAGTGCAGTCAGGTGGCAACTCATAACCCCTTACGTAGTCCCCGGCGGCTGTGCCGCCCCCAGCGTGAACGCCGTCACCTCGGGTCGCACGTTGAACCGAACCGGTAAGTACGTGCCGACACCACGATTGATATACATGTGACGCCCGCCGTCGAGGGCAAAGACACCGCTCGAGTACCGCTTGTTCTGCACCGGAAGAATCGGCGGACGCAGAAACGGTGCCTTGCACTGCCCGCCATGTGTATGACCCGCCAGCACCCAGCCGTCGAAAGCGCCCCAACCCGCCAGATCTACCGTATCGGGATTGTGACTGAGCACCACTTGCGCCGTCTGCGGATCAACTTTTGCAAACGCACGCGACGGATCAAACTGTCCGGCCCACAGGTCACCGAGTCCGACAACCTGCAGCCCCTCAACAGTTGCGACTTCGTTCACGAGCACGGTAACGCCGAGATTCTCGAGCATACCGCGTAGCCCCGCCGCCACCGCCGGCTGCTTCCACTCGGGACCGTAGTCGTGGTTGCCGAAGGTCACCACCGTGGCCAGACGACCGCGTGGCAGATCGGCGTATATCGCCTCGGCATGCTCCAGCATACCAACATGGTGAGACACGAGGTCTCCCGTGATCACCACGATGTCGGGAGCCATGGCGCGGACGCGATCGAACGTGTCTCGCACGTATTGATCGCGCACCGTGGCTCCGACGTGAATGTCGGAAAGCTGCACGAGACGCGCCCCTTGCAACGCTCGCGGCAAGGCGCGAACAGGAAGCGGCAGCGTTGTCACGTCGAGCCATTCCGGCTCCACGAATCGGGTATACAACCCGACTCCGGTGGCCGTCCCCAGGAGCCCGGCTGCCGTAGCCAGGAATGCGCGACGCGATGGCATTCTGCATTCTAACCCTCGCGCCGACGCGGATGGTATCGCATTCTCCAGCCATGCGCCCTACTTCCCGACTCCGCGTGCTGTTCTGGTTGCCTGCGCTGGCCGTCGCCGCGTTCGGCATGATTCCGCGCACTGCAGCGGCCCAGCCAACCCGATTCATCGTACCGTCGGTGCCCGAGGGCGCCCGCTGGCTCAAGGGCAACACGCACACACACACCACGAACTCCGATGGTGATACGCCGCCCGAGCAGGTGGCGCGCTGGTACAAATCACACGGGTACCGTTTCCTGGTGTTGAGCGACCACAACGTGTTCACCGACCCGGCCACACTGTCGGCGCTCATGGACTCGACCTTCCTGCTCATCCCGGGCGAAGAAGTCACAACGAGCTTCCAAAGCGCCTCGGTGCACGTGAACGCCCTTGATATTACGCGCGTAATCCCGGCGCCCAAGGGCAACACGCTGCTCGAGACGGTGCAGAATGCCATCGATGCCATTCGCGCCGAGCGAGCCATTCCGCACATCAATCATCCCAACTTCCGCTGGAGCATCGACACCACGGTGCTCTGGCGCATGCGCAACGATCGCCTCATCGAAATCCACAACGGCCACCCCACCGTGCACAACATCGGTGGCGGCGACTGGCCGGGACTCGAAGACGCGTGGGATGCACTGCTCACGCGCGGCAAGCGCATCTACGGGTTGGCGGTCGACGATGCGCACCACTTCCAAGGCGAATTTTCAGCCGACCGCGCCAATCCGGGACGGGGCTGGGTGGCCGTGCGCACCACGTCGCTAAATGGTCGCGCCATCGTGGAAGCACTCGACAACGGCGATTTCTACGCCAGCAGCGGCCCTGTGCTCGGCAACATCGTTGCGAACGAAACCACGCTCACGATAACCATTGCCCGTACCGGTGATTTCAAGTACACAACACAGTTCGTGGGGGCCAACGGCCGCGTACTCGCCACCGACCGTTCGCTCACCCCGCGCTACACACTGCGCGGCGACGAAACCTACGTGCGTGCGCGCGTAATCGACTCCGGCGGGCGCGTGGCGTGGGTGCAGCCGGTGTTCACCACGAGATTCAAAGAGCGCGAACCCGAGCGCAACTGACGGTCAGTCGCTCGACAGCACCGGCAGCTCACGCAGTCGGCCACCCGCCAGCGTGCGGCCCTCGCGCAACGCCACGTACACGCCGCGCGTGACCTCGCCACGCGCGGTACGTGCCGCGGTTTCGTCGAGCACATGCTGCAACCCGCCGCACACGTACGCATTGCAGATGCTGCTGCGCATGGCGCGCGGCAGGGTACATCCATGTTGTCCCTGATACACACACCCCGGATGCATGGAGCGCACCGGCAAGTACGACACATACGCATCGACCACCGCGTCATCGGTGAGCGATGTGTTGACTGCCATGAATTCCCGAATGGTGCGTGTGCGCAGGAACGCGTGATTTCCGCCATTCCCGCAACACTTCCCACGACAGGCACTGCAGGTAGCCACGACCACCGCCGTTGACACGCTCCCGAGTGGCGCCGGATTGTCCAGCGTACGTTCGTCTTCGTCGGCAGAGGTGCGACGCACGAACGCCACGAGATCGCGCAGCCGCGCGATGAACGCCCGCCGGCGCGCGGCGGCCAACGTTCGCATTCGTGCCCGGTGATGCGGCACGACGGCCACCGCATACGAGTCGGCCACCGGCGCCAGTCCGCGTGCCGCAGCGGCGCGATCGCGGCGCTGTTCGGCCTCGCGCTGCAACTGGGCAAGCGCCTGCTTGGCCTGCGCCATGGCGGACTTACTCATGACGGGTTCACTCATGAGGCGTTGCCAGCACCGGCAATACGCGCAACGTGCGCCGGTTCGCCCAGCGCGCCTCTTCGTGGCCCACATACACGCCCGCATCGCCGCCGTCGGCGATGCGATCGGCGAGTACACGGAGGCCATCGCACAGGTAGCGATTGCACTCGCTGCCTCGCATCTCGCGTGGCAGCGTACAGCCGCGGGCGCCCTGATACACGCACCCCGGCACCGCCGAGCGCGCAGGCAAGTGCGAGAGGTACTCCGCCACGATGTCGTCGTCGCAGGCCTCAGGGCGACGGTCGCGTGCCTTGCGCATGGTGTCGGCCTTGATGAACGCGTGGTTGCCGCCCCACTGGCTGCAGCACCACCCCCGGCATGCGCCGCACGCTGCGCCGAGCAATTCGCGGGCGGAATCCGACAGGGCAGCGTATCCTTCGTACTGCGGACCGATGGGCTCCGAGGTTGGAATGGCCTCGGTCGGCGACACCGGTTCGCGGGCGGCGTCGAGTGTGCGCCGCAGATGTGCCTCGAACAATCGGCGTCGCTTGGCGCCGAGGGGCCGCGTCACGTTCTCGACGTGCGGTACGAGTCCCGTCGCAATGCGCGCGGGATCGACCGTCGGATGACCACGCTTGCGCAGTACGTGAGCGCGTTCGGCCTTGAGCGCTTCGAGATGGTCGGTGCGCCGCTGCGCGTCCTTGCGCACCACACTTTCGAAATACGTGCGTTCGCACGCGTCGCGGCCGCAGTGCGGCTGCCCTCGCCGGAACAGCGCCTTGAGACGCTGACAGTAGCGACAGCGAAAATCTGCGCGGGGAAACGCCGCAGCCAGCCGACACTCCGCGCGTTCGCAGACTGCAGGGCGCCCGGCAATGATCTGGGCACGCGGCGCAGACAAGACATCATCACAGATCTCACAGCTGCGCAACGGAAACGTCATGACGCAAACTGGAGTTCGCGGCCCATAAACGCCAACGGGCCATCGATCCGAAGATCGATGGCCCGTGTTCAGTTCGCTGAAGTCGCGGCGATTAGCCGCGGATCTTCACGACCTGCTCGGCCGCGGGGCCCTTCTGGCCCTGCACGATGTCGAATTCGACACGCTCGCCCTCGGCCAGGGTGCGGAAACCGCCGCCCTGAATGGCCGAGTGGTGGACGAAGCAATCCTTCGAGCCGTCATCGGGCGTGATGAAACCAAAGCCCTTGGCGTCGTTGAACCACTTCACCTTGCCGGTCGTACGCATGGCACTGCTCCTGTGTGTTACTGGGTGTTCGGAGTCCGGCCCTGCCGTACGCACCGAGCACTCGTGTTGAATCGCGGACCATTCCCCCGCGTGGGTTAGCCACCGTCGTGCAACGCTGGCCAAGCATCCAAGTCGAGATGGAGGCGTACAACAAAGGGACCCGCGTTGAGCCAGGTCCCCGAAGTCGCCTGCTACTGCGTATCCCGCGCCGTGGCGCGCCCATCCCGATCTGAGTGCTGCAAGACGTTAGCGCGCCCGGAACAAAGCGTCAATACTGAATTCCGGGGGCGGCGTCACGCCCGGGTCACACTCGCGGCAGGGACGGCTGGTGCCCCAAGTTGGTCACAGTTGTGCGCCTGTTTTCGATGCTTTTCACGCTCACCTTTTTCGCTACGTATGCGCTTGCCTGCTTCCGCGTATTCCAAACTGTGTGGCGTCGCGTTGGGCCTCATGGTCGCCGCGCCAATGGGTAACACCGTGGTCGCGCAGGGTGCCCCCACGTCGCCGCGACGACTGGGCGCCGCCGACATCGATTCCATGACGCTCCACCAGTCGGGACGCCGCATCGTCTACGGAAGCGACTCCCTGCATTTCGGGGAGCTGCGCCTGCCGCCGGGTGCACGCGCCGATGCCCGCGTTCCGGTGGCGGTCGTCATCCACGGTGGCTGCTGGATCTCCTCGTTCGCCTCGCTTCGGAATACCGCCGCGTTGGCCGACGCCTTGGCAGAGGCGGGAATTGCGACGTGGAACGTGGAATACCGCCGGGCCGATCACCCGGGTGGAGGCTGGCCCGGCACGCTGGTCGACGTAGCCCGCGCCACCGACCACCTGCGCACCCTGGCGCGCGAAGTTCCTCTCGACACTACGCGCGTCGTGGCCGTTGGACACTCGGCCGGGGGCCAACTCGCGCTCTGGCTGGCCAGCCGTGCGACACTCCCCGCTCAATCGCCCCTTGGCGGGTCTGTTCCGCTGTCAATCAAAGGGGTGGTGTCGCTGGGCGGCGTGACCGATCTCGAGGAGTTCGCAGCCCGCATTCCCGGGGGATGTGGGCGCGGAGCCTCGCTGTTGCTCGGCGGCG
>Ga0075157_10001501_pt1 | contig 14491 bp, 14 predicted proteins | sample JI81BgreenDNA_FD_70967 | JGI IMG/M metagenome (GOLD analysis project Ga0075157, IMG submission 70967) | Wastewater effluent complex algal communities from Wisconsin, to seasonally profile nutrient transformation and Carbon sequestration -... | ecosystem: Engineered > WWTP > Effluent > Algae...
TTCGACACGCGCGAGGCGGCAGAGGCCTATGCGGCGTCGAAGGGGATCGAATTCGACGTGATCGAACCGAAAGAGCGCAAGCCGGTGATCCGCCCGCGCGGCTATGGCGAGAATTTCGCGACCGACCGCCGCGGCGCTTGGACCCATTGATGGACATCACCATCACCGAGGAAAGCCCGACGGGGGCCGACCTGCGGCTTCTGTTCGAACGGCACACGGCGGATATGCATGCCGATACGCCGCCCGAGTCGATCCATATGATGGATGCGTCGGAACTGGCCATTCCCGAGGTGCGCTTCTTCGTGATGCGCGATGTGGGCGTGCCGGTGGGGATGGGGGCCTTCAAGCGCATCGATGATGGCCATGCCGAGATCAAGTCGATGCATGTGCTGACCGAGCTGCGGGGGCGCGGCCTGTCGCGCCGGATGCTTCAGCATCTGCTGGATGAGGCGAAGGTCACCGGCTATCGCCGCCTGAGCCTTGAAACGGGGGTGCAGCCCACCTTCATCGCGGCGCGCGCCTTGTATGCCAAGGCCGGTTTCACCGAATGCCCGCCCTTCGAGGGGTATTGGGATGATCCGAATTCCGTCTTCATGACCAAGGCGCTCTGACCCCCTTGCCTGACAGGGCGCTGTCGGCCAAAAGGGGGCGACGGTCCCGTAGCTCAGTTGGATAGAGCAGCCGCCTTCTAAGCGGCGGGTCGGGGGTTCGAATCCTCCCGGGATCGCCAATTCATCCCCTGCATGCGCGATTGCGCCGAGTTCGGAGCAAATATCTGCAGATTTGCAGCTGTTTTCCGACTTTGGTCGGAAAAGTTACCCTAGATTGTGTTGACCGCTTTCGCTCAACCTGTCACGGTCTTTGGCAACTTGTTTCGATCTGGTTCGTGGGGGCGATCAGATGCGGAAGCTGCGCATTCTTCAATATGGTCCGACCGCCTACAGGGGGGGCGTCGCCGTAGCGATTGCAGACCTGTGCCGTGGTCTTGCCCAAGACGGGCACGAGGTCGGCCTTGTCTGCAACGGCGGCGAGGTGCTCAACCGTCTTGACGGTTCGGGGGTGGAGGTCTTTCTGCAGAATTGGGTCAGCGGGGCCAATGCCCTGCCGTCACAGGCCATGGGTCTGGCGCGCGTGCTGCGGTCGTTTCGGCCCGATATCATCCATACCCATGGGCGCAGCGGCTCCATGGCAAGCACGCTGACCGGGCGCTATCCGGATGTGTTTACGCTCCATAGCAGCACCTTCACCCAAAGCGTCGGCATCGTTGACAAGGGGCCGCTCCGAAGACTGCTGTCCCCGATGGGGCGAAAGGTCATCGTCCTGAACGATGCCACACGCGCCTATTGCCGGCAGGAATTGGGCCTCGCGGATGACAGGATCTTCACCGTGCTGAATGGCGTCGATGTCGCGCGCTTCGCCCCGGCAGATCCAGCACGTCGTGAGCGTTTGCGCGCCGATCTCGGGATCGGGCCGGGGCAGACGCTGGTTCTTTATGTGGGCCGTTTCCACCCGGAAAAGCAGCCGGAGGCCGTGCTGAAACTTGCGGATGCGCTTCGGTCGCGCGGGAATGACGACGTGCGCTTCGTCATGATCGGGGACGGGGAATTGCGGGACCCGATGGCGGCGATGGTGTCGCAACTCGGCCTGACGGACCGGATTTCCATCCTCGATTTCCGCGATCCCGTTGCCGCCTATCAGGCGGCCGATCTTCTGGTCATGCCCAGCCTGCATGAGGGGTTCGGTCTGGTGGCCATCGAGGCCATCGCCAGCGGCTGCCCTGTGCTGCGCACGCGGACCGGCGGCTTTCATGAGACGATCGTTGACGGGGTCACCGGATATGGTTGCGATGTGGCTGTCGAGGATTTCGTCGCAAAGGCGATCAGCGTCCTTGATGATCCGGCAGGGCGCGCCCGTGTGGCGGAGAACGGGCGGCGCAAGGTTCTGGCGGACCTCACGCTGGAGGCGCATGTGAACGCGACGGTGGATGTCTACCGCGCGGCGGTCGCCTGACAGGGGGCTTGGGCCGCCGCGAAGGCCGATCCCAAGCTGGAGGCCCGCCCGCCGGAACGAGGCTATTTCAGCTTGATGCAGAAATGCTTGCGGACCGGTTCTTCGATCTTCCACGTCCCTGCGAAACCGGGCTCCACCACGAAGCCGTCACCGGGGCGGAGCGTGACGGGGGCGCCGCCGTCGGGGGTGATGGTGATCTGGCCGTCGATCAGGTGGACGAATTCGTAGAATTTATAGGTGGCGTGCCAGGTGCCAGGGGTCGCTTCCCATGTGCCGCTGATGACGCTGCCGTCGATGGAGGTGTGCTGCACCCATGTCTTCATGGTGGGGGTGCCCTCGACCTTCACCCAGCCGTCGAGATCGGTCAGCAGGGGTTCGGGGCCGGGGGCGGGAAAGCGGAAGACCATGTCGGGCATCGGGAAGCTCCTGAGATCCGTTTGATCCTTGGTAGGGGCTGGCCGGGGGGCTGGCAAGGGTGATGGGGGCTTGTGCGGGGCGGCCTGTGGGGTAAGTCACGGGCGAGGGTTCATGGAGGCGTGGTGCATGGTGGCGATCCGGGCGGCGGTGGCGGCGGATGCGGAGCATCTGGTGCGGTTCATCAACATGGCGGCGGATGACCTGCCGCTGCATTTCTGGAAGCGGTCGGTCGGGCCGGACGGCGACCCTTGGGCCTATGGGCAGGAGAGGGCGGCGCGTGAGACGGGCGGGTTTTCCTATCGCAACGCATGGCTGGCCGAGGTGGATGGCGAGGTGGCGGCCTGTCTTTTGGGCTATTCGGCGGAGGATGAGCCTGCGCAGATCGATCCGGATACGCCGCCGATATTCGTGCCGCTCTTGGAGCTGGAGGCGCTGGCGCCGGGGTCTTGGTATCTGAACGTGCTGGCGACCTATGAGGCGTTCCGGGGGCGGGGCTGCGGGTCGGCGCTGCTGGCCCATGCCGAGGAGGTGACGCGCGGGCTGGGGCGTCGGGTGGTCAGCCTGATCGCCGAGGATACGCATCTGGACGCGCTGCGGCTTTACGCGACGAAGGGGTATCGCGAGGTGGCGCGGCGTCCGGTCGTGAAGGGCGACTGGGCGGTGGATGCCAGCGAGTGGATCCTGTTCGTCAAGGAGATCTGACGGCGGGGGCTGGGCCCCCGCGCGGCATCAGGTTTTGTGCGGCAGGGTCGAAGGCGCGCCGCCTTCGAAGCGGTTGCCGTGGCGGTAATCGCAGGGCGCTTCCTGCATCTGGAGGTGCAGGCCGGTCCCGGTGAAGGGATGGGCGCGGGCGACATCCTCGTCGAACTCGATACCCAGACCGGGGGCTTCGGGGGGGAGGATGTAGCCGTCCTCCCATTTGATCGAGTTTTTGATCAGTTTCTGGTGGAAGGCGCCGCCGGTTTCGATGGTTTCGGCGATGAGCAGATTGGGGATGGAGGCCGCGAAATGCACATTCGCCGCCCATTCGACGGGGCCTGCGTAAAGGTGGGGGGCCATTTCGGCGTTGAAGATTTCGGCCATGGCAGCGATTTTTTTCGCCTCCCATATGCCGCCGACGCGGCCTAGGGCGGGTTGCAGGATCTTGACCCCGCCTGCGCGGAGGAGGGTGCCGAATTCGGCCTTGGTCGTGAGGCGTTCTCCGGTAGCGAGGGGGATGCGGACGGATTTCGCGACTTCGGCGAATTCCAGCAGGTTGTCCGGCGGGATCGGTTCCTCGTACCAGAGCGGGTTGTAGGGTTCGAGTTCGCGGCCCATGCGGATGGCGCCCGGAGTGGTGAACTGGCCGTGGGTGCCGAAGAGGAGGTCGGCACGGTCGCCCACAGCCTCGCGGATGGCCTTGCAGAAGGCCACGGAGCGCGTGATGTCGGACATGGCGGGTTCGTGGCCGCCGCGGATGGTGTAGGGGCCTGCGGGATCGAATTTCACCGCCGTGAAGCCCATGTTGACGAAGCGGAGCGCGGCCTCGGCGGCGGCGTCGGGGTCCACCCAGAATTCGGCGCTTTCCTTGCCGGGTTCGGGGTAGAGGTAGGTGTAGCTGCGGATGCGGTCGTTCATCTTCCCGCCCAAGAGGGCGTAGACGGGGCGGTTGCGCGCTTTGCCGATGATGTCCCAGCAGGCGATTTCCAGCCCCGCGAAGGCGCCCATGACGGTGGGATCGGGGCGCTGGGTGAAGCCTGCGGAATAGGCGCGGCGGAACATCAGTTCGATGTTCTCGGGGTTCTCGCCCTGCATGTGGCGTTCGAAAACGTCCTCGATGACGGCCTTCATCGCCTTTGGCCCGACGGTGGAGGCGTAGCATTCGCCATAGCCCACGATGCCGTTGTCGGTGGTGAGCTTCGGGAAGATCCAGTAGCGGCCGCCCCAGCCGGGGAAGGGGGGCGCGACGACGAAGATTTCGAGGTCTTTCAGCTTCATGGTCGGCCTCCCGTATGTGGCTTGTGTCGGACCGGGGGTTTTGCACCCCCGGACCCCCGCAGGGTATTTGTCTCCGGGTCGAAGCTAGGGGCGGGTTTTGCGGCGGGCGCGGAGGTTTGCGACCTGTGGGTGACGCTTTCAGGCTTTGCTTCGGCCCGTGACGTGGAGGATCAGGCAGAGGAGCATGAGGGCGGAGGCGAGGAGGAAGGGCGCTCCGGGCGAGTATACGGGGGCGTCGGGTGCGGTGAAGGCGGCGAAGGTGTTGGTCATGATGAGCGGCGAGGTGATCATGGCGATGGCGTTGAGCGAGGCGAGGACGCCTTGCAGTTCGCCTTGGGCATCGGCGGGCGCGGCGCGGGAGGCGAGGGCTTGCAGGGCGGGGGTGACGACGCCGCCAAGCGCCGTGATGGGGGTGATGATGAGGGCGTGGGTGCCTTGGGTCACGAGGCCGAGGGCGGCGAGGGTCGTCACATCAACCCACATGCCGTAATGGACGGCGCGGTGTTCGCCGAAGCGTTTGATCAGGGGGCCGACGAGCAGCGCCTGACCCACGGCGAAGCTGATGCCGTAGAGGGCGAGGGAGAGGCCGACCATCGTGCTGTCCCAGCCGAAGCGGGCCTGTCCGTAATAGGCCCAGATCGTCGGGTAGACGTTCATCGCGATGCCGAGGATCAGGAAGCAGGTGAGGACGCGTTTCAGGCCGGGGAGTTTGGAGACGGCGCGGAGGGCACCGAGCGGGTTGGCGCGGGCCAAGGAGAAGGGGCGGCGGGTGGCGTCGGTCACGGTTTCGGGCAGGACGAAGTAGCCGAAGACCATGTTGGCCAGTGCGAGGGCAGCGGCGGCGTAGAAGGGGGCGTGCAGATCGATGGCGGCGAGGAGGCCGCCGATGAGGGGGCCTGCGACGAAGCCCACGCCGAAGCAGGCCCCGATCAAGCCGAAGCGCGCGCCGCGTTTTTCGGGCGGTGTGATGTCGGCGATATAGGCGGTGGCGGTGGAATAGGTGGCTGCGGTGATGCCCGCGACGATGCGGGCTATCAGGAGGATCCAGATCGTGGGGGCGATGGCCATGACGAGGTAGTCGATGGACATGACCAGCAGCGAGATCAGCAGGATGGGGCGGCGGCCGTAGCGGTCGGAGAGCGAGCCGATGATGGGGCCGAAGAGGAATTGCATCACGGCGTAGGAGGTTGAGAGGATTCCTCCCCAGATCGCCGCCTGCGAGAGGGTGCCGCCCGTCACGCTTTCGATCAGGTCGGGCATGACCGGGAAGATCAGGCCGATGCCAATGGCGTCGATGGTGATGGTGATCAGGATGAAGGCGAGGGCGAGCTTTTCGCGGCGGTCGGACATGGGGCTTCCCGTTGGGTTGGGGGGAAGCTAGCGCCTGTCAGGCTGGGTTGACAGAGGGCATGTCGTGGAGGCGGCGCGAAATTGCGTCGATGTGGCGGGCGAGGGCTTCGGGGGCGGAGAAGAAGGGGGAGTGTGAGGTGGGCAGGGTGAGGATGTTTTGCGGTGGGAGTTGGGCGGACATGGTCTGCTGGTATTCGGGCGGGATGGCGCGGTCGTCGGTGCAGCGGATGTAGAAGCGGGGGAGGGTCTCGGCGCGGGATGTGTCGGGGATGGGTGTTTCCTGCGGGCGGATGGGTTGGGGGCAGAGGCGGTTTGCGGCAAGGGCCACGTCTTCGGGCGGGCAGTCGTGGTAGAAGAGGGCGGGGGATTGGTCGGGGTCGAAGGTGAAGGTGGTGCGGCTGTCGTCGATCCGGAAGGCTCCGGCGAGGGGTTGGCGGGGGCCTGCCTTGCGCATTTCCGCGAGGGTTTGGCCTGCGCGGGGGAGGTAGGCGCAGAGGTAGATCAGGGCGGCGATGCGGTCAGGGGCGCGTTGGGCGGCGGCGGTGATGGGGAAGCCGCCCATGCTGTGGCCGAGGAGGATCGTGGGGCCTTGGGTCGCGTTCAGGATGGCGTCGGCGTAGAGGTCGAGGGTGACTTCGGCGGCGGGGGTGCGGTCGTCTCCGTTTCCCGGCAGGTCGATGGCGCGGGCGGTGTGGCCGAGTGCCTGAAGTGCCGGGATCACGCGGTGCCAGCACCATGCGCCGTGGGCTGCGCCGTGGATGAGCAGGATGTCAGGCATGGCCGATTTCCGTGAGGAATTGGGTGATGACGGCGGCGTATTCGGCGGGTCTTTCGACCGGGGGGATGTGGCCTGCCTTGCGGATCAGGGCGAAGCGGTGGCCTTTGATGAGGTCGGCGGTTTCGCGGATCAGGTCGGGCGGGGTGGAGGCGTCGTTGGCGCCTGCGATGGCGAGGGTGGGGAGGGTGAGGGTGGCGGTGGTTTCGTAGAAATCGGTTCCTGCGATGGCTGAGGCGCAGCCGGACCAGCCTTCGGGGTTGGTGTTCAAGAAGAGTTTGGAAAGGCGGGGGAGGGCGGGATTGTCCTGCCATTTCCGGCCAAGCCAGCGTTCCATCGTGGCGTCGTGCAGGGCGGACATGCCGCCTGCGCGGATGGCGGCGATGCGGTCCTGCCATTGTTCGGGGCGGCCGATCTTGGCTGCCGTGTTCGACAGGATCATCGCGCGGACGAGGTCGAGGCGTTTGACGGCGAGGCCTTGGGCTATGAGGCCGCCGATGGAGAGGCCGAGGACGACGGCATCCCTTAGCGCGAAATGGTCCATCAGGCGTTCGGTGTCGCGGATGAGGGCGCCCATCGCGTAGGGACCGGGTGGGACGTCGGAGGCGCCGTGGCCGCGCAGGTCGAAGCGGAGGATGCGGAGGGTGGGGGGCAGGAGGGGGAGGAGGTCGTCCCAGATCGCGGCGCTGGTGCCCAAGGCGTGGATCAGGACGAGGGGGGCGCCGTCCTGCGGTCCGGTCAGGTCGGCGTTCAGGCGGAGGTCGGGGAGGAAGACGGGGGGCATGTTCGGAAGGGGAATCTTTTTGGGGGTTTTCTGGGTGTGGGCGGGCCGGTTTCGGTTCGAAAGGGTAAGTCACTCGGGGAAGCGGTCGAGGGCCATGCGGAAGGTTTCGCGGTCCACATTGCCGCCGGATGCTGTGACGATGACGGTGTCGGGCAGGTCGTCGCGGTGGAGGGCGGCGGCGAGGGCGATGGCGCCGCCCGGTTCGAGGACGATACGGAGGTGGGTGAAGGCGAGCGACATGGCGCGCAGTGCCTCATCATCCGAGGCGGTGAGGCCGGGGCCTGCGAGGCGCTGGAGGATGGGGAAGGTAAGCACGCCGGGTTGGGGGGTGAGGATGGCGTCGCAGATCGATCCGGTGGGGGCGGCGTTGCGCCGGATGCTGCCTGCGGCGAGGGAGCGGGCGACGTCGTCGAACCCTGCGGGTTCGGCGGTGCGGACGTGGAGACCGGGGGCCTTGGTTTCCAGCGCGAGGGCGATGCCGGCGGAGAGGCCGCCGCCGCCGCAGCAGGTGAGGACGGGGGCTTCGGTGATGCCTGCGGCTTCGGCCTGTTGCGCGATTTCGAGGCCGGTGGTGCCTTGGCCTGCAATGACCTGGGGGTCGTCGAAGGGTTTGATGAGGGTGAGGCCGCGGTCGGTGGTGAGGCGGTCGCCGATGGCGTCGCGGTCTTCGGTGGCGCGGTCGTAGAGGATGACTTCGGCCCCGTAGGCGCGGGTGTTGGCGATCTTCACTTGCGGGGCGTCGGCGGGCATCAGGATCACGGCGGGGATGCCATGGCGCTGCGCGGCGAGGGCTACGCCTTGGGCGTGGTTGCCGGAGGAATAGGCCATGACGCCTTTCGCGCGGGTGTCGGGAGGAAGGGCGGAGATGGCGGACCAGCCGCCGCGGAATTTGAACGATCCCGTCAGTTGCAGGCATTCGGCCTTGATGAAAATGCGGCGGCCTGCGGCGGCGTCGAGAAGGGGGGCGTTGAGGAGAGGGGTGACGCGGGCGTGGCCTTGGAGGCGGGCGGCGGCGGCTTCGATCAGGGCGAGGGTGGTCATGCGCAGGCTTTCAGGAAGGCATGGAGTGCCGTGAGGCTTTCGGGTTCGTCGAGGAAAGGAATGTGGGCGCGGTCGGGGACTTCGGCGAAGATCATGTCGGGGCGGCGGCGGCGCATTTCGGCGGTGGTTTCGGGGGTGAGAAGGTCGGAATTCGCCCCCCGGATCAGGGCGAGCGGCAAGCCCGCGCAGGCGTCGAAGAGGGGCCAGAGATCGGCTGGCGGGCCGTCGAAGGCGGCAAGGAAGGCGTCGCGTAGGGCGGGGTCGTAGGTGATCTTCAGCCCGGTGTCCGTGGCGGTGTAGTGGAGCCGCGCCTCGGCCAGCCAGCGTTCGGGCGGGACATTGGCGAATCCCGGCATGTTGCGGGGCAGCGCGGCGGCGAGGGTTTCGTGATCCTTGGAGGCCGGATTGCGACCGACATAGTCGAAGATGCGGGTCAGGCCGGGGCGGTGGATTTCAGGGCCGATGTCGTTGAGGCATAGGCCGATGAGGCGCGGCTTGGCCAGTGCCGCAAGCAGCATGCCGATCAGCCCCCCGCGCGAGGTGCCCAGCACCGCCGCGCGCCCGACTCCGAGATGATCGAGCAGCGTCAGCGCATCCTGCGCCTCTTGCGGGACGGTATAGGTGGCGGCACCCGTCCATTCGCTTTGCCCCCGCCCTCGGTAATCCATGCGGATCAGGCGGAGCGGGGGAAGGTGCGGGCGGAGATAGTCGAAATCGCCCATCGTGCGTGTCAGGCCGGGCAGGCAGAGCAGGGGAAGACCCGTGCCCTCGTCGGAATAGGCGAAATGCGCCCCGTCGGGGGCCATGAAGAATTGCGTCATGCGATCAACCGGGAAAGGTGCGACAGGTCGGGGATTTCGTGAAGTGGCCTTTGCGGCAGCCTGTCCTGCGGCAGGGACTGGCGGTTGACCCATGCCGTGGCAAAGCCGAAACGGGCGGCCCCTGCGATATCCCAGCCATTGGACGAGACGAAGAGAACCGATTGCGGGCGCGCTCCGGTGGCGGCCTCGACAAGGGCATAGACGGAGGCGTGGGGTTTGTAGATGCGCAGGGGGTGGACGGAGAGGATGGCATCGAATGTGCCGGTCAGGCCCGCCGCCTGCGTGGCCTGTGCCAGCATTTCGGGCGTGCCATTGGACAGGATGACAGTGCGCAGGCCGCGGCGTTGCAGCGCCTGCAGGGTTGCGGGCACCTCGGGGAAGGCATCGAGCCGGTCGTAGAGCGAGAGCAGGCGTGCAGGCAGATCAGTGTCGGCAAGGCCCTGCGCGGCGAGCGCCCAATCCAGTGCCTCGGCGGTGACGGTGCGGAAATCGGCATAGGCCCCGGTGAGGCTGCGGAGCCATGTGTATTCGAGCTGTTTCCGACGCCAATCCTCGGCCAGACGGGGCCAGAGGGCGGCAAGGCGCGGGTCATCCTGCGCGGCCCGGCGGGCGGCGGCGTTGATGTCGAACAGCGTGCCATAGGCATCGAAGACGATGGTCGTGATCGGCATGAAGCCCCTCCTTCACGCAGTCTTGCACAGGGGAAGGGCGGGGGTAAGGGGGCGCGACCTTCGGGGCGCTTGCCGTGGGCGCGGTCATTTCCTAAACCCCAAGGCGCGCAACAGGGAAGAGACATGGCACGCGACGATACGGCGGAAGCACGCCCCGGTTCCAAGAAAGTGGGGGCGTTGCGGGGTTTGGCCCCGTTCCTGAAGCCCTATCGCGGCATGACGCTGCTTGCCGTCGGCGCCTTGGTCGTGACGGCGGGGATGAGCCTTCTGTTGCCCCTTGCCGTGCGGCGGGTGGTGGACGGGTTCAACGAGGATGTCGCGCTGCTGGACCAGTATTTCGCCGCCGCGCTGGGCATCGCCGCGCTTTTGGCGGTGGGGACGGGGGTTCGGTATTACTTTGTCACCAAGCTGGGCGAGCGGGTGGTGGCCGATATCCGCCGCGCCGTGTTCGACCGGGTAATGGGGATGAGCCCCGCCTTCTTTGAGCGCTTGATGACCGGTGAGGTGGTCAGCCGGATCACCACGGATACCACGCTGATCCTGTCGCTGATCGGGTCGTCGATCTCGGTCGCGTTGCGCAATGTGCTGATGCTGTTGGGGGGGCTGCTTTTGCTGTTCCTGACATCGGCGAAGCTGACGGGTCTGGTCTTGTTGATCGTGCCTGCGGTGGTGGTTCCCATCATCGTGTTGGGCCGCCGCCTTCGGGGCCTGAGCCGGGAGTCGCAGGACTGGATCGCGAATTCCTCGGGCACGGCATCGGAGGCGTTGGGGTCGGTGCAGACGGTGCAGGCCTTTACCCATGAGGGGCGGACGCGGGCGCAATTCGCGGAAGTGACCGAGAAATCCTTTGGCGTTGCGCAGACACGCACGCGGGTGCGGGCGGTGATGACGGTGATCGTCATCTTCCTGACCTTCACCGGGATCGTCGGTGTGCTGTGGATCGGGGCGCGGGACGTGCGGGCGGGCATGATGACGCCCGGCGAATTGGTGCAGTTCGTGATCTATGCCGTGATGGTGGCGGGTTCCGTCGGCGCGCTGTCGGAGATCTGGGGCGAGGTGCAGCGGGCGGCGGGCGCGACGGAGCGTCTGGTGGAGCTGCTGAACAGCGAGGATCCGGTACGCGATGCGCCTTCGGTGAAGGCGCTGCCGCGCCCGGTGCGGGGCGAGATCGTCTTTGATGACGTGACCTTCCGCTATCCGGCGCGGCCGGAGGTTTCGGCTTTGAACGGAGTTTCCCTGCGGGTTTCTCCGGGCGAGACGGTGGCGCTGGTCGGGCCGTCGGGGGCGGGGAAGACGACGATCCTGCAGTTGCTGATGCGGTTCTACGACCCGCAACGGGGCACGGTGCGGTTCGACGGCATCGATCTGCGCGACATGGCGCGCGCCGATTTCCGCCGCGCCATCGCGATGGTGCCGCAGGATCCGGTGATCTTTGCCGCCTCGGCGCGTGAGAACATCCGTTTTGGCCGCCCCGACGCCACGGATGCCGAAGTGGAGGCCGCTGCGCAGGCGGCGGCGGCGCATGACTTCCTGACGGCGCTGCCACAGGGTTATGACACCTGGCTGGGTGAGCGCGGGGTGATGCTTTCGGGCGGGCAGAAGCAGCGCATCGCCATTGCGCGGGCGATCTTGCGCGATGCGCGGGTGCTGCTGCTGGACGAGGCGACATCGGCGCTGGATGCGGAGTCCGAGCGCGCGGTGCAGGCGGCGGTGGACGTGCTCGCAGAAGGGCGGACCGTTCTGGTGGTGGCGCACCGTCTGGCGACGGTGAAGCGGGCGGATCGGATCGTCGTCTTCGATCATGGCCGCATCGTCGCGGAAGGGACGCATGAGGCGCTGGTGGCGGAAGGTGGGCTATATGCCCGTCTGGCGCGGCTGCAATTCACCGACGGGCAGGCCTGAGGCATCTGACGTTGCGTTTCGTGCCGCTTGCAGCCTTGCAGGCGGGCCTCTCAGCCATCACATTCGGTTGAAATCCCCCGGGAGGAACAAGGGGGGCGGCCAGGGGAGGATGCGTTTTGGGTGAATTCGCCAATCTTGCGGATGTGAAAGCGATCGAGGCGGAAATGCCTTGGGAGGCGCGCGGCATGGCGCGCACGATGCATGAATTCCTAAGCCGCGCGAAGGCCGCGCATGGGACGCGGCCGGCGATCAGCTATCAGATCCTGTCGGGGCCGAAGGAAAAGGCAGAGACGCTGACATGGAATGCGCTGCATGCGAAGGTGACGCAGGCGGCGAACCTGTTCCGCAGCCTTGGCGTGGGTGAGAAGGACGTGGTGGCCTATGTGCTGCCCAACAGCCTTGAGACCGCGGTCACCCTGCTGGGCGGGGCGGTGGCGGGGATCGTGAACCCGATCAACCCCCTGCTGGAAGCCGAGCAGATCAGCGCCATCCTGCGCGAGACGAAGGCGAAGGTGGTGGTCACGCTGAAGGCCTTTCCCAAGACCGACGTGCCGCAGAAGGTGGCCGAGGCGGTGAAGCATGCGCCTTCGGTCAAGACGGTGCTGGAGGTGGATCTTGTGCGCTATCTGGCGCCGCCGAAATCCTGGATCGTGCCGCTGATCCGGCCCAAGAACCCGATCAGCCATACGGCCAATGTATTGAATTTCAACGCGGAACTGGCGCGGCAGCCGGCAGACCGGCTGACATTCGAGGACCGCAAGGAAGACCGCGTCGCCGCCTATTTCCACACGGGCGGCACGACGGGGATGCCCAAGGTGGCGCAGCACAAGCTTTCCGGCATGGTCTATAACGGCTGGCTGGGGCAGCGTTTGCTGTTCAAGGAAACCGATTGCGTGATGTGCCCGCTGCCGCTGTTCCATGTGTTCGCGGCCTATCCGATCCTGATGTCGATGATCGCCTCGGGCGCGCATGTGGTGTTCCCCACGCCTGCGGGATACCGGGGCGAGGGGGTGTTCGACAATCTGTGGAAGCTGATCGAACGGTGGAAATGCACCTATCTGATCACCGTTCCCACGGCGCTGGCTGCGTTGATGCAGCGGCCGATCGATGCCGACATTTCCAGCCTGAAGAACGCCTTCTCGGGGTCTGCCCCCTTGCCTGTGGAACTGTACAACCGGTTCCTGAAGGCCACGGGGGTTGAGATCGTCGAAGGATACGGGCTGACGGAATGCACCTGTCTGGTGTCCGTCAACCCGCCCGGAGGGACGAAGAAGATCGGGTCGGTGGGTCTGCCCTTCCCGCATACGCATGTGCGTATCCTTCAGAAAACAGGGGAGAATTTTCGCGAATGCGCGGTGGATGAGGTGGGCGAGATCTGTGTCGCAAATCCCGGCGTGTTCGAAGGGTCGACCTATACGGAGGTGGACAAGAACAAGGACCTGTTCGCCGAAGGCCGCTTTCTGCGGACGGGGGATCTGGGGCGGATCGATGCGGATGGGTATCTGTTCATCACGGGGCGCGCGAAGGACCTGATCATCCGGGGTGGCCACAACATCGACCCCGCGGTGATCGAGGAAGGGTTGATGAAGCATGAGGCGGTGGCCTTCGTCGGCGCCATCGGCCAACCGGATGCGCATTCCGGGGAATTGCCCTGCGCCTATGTGGAATTGGTGAAGGGCAAGGCGGTGGGCGTGGATGAGCTTATGGCCTATGCCCAGACCCATATCCACGAACGCGCCGCCGTTCCGAAACACATTGAAATCCTTGACGAATTGCCGAAGACGGCGGTCGGCAAGGTGTTCAAGCCCGATCTGCGTCGCAAGGCCATCACGCGGGTCTACGATGCGGCGCTGGCCGAAGCAGGCATTGCCGCCCATGTCGCCGAGGTCGTGGAAGACAAGAAGCGCGGCCTCGTGGCGCGGCTGATGCGGAATGGTCCGGTCGATCAGGCGAAGGTGCAGGACGTTCTGGGTGCCTTCACCGGACCGTGGGAGTGGACGGACTGACGCGCGGCCGCGTCAGATGTCCATCCAGATCGTCACGGGGCCGTCGTTGTTCAGGCTTACGTCCATGTCTGCGCCGAAGATGCCGTTTGCGGTGGGTATGCCTTCATCCTGCATGGCGCGGGTGAACAACTCGTAAAGGCGGCGTCCTTCGTCTGGTTTCGCGGCGGTGGAGAAGCCGGGGCGGTTGCCGCGCAGGTCGGCGGCGAGGGTGAATTGCGACACGATCAGGGCCGATCCGCCGATGTCGCGGATGGAGAGGTTCATCTTGCCCTGATCGTCCTTGAAAATCCGCAGCTTGGCGATTTTCGCGGCGAGTTGGCGGGCCTTTTCGTCGGTGTCCCCTTCCATCGCGCAGACGAGGATCAGGAGGCCGGGGCCGATTTCGCCGGTGATTTCCCCGTCTACCGTGACCGAAGCGCGGGAGACGCGTTGGAGGACGGCCCTCACAATTCGTTCCGCCAAGGCGGATTTGCGCCGGGGCGGGAGACGGTGACGGCGGCGGATTTCGTGCCGAGGGTGAGCGCCGCGTCGAGCGTGGCGTCGGAGAGGGTGGCGAGGGCGGATTTGGTAAGGGCGCCTGCTTCGTGGAGTGCCGTCAGGGCGCCGGCGTTGAAGGTGTCGCCTGCGCCGACGGTGTCGGCGACGGTGACTTTCGTGGCGGCGACGAAACGGTTCTGCGTGGCGGTGATGGCGCGCGCGCCTGCCGCGCCTTCGGTGATGAAGACGAGTTTCGGCCC
>Ga0075157_10001503_pt1 | contig 14488 bp, 12 predicted proteins | sample JI81BgreenDNA_FD_70967 | JGI IMG/M metagenome (GOLD analysis project Ga0075157, IMG submission 70967) | Wastewater effluent complex algal communities from Wisconsin, to seasonally profile nutrient transformation and Carbon sequestration -... | ecosystem: Engineered > WWTP > Effluent > Algae...
CAGGGCAGTGATCGGGCCGACGAACCGCAGGCCCGCCGGCCAGTCGCGGTCGAACTCCAACTCGGCCAGCCCGAGCGCCAGGATCGACCGGTCGGAGTAGAACACCTCGGACCCATCGGCGCGGTACAGGCTGCCGCCGAAGACCTCGAGCTCGGCGCGGAACAGGCGTCCGGCAAGGTGTTTTCCCGCTCGGGTGGCCAACCGTCCGCCCGCATCACGAGCCCGGCCCGGCCAGCTCGCGGCGGGCGTCCAACCGCCCAGATAGGCAGGTGTTCCGCGCCGATTCTCGATCGCGAACGGGGTGGGCACGGTGGTGATCCAGGGCACACCCGCCTCGTTCGCCACGACGCCGGCGACCGGCGCGCAGAAGTCGGCCACGATCACGTCCGGCTGCACGGCGTGCGCGGCGGCGCGCACATCGACCTGGGCGCGGGGCAGCAGCCGCAGGTTGTCCCGCACCTGTTGCCACGCCCGGACGGGGTGCCCGGTCACCGGATCGGTGGTGTTGGCGATGCGCTCCATCGCGTCGGGTTCCTCCGCGAGCACGGGGTGCACGGCAAGACCGAGCGACCGGACGGTCGGCGCCTTCGCCGGACCCGTGGCCACGGTGACCCGCGCATCCCGCTCGCGCAGGTGCTGAGCGATCACCAGCAGCGGGTACAGGTGGCCCGCGTAGGGCGGTGCCACGATCAGCACCCTCATCTGATCGCCACCGGCAGCAACCGATCGACCAGGCCGAGGTCGTGCACGTAGTCGAGGTGGCCGCCCGTGGTCCGCAGGTCGACGGGCCCTCGCCAGCCGAGACGCGACACCGCGTCGCCACCGGCCTGCACCACGAAGGGGCGCAGGTCCGGGGGCATTCGTCCGGCCACCGGGCCCAGCGCGATCACGCGGATCCGCGTGGCACCCGCACCCAACAACGGCCAGGCCAGTCGCAGCAACTCGAGCCCCTGACTGCCGGTGACGATCAGCAGGTCACCCGGGCATGCCTGCAGCAGGCCGCGCACCCGAGCAGCGGTGAACCGCCGATAGCCGGAGCACCAGCGCGCCCGCCAGAACTGGACGCCGTTGCGCACCGACGCCACCGACAACGGCACCGGACGGTATGCGCCCGACACCTGCGGCCAGGGAAAGTTGCTGCCGACCACCGACCGTTCGCCTGCCAGGGCGTCCAGGAATCGGCGCTCGGCGGGGGACAGCGCCGAGCGGGCGGGGTCGCTGCTGCCAGAGAGCCAGGCGATGGTCACCGGAGCCGCCCGCCGACCACTCGCAGCCGGCGGCCCCGCCAGGTGATTCGCCGCGGCAGCAGCATCGCGATGGCGGACTGCAGTGGCAGCAGCCAGTCGGAGACGTACTCGTACCCGAACCGCCGCGGAACCTCGGGGGTCAACCGTGCTCGGGCTGCCTGGGTCGCCGCCACCTTCGCACCCACCGCCACGCCGATGCCCAGGGCTGCACCCGGGGCACCACTGCCGAGTGCCACGGCCAGGGCGATCGGCGGCAACGTGGCGGGGGCGAGCACGAGCAGGGCGAGTCGCGGCGAGAGCGAACTGCGCAGCAATCGCCCCGCGAACACCATCCAGCGGTGCATCAGCCGCACATATGCGGCGGCGTCCGGCACCTCGGTGATGACCGGGTGGGTGATGGTGGTCTGCGCCAGCCGCAGACCTGCGCGGCGGTAGAGCTGCGCCAGTTCGTAGTCGTCGCAGACGCGGTCGAGAATCGCCTCGAAGCCGCCGGCCAGCGTGAGTGCGGTGCGGCTGGTCAGGTAGAACATGCCGTTGATGGTCACCGGCTGGCCGCACCCCAGCAGCGGAAAATAGGTGACCAGCGCGTTACCGTTGACGAATCCGGCCACCAGTCGGGCCCACGGACCGGCGCCGGACGGGTACCAGGGCAGCCCGGTCGCCAGGTCGGTCTCGCCCAGGGCTGCGCAGGCCGTGGCCAGTGCGTTCGGCGGCAGCACCGTGTCGTCGTCCAGCACCGCCACCAGCTCGGTGCAGCGCGGCAGGCCCAGCGCCAACTTGAACACCTTCGGGTTGGTCAGCGGCGGGCACGGTGGGCAGAGCAGCACCTCGACCCGATCGCTGCTCGCCGCCAACTCACCGGTGATCCGTCGCCCCTCGGCGTCGTCGAGGTCGACCAGCCACAGGAACCGGGCGGACGGGTTGTTGGCCAGGTTCTCGCCGAGCAGCCGCGGCAGTGCCGGATCACCGGAAAGGATGGGTTGCATGACGGTGATCGGCCCACTCGCCGACTGCGCGTCGCCGTGCGCCGAGGCCGAGCGCGACCCTGCCTGAACGCGGCGCCAGTTGCGCACCGACAATGCGATCCGCACGGCCGACAGCGTCGAATACGCACCGACGAGCGCCCAGGCCGCCCTACCCGACACGCTCACGTCGCCACCAGTCGACCAGGCTGCGGCGTCCCTCTTCGACGCTGACCGTGGGCGGACCGAGCAGCTGCTGGCACCTGCTCACGTCGAACGTCTTCGAGTGCGCGAACATCGACACCCCGAACGTGGTGATCGGCGGTTCCGCATAGTTCAGCAACCGCGCCGAGGCGATCTCGGACGCCCGCGCCAACCCCATCGCCAGCCGCACCGGCACGCGCCGCTTCGGGCGAGGCAACCCGAGGTCGTCCAGAAGTGCGAACAGGAACGGGTACAGCTGCACGGGCTCGCCGTTGGTCAGGTTCACCGCCCCGGTCGTACCGCGGGCCACTGCCTCGCACACGTAGTGAGCGACGACCTGCACGTGGGTCAGGTCGACCAGCACCGGGGCCCGATCACCACGGACGAAGTGCGGCAGCCGACCGGCCTTCGCGGCAGCGACCACCCGGGGCAGCAGCACGGTGTCGCCAGGCCCGAAGACCGCCCGCGGACGAAGGATGCTCCAGGCGCCCGGATAACCGTGAGTTAGCCGTTCGCCCGCCAGTTTGGAGCGCGAGTAGGTGTTGATCTGGCGCTCAGGGGCCGGGATCGCGGAACGCTCGGTCAGGTTCAGCTGATCACCGGCGGTGTAGAAGACGCTGGACGACGACACGTAGTGCACCGGCGGCGCGCCGTGCGTGGCCGCCCACGCCAGCAGGTGTCGGGTGCCGTCCACGTTGGCCCGCTGATAGGCCGCCGGCGGCGCCCAGGGTGAGGTGAGCGCCGCGCAGTGCACGACCGAGTCCACCGTGTCGTCGAGCTGCAGGGGGTTGCCGAGATCGTGGCTCAGGTAGCGGTCGACGGGGCTGGCCGAATGCTGACTGCGCCCCACGCCGATCACCGACCAACCCCGGCGCTGCGCCTCCGCGACGATCCGCCCGCCCACGAAACCGTTGCTGCCGGTGAGCAGGATCCGCATGGGCTCGACCCTAGTGGTGCGTCAAACCGGTCGGACGGCACCCGCGTGGAGCACGGTCACATCCTCGGCACGGACACGTCGTCGATGATGCGGGCCAGCAGGGGCAGCCCGCCGGCGCTTCGCATCTGCTCGGCCAGATGCCCGGCCCGGCGCCGGTAGCGATCGTCGTGCAGTACCTGGTGAATCGCCTTGCCGACTACTGCCGCTGACGGTTGCTCGGCCTTGACCCGGCGGCCGACCCCCGACCAGGCGACGCGGGCCGACACCTCCGGCTTGTCCTCCTGGCCACCGCTCGAAACGATCGGCACCCCGTAGCGCAGCGCGTATTGCACTCCGCCGTACCCGCCGTTGGTGACGAACACCGACGTTCGGGGCAGTAGCTCGTCGTAGGGCAGAAACTCGGCGGCGCGCGCGTTGGCCGGCAGTGCCGGCAGCGTCGACACTGGGCGGCCGCCGGTGGCCACGACCACCATCACGTTCTCGCCCGCCAGCGCATCGAGAGCGGGTGCGATGATCTGCCGGTAGTCCTTGTTGGCGATCGTGCCCTGGGTGACATGGACGACGGGTCGCGAGCCGTCCAGTTCGTCCCACCAGGGCGGCACGGGGGCGTCGGAGCCCGTTGCCGACAGCGGTCCCGCGAAGTGCAGGGTCGCTGGTGCGTCGGAGCGCGGGTATTCGAACTCGGTCACGCTGAACTGCACGACCGCCTCGGCGTGCCGTGGCCAGTCCAGCACCGGGTAGGGCATTGTCCCGCGATACAGCTGCCGGTACGCGGCCTGCGCCACGCGCTCCGCGGGCGGGAACACGGTGTGTGCTGCCACCGTGTTCAGCACGGCGTTGCGCAGCCGGCCGATCGGGCCGGGCAGCGGCGTCAGGCCGAGCCCGTAAGGCGCCGTGTCTCTGCTGCCGATCGTCAGTGGAATTACCCCGCACACGATGATCGGTGGCCGCTGACCGAGCGGACGCCCGAGCAGCAGGGCACCGCCGGCGAATGCCGGGTCGGTGAGCACCGCATCGGCAGGCTCCGCGCTGAAGGCCGCCACGACCGCGTCGTGCTGGGCCGGTCCGGGACGCACGAAGATGTGCTCGACGTCGAAGGCGATGGCCTGCGGACCCCGCAGGCTGGCCCTATGCGGGAACACCTGATCCCAGTCCTGGCGGTCGTCGAAGTTGGCGGCGGCAGGCAACGGCAGGTGTTCCGCGCCGGTGGCCTGCACCACGTCCGCGAATCGCGAGCCGGTGAGGAACCGCACCCGGTCGCCCCGCTCGACGCAGTAGCGGGCGACGGCGAGCAGCGGGGTCACGTGTCCATGGATGGGCACGGTCGCGATGATGATGGATCTCACCAGCCGCCTCCCCGTCGCGTGCGGACCAACGGGCCGATACCTCGTCACGTCCCGGTTGAGCCTACTGCTCGCCCGTCGGGCTCGGTCAGCCCTGCGCCCACGGCCGCACGTCTGAGCTCTGGCCGAATGCAGGTCGACTGACGTAGGTTCGATCGGAACCACGCTCGGCACGCAACGAAGGGTGAAGTCATGGCTCAACAACTCCTGGTCGGCATAGACATCGGCACGGGCTCGTCCAAGGGCGTGCTGACCACGCTGACCGGTGAAGTGATCGCACTGTCGGAGCAGCCCCACCACCTGTCGCTGCCGAAGCCCGGCTGGGCCGAGCACGACGCCGAGTCGGTCTGGTGGGCAGACTTCAAGGCGATCTGCGACGAGCTGGTGGCTGCCGCCGGCGACGACGAGATCGCTGGGGTTGCGATCAGTGGCATCGGGCCCTGTTTTCTGCCGGCGGACGAGAACGCCGACCCGCTGCGTCCGGGAATTCTCTACGGCATCGACACCCGCGCCATGGCCGAGGTGCACGAACTGACCGAGAAGTACGGCGAGGGCAGAATCACCAAGCGGTGCGGCAACCCGATGAATGCACAGTCGATCGGCGCCAAGATCCTGTGGCTGCGCCGGCACGAGCCTGACGTCTACGACAAGACCAGGTACTTCTTCATGGCGCACACCTTTCTCGCGCACCGGCTGACCGGGGTCTACTACCTGGACCACATCTCGGCCAGCTACTCCGAACCGCTCTACCACGTCGGCAGGAACAAGTGGAACCGCGGCTGGGTCAAGGACATCGCCCCCGGCCTGCCGATGCCCGAGCTGAAATGGCCGACGGACGTGATCGGCCACATCACCGCCGAGGGCGCCGAGCGCAGCGGCCTGCCCGAGGGCATCCCGGTCGCGGCCGGCACCATGGACAGCTTTGCGGACGCCATGAGTGTGGGCGTCCGTCGGCCCGGTGATGCGGTGGTGATCTACGGCTCGACCATGTCGATCGTGCTGGTGACGGACGAGTCACTGCCGTCTGCCCAGTTGTGGAGCAATGCGCACCTGTTCAAGAACACCTACAACCTGGCCAGCGGCATGGCGACCAGCGGTTCGCTGACCAAATGGCTGCGTGACGTCTGCGGAAACGTCGACTTCGCCCAGCTGACCACCGAGGCGGAGGACGTGCCGCCGGGGTCGGACGGGCTGGTGATCCTGCCCTACTTCGCCGGCGAACGGACCCCGCTGCTCGACCCCGACGCCCGCGGCACGATCATCGGGCTCACCCTGAACCACGGCCGGGGCCACCTGTACCGGGCGCTGATGGAGGCCACCGCCTACGGCGCCCGACACGTGCTCGAGGTGATGCATGAGGCGGGCGGCTCCGGACGGCGGGCGTACGCGGTCGGCGGCGGCACCAAGGGCGGCCTGTGGCCGCAGATCATCTCCGACATCACCGGGCTGACCCAAGAGATCACCGAGCAGTCGGTGGGCGCCTGTTACGGCGATGCGATGCTGATCGGGGTGGCCGGCGGCTTCATCGAACCCGACGCCGACTGGTCACCGAAGGTGGGCACGGTCGAGCCGAATCCGGCCAACCGGGCCCGCTACGACGAGCTGTATCGCATCTTCCGTAAGCTGCATCCGGCCACGGTCGACCTGCAGCACGAGTTGGCGGCGATTCAGCACGGCTGAGTGGGGCCGGGCCCCGTCCGATCGGCTCGTCCTGCCGCGTTCGGTTCACCAGCCGGTATAGCGATCGGCCCGGTGGTTGAGGGCGACGGTCAGGTTGAGCAACACCGCGCCGAGTGCCGACAACGCCACGTTCGGCAACGGCAGCACCGCGAGCGAAGCGAGCACGACCAGCAGGTCGAGGCAGAGCAGCACGTAGCCCGCCGGAATGCTACGACGCTCCTGCACGATCAGGCCCAGGATGGTGAATCCCCCCAGGCTGGCCCGGTGGCGGAACACGATCAGTAGACCCACGCCGGCCACGACATTGCCGAACACCGTGGCATACGCCGCCGGCAGTACGAGACTGGGCAGGGCGGCTGCGTGCAGCTGGGTGAGCAGCGTGACCGCACCGATGGCGAGCAGCGTCCGCACGGCGAAGTCGAGCCCCTTGCGCCATACCGCCGCGAACAGGAACGGCAGGTTGATCACCAGAAAGATGACGCCGAACGGAACCGGCAAGCTGTGGCTGAGCAGCAGCGCGAGGCCCGCTGTGCCGCCGGTCACGGTGTCGCTGGCGTGCAGCAGGAACAACCCGAACGAGGCCATCAGGGTGCCGACGCCCAGGCCCAGCACGTCCTCGACGAGGCTGTGCTTGGTGGTTGCGGTCAGCGCTGTCATGCGCTCACCGGTAGGGAGTCCAGCACCCGGAGCACCCGGTCGTTGCTGGCCCGGTCGGCCAGCGTGATGCGCACCCCGTCGCCGGCATAGCCGCGCACCAGGATGTCGGCGTCGTCGAACGCTTGCACGAGCCCGTGCCGGGTGGACTCGTCGGCGCGCAGCCAGACGAAGTTGGCCTGCAAGCTGGGCACTCGCCAACCCGTCGAGCGCAGGGCGGCCGTCATCCGGTCGCGCTCCGAGGCCACCAGGGCGACGCGCTCGGCGAGTTCGTCGCGGGCATCGAGGGACGCGATGGCGGCAGCCTGGGCGATGCTGCTGACCGCGAACGGCACCCCGGTCTGGCGCAGCGCGCCGGCCACCGTCGGGGACGCGATGCCGTAGCCGACCCGCAGCCCGGCCAGTCCGTACGCCTTCGAGAAGGTACGCAGCACGCAGATGTTGGCGTGCCGCCGGTAGCGGGCGATGGCGTCCAGCCGTTCGCCGGTCACGTACTCGAGGTAGGCCTCGTCGATCACCACCAGCGTCTCGGACGGCACAGCGTCCAGAAACCGGTCCAGCTCGGCGCCCGGGATGGTGACCCCCGTCGGATTGTTCGGCGTGCACAGCAACACCAGACGGGTGCGCGGACCGATCGCGGCGAGCATGGCGTCGAGGTCATGGCCCTCGTCGGCGGTCAGCGGCACGGGTACCGGGGTCGCCCCGGCCAGCGTGACCAGCAGTGGGTACGCCTCGAACGAACGCCAGGCGAACACCACCTCGTCGCCGGCGTCGCACACCGACTCGATGATCTGCTGCAACACGCCGACGCTGCCCGGACCGACCGCCACCTCGTCGGCGCTGACGCCCACGTGATCGGCGATGCGCTCGCGCAACTGCACGGAGGCGCTGTCGGGGTACCGGTTGAGCCGACCGGCCGACGCGGCCACCTCGGCGAGCACCGAGGGCAGCGGGGGAAAGTGGCTCTCGTTCGAGGCCAGCGGGGCGGTGTGGGCCGAGGTGGCGCGACGTCCGGCCACGTAGGGGGAGAGCGAGGTGACAGCGTGCCGCAGCCGCGGAGTGATCGTCGAAGTGCCCATGCACCGATGATGCGCGCGCTGGTCGATGTGCACAAACGACTTGTATTCAACTGGGCAATCTGTCCGAAACACATGGTTATCGATGACAGACTGACAAGTATGACGACCCTCGACTCCATGGACGCACGTATTCTGCTGGCGCTCGACGACGAACCCGACGCGTCCGTACTGCAACTGGCCCGCACCTTGGCCATCTCGCGCAACACGGGGTACGCCCGACTGCAGCGACTGCAGCGGGAGGGGGCGTTCCTCGGCTTCAGCCAGCGGGTCACCCCAGAGACGCTCGGCTACCCGGTGGTCGCGTTCGTGTCCCTGTCGGTCAGCCAGATCCAGGGGGCGGGCGCAGCCGCCGCCCTCGCCGATACCCCTGAGGTGATCGAGGTGCACGCCACCACCGGCGATGCCGACTATCTGGTCAAGGTAGTGGCCCGCGACACCGAGGACCTCTACCGGATCACCAACCACATCCTGGCCGTCGAGGGCGTGGTGCGATCCAACACGGTGATCTCGTTGTCGCAGGTGATCGGCAACCGCACCAGACCTCTGCTGGAGCGCCTGGTCACCGACCCCGGGTAGCCCGGCGCTCGAGCGCCGCGCCCTACACTGGCGATTCCCGGTCGCAAGGAGGCGTTCATGCGGGCACTGGTGTTGGTCGAACCCGGACAGATCGAACTGCAGCAACGACCCGACCCGCAACCGGGGCCGGGCGAGGTGCTGCTGAAGGTCGAGGCGACCACCCTCTGCGGCACCGATCTGCGCATCATCAGCGGCGCCAAGACCGCGGGGGTGCGTCCGGGCGTCATCATGGGCCACGAGATCGCCGGCCGGATCGCCGCCGTCGGCGACGGGGTCAGCGGGTATTCCGTGGGCCAGCAGGCCACGCCGTCCATCGTGCTGTCCTGCAACCACTGCCGGGTCTGCCTGCTGGGCCTGGAGCATCTGTGCGAGAACCTGCGGCTGTTCGGCTATGAACTGGACGGCGGGCTCGCCGACTACTGCCTGATCCCGGCCCGGGCGGTGGCGCAGGGCAACCTGGTGACCACCCGCGTCGAGGTGCCGCCCACCCACCTCGCCCTGGCCGAGCCGTTGTCGTGCTGCATCAATGCGCTGAACCAGTACCGAGTGCACCCCGGCGACGTCGTCGCGATCCTCGGGGCCGGACCGATCGGGCTGCTGCACCTGCAACTCGCGCAGGCGTCCGGGGCCTCGCAGGTGATCGTGTCGAACCGCTCCGTGGCCCGTCGCGAACCCGCCTCGGCGCTGGGCGCCCTCGCCGTCGGCCCCGACGAGGTGAAGCAGGCCGTCGCGGACGCGACCGGCGGCCTGGGTGCCGACGTGGTGGTGGTCTGCATCGGAGACCCGGCGCTGGCGAGCGTTGCTCTCGACCTGGCTCGTCCTGGCGGCCGGGTCAGCTACTTCGCAGGCTTCCCCAAGGGCTCCACCGCCGAGGTCGACGTCAACCTGCTGCACTACAAGGAGCTCGAGGTGACCGGCGGCAGCAACGCCCGGCGCCGAGACGTGCAGGCGGCGGTGCGGTTGCTCGAATCGGGCGCCGTGAACGCTGCTGCCATCGTCACCCACACCTTCGCGCTGGACGATGCCGGGGCCGCGTACGACGCGGTGCGCGACCGGCTCGGCGTCAAGATCGCCGTCACTCCCTGATTCTCCAGCCGCCCCTGATCGGAAGGCCGTCCATGTCGCTCGACGTCGACTCCGTGCTGAGCCAACTCACCCTCGCCGAGAAGGCGGCCCTGACCAGCGGTTCCGGGTTCTGGTGGACCCGTGCCGTCGAGCGGCTCGGCGTGCCGGCGATCATGGTCTCGGACGGTCCGCACGGGCTGCGCGCCCAGCCCGGACTCGGCGACCACGTCGGATTGGGCAGCTCGCTCGAGGCCACCTGCTTTCCCACCGCGTCGGCCATCGCCTCCAGCTGGAACCCGTCATTGCTGCACGCCATCGGTGAGGCTCTCGCTCAGGAGGCGCGTTCCTGCAACCTGTCGGTGGTGCTCGGCCCGGGCATCAACATGAAGCGTTCCCCCTTGTGCGGGCGCAACTTCGAGTACTTCTCCGAAGATCCGTTCCTGGCCGGCGAGCTGGCGGTGGGCATCGTGGACGGCGTCCAGTCCAAGGGTGACGTGGGCACCTCCCTGAAGCACTATGTCGCCAACAATCAAGAGGATGACCGGCAGCGCGTCGACGTCCGGGTGTCCGAACGGGCACTGCGCGAGGTGTACCTGCCGGCGTTCGAAACCGTGGTCAAGCGCAGCCAGCCGTGGACCGTGATGTGCTCCTACAACAAGGTCAACGGCACCTCGGTCAGCGAGCACGCGCGACTGCTGGACGACGTGCTGCGCGGCGAGTTCGGCTTCGAGGGCCTGGTGATCTCCGATTGGGGAGCGGTCTACGACCGGGTGCCGGCCCTGGCCGCGGGCACCGACCTCGAGATGCCCCCCTCCCTGCCGTACAGCCCGGACGCCGTCGTGGCCGCGGTCGAGGCCGGCGTGCTCAGCGAGTCCGTGCTCGACGCGCGGGTGCGGGTGGTACTCGAGTTGGTCGCCAAGGGCATGCCCGTGCTCGCTGCCGAGGAGACCTTCGACCCCGACGCGCACCACGCGCTGGCCCGAGCGGCGGCGGCCGAGTCGGTGGTGCTGTTGAAGAACGACGGCCCGCTGCTGCCGCTGCGTGCCGACGCCAAGGTGGCCGTGATCGGCGAGTTCGCCCGCACCCCGCGGTTCCAGGGCGCCGGATCCTCGCAGGTGAACCCGACCCGGGTCGATTCCCCGCTCGAGGAGTTGCGGTCGGTCTTCGCCGACCTCAGCTTCGCACCGGGCTATGCACTGTCGGACGGTCCGCCCGCCGAGGCCGACCCGGGCCAGTTGCTGCAGGACGCGATCGTGGCGGCCAGTCCCGCCGACGTGGTCGTGGTGTTCATCGGCCTGCCCGGCAGCGACGAGTCCGAGGGTTTCGACCGCACCCACCTCGACCTGCCCGCCGACCAGCTCGCCTGCCTGGCCGCGGTGGCGCGCCAGAATCCGAGGGTCGTCACCGTGCTGGTCAACGGTGCACCGGTCGACCTTCGCCAGGTCATTCCGCACTCGCGGGCACTGGTCGAGGCCTGGCTGGGTGGACAGGCGGCCGGTGGTGCGATCGCGGACGTGATCAGCGGTGCGGTCAACCCCTCCGGCCGCCTTGCCGAGACGTTGCCCCTTCGGCTTCAGGACAACCCCTCGTTCCTCAACTTTCCCGGCGCCGAGCACACCGTCGACTACGGCGAGGGCATCTTCATCGGCTACCGCGCCTACGACAAGGCCGAGCAAGAGGTCGCGTTCCCGTTCGGTTTCGGCCTGTCCTACACGACCTTCGCTTTCGGTGACCTCCAGGTGACGGTCTCCGGTTCGGCCGCGGACGACACGCTGGCCGCCCGGGTCAGCCTGAGCGTCACGAACACCGGCGGTCGCGACGGGGCCGAGGTGGTGCAGGTCTACGTTCGCGACCCGCAATCGACACTGACCCGTCCGGTGCGCGAGCTGAAGGGATTCACCAAGGTCGAACTGGCCGCGGGGCAGTCGGAGCAGGTCGCGATCGATCTCGACGCCCGCGCCTTCGCCTATTGGTCGGAGCTGCTGCAGCGCTGGGTGATCGAGGCGGGCGAGTTCGTCATCGAGGTCGGCCACGACTCCCGCTGGATCGCCCTGAGCGAATCGGTTCAGATCGAGGCACCCTCGCTGACCGCCCCGCTGACCCGGCTGTCGACGCTGCACGAGTGGAACGCCGACCCGGTGGGTCGCGCCGTGATCGCCGACGCCGTGGCTGCTGGCGCCGACGACCCGCTCAAGGACCAGGCGCTGCTCAAGGTGATCGGCACCATGCCCATGGGCAGCCTGGCCAGCTTCACCGGCATGAGCCTCGACCCGCCGACACTCGACCGGGCAGTCGCTGAGGTGGCCCGCCGGACGAGCTGATCACCGCCGGCGAAAGATGCGCCACGCGCCGACGATCATCGGCACCTGCAACGGCAGCCGGGCCAGGGCGACCAGACGGGTGGGCAGGGGCTTGTCGGCGACCACGCGAACGGTGTGCAGGTTTGCCGGGAACACCGCCACGAACAACCCGGCGGCTGCCAGGGCCGAGAGGCGTTGAGTGCGCGGATGCAGCAGGCCGGCGCCGATCACCAGCTCGGCGACACCCGATGCATAGGTCAGGGTGCGTGGCGGCACCGGCAACTCGGGCGGAATGATCGCGTCGAAACCCTTCGGCGCCGCGAAGTGCAGCAGCCCCATGCCGATCAGCCCGGCCCCCATCAGCTTCGCGTCCCTGCTCATCAACCGAGTATGCCCGGTCGGCCCTCCGGCTAAGCTGAGGCAGCTTTATTGGCAAGGAGGACCAATAATGACCGACGCCACCACCGACACGTCACTGACCCGTGCCGAGCGCCTGGACCGGCTGCCGTTCACCCGCAAGCACGGCAAGCTGCTGGTCGGCTCGGGTGTCGGCTGGGCGTTGGACGCGATGGACGTCGGCCTCATCTCGTTCGTGATGGCCGCTCTCGCCGCCCAGTGGAAGCTCGACTCGACGACCCTGTCGGTGATCGGTTCGATCGGTTTCGTCGGGATGGCGATCGGGGCCTCGATCGGTGGCTTGCTGGCTGACCGGATCGGCCGCCGGCAGGTGTTCGCCCTCACCCTGTTGGTGTACGGGGTCGCCACCGGAGCATCAGCCCTGGTCACCTCGGTGGCGATGCTGATCGTGCTGCGGTTCATCGTCGGGCTCGGCCTCGGCGCCGAACTCCCGGTGGCGTCCACACTGGTCAGCGAGTATGCGCCCAAGGTGATCCGCGGCCGGGTGGTGGTGGCGCTGGAGGCGTTCTGGGCGATCGGCTGGATCATGGCCGCCCTGATCGGCTATCTGGTGGTGCCGACCAGCGAGAACGGCTGGCGCTGGGCTCTGGCCGTCGGCGTGTTGCCCACTGTCTACGCCGCTGCGATCCGCTGGGGTCTGCCCGAGTCCGTCCGGTTCCTGGAGTCGAGAGGACGCACCGACGAAGCCGAGAAGGCCGTCCGCGGCTTCGAGCAGGCGGCAGGCGTCGAGCCGGTCCCCAGCCCGCAGGCGGCACCAGCCGCGGCCACGGCGACCGACTCGATCTGGTCGCCCGCCTACCGCGCGCGCACCGCAGCCCTGTGGGCGGTCTGGTTCTGCATCAACCTGTCCTACTACGGGGCGTTCATCTGGATTCCCACCCTGCTGGTGCAGCGCGGCTTCCCGCTCGTCCGCTCGTTCGAGTTCACCCTGATCATCACGCTGGCCCAGTTGCCCGGCTACGCGATCGCCGCCTGGCTGATCGAGAAGTGGGGCCGCCGGCTCACCCTGTCGGTCTTTCTGGCCGGCTCTGCCGTCGCGGCTGCGGCGTTCGGGTTCGCGTCCACCGAGACGCTGATCATCGCCACCGGGTGCGCCCTGTCGTTCTTCAACCTGGGCGCCTGGGGTGCGCTCTATGCGGTCGGTCCCGAGTTGTATCCGACGGCCGTGCGAGGCAAGGGCACCGGGGCCGCGGCCGCCTTCGGTCGGATCGCGTCCATGATCGCTCCGCTCAGCGTGCCGGTGATGATGGCGGGCGGCGGCATGGTGCTGGTCTTCGGGGTGTTCGGAGTGTCCTTCCTGCTGGCCGCGGTGGCTGCGCTCGCACTGCCGGATCACACCGGACGCGCCCTCGAGGCCTAAACGCTGCCGAGCGGCAAATATGTGCAACTTGTTGTGACTTCCACGCAAAACGCGAGAGCCTCACACCGAACCTCCCCACGCACTGCCTCAACCAATAGGGTTGGTCGGGTTAGGTCCACAGCGTCCTCCACGCAGCGAGGCGTGACATTCGAAGGGAAGCGCCCATGAGCAATCTGACTTGGACAGAGCAGGACGCGAAGGCGGTCGACACCGCGCGCGTGCTCGCTGCCGACGCCGTTGAGAAGGTCGGCAACGGTCACCCCGGCACCGCCGTCTCGCTGGCGCCGATCGCCTACCTGCTGTACTCCAAGGTGATGCACGTGGACCCCTCCGAGCCACGCTGGCTCGGCCGCGACCGGTTCGTCCTGTCGGCGGGCCACTCGTCCATGACGCAGTACGCCCAGCTGTACCTGCAGGGTTTCGGCCTGGAACTGAAGGACATGCAGGGTCTGCGCCAGTGGGACTCCCTGACCCCCGGCCACCCCGAGTTCGGCCTGACCAAGGGCATCGAGTCCACCACCGGGCCCCTCGGCGCCGGTGTCGCCAACGCCGTCGGCTTCGCGATGAGCGCGCGCCGCGCCCAGGAGCTCTACGACCCCGAGGCCGCGCCCGGTGAGTCGGTCTTCCATCACAACGTTTATGCCATCGCCGGTGACGGCTGCAT
>Ga0075157_10001504_pt1 | contig 14486 bp, 14 predicted proteins | sample JI81BgreenDNA_FD_70967 | JGI IMG/M metagenome (GOLD analysis project Ga0075157, IMG submission 70967) | Wastewater effluent complex algal communities from Wisconsin, to seasonally profile nutrient transformation and Carbon sequestration -... | ecosystem: Engineered > WWTP > Effluent > Algae...
GAGATTATAGTCCACTCGTCGTCCCTCAATCCAATCCGCTCGCCCAACGCCGCCTCCAAAAGACAGCCTTGAATCAAGCCGTGAGCCCTCTGTCAACCTTTGTCCACGAAACCTAGTCTCCCTACAGACACCAGAAAGGGTCTTTTGGTTAAGGGTAGAGTGACCTACTGGACCGGTCGCTCGGCGGGGCATTTCCTCCCCGCGGTTTTAGCCTATGGTCATCAACCATCAGCTTGTTGGCAGCTTGTCCGCGCCACCAGCAACGGCATCCCAGAATCAGCCATCCGCGCGAAAAGGCTCCACGGTTGTCCGTGCGGACTGCCTCTCGACTCACCCTTGTTTGGGCGGGGACGTCGATTATTTAGTGCAATATTTAAAATGAATCAATACTACTTTAGGGTAAGTTTAGATCGTTTTATTTTAGATGTGTGACGACTTGAGGATTGTCTTGGTTTTGACATTGCCTCATGAGAAATACCTTTCCGTTGGATGCGTAGCGCGCGCCGTCCAGATGAGGTGCTTTTTGGAAGTAAATGAGGCCTATGAGGCGACTTCTCGAATGGCCGCGGTTAACATCACGGCGGTCACCGCAGCGCCTCGATGGCGGCTTGAAGATTGGCGGGCACGGCGCGCGGCGGTGGCGTGGGCGCCGGGTCGGTGAGATGGGTCCAAGGCAACGCTTCAAGGCGGTCGCGCATGTGCGCGCGCTTGCGCACCAACTGGCCCCAGTCGGCTGATTTGCTGCCCAGCTCGATCGAGCTGCCGCTTGTCGGTACGCCGACCGCCTGATGCCCCTTCTTGATCCTGAGGTGGAGATGGGTGCCGGCCGGCGCGATACGAACATCCTCGATCACGACCTGCATGCGCTGGTCGCGTGTTAGGACGAGCATATCGCGCGGGCGAACGTGGAGATTGGCCTGATCGGTGGAGATGACCACACCTTCATGTCTGCTAGCTGCATCGCCGCTGCCGTCATCTTCTGGCTGCCTCAATGAGTCCTGAGCCTAGTCAAGCGACCGTCCGTATAGCTAGAGCCAGGCACTTGGTATCGGTAAACTTACTTTCACTCCATCACTTCAGGGGCTACTCTGGATAACTAGCGTTTGAGTTAAGGTGTATTCATGCAGACCCAAAAGACCGCCTTCCACACCCAGTCCGGACTGTTTCATGCCGCCAAAGGGGGCGTCAGGCGCAAGATAGCGGGGCTGATTAATGCAAACAGTCCCGCTGCGGATTTGCATGGCCACTTGCACACCATTTGCAGGATCGCGGCTCCATACTGATCCTCCAAGCCCGAACGGGCTATTGTTTACCTTGGCGATCACATCGTCAATACAACGGAACGACATCAGCGGGACGATCGGACCGAACTGTTCGCACTGGACGATATCATGGTCTTCCGGCGGCGCGACGATGATGGTGGGCGGAATGAAATAGCCCCCACCCGGTGGAACGTCACCGATATAGGCAAATTGTAGGCCATCGGCCCGGCATTGATCGAGTAGTGCGCTCAAGCGGGCAAATTGCTGGTGGTTGTTCACTGGACCGATAGTGGTTTCAGGGTCGTTGCCCGGTCCCACTCTGGCTTGCAAGACCTGAGCGACAAACGCAGCGCGAAATGCATCGAAAACGCTTTCGTGCACATAAATGCGCTTGGCCGCGAGGCACACCTGGCCACAGTTGCCGAAGGATCCGCGGAACAACGCGGTCGCAGCGCCTGCAATATCGGCATCCGGCAAGACGATGGCAGCATCGTTTCCGCCCAGTTCCAATGTCAGACGTTTCAAAGTCGGCGCGGCGGCGGCCATGATGCGACGACCAGTATCGGTCGATCCCGTGAAGCTGATCTTGTCGAAGCCGGGATGGCTGGTCATCCAAGGTCCAAGCGCGTCATCACCGGACAGTACATTGAGCACACCGGGCGGGACGAGGTCGGCGACGAGCTGGGCAAAGGTCAGGGTGGTCAGCGGCGTAAACGGAGATGGTTTGAGCACCAGCGTGTTGCCCGCCAACAGCGCAGGTGCTAGTTTGAATATCGCCAGCAGCAGCGGATAGTTCCATGGCGCTATTGCCCCGACGACACCAATAGGAAGGCGCCGGGTGATGCTGTAGCGCTCGGCGTTGTCTTCGTTGACGGCATCGACCAAGCGCAGCGCAGCGGTTCCGGTCATCCAACGGACCGCCGATGCAATCTCGTCGCGCGCCTGCGCCAACGGCTTGCCCTGCTCCCGTGTCAAAATAGAGGCAAGCCAATCGCAGTGCGTGACCAGCCGTTCCGCCATGGCTTCAAGGATTTGTGCGCGTTCGCTTACTGCTTTCGCAGACCATGCCGGCAAGGCAAGCCGGGCCGCTGCAACCGCATCGTCCAAATGCCCGGACGTGGCGCAAGGCGCATGGGCAAAGGGCTGACCCGTAGCAGGGTCGATCACGTCCAGAACCGCACCGGCTGAAACCGGCACGCCATTTATCAGCATAGCCACGGCTGCCGGCTTCATTCAGCTATGCCCAGCATCAAAGCCCATGGCGGCAAACCACGCCCGGTCCTTGGCGGCGCGGGCCGCGCCCAGCGCCAGCACCTGCTGGCTGACGGCCTTTTGCGCGGCAGGATCGCCATCGCTGGCCAGCGCGATCAGCACCGCGTCGATGCCGTCCTGCACCTGTTCCAGCCGCGCCCGCGCTGGCCGCGGCGCGCTATCGGCCAGCGTGGCACGCAAAGCATCGGCGGCAGCCCTTGTGGCCTTGCCGCCCGCGGCCAGTCCAAGCACGGCTTGCGCCATGGCCTCGATGTCGGCGACCTCTTCCGCCTCGAACGCCGGAGTTGCATCAAGCTGGGCCAGCACAATCTGGATATGGCCGATGGACAGCATCGCCTGCTCACGCGCCAGGGCAGCATTGGCGGGAAGTGCAGGCAGCACCACGCCCTCCAGCGCGCGGACGACGCTGGACAAACGATCATGGACACTGGGGTTCATGGCAAATCTCCTTCGGCTTGCAGCAGATTGGCCAGCTCTGCGACAAACATCGGCCCGGTGGCGGCAAGAAAGGTGAGCAGCACGTCCTGATGGTTGTGCTTCTCGCGCGCGGCGCGCATGCCCAGGGCCGAGACAAGAATGTAGCTCTTCCAGGCGTTGAACAGCTTGAAATAGCGCAGGCGGACCGGATCGACCGTTTTGCCCGATGCGGCCTCATAAGCGGTGATGAAATCCGCCTCGCCCTCGAAAATGTCGCTGACGCGGAACACGCCGTCGATCCGCGTTCCGAACACCGGCTGCAACAGCCAGCCAAGGTCTGCGTGAAAATCGCCGATATAGCTCATCTCCCAGTCGAGCAGCGCACTGACCTTGCCGGTCGCCTCGTCGAACAGGTAATTACCGGTGCGAAAATCGCCATGGACGATGCACGGGTCAGGGCAGTCGGGCACATTGGCCTCCAGCCATTGCGTCGCCAGCCGCAGCACCGGCTCACGCGCCACGGCGTCCTGTTCCAGCAATTCCTTCCAGAACTGGATCAGCCAGCGGGTCGGTTGTTTGGGATCGGCCGTGGGGGCTGCGTAAGACGGCAGGTGCGCGGCGCGCCAGTCAAAATTGTGGATGCGCGCCAGCATGTCCAGATATTGCGGGCGGATCAGGCCGCGCAGCGGATCGCCCAGCACGGTGCCAAGCCCGGTGACAGACAGGGTGATGGTGCTGGGCTTGGGCGTGCCGGGCACCAGTTCCATGATCACTGCGGGCCGGGGGAAGATCTTGCCCTCGGCATCAAGCCACACCGGGCGCGGAACGGGGATGACGCCCTCAAAGGCCTTCAATATGTCAAATTCGCGCTCGCGGCTGGTCTCGGTGATCGCCTCCAGCGGGTCCATGCGCAGCACATAACGCTGATCGGGGCCGTCGCTGCGGCCCAGAGTGAAGGCGAACTGCTCCTTGGACGCGCCGCCGCCAAGCCGGGCCACACCGCTGACCCGGGCACCGGGCACCTTGTCGGCCAGGAACGCCTCCAGCATGCCGCCCACGGCATCATCCGCCTGCGGCACATAAGGCGGTTGCCGGCGACGCGCCTTGCGCTCTTCCAGCAGCCTGGCAAGGCCAGGTTCGGTATCGATCATCTCTCTTCCCTTTCCGGCATATCAGGCGGCAGACAGGCCGCCATCGATGCGCAATTCGGTTCCGGTGACAAACGCGGCCTCATCCGAACACAGATAGACAGCCGCAAAGGCGATATCGTCAGGCTTGCCGACCCGCCCCAGCGGCACCTGCTTCGCCAGCATCGCCAGCGTTTCTTCCCGCGTGTGCGATCCGTTGAACGTGGCAAGCAGTGGGGTATCGATGAATGTCGGCAACAGCGCGTTGGCGGTGATGCCGGAGGCCTTGCGCGCGCAGTGCAGCGCTATCGAGCGGGTCAGGTGCAGCACGGCTGCCTTGGCGGAGTTATAGGCGGCCATGCTGCCGGCTGCGACCACGGCAGAGATGGACGCGATGGTCAGGATCGATCCGCCACCGCCCTGCGCCACGCTGGCCCGCATGGCAGGCAGCACCGCACGCGCGCCATAGAGCACGCTGTCCAGATCGATCTGGTGGGTGCGTTGCCAATCGGCAATGTCCAGCGCCTCGACATCGCCGGGAATGCAGATGCCGGCGCAATTGACCAGAATGTGAAGGCCGCCATAATGCGCAAGCGTGTGATCGACAGCGGCAGCCCAGGAAGCCTGATCGGTCACATCAAGATGCACCGCCAGCGCCTGATGCCCTGGCTGCGCTGTGATGGCATCGGCCACGGCGGCGGCCGACGCCAGATTGATGTCGCTTGCCACCACCTGCGCGCCTTCATCGGCAAAGCGCCGCGCGATGGCTGCGCCCAGCCCTGATCCAGCGCCGGTGATCAGCGCGACTTTCCCTTGCAGACGATTGGCCATGGCTGTCCCCTCCTGTGTATGTGCCGGGCGGCCCTGACAGAGCCGCCCGCCATCCTGATCAGAAGCGCGCCGTGAATTCCACACCATATGTGCGTGGAACCCCGCGGGTCAGATAGTCCTGGTAAAAGGCGTTGAGGTTGAGCCCGTAAACATAATAGAATTTGTTGGTGAGGTTCTTGGCCCAGAAGCTGATCGAGTAATTTTCCTTGTAGGTATAGGTCGCGCGGGCGTTGAACAGCCAGTAATCGGGGTTGCCGCAGGCGATTTCCGGGGTCGCTTGCAGCACCCGCGTGCCGGTGGCGGGCTGATCGCAGGGGCTTTGGCCATAATCCTGGAACGGATCGAAATAATAGCGGCCCATATATTGCGTATCGCCGCGCAGCACCAGCTTGTGATCGCCGCTGTCGATCGGCGTCAGGTCAAAACCCGCAGCAAAGGTCCATTTCGGCGCATTGGGAAACGGGTTGCCGTTGATGTTGAGCGTCAGGCTGGCCGGATCAGCCGGATCGATGGTATTGCCCTTGTAGCGGGTGTTGAGATAACCCAGCGATGCGTCAAAGCGCAGCGGTTCAGCAATCTGTGCGGTCAGTTCCGCCTCCAAGCCATAGACCCGCCCCTTGGCAGAGCGCAGGAACGATGTTGCGCCGATAATCTGCGCAATCTGCTGGTTTGAATAATCATAATAGAACCCGGCAAGATTCAACTGCACCCGGTTATCGGCAAAGCGGGATTTGAGGCCCAGCTCATAGGCATTGACCTTTTCCGGCTCCAGAAAATAGACTTGGCTGACATCCTGATAGGCAAGGCCGTTGAACGTGCCTGCACGATAGCCCCGGCTGTAGCTGGCATAGCCCAGGACATCTTCGGCAAACTTGTAATCCAGCACCACGCGGCCGGTGAACTCACCCGTCCTGCGCCGCTGGTTGAGCGCCGGCAGCGCCGCATTATAGGGGAAGCTGTAGGGCACCAGCCCGGCGACGATGCCGGTGCCGGCAAGGTTGAACAGCGTGGTGCGGGCGTTGGTATAACTGACCTTGTCCCAGGTGTAGCGCAGGCCCACCGTCAGCGTCAGATCATCGGTCAGGTCATAGGCGGCCTCTCCATAGATGGCGATGGAGGGGCGTGAAATGGTGAAGCGCTGGTCGGCCAGGATCGGGCCAAAAGGTGCTGCCCCTGCCGCTGCGCAGGCAGCCTGCGCGGCTGTTCCGCCTGCCGAGTTGGTGGTGGCGACATCATATTGGAAGGCCGCCAGCGACCGGGCATCGAAATAGCCGCCCGGATTGATCACGATGGGCGCGCAAAAGCCGGGTGAGGTCGGGGTCAACGCCGGGTTGACCGCAAAGGCCGGGACGGTGCGAAGCGAATTGCCGACCCCGATGGGGATGTTGCTGAACCCGCCGGGCACACCAGCCCCCAGCAGCAGCGGGCGCAGGAAGCCGAAGAAATCCGGCTCGTTCTGCGTATCGATCTTGTCGCGGCCATAATAGAGACCGGCGATGACCTTCAGCCGGTCACCGTCATAGGCGAAGCGCACGTCCTGGTTGAAGTTCTTGCTCTGCGAATTGTAGCGAATGGCGCAGATGTCGATGGGAGAGCCATCGCAATCGAATGGCGACAGCCGGTATTTGCCATAATCATAGCCGGTGATCGAGGTGACCGAGAGGGTGTCGGTCAAGTCTGCGGCGATGGTCAGCGAAAGGCCGCGCGACGCCGTAAAATATTCGCCACCGGTATCGGACTGCACCTCGTTGCGGCGCAGCGTGCGCCCGCCCAGTTCAGGGCGCGGGGCAAAGCGTGAATAGCCCCCCGCATTGGTGCGTCCTGCCAGATAGCCGATGCCATAAGGCAGATCCTGCAACGGATCATTTTTGGCGATATAGCCCTTCAGGTTGATGTCCAGCCCGTCGCTGGGCTTCCAGCGGATGCTCAGGCGGCCAGCCAGCGAATCGGTGGTGGCAAAGTCACGGTTCTGCGTGGGATTGAAGGTATAGCCATCGCCCTTGGAACGGGTTCCGGCGATGCGGATGCCCAGTTGATCGGGGATCAGCGTGGCCTCTGCTGCGCCTTCGAACCGCAGCGTGTTGTAATTGCCATAGCCAAAGGTGGCATAGCCATTGGCACCATCAAGATCGGGCTTGCGGGTGATGAAGTTGATCGCGCCGCCAGTGGTGTTGCGGCCATAAAGCGTGCCCTGCGGGCCGCGCAGCACCTCAACCCGGTCAAGATCATACAATTGCTGGCCATGGCTGGCGCGGAAGCTCTGATAGACCTCGTCAACATAGACACCGACCGGCGAGGCGGTGGACGCCGAAAACTCGTTGGCAACCGATATGCCGCGCAGCGAGAAATTGGGCTGGGTGGTGCTATAGGCAGAGGTGACCTGCAGGTTGGGCAGGCTGCCCATCATGTCGCTGGTCTGCGTTATCCCGCGCGCAATCAGCGCTTCGGCTGAAAAGGCGGAAATGGCGGCGGGCACATCTTGCAGGTTCTGCTCACGTTTTTGTGCAGTCACCACGATTTCCGACAGGCCGCCATTATCATCAGGGGCATCCTGCGCCTCCTGGGCCAGCAGCGGTGTGGCGACCAGCGCCAGGACCGAGGTGCTGGCAAGCGCCAGCCTTTGCAGCATCTTGCTCGTGTTCATATCAGGTGCTCCTCTCTGAAATTGCTGTTTTTTTTGTTATTCGGCTTGGGTCAGTGTGCGGTTTGATGGTCGGGTGTCGGGGCGGGGTTTGCGCCGGTGACGGCAAAGGCAAGGCCCGGATCGCCCAGCGCCTCGCGCAAGCGCGCCTTTTCAAGTTTGCCGGTCTCGGTGCGGCCGACGCTGGCAAAGCGGATGAAGCGCGGCAGCTTGAACCCGGCGAGCGACGCGCGCGCCGCCGCGCGCAGGCCATGCGCCTGAACCGCATCGGCAGGCTGGCCCGGCATCAGCTCAACCACCGCAAACACCGCCTCACCAAGGTCTGCATCGGGGATGCCGAAGACGGCGGCGTCGGCAACACCGGGCAGTCCGGTCAGCACCGCCTCAATCTCTGAAGGGTAGATGTTGACGCCGCCCGAGATGATGGTGAAGGCGCGGCGATCAGTCAGGAACAGATAGCCATCGGCATCGACATGGCCGATGTCGCCCATCGTCGCCATGCCATCTGCGCCGGTTGCCGCCGCAGTTTTGGCCGGATCATTGTGATAGCAAAGCGGGGCAGCGCCGGAGAAAAAGATCGTGCCGGTCTCTCCGGCGGCAACCGGCCGGCCATCCTCGCCGATCACATGGATCTGGCAGCCCCAGGGCTTGCCGACAGTGCCGGGCCGCGCCAGCCAGTCGTGCGAGGTGCAATGGGTAAAGCCGATGCTTTCCGTGCCCGAATAATATTCATGAAGGATCGGCCCCCACCAGGCGATCATGCGGCGCTTGACCTCGGCGGGGCAAGGGGCTCCGGCATGAATGGCCGCCTGGTGAGAGGCCAGGTCGTGCGCAGTGCGCACTTCATCAGGCAGTGCCAGCAGCCTGTTGAACATGGTGGGCACCCATTGGCTGTGGGTGACCTTGTGCCGGGCCATCGTCGCCAGCGCCTCTGCTGCATCAAACCGGGCCATGCCGACCACGGTGCCGCCGGTGCGCAACAGGTTCATCGCAAAGCGCAAAGGGGCCGCGTGGTAGAGCGGCGCGGGGGTCAGGAAGACGCTGTCCTCGCCCAGGCCGAAAAGCGCGCGGGCGCGTTCGACCCGGCGCGCATCAGCGCCCAGCGGCAGGCCGGTGATCGGACGGCGCACGCCCTTGGGCCGTCCTGTGGTCCCCGAAGTGTAAAGCATGTCGCCGCCTTCGATCTCTGGCGGCTGCGGCCCCGGGACACCGGCCGGGGCGTGGCAGTCATACAGGCGAACGGGCAAGCCCTCGGCAGCGGCCTGCGCCAGTGCGCGATGGCGGTGATCGCTGAACAGCGCGGCAGCCCCGCTGTCCTCCAGAATATAGCGCGCTTCTGCGGGGGTCAGCCGGGTGGGGAGCGGCAGAAAATAGAGGCCGGAGCGCTGCGCCGCCCATGCGACCGAAAAAAAGGCAGGACAATTGCCGATCAGCATCGCGATGACATCGCCCTGCTTCAGCCCGGCCTGGTGCAGCATCGCAGCAATGGCGCGGCTGTCCTGGTCGAGCGCAGCATAGCTCAACTGCCCATCGGCAAAGATGACAGCGGCCTTGTCTGGCGTGGCGCGAGCGATGATGCCGGGGTGACCCATCAGCGCAGCTCCACCGGCACATGGCCGGATTCATTGACGCTGACCACGGTCAATGCCGACAGCCGCCGCCCGCGCAGCCGGGTGATCGACCCATAGCTGGGCACGAAGCGCGCATCCTGCGCAAGGCCCAGCGCGTGCGAGAGCAGGATGTTGATGGGAAAGCCATGGGTGAAGATGGCGACCTTGCCATGCTGGCTGGCATCAATGACCTGCCCGAAGGCATCGAGCGTCTCGGCACGAAACCGCTCGGGATCGACACCGAAATAGGCGAGCGGCTCTGACCGGAAGCGCCGCCACTCCTCCCGCCCCTTTTCGCGGATCATCTCGATATTGGCATAGTCGCCGCCATCACGGTCGATTTCGCCGAGCCCGCGCAGGGAGCGCACCTCCAGCCTCAGAAGCTGCGCCAGCGGCTGTGCGGTGGCATCTGCACGGCGCAACCCGCTGGACCAGATGGCACAAATCGGCTCGTCGGCCAGCGCCGCAGCAGCGCAGCGCGCATGGCCATGGCCGCGTTCGGACAGCGGCGGGTCTCCGGTTGGGCCGGATGTGGCGACGGCTGGATGGCCGTGGCGAACGAGGATCAGTTCGATCATCCCTGCGGCTCCACCGCGCGCACGGCATGGAAGCCGCCATCGACGCGCACATCGGTGCCATTGACCCAGGATGCCGACGGTCCCAGCAGAAAGGCTGCCACCGCGGCAATCTCTGCCGGGTAGCCATGACGGCCAACCATGGATGAGGCAGCGGCTATGCGGCCCTCGCCCATCGATGCGCGGAAATCCGCAAGAATCGGCGTTTCTACCGGGCCGGGGCTGACACTGTTGACGCGAATGTGCCGCGCCCGCAGCAGCGTTGCCATGCGCATGACCCAGCGGTTGAGCAGCGCCTTGGAAAGCTCATAGGCGCTTGTGCCCGGCATCGCGGCAAGCTCCGGGTCGCGGCAACGATCATCCAGCATCGCATCGAGCGCTTGCGATGGCAGTGTGCAGCGGAGCGCGGTGACGCTGGAGACCGCGACAATCGCCGCGCCATGGGCCAGCTTTGGCAGCAGCGCCTCGGTCAGCCGCATCGGCGCCAGCGTGTTGACCGCCAGGATGCTGGCAGCATCGCGGGTGCCGGGCAGGCCGGCGACATGGGCGATGCCATGGAGCGGCGCCGGGGCCGCCGCTGCCGCACGCTGGATGGCATCGGGATCGGCAAGGTCGCAGATGATCTGCGCACCGGCACGGTCCAGGCCGATGGCGTGCTGCCCCAGCCGCTCCATCAGCGCGGCCCCGATGCCGCTGGCTGCCCCTGTCACCAGAATGGCCATCAGCAGCGCACCTGCATCTCAGTCCAGCCGGTGAACCAGTTGGACGGCAAGCGGACGGGCTCTGCCATCAGTTCCATCATCGCAAACCGGTCCAGAAATGCGTTGAGAAACAGTTCCGTCTCCAGCCGCGCCAGATGCGCGCCGACGCAGAAATGCGCACCAGCGCCAAAGCCGACATGCTGGTTGGGGCGGCGGTCGACCACCAGACGGTCGGGGCTGGCAAACTGGCGCTCGTCATGATTGGCGCTGGCAAACCACAGCACCACCTTGGCCCCGGCGGGCACTTGTGTGCCGAACAGGTCCATCGCCTCGCTGGTGGTGCGGCGCATGTGGGTGACCGGCGATACGAAGCGGGCCATCTCGTCGATCAGCCGCGCCATGAGGCTGCGGTCGTTGCGGATACGTGCAAAGTCCTGCGGCTGGCGCGACAATTGGGCCAGGCCGCCGGTCAGCAGGAACCGGGTGGTTTCATTGCCCGCGACGGTCAGCAGCATGAAATAGGCATCGAGCGCGGACTGCTCCAGCCCCGCCGATACCAGGGCGGTGGCCACATCCTGTGCGGGATGCTGGCGGCGCTGGTCTGCCAGATCACGAAAATAGGCATAAAGCGTGGCACGCGCATCGGCCTGCTCGGCATTGGTGGCGCGCACATCGGACATCAGATTGGCCCAATCGACCAGCCTTTCGGCATCGTGCGGCGGCACGCCCAGCACATCGGCAATCACCAGCATCGGCAACCGGACCGCCACCTGCTCCACAAGATCAAAGGTTTCGCCCGGGACAATCGCATCGACCAGATCCCCGGCGATCGCCCGGATGCGGTCATGCCGCGCCATGATCGAACGGCGGGACAGGGCATCCAGCACGATCGAGCGCAACCGGCTGTGCAGCGCGCCATCGCTGTTGTGGACGCTGGCATGGCCATGGCCCTCGGCGCGGCGGTCGGCAATCTGCGTGCCCTTGCCCGAAATCAGCCGGGCATGATCACGCGCACCGGCCATCACATGATCATAGCGGGTCAGCGAATAAAAACCCGGCCCGTCCGCCTCTGGCGAAAAGGCAATGGTATCGCGGTCCCGCAACTGGCGGAACAGGCGGTGCTCCTGACCGGCGGCAAAAGGGGCCAGATCCAGCAGATCAACCTCGGCAATCATGCGGCAGCGCCAAACAGCGTGCGATACCAGATCAGCCCGCAGGCGCGGCCCAGCCGCTCGACCGTCTCTTCAGCCGGGTCGGCCTCTGCAAGGCCGATCTGCACATAGGCCATCTGCTCGGTCAGCGCACTCAGCCCCTCGGCAATGCTGGCCGCATCGATGATGCCGTGGACATGTCCGCCCGCCTTGAGCCCCTCGATCCAGCGGCAGGTGCGGGCGACATAGCGCTGGCGATTGTTCAGCCAGTCGGTGCGAAAACTGGCATTGGCGCTCAGCGCAGCAGCCTCACGCGAGACACGCAACAATTTGCGATGCTCGCAATATTCGCGAAAGAACAGGATGTTGCGCGTTTCCAATTGGGACTGGGTCGGCACGATGGCATCACCCGCCTCGCGGCCGCTGGTGTGACGCAACTGATCGTTCAGCCGCGCCAGAATGGCAGTCAGGATCGCGTCCTTGTCCGCAAAATGGCGATAGAACAGCCCGTGGCTGATGCCTGCTTCCGCAACAATATCGGCGACGCGCACCGGCTCATAGCCCTTGTCCCCGAATACCTTTTCACCCGCCACCAGCAAGCGCTCGCGGGTCGCCTGGCCTTTGCGGGTGGGCGGCAGGGGAATCGTCTCTGGCAGTGCTGCGGTGCTCATCTGGCATCCTCTCTCTTGCATCCATCATCGTTTTTTGCAAAGGTGATGTCAATATCACTTTTTAGGACAGGAGAGAGAAGGATGGGAAGGCTGACGGGAAAAGTCGCGGTCATCACCGGCGCGAGCGGCGGCATTGGCGGCGCGGCAGCAGCGGACATGCTGGCGCAGGGCGCACAATTGATGCTGGCAGGACGCGATCTGGCGCGGCTTGAGGCGGTGCGTGACCGGATCGGCGGTGGCGATGCCGTTCGGCTGCACGTGGGAAACCCCGCTCACGAGACCGATGTCATCCGCCTGTATCAAGAGACGGTGGCCGCCTTTGGCGGGGTCGACATTGTGTTTGCCAATGCGGGCGCAGAGGGCCGCATCGCCCCGCTCACCGAGCTGTCGGTGGAGGAGTTTGACGAGGTGCAGCTGGTCAACATCCGCGGCACCTGGCTTGCGATCAAGCATGCAGCGCCCCTGCTGGTGGCGCGGGGCGGCGGTTCGATCATCTGCACGTCATCGGTGGCCGGCAGCGTCGGCGTGGCGGGCCTTAGCGCCTATGCGGCCAGCAAACATGGCATCAACGGTCTGGTCAAGGTGGCCGCGCTGGAACTTGCCACGGCCAGGGTCCGCGTCAATGCAGTGGCCCCCGCCCCGATTGACAATGCGATGATGGAATCCATCGAGAAACAAGCCTCTCCCGATGACCCCAGCCTGGCGCGCAGCAGCTTCAGCGGGCTGATCGCCATGGGGCGTTATGGCACCAACGAGGAGGTCGCGGGCCTAGTCACTTTTCTTGCCAGCGACGAGTCGCGCTATTGCACCGGCGGGGTCTATCCCGTTGATGGCGGCTTCTTGGCCGCCTGATCTTTCAGCGTAGCAGCGGTTCATGGAAGCCTTCAAAAAGGGGGCCTTTTAGCCGAGCTGGCAAAGGTCAACCGGGCCCTCCCCAAGCGCATGCCCATAGATATCTGGTTCCAGGACGAGGCGCGCGTCGGCTAGAAGCACAAGATCACGCGGAACCCGACCGACGGCCCCGAAGGATCAACGGACGAAATCAGCCTATATCTTCGGCGCAATCTGCCCGGAATATGTCAAGGGTGCCGGGCTGGTACTCCCCTTCTGCAATACCGAAACGATGTCCCGGCATCTGACCGAGATCGCGCTCATGGTTGCCCCTTGTGCTCATGCTGTCGTGCTGATGGATCACGCCGGATCGCACATGACCGGAAAGCTCGTCGTGCCCGGCAACATCAGCATCGTCGCACTACCGGCCAAATGCCCCGAGCTGAACCCGGTTAAAAACATCTGGCAGAACTTCCCGTAGGTTCTGATTCATTGTTTTGCAGGATGCCGCAGCGAGGATGGTCTACGACCGACCGATCAGCGCGAGTGGCCTTTCGTGGTCGGAACTCGTTTCCTGGTGGAGCGAGGTTACGCCGGGGTCTAATGCCGCACAACTCGGGGCTCGCCTCCAGGAATCCTTGGCCTCGGACGCAGAACGCAAGCTTTTCGCGATGTATTTCAAGGCCTATCGGCCTGCCCTCGGCGAGGCGCTACCGGCACTCCTTCCACAGGTCTACCTTCACTATGATCCTGCCATCGTGAAAACCTTGCGCCGACGACTTCCACTGCCGCGTCAGCGAATGGACTTTCTGATGCTGCTCCACAACCGTCAGCGTATCGTTATCGAGGTCGATGGTAAGCATCATTTCACTGAAGGCGATCACGGTTAAGCGCGTCGTCGACGAAACGGCGTTCCTTAGGCCAGACACGGTCGAAGAAAGGGGCGACCATGCGCTCCCAAGCCTCCTCGGCGCCTGCCTCGTCATTGTGCATCCAGCACACTAAGACATCGAGCGCGCCGGTGCGAATCTTGAGCGGCGCTGCACGTAAAGCACGTCCAACATCGGCTTCACTTATGCCCCATCGGTCAGCATCGTCGCCGCGTACTGAGGCGAGCGCGGGTCGCAAAATGCCGGATGCGATCTGTGCACCGAAACCCGAATCCGGGCGGGCCTCGACAACACCGCGCAAGACGGCTTCAGGCATCAACTTGGTGACTTCTGGAGTGATGCTGCTGTGTGAGACGAGCACCGCACGCAGCCCCCGTGCCTCATCCGTAGCCCAGATCATCGCGAAATCGTGCCAATCCTTCTGGCCACCTGACACGATCACCAGCGGGCCATCGGGCTGGAATTGCGCTCTGCGATCCTTGGCGCGTGCTGCGAGGAAATCGCGTG
>Ga0075157_10001506_pt1 | contig 14479 bp, 9 predicted proteins | sample JI81BgreenDNA_FD_70967 | JGI IMG/M metagenome (GOLD analysis project Ga0075157, IMG submission 70967) | Wastewater effluent complex algal communities from Wisconsin, to seasonally profile nutrient transformation and Carbon sequestration -... | ecosystem: Engineered > WWTP > Effluent > Algae...
GTCCGGTAGTATGGGCGGGGGCGGGTTTATTATATTGTAGATTATGGGCAATTATTGTTGGTGAACCCGCCCCTACAAAATTTAACATCATACAAGTCCGAATCAAACAGACATGATATCATCTACCTTTTAGGGTAAATTGGGAATCCGATCGCCCACTTTCAATCCCAATTGGGCCGCCCTTCCGCCTCTGAGTTCAATCACTCCGTCAACGGGAACATCCGGGCCGTAGTTGGGGCAGGTTTCGCTCAAACACGGCGGTACGTTAGGAATTATCGCCTGCACGACGCCTTCCCGCAGAAAAACCATATCGAGTTCAATAAACACGTTTTTCATCCAGAAACGCACGTTTCGCGGGGGTTCGATCGGGAAAAACATTCCTCTGTCGTCTGGTAATTCTGTGCGAAACATTAAACCTGTCGCTTGTTCTTGGGGAGTTTGCGCCACTTCTAGTCCGATCCTCTGCGAGGGCTGCGCTAACGCGCGATCGGCTATAATCGTGTTAACAGAAATTGGCAAAAGCTGACCCCTATCTAGTCCGCCAAACAGCGACATAAAGTTGGATTCTGTCAGATTAGAATTTCCCAAAACAACTCCTAAATAATCACCAGAGTTTTTATCTTTCATAATAGTTTGGTTGTTGGAAACAGAAAGCTCTAAATCGCTAAACTTCATGCCTTCTGTCAAGACAATTTTATCATTGCCGTTGCCAAAATCGGTAATTATATCGGCTTCACTAATAGTAGATGCGGCGGAGGTTCTTTCAATCACAAATAAATCATCGCCTGCCCCTCCTGTCAAGATATCCCCGCCTTCGCCGCCTATTAGCAAATCGTGACCCCGATCACCAAAAATCCCATCTTCACCTTGTCCTCCATAGATTGTATCGCTTCCTTGCCCGCCAGACAGCGTATCAGCGCCTTCATTTCCTGCTAGCAAGTCATTTTCCCGATCGCCAAAAATTCGGTCGTTTCCCCCCAAACCTTGAATAGTATCATTACCCGCAAATCCTCTAATCGTATCGTTGCTGAGAGTTCCCGCGAGAAAATCGAAGCCAAAAGTACCGTCGATGTTAACCATTTTGCGTTTAAGGATGGGTTTAATAGAAGGAAGATTTGGCGATCGGCATCCGCCAACCGGTACCAAAAGCTCGATCGCTAATTTTCAAACCTGGGGCTGCTTGCCGCCGCTTAAACTCCGCTTGCCTGACTAATTTTACTACACGTTTAACCACGGCTTCATCGTGTCCAGCAGCGACAATTTGTTGAACCGATTCGTGATGTTCGATCGACCGCTGCAAGATGTCATCCAAAACATCGTAATCCGGCAAAGAATCTTGGTCAATTTGTCCAGGCTTCAGTTCAGCACTAGGCGGTTTAGTAATAATATTAACCGGAATAATTTCCTTTCCCAGGGGCGGGCATGGGGGTGGGTAGGGAGAGGGCGGGCACGGGGGCACCGCCCCTACATATCCGCCAGAATTCAGCCACCTACAAAGCGAATAAACGCGAGTTTTCGGCACATCGGAAATCACCGCCAATCCCCCATTCATATCGCCGTAGAGGGTGCAGTAACCCACCGCCATTTCCGACTTATTGCCAGTCGAAAGTAGCAAATGTCCGAACTTATTAGAAATTGCCATCAACAGATTGCCTCGAATCCGCGATTGAATATTTTCCTCAGCAATGCCGAAAGTTGTGTTGACAAACAAATCGGCGAGAGTGCGATCGTAAGTTTTCATCAAATCGTCGATCGACAACATTTCGATCGCGATGCCCAGATTTCGGGCTAATTCCAAAGCATCATTAACCGAATGATCCGAACTATAAGGAGAAGGCATCAACACCCCTAGAACATTTTCGGGCCCGATCGCGCAACTGGCGATCGCAGCCACCAAAGCCGAATCTATCCCGCCACTCAAACCGAGTACAACCTTAGAAAAACCGCACTTGCGGACATAATCTCGCACTCCCAAAACCAAAGCAGCCCAAATTTCGGCATCTCCAACCGCCGGATAAAAACTCAAATCAGTTGTGGAACGGGCATCTTGCCCGTTCCCGCTGCCAACGCCACTGCCGATCGAACCTAGTTTTTGTCGTCCTTCACCTAATCCCAAATCAGTTGTGGAACGGGCATCTTGCCCGTTCCCGCTGGCAACTAAATCTTGTTTAGCTGCATCATATTCCAGCACCGCAAAATCCGTTTCAAAAGAAGCTAATACCTGAATTAAATCACCCTTTCGATTCACAGCAAAACTGCTGCCGTCAAAAATAATATCGTCATTTCCTCCTATTTGATTAGCATAAATAATCGGTATCCCGCAGCGGATGACGCTGTGCTGCAACATAGCCGATCGCACTCCCCGCTTCAGAGCAGAATAAGGCGATGCCGACAAATTCACCACTAAATCTACACCCAATTTTGCCAAATCGGAAACAGGATCGCCCGCGTAACTGCGTTTACCCCAAAACTCCTCATTGTTCCACAAATCTTCACAGATTGTCACGCCGATTTTGACTTCGCCAATAGAAAAGTAATTGCTGTTTTCTCCCGGTTCAAAATATCTATCTTCATCAAATACATCATAAGTAGGCAACAAGCGTTTATGAAAAACTTGTTTGACCACGCCATTTTGCAACAAAACAGCGCTATTAAACAATGATTTTCCGCCTAGTTGAACAGCATTAGCATTAGGTAAGGCAGTGCCTGCTATGACTGCCAACTCCGGCGGCAAAGCTTGCGCCAGTTGCAGCAACTGTGCACCTGCATCTGCAATGAAACTCGGATTGATTAACAAATCGCGCGGCGGATAACCGATCAGGGAAAGTTCCGGTGTTAGCAATAAGTTTGCGCCCTCAACCTCAGCTTTTTTCGCAGCCTCCAGAATTAGGTTGGAGTTGCCCAAGATATCACCAATAGTAGGGTTGAGTTGTGCGATCGCAATTTTCATCTCACCAAATCACCTAATAAATATTGCTAACAGTCCGCCCGCGCGGACTCACTTTCCTATAGTCCTAGATTTGAATGTAGCGAAAGATTACTTGGATTTGTAATGTTTCAACTCTTCCTCAATATAATAATTTACCAAATCCCGGTAAATATTTTCAACCACATCAGGATTCAAACCCGATTGTTGAGCCCACTCGCGCCGCTGCTGTAACATATCGTGAAAGCGATCGAACGATTTAACGCTAGCTTCACTCGTTTTGAACCTTGCTGCAGCGATGACGTATTGAAATCTCTTGCTCAAAGCCTCGATCACTTCTCGATCGATGATATCAATTTCCTCCCGAACTTCGTGAATATTAGCGCATTCATCTGGATCTTTCATAGTCCGTACTCCTTAATAGCTTCTATTCTCATGTTACTAAATTGCTCCCCGAATGTCATCCAATAAACAGCTAGATAAACACCAGAGGCTTATTTTTGAAAGGAGCAAAAGCGGTCGCATCAAAGCGGTACAAACTAGCAGGGCGGCCCGCCCCGCGCGAAACCTTAACACCGGTATCGCACAAAAAACCCAATTTCAACAATCGAGCTCTAAAATTAGAATAATCAGAAAAATTTTCCCCCAAAATAGTTGTATAAAGTTGATACAAATCGCTCAAAGTAAAAAGTTCCGGCAACACTTCAAAAGCTACCGGGCTGTATTCAAGTTTGTTACGCAGTCGCCGATATCCGTATTCGAGAATTTGATTGTGATCGAAGGCCAGCTTAGGAACTTGTTGCACGGGATACCAAGCAATGCCGCCGACGCGGTGGCCCACACCCGCGACTACACTCCCAGCAATTAACTCAGCTTCCTCAAAACGAACCAAAGCAAAATAACTCACCGAAAGATAGCGATTGCCCCTGGTAATTTCCCGAGGATCGCGCCCCGGTTCTCCGAAAGTATACAATTGCTCCAGATACAAATTTTTTACCCGAATTTTCTCAGACAAAATCCGGTAAGCCGCATTTTCAAGAGACTCTCCGTGTCGCACCAAAGTACCGGGAAGACTCCAAGAATCGATAAACGGTTCGTCTGGCCGCATTAGCAACAGCACCAACAAGCGGTTCTGCACGGTATCGACGGAAAAAATAACATTATCTACTCCTACTTTAAAGTCAGCTAATGAGCAACCCTCGCTCTTGTTTGTGCCTCGTGCCATGCGTACAAATGCTCCCTATGGATGTAATCTTCGATGGTGGGAGTCAGAGCTTCCCTGTCTCCTTTTTCCCGATAGGAAGTAGAAGAAACATTGGGAGCACTCAAAGATGCGATCGCCACCTCTGCACCCATGCGCCTCAACTGCCACAAATCTAATTGTTCTGATGGATAACCGGGTCGCGGTACTATCAGCAAGTCCACTTGTTTTAACAATTGTTCAAATTTGTACCAGCGAGACAGTTGCCCCACCAAGTCCGAACCTATTACCAGCGTCAAATCTGCATTCGGCCACAGCAATTTTGCTTGTTCCACAGTTTCCACAGTCCTCGGACTGCTGAGTTCTGGATGCAAGCAAAGATTGTGTCTGGGCGAATTAATTTCTTGAATCATTAACAGCAGCATTGCCGATCGGTGTTCTAGAGAAGTTTGGTGCGACTTAAAAGGATTGTCCGACGCCCAAACTGCTACCCAATCAAAATGTTGCGAAAGCCAACTCAGAATTGTTTTATGTCCTGCTGTTGGTGGATCGGCACTGGTTCCAAAAAGAGCAATCTTCTGCATAGGGAATCGGTAATTGTTGACTGTTGACTGTTGACTGTTGACTGTTGACTGTTGACTGTTGACTTCAATCTAAAATCTAAAATCTAAAATCTAAAATCGATTGACTCTTTTTCGTTTTTTCGGTGAGACTCTGCAAATCTGTAGAAATTTCCACTGACGGCGAAATCGGGTTGTCAAGTTGACGAGTTTCGGGTCGAAGACTGGCGACAGAAGCAGCAGTGCGTTTGGCGATATCCTCCAAACTTTCCTGGTTCTTGACTCGTTTTCCCTCCTTGAAAACCAACTCCATTAATGGTAAGTAAGAATCGCAATTGTGAATAGTTTCTCCCGACAATCCTAAACAATCTCCGAGAATTTGCCCATTTTCAATATGTCTAAAAATTTGCTTTCTTCCTGGATATGTTACCTTGCCGCTTGCCTCTTTCATCACCGGAATTCCGTCAATTTCCACCAACTTATAAACACCGTTCACAGGGGAACCGCTGACTAACTTGGTTCCCAAACCGTAACCGTCAATGCAAGCACCGCTACTTTTTAATTTAGCAATTTCTCGATCGTCCAAATCGCCACTAGCAAAAATTGGAACCCCAGGCAGGATCGATCGAACTTCCCGCGACAGCACCGCCAAATCGCCCGAATCCAGCCGCACGCCTTCCAACTGCATTTCACCGCTGTTTACTCGATCGGCCAACATCCGCGCCGCCCCCACAGTATCATAAGTATCGATCAGCAGTGGCGCCCCCGGAAAATAGCGGTGAAAAGCTGCAAACGCCTGATTCTCGCTGCCTTCGAGGGCGGCAACAGCCATTACCAAAGCATGGGCGATCGTACCGACAGGTTTGCGGCCCAACTTCAAAGCAGCCAAAACATTAGAAGTTCCGTCGAATCCCGCAGCCAGAGCAGCCCTAGCCGCCCAAACAGCAGCTTGAGGCCCAAAAGCCCTGCGCGTCCCGAATTCCAGCAACTTAGCCTCCGGGCCCGCCACATCCCGCAGCCGCGCTGCCCGCGTCGCAATCAAAGTTTGATAATTTATGGCATTCAATAAATAAGTTTCCACTAACTGAGCCTGCCACAGAGGAGCCTCAATTCGCAGCAGTGGCTCATTGGCAAAAACCGCCGTCCCCTCCGGCACCGCCCAAACATCGCCAGTAAAACGGGCTGTGGCGAGTAAAGTCCAAAATCGTTCCGGGGCGCCGGCAAAAATCCCAGTGGACTGCAAAGCCTCAATTTGCGACTGAGAAAACCGAAATTTCTCCAAATAATCGATAACTTGAGCCAAACCCATCGCGATCGCGTAGCCAAAACCTTCTGGCAGCCTGCGCGCGAACAACTCAAAACTCGCGGCCCGCCCGTCGAGCCCTTCCCCGACGTAACAAGCGGCCATCGTTAGCTGGTAGAGATCGGTCAAAAGGCTGTAATCTGCTGAAGAAACCGTTAGTTCCTGGTCTTCTAAGATTTCTTCAAAACCTGTGAGCTGCAGGCTTTCTGTGGTAGTTTTCATAAAAAAAACCCCGGACAAACTTCTTTTTCTTAATTATAGTGACAAACACCATATCTTTTTGTAAATATTTGATGAAGATTGCAGATATTTGTCGGATAAATTCGCTTATAATGCCCTTTGATAGCGGATCTCGGTTAATTTGTACATTAATATTATGGTAAATTCAATATAAATATTGAATTTAACAAACTCAGAATTAAGCACAAACACTCAAGCGTTCCGGGTTTTTTGCGAAAATATTTCGTTGCAGCCTTTGAATAGAGTTAGAAAACCCGGTTTCTGACCGTCGGGAGGGCGATCGCGAGTGCTGGAGTTGAGCGAGGAAATAATCTACCAGCAAAAGGTCGATCGTCCAAAAATGCGTAATTTCTTAAACCTTCAGCTTGCTTTATTGTTGCAGACCAATAAGTAATTCAAATAAATATTGCTAAACTCATCCACAGCCCAAAAATCAGAGTAATATTAAAAGTATCAGAACTCAGACAAGAGAGGCAGATTCTATGAATCTTTCTAAATCTTTGGCAAACGCGATGCGTTACGTTTCGGAAGCAGCGGTGCGGATTTTTAGCCCCAGCGATGACAACTATCCCAATAGTGGAGTTCAACCTTTTGAGGGTAAGCTCTCCAAAAGTGCTAAATCCAAAGAATGAACAGCCATTCCCACCGTTTCTAGCGAGTTCGGCACAGGCATTCAGTTTAACAGTCAACGGTTAACAATTAACTGTTGACTGTTAACTTTTGAGTTTTGATTTTGACCGAAAGCATCCAGGATACCCGCCACGTGATTCATTCCTTCGCAGACTCAGGACGGAGAAATCAAAAACCTGTATCCGATGAAGCTTGCCGAACGTATTTATCTCGCGCAAGTCAATGCTTCAATCTAAAATCTAAAATCTAAAATCTAAAATCGATTGACTGTTAATAGTAATTGTATGTGCGGTTTCCCTTCGTTCTACCCAAGCTACAATTACCAATCACCAATTACACTGAACTTCCCCAATTTACCAAACAAAGGCATATTCAGTGTAGAGTAAGCTTTTTAAAGATTTTGGCGCCCGGTTTACTGCGTATAAATCAGAGAAACACCAAGCAAATCTAGAGCCTTTTGTTGCACTGGGGTTGGTTTAGTAATCTTATCAAAAACAAAACTAGCACCCTTAATAGTTGATTGAATTTGATTGTGAGCTAGAGTACCCAAATCCGCTAGTAACTAACCTTTAGTTGAGGAGATAACCTGAACTTTTGGCTAGGTATCGCAGAGCGCATACAAATATATACTGGTAACACTCTCTGGCAATGACTAAAGCCTGCGTGCCATGCCTGAGTTTCTCCAAGCGATCGCAGCCTATGTTTGAGGGAAACACCTAGCCAAAAGTTGAGGATTTTATCTCACAGATTCTGAGTCGCAAGCTGACTATTTGGCTAAGTTAATACTCAACTAAAAGCTAGAAGCTTTTTAGGGTTATTATCTTAGGCTGAAAATAGTAAATCAACCAGAAAAAAGACCATGAACTTAATTAAAGTGTCGGGATTATCGGCTTCAATCGTACTATCGTTATCCATCTTTCAGCAGCCGACTCATGCTCAAAAAGCAAGTACCTTTGCTACCAGTTGCACGGACATTTCAATCAATGGCGCTCAATTATCAGCAACTTGTAACAAAAAAAATGGTACCAGTCAGCGCACTTCCATTACCATTAAAGGCGTTCATAATCAAAATGGACAACTCGTGCAAGGTAATCTTAATGAACAAAGTACGTTCAACCGAACTTGCACAGGCATCAGCATAAAGGGAGACGAACTGTCTGCCAATTGCCGCGGTGGAAATCAGCCATCTTCTGTCACATTACTAGGAATTGATAATAACGATGGCAACCTAACCTATTAGTTAGTGTAGTTGGGCGATCGCTTACTCAGTCTGGTTGTATAGCCGATCGAGGAACGCCCCAAAACTTCCTCCCTCACAGCAGTAATCTATAACCAAAAAGTGCGATCGCCCCCACGCCCCAACCCCCCAACACAAACCACTCACCCCACTGCAATAAAAAAAGTTTAACCTCAAAGGAGCCTTTACTGATGACTCACTTCGGCATTCTCTGTCCGGGATTCAACAGCCACCTCAACACTATGATACCTTTGGGCTGCGAACTGCTTCGTCGCGGTCATCGAGTTACTGTATTTAACTTCCCTGATGCTAAAGCCACAACTCTAGCCAGTGGATTAGAATTCCAGTCATTAGCTGAAGATGAGTTTCCCCTAGGAACAAATGCAGAAACTTTGAGCCAACAGGGGAAGCTCAGCGGACTGGCTGCCTTTCGATCTTCTATTAAAACTTTTACCCAGATTTCGGCTGCTATTTTCAGAGAGGCTCCAAGCGCCATTAAAAAAGCAGGTGTAGAAGCTTTGCTTGTAGACCAAGTTTCGCTCGAAGGAGGAACGATCGCGGATTTTCTCAACCTTCCTTTTATAACAGTTTGCAGTGCCTTAGCCGTCAACCGAGAACCCAACATTCCTCCCTTTTGTACCCTTTGGCCGTACACTCCAACTTGGGGAGCACGTTTACGCAATCAAATTAGCTATCAGTTACTCAGTTTGGTTGTTAAACCGCTTCGAGGACCGATAGCCGAGTATCGCCGAAAGTGGAAATTACCTGTCTACTCTCACCCGAATGACTTTTACTCTAAACTCGCTCAAATCAGCCAACAACCCGCAGAATTTGATTTTCCCAGGCAAGATTTACCTGCACACTTCCATTTCACTGGCCCTTATGACAACAGATCCACGCGCAAACCAGTCCCTTTTCCTTTTGATAAATTAACTGGCAAACCATTGATTTATGCTTCGATGGGAACTGTGCAAAATCGCTTGCTGGATGTTTTTCAAATAATCGCCTCTGCTTGTGAAGGATTAGACGCTCAATTGGTAATATCTCTCGGAGGTGGTGCGACTCCCGAATCTTTGCCGCCCTTGCTGGGAAATCCGATCGTTGTTGGCTATGCACCACAATTAGAATTGCTGCAAAAAGCCACTCTCACGATTACTCATGCCGGGATGAATACGACTTTGGAATCTTTGAGCAATGGAGTCCCAATGGTGGCAATTCCTGTGGCGAATGATCAGCCGGGAGTGGCAGCGCGGATTGCTTATACGGGTGTTGGCGAAGTGGTTCCTTTGAAGGAATTGAGCGTTTCTAAAGTCCGATCGGCAATTGTGAAAGTCCTAACCCAAGAGTCGTATAAACAAAGGGCGATCGAGATGCAAGAGGCGATCGGGCGATCGGGCGGAGTCAAGCGCGCCGCTGACATTATCGAACAAGCTGTATTGACTGGGAAGCCTGTCTTGGCTTCTAAAATCTAAAATCTCAGATGTGGAGTCAAATCTAAAATCTAAAATCTAAAATCTAAAATCTAAAATCTAAAATCTAAAATCGACTGATGGCTCACGCCCCTCTGGTGTGAGGAGCAAATTTATGCTATGTTCGACTGCAAAGTTGACTGCAGGCTGAATATGCTCACTTTTCCTGGCGTTGAAGTCACAGAGCTTATCTACGAAAGCGCAAACTCGCTGGTTTACCGAGGATTCCGACAACCCGACAGTCTCCCCGTCATCCTCAAAGTCCTCAAAGAAAATTATCCCACACCCCAAGAACTCGCCCGCTATCGCACAGAGTATAAAATTACACAATCTCTGAATCTGAGTGGCTGTATAAAAGCCTATGATTTGCAGCCATATCAAAACACGCTGGTAATGTTTGTTGAGGATTTTGGCGGCGAATCCTTGAAAATTTGGATGCAGCAGCAAAAATTTAGTATTGCAGAATTCTTGCGAATTGCGATCGCCACAACAGAAAGTTTACAACAAATTCACAGCGCCCACATCATTCACAAAGACATTAACCCTTCAAATATTGTCTTCAATCCAGCCAGCGGCGAACTCAAAATTATCGATTTTGGCATTTCCACGCAGTTAACGCGCGAGAATTACACCATCAAAAATCCCAACATTTTAGAGGGAACTCTTGCTTATATGTCGCCGGAACAAACCGGCAGAATGAACCGCAGTTTAGATTACCGCACGGATTTTTATTCCCTGGGGGCTACCTTTTACGAACTGCTGACAAACAAATTGCCTTTTGACACCAATGATGTGCTGGAATTGGTACACAGTCATCTCGCTAAACAGCCCTTATCTCCATCTCAGGTGAATCCCGAAATTCCGCAAATTGTTTCCGATATTGTGATGAAGTTGATGGGGAAAAATTCTGAGGAGCGGTATCAAAGTGCGATCGGAATTAAACTCGATTTAGAAGAATGTTTAAATCAACTGCACACTCATAACAATATATCAGTTTTTACCCTAGGATGTCAAGATATTTATGACCGTTTTCAAATCCCGCAAAAACTTTACGGCAGAGAGCGAGAAATTGATAGTTTACTAACAGCTTTTGAAACAGTCAGCAGTCACAGGCAAGATGCCTGTGCCACCAGCAGTCACAGGCAAGATGCCTGTGCCACCAGCAGTCACAGGCAAGATGCCTGTGCCACCAGCAGTCACAGGCAAGATGCCTGTGCCACAAGTGGACATGGGGAAGATGCCTGTGCCACCAGCAGTCACAGGCAAGATGCCTGTGCCACCAGCAGTCACAGGCAAGATGCCTGTGCCACAAGCTCAATGATGCTGATTTCGGGATATTCTGGTATCGGCAAATCAGCTTTGGTGCAAGAATTATACAAACCGATTACTCAACATCGCGGTTATTTTATCTCCGGCAAATTTGACCAATATCAGCGCAATATTCCCTACAGCGCCATTGTCAATTCTTTTCAGGATTTAGCCAAACAACTGTTAGCAGAAAGCGAAGCCAATCTCACAGAATGGCGGAAAAAATTATTAGCCGCATTGGGAATCAACGGTCAAGTTATTATTGACGTGATTCCCGAAATTGAATTAATTATCGGCAAGCAACCCGCCCCGCCAGAATTGGGTGCTGGTGAAGCGGAAAATCGCTTTAATTTTGTGTTTCAAAACTTCATTAAAGTTTTTACTAAACCAGAACATCCTCTGACAATATTTATCGATGATTTGCAGTGGGCTGACGGGGCATCTCTGAAACTGATGCAACTGCTGATGAATGCTTCGCCAGCGGGACTGTTTTTAATTGGGGCTTATCGGGATAACGAAGTTTCTGCTGCTCATCCGTTAATGCTAACAATTGAAGAGATTGTCAAAAATGGGGCAAAAGTCGATCGCATTTTCCTGTCACCTTTGGATTTATCCTCTGTGACTCAACTGATTTCCGATGCCCTGAATTGCCCGGAAGCAAGAGTCAACTCCCTTGCCGAGTTAGTCTTTTTCAAAACGGGCGGAAATCCTTTCTTTATGAATGAATTTCTCAAATCGCTTTATACAGAAGGGCTGTTACAATTTGACTTTACCCCCAGGGCTGTTTCGGGGCAACCACGGGGGGATTGCCCCTACGAAAAACCAGGGTTTTGTAGGGGCGGTGCCCCCGTGCCCGCCCAGCCCATAGACGATGGGGTAGGGGTTTCAGATATCGGGGCTCTTCACGAGGGATTGCCCCTACAAGAGAATGAAACAGCCCAGCCTCACCAAGGGGGGACACAGGGGAGTTGGCAGTGGGATTTAGAAGAAATTCAAGCGAGAAATTTCACTGATAATGTTGTCGAATTGATGGCTGGCAAAATTCAACAACTGTCAGAGAAAACGCAGGAAACGTTAAAGATAGCAGCCTGCATTGGCAATCTATTCGACCTGAAAACCCTCGCCTCACTTTGCGAAAAATCTGTGGGACAAACGGCGGATGATTTGTACGCAGCACTTGCTGAGAATTTAGTAGTGTTGCTGGGGAATATGGGAGATGTGGAATTAGAAATTGCAGGCAAATTACCCAGTACCCAATCCGTAGAATACAAGTTTGTTCATGACAGAATTCAGCAAGCCGCTTATTCCCTGATTTCCGAAGAAGATAAGCCGGCGGTTCACCATCAAATAGGAAAACTGCTGCTGCAAAATACCCTCGCAGATGACAGGCAAGATGCCTGTCCCACAGAAGAACAAATTTTTGACATTGTTAATCAACTCAATTTCGGCTGCCAGCTAATTTCCCATCAAACAGAAAGAGATGAACTGGCTCAGTTAAATCTGATGGCTGGCAAAAAAGCCAAGGCATCGGCAGCTTATCAGGCAGCTTTTAACTATCTGCAAACGGGGATAAATTTGCTTGCCGAAAACGCTTGGGTGGTGCAATACAAGCTAAGTTTACAACTGCATCAAGAAGCCGCAGAGCTAGCTTACATATTGGGCGATTTTGAGCAGATGGAAAGTTTAGGGAACCTCGTGCTAACAAATGCTAAAACAGTGTTCGATCGCGTCAAAGTTATCGAGGTAAAAATGGGTACTCATGCTGCCCAAAATCAACTAGATATGGCACTTAATATGGGGCTAAAAATTCTGAGGCAGTTGGGAGTCAAACTGCCCGCAAAGCCTAACAATCTAGATAGCATAATCGGATTGCTGGAAGTTAAGTTAACCCTAGCTGGGAAACGCATTGAGGATTTAGCCAATTTACCTCAAGGAAGCGATCCTGCTAAACAAGCCGCACTGCGTATCTTGTCATTTATGGCTACTGTCGCCTATGGCGTTGCCCCTCAACTGATGCCTTTAATTGTGTTTAAGCAGGTGATTTTATCTGTAAAGTATGGCAACTATCCTGAGTCTCTCCATGCTTATGCAGTTTATGGATTAATTTTGTGCGGAGTGGTGGGAGATATTGAAGGTGGTTATAAATTTGGTCAGCTAGCATTGAGGATGTTGGAGCAATTTGGCAAGCCAGAATTAAAAACTAAAGTCCTTATTCCATTTAATGACTTCATCCGTCATTGGAAAGCACCAGCTAAAGAAAGTTTGCCATCTTTGTTAGAAGCTTACAAAAGCGGATTGGAAACAGGACAAGTTGAAGAACGTGCTTGTGCGTCTCAAACTTACTGCGGTTATTCGTACCTCTTCGGCGCTGAATTGTCAGGGCTGGAACGCGATATTGCTACTTATCGCGAGGGGATAGAAAAGTTAAAATTTGATCCAATTATTTGGCAGATTAGACCCTTAGATCAGTCGGTTTTTAATTTATTAGGTAAGTCGGAAAATCCCTGCTATTTAATTGGGGATGCCTATGATGAGCGGACTGCGCTATCACTGTTAACTGAAGCTAACGATCGCACTTCGATTTTTGCCCTGCATTTTTATAAAATGATTCTCTGTTATTTATTCGGGCAATATGCTGAAGCGGTATCAAATGCAGCTTCCACAATGCAGTATGTAGATAGTGCCGCTGGAACTCTGCAAGTATCCTACTGCTATTTTTATGAATCGCTGGCTCAACTTTCGTTTTATTCTAATGCTTCTTTTGACCAGCAAAAGCACGGTTTAAAAAAAGTCAGGGCTAATCAGAAAAAAATGAAAAAATGGGCGCATCACGCTCCGATGAATCACTTGCACAAATTTAATTTAGTTGAGGCAGAAAGATATCGGGTTATTGGTAAAGATGCACGGGCGATCGACTTTTACGATCGCGCAATTTCCCTCGCCAAAGAAAACGAGTACATCCACGAAGCCGCCCTCGCTTACGAACTCGCCGCTAAGTTCTATTTATCTAGGGGTAAAGAATTAACAGCCAAAGCTTATATGCAGGAAGCTCGTTACTGCTACCAGCTATGGGGTGCAGCGGCTAAAGTCAAAGATTTAGAAACTCGATATCCGCAGTTATTTACGATCGATAAACCGATAAATAAAGAAATTTCAACCACTACATCAACTACGGGCAGCCGTTCTAGTTCTTCCTTGGATATCGCTACAGTCATGAAAGCTTCCGAGGCAATTGCTGGGGAAATTGTACAGGATAAATTACTCTCCAGATTGATGAAAATTTTGATTGAAAATGTCGGCGCTCAAAAAGGATATTTGATTATAGAAACCCAGGGAAAATTGCTGATTGAAGCTGAAGGTGTAATGAATGATGAACAGATAACAGTGTTGCAATCTGAACCAGTTGAAAATTGCCCGGAACTTTCCGAAGCTATTATCAATTATGTCGCTCGAACCCAAGAAAATTTAGTGCTAAATGATGCCACCCGTGAAGGAAAGTTTACGAATGACCCTTACATCAAAGCACGTCAGCCCAAGTCTATTTTGTGTGCTGCTTTGATGAATCAAGGTCAACTGGCTGCTATTGTTTATCTCGAAAATAACCT
>Ga0075157_10001507_pt1 | contig 14472 bp, 9 predicted proteins | sample JI81BgreenDNA_FD_70967 | JGI IMG/M metagenome (GOLD analysis project Ga0075157, IMG submission 70967) | Wastewater effluent complex algal communities from Wisconsin, to seasonally profile nutrient transformation and Carbon sequestration -... | ecosystem: Engineered > WWTP > Effluent > Algae...
AATTGTTTAGACTATTTATTCCCACCAAGGTATTAACTTCTGATTCAAATAAATTGATAACAGCGCAATTAGTGCAATCTATACCTAAATAACTGTCAAAGAAGGCAGTTCCTCTTGCGACTAAACTAGAATTTTGTTTCAATGAAATTGCAGGAGCACAAGTCTCTTCCATACAATCTGTCTCAAAAATTGAACCAGTATAACTGGCAACGGTACTACTATGGTCAGCCTCAACAGGAGATTCTAAAAACAAACTTCCATAATTAATTAACACACTATGATTATCGACTAAAACCTTTTTATTATGTGCAAATGCCGCCCCGCTTGATAAAATAATACTGGCGTAATTATCCATTCGCACTTCCGGAAAATTCTCAACATTACCTCCCACAAAAGCTAAAATAGAGTGTGAATAATTGCTTCCATTTTCTACTACCAATTGCGAACCAGAAAGACCCTCTATACTTGAATAAAAAAATATTACAGCTTGCTGAATACCTCCAGGATGAGGAAGTGTATTTTTTCTCAGAATAGAACCTGATAGGCATAATATACTTACGTTTCTAAAATTTTTTCCGATATTTAAATCGAAAGTACCATTAATACAAAAGCTACCAATTACTTCACCTGCTCCATTGATAGTCAATACACCAGATGACAATGCTTGCGATAAGGTCGAAATCCCTACACCAGAACCCACTACCTTATTATGAGGGCACTGACTAAATATTGGGATAGCAGTTGACAACAATATAACAATCATACATACTTCCCTTATTTTCAGACTTCTAATCCCAAAGGAAGGAAGGAAGGAAGGAAGGATAAAAAACTTTTTCATAATACAAAATTTTATAGATTAAAAAATAAATTAATTACAGAATATTCATAAAAGAACGATAATAAATACCGACATTACAAAATTACAATATAATATTGTATATTAAATAAAAATTTCAAATAATTTTTACATATTTTTTATCTTTATACAAAATCCTTATTGTAAAAACGACGCTAAAAATATCCCAAATTAATAACTGCTTCATATAATTCAAAGCAATCACATACAATAAAAAAATGCCCGAATGAACTTGATCATCCAGGCATTTTAGGGTCTAAAAACAAAATAAATTTTATATATCTTTCCTATTTATTTCTAAGTGCGGTCAAGAAATTATTGAGCTCGTCTACGGAGTAGAACAATACTTCTCTGGGCTTAGAGCCTTGTGCTGGCCCTACGATACCTAATTGCTCCATCTGATCCATGATACGTCCTGCTCTGTTGTATCCCAGTTGCATTTTTCGCTGTATCAATGACGTAGAGCCACTCTGCGTAGATACTATAAGTCTTGCTGCTTCGTCAAAATTGTCGTCAAGATCAGAAACTTTAATATCAGAACTGCCTGCATTGCCATCATCATCTCCTTTGTACTCAGGAAGGTAGAATGGCTCAGGGAATCCTTGTTGATTGGCGATATGCTGGATGACACTTTCCACTTCTGGCGTATCCACAAATGCACATTGTAATCGGATATTAGTGCTTCCTATAGACAATAACATATCTCCTGCTCCAATCAACTGATCTGCACCACCACCGTCTAGGATCGTTCTAGAGTCAATCTTTGAAGTCACTTTAAATGCTAATCTCGCAGGGAAGTTAGCCTTAATGATACCTGTAATGATATTGACTGAAGGTCTCTGTGTTGCTATGATCAAGTGAATTCCAATGGCTCTGGCCAACTGTGCTAATCTTGCTATAGGCAACTCTACTTCTTTGCCTGCTGTCATGATCAAGTCTGCAAACTCATCTATAACTAGTACGATGTAAGGAAGAAACTTATGCCCGTCCCTTGGATTTAGTTTACGATCTGTAAATTTTTCGTTGTATTCATTAAGATTTCTAACCCTTGCTTTTTTGAGCAAATCATATCGGCTATCCATTTCTATACAAAGAGAGTTCAAGGTATTGATCACCTTGCTTGTTTCTGTAATGATAGGCTCGTCTTGATCTGGAAGGAAAGCCAAGAAATGTTGATCCAAGCTTCCATAAGGAAATAACTCTACCTTTTTAGGATCTATAAGTACCAATTTTACTTGTGATGGGTGCTTTTTGTATAGCAATGACATCAAAATCGTATTGATACCCACAGACTTACCTTGACCTGTAGCTCCTGCTACTAATAAGTGAGGCATTTTGGCCAAGTCTGCTACAAAAACTTCATTAGAAATGGTTTTTCCCAAAGCGATCGGCAGAGCCATTTTGGATTGGGTAAACTTCTCTGAAAGTAATACTTCTTTGAGCGATACAGTTTGCTTATTCTTATTAGGAACTTCTATACCAATGGTACCTTTGCCAGGAATAGGCGCAATGATACGAATACCCAAAGCTGATAAACTCAATGCGATATCATCTTCCAGGTTTTTGATTTTAGAAATTTTAACACCAGGAGCTGGAACGATTTCATAAAGTGTAACTGTCGGTCCTATCGTAGCTCTGATTTTAGTGATTTCTATTTTATAATTGAGCAAAGTCGCTATGATCTGATCTTTATTGGCCTCCAACTCTGCCCTATCTACTTCTGCCTTTTGGGTATCATATTCCAAAAGCAAATCCGTGGTAGGAAATTTGTAGCGGGACAAATCCAACGTAGGATCATAAGGCTCCAACTCATCTTCGAGTTTTATAGCTTCGATTTCTGTTTCAGGAGCCACCGGCACCTTGGCCAATCCATTGTCTATGACATCAAAACCATCATCGTCTATGGGAGATTTTACAGGGTCTGCAAAATCTAAATCATCCAAATCCAACTCTAAGTCGGGCTTTGCCATACCTGCAGATGCTACCCGGGCAGCCGTAGCAGGCACATCAAACTCCAAATCATGATGGTTTGATGTGGCCTTAGCTTCAGCAGGGGTCGGTGGGATGGCTCTCTTCTGGTCAGATGCACCAGAGGGCCTTAAACTTTGTAAAAATAATTCTTCAATATCTTCAGTGATGGACTCTACTTTTGATTTGGGTGATTTGGGTTTGATATCACTATCTTCCATTCCCTTAAAAAAGTCCATTGATGGCATGGTCAGGTTTGCAAAAGGATTGGAAAAAGTGAGATTATCAAAATTGGGATTAAATCTCCACATAATATATCCTCCCATACTAAATAAGATGAGAAAAAACAGCCCTAGTTGTCCCATAAAATTGGTAAGCCAAAAGACCGTGCTCTCCCCAAAGGCTCCTCCCCAAGTAAACTCAGACCTTCTAAATATAAATTCCAACAATAGGGAAAAAAATGCCATAATCACAAATGAATTTCTGGCAAATATCATAAATGGTATCAGCGACCGCCTGCGTACCAAGTCAAATCCTAATTTAACCAATAGTACCACTACAATCATTGATGGCAACCCAAATCCCCAATAAAAAAACATATTGGAAATGATGGCGCCGAGCCTGCCTAACCAGTTTTGCACATTTAAGTCACCTTGCATCAGCATACCCCAAGAAAACTTCAGCACTTTGTCCTGATCCATTTTCCAAGTGTACAAATAAGATACAAAAGCTATAGCAAGATAAATTCCTGCCAAAATCAAGACCACACCAAATAGTTTGGGCAGCCTTTCGTCACGCCAATTAAATCGGGGCTTGGCGTTTTCTTTCGGTTTTTGTTTTTTTAATGCCATAAAACAATAAAATCATCGGTTTTTAAAAATTGAAATACTCATGGTACAATCAGCCAACTTTGATATGTACACCCAAAAACAATATGGAACACTTTCATTACGTTTAATAGCCGAAGTAGTAATGAAATGCCAGAATTACTTGTTTTTGAGTATCATCGCTCCCTTATCACAGAGGGATTTAAGCCAATTGCAAGGCAAAATTACAAGGTAAAATTAACATATTATAATTTTTCGTAATATATTTTTAATACATTTCTATATTATTATATTGTATAAATATTTTCAATATATCTAAATCACTATATTTCTGATATAAACATAAGGAAAACAATGGATTAAGGTTCGTAAAAAAAATGTACTGACTTTAGTCACATTGTTGGTTTCAACTCATGGAAAAGTTATCTTTGCGCACCAAATCCAAATTTTCAACCATTTTGTTAAATTTATTGTATGACGCAATCTAATATTTTTATAGCCGGCAGCGGAGGTATAGGTCAGGCTGCAGGGCTCATTCTTTCTGAGTCAGACGTTATGGACGTCAATATTTATTTTGGAGACATCCATCAAAATGCCATAGATCAGGCCATCTCTTTTGTAAGTAATGGTTCTACCAAAAAAGTGAATGTTACGGGAGTACTGATGCCAACCGAAGGCAGTAATGAAGCCATTGAGCAAGCCCTAGAAAAATGTGACATCATTATGGACTGTCTTCCTGGCAGTCAGGCACCAAGGATGGCAGCTTTGGCCAAAAAACATCATTGCCATTATGCTAATCTTACAGAATATGTGCAAGAAACCAAAGATGTGATTGAAATATCTAAAGACGCAGATACGGCATTCGTACTTCAGACAGGTCTAGCGCCAGGATTTATCAACATATTGGCCCACAAACTTTATGAAGAATTTTGTGCAGAATATCAGGTAAGTATCGTAAACTCCATGCATATGAAGGTGGGTGCTATCAGTAGAAATGCTCCCTCTCCGCATTATTATGCGTTTACTTGGAGTCCGATAGGCGTAGCTACTGAATATCTCAAAGACGCAGAAATCGTCAGAAACTTTAAAAAAATCAATGTACCTGCTTTATCTGGCCTAGAACGCATCATCATTGACGGAGATGAGTATGAAGACAATTTTACTTCTGGCGGTGCCGCAGATTTTCCGGACGCATTTGCAGGTAAAGTAAAAGATCTTGATTACAAAACCATCCGATATCCTGGTCACTACCAATGGGTCAAAAATACCATGTCTACTATCATTAACGCTGAAAATAGAATCAAGGCACTAGAAAACATCATGCTAGAAAACATACCTAGCGTAGAGGATGATGTGGTCGTGGTATATGCGTCAGTGGAAGGAAAAGATAGTCAAGGTAGACTGAGACGTAAAGAAAAGTCTTACAAAATAAAGCCGAGTTATGTTGGTCATCAAAAGCTCAGGGCCATACAAACCACAACAGCAGCGCCACTGTGCGAAGTAGCTTACATGATGCTACAAAATAAGTGGAAAGGCACGATCTTACAAAGTCAACTCAAAACGGATGCGTTTTTGAATGGTCCGTATGTAAGTGCCATATATGGAAAGTATGATGAGTCAAAATAAAATAGTGGGATTAAATCATGCCAAAAAAAAATATCAACATCTACTTTTTATAGGCTGGATAGTAGGATTTAGTATAGAAAACGTGTTTGGATTTCTTCATGATAAGCAAGTTTTGCCACACTAAGCCATTGGAGACACTTGGTCTTGGGTAATGCATCAAGGCACAAATCTTTTAGTATCCCTTAAACCTTGTCTATTTACATAACCATTTAGTCCTAAATTTTAGGCTACTTTAACCCTATTAAATACTTTTGCTGCCATAAAATCAAATAGATGTCGATCTTTAAAAACAGACTCATTGTTAGCTTAACCGTTTTTTTCTTGACAGGAATTTTTTTACTTTTCGAGCATTTTAATGGTGGTGTTGTTTCGCATCACTTACTGGCAAGAAAAGATTTACCTGAGATATCTAATTATTGGGGCTTGTTGACTATCCCTCTATTGGCTTGGATTACCATTTCCTTAATCCAAAAGAGAAATGAAGATGTACAGTCAAACACAAGTAGGATAGCTCTTAATAGATTTATTTTTGCACTGATATACGGTATCCTTTTGACCTTGCTATGGGAATTCAAAGCCCAGCACATTTTACAGTATTTCATTTTGCTCCCTTTAGTTATTTCCTTTTTCAAGCCCATTCACTTTCCAGAAAGTTTATTGGGCTTTGTGATTGGAATGATCTATGCTTTTGGTGGAATATTACCCATAATTGTTGGGCTAGTCTTGTTGACGATGAGTTTTATCATCAACAAAACCACAAGGACAATACAGATCATGTTTCTGCCGAAATCAATCCATTAAGAATAATGATAGTAATTCTAAATAACTATAACCTAGTCATAAATATTAAAAAATTATCAGTTAAAAATTGATTTCTCTGAATATTGTACAACCAATACAAATAAAAGTATTTTTGCATTTCTTTTTGATATATTTACTTAAAACATAATTTTTGGACGCAAAAGTAATAGAGTTGATTTCTCTTTCTTTAGGGATAAGAGAACATAATGTAAGAAGTACTTTGGAACTATTGTTGGATGGTGCTACCATACCATTCATATCCAGATACAGAAAAGAAAAAACGGGAAGTATGGATGAAGTCCAAGTCAGTGATATACAGAAGCAATACAAAAAGCTGATGGACATCATCGATAGGAAAGAAAGCATCATAGCATCCATTGAAGAACAAGGCAAACTGACTCCTGAACTCAAAGCCAAAATCATGGCATCTTTTGATGCTAATGAAATAGAAGATTTGTACCTACCCTACAAGCGCAGGAAAAAAACCAAAGCAGATGTAGCTCGGGAACTTGGTCTGGAGCCTTTAGCAAAATTGATCATGAGTCAGCGAAATCAAGACATTGACGGTCAAGCACGGAAATATATTCATGATAAAGTTCCTACCATCCAAGATGCTATCCATGGCGCACAAGATATCATCGCTGAATGGATCAGCGAAGATCAGGATATCCGCGAGCGACTCAGAAATAACTTTAGAAAATTTGCGACACTGAGATCAAAGGTAGTACCCAAAAAAAAGGAAGAAGCCGAAAAATTTCAGGACTATTTTGATTTTCAAGAAGCGATTGCTAAATGTCCTTCACATAGATTTTTGGCAGTGGCGAGAGGCGAACAGGAAGGACTGCTTAAAGTGTCGCTGGAAGTGGACGAAGAACGAGCCCTTCAAATGATAGATAAAAAATTTATCCGATCCAATGGATACGAAGCAGATCTGATTGCGGCAGCCATAGACGACAGTTTTAAAAGATTGATATTCCCAGCAGTAGAGACTCAAATTATCAATGAGTTCAAAGAAAAAGCTGATGATGAAGCCATTCGGGTTTTTGGAGAAAACCTACGTCAGCTACTGCTAGCCGCTCCTTTGGGTCAAAAGGCTGTAGTGGCCATAGATCCGGGATTCCGTACAGGCTGCAAGGTAGTTGCTTTGGATGCCAATGGCGATTTTCTCGAATATAAAACGGTGTTTCCGCATCCACCACAACACCAATCTGATGAAGCCAAAAACATCATCAGAATGTTGGTAGATAAATACCAAGCTAAGGCTATAGCTATTGGAAATGGAACGGCCTCTAGGGAAACCAAAGCTCTAGTAGATGCAATACGGTTTGATCAGAAGATTGATATCTATGTGGTTAGCGAAAATGGAGCTTCTATCTATTCGGCCTCTGATGTAGCGCGTGAAGAGTTTCCTGAACATGATGTGACCATACGGGGAGCGATATCTATTGGTCGTAGGCTCATGGACCCACTGGCAGAGTTGGTAAAAATAGATGCCAAATCTATCGGTGTAGGACAGTATCAGCATGATGTCCACCAAGGAAAACTGAAAGAAAATCTAGATATGACCGTGGTAAGTTGCGTCAATAAAGTAGGTGTCAATCTCAACACTGCTTCCAAACATATATTGACCTACATCGCGGGCTTAGGTCCTGTGTTGGCAAAAAACATTGTACAATACAGAAGAGAAAACGGTGATTTTAAAGAAATCAAAGAACTCCATAAAGTACCTCGATTGGGGAATAAAGCCTATGAGCAAGCCGCAGGTTTTTTAAGGATTAAAAATGGACCTAATCTCTTAGACGATACTGGCGTCCACCCAGAGCGATACGGCTTGGTACAACAAATGGCAAAGGTGGCAGGAGTTAATTTAAATACCTTCATTGCTGATAAAACCTCCAGACAAAAACTGGTTTTAGATTCGTTTGTTTCAGAAGATGTTGGATTGCCTACCCTAACAGATATTATGAAGGAACTGGACAAACCTGGCCTGGATCCGAGGGGAGAAGCCAAACAGTTTTCTTTTGATGAGAATATCAGATCCATCGATGACGTACGAGAAGGCATGGTGATCCCTGGTATTGTGACTAATATGACCAATTTTGGGGCCTTTGTAGATATCGGCGCCAAGCAGGACGCGTTGTTACATATTTCGCAGATAACCAAGAAATTTATCCAAAATCCTGCTGAAGTGCTCCATCTTGGACAGGAATTAAGTGTTTCTGTACAGAGTGTAGACGCGGCTAGAAAAAGAATCAATTTGACCCTTTTGTTTTAAAATATAAGATCATGTGTAACCCAAAGATATCATTATTTAGCTTATTTGTGTTGTTACTTACGGGGACACTTTTTGTAGTAGGTTGCAAAACCGAAGGTAGCCATAAATCAGCTATTGAACATGCAGAAGTAAAAGACTCGGTTTCAACTCAAAGTAACTTACTTTCCTTCCACAAAAAAAATGGAGAGTATTATCAGCTAGAATGGCCCATTTTGTTGCGTACCAAATTTGAAGAAAAGTATGTAGATACCATGGGTATGGAAGTATCGCTACCCATTTTTACAGATACCCTAAAGGTTTTGGATGGAAAAATGGTGGAAGTTGAAGGATTTTTTATTCCTGTAAGCGAAACCGGAGATGATAAAATTGTCATAGTTTCTGCATTTCCATTTGCACAGTGCTTTTTTTGTGGCAAAGCAGGTGTAGAGTCTATAATAGATATCTTATCACCCAAAAAGGTAGGTCATCTAAAGTTGGACGCCAAGATCAAATTCAGAGGAAGACTTAAACTCAATCGAGACAACTTTGATTATCTAATCTATGTATTAGAAGAAGCGGAGTTGGTAGAGTGAATGGGTAACTGAATGTCACAATTGGTGAATGGCTACAAGACTAACTGTCGCTATGATTACATTTCATATACAAGGCTTTAACAAACTGAAGAAAGCATAAAACAAGTAACGGTTTTAATTGTTTGAATATGAATATGTCTTGGATGCAAGTGTACCAAATTTGTAATTTATTATGATGCAGCCATAGCGGTATTCAATAGTCCGCATGAGGGATAGTAGCGAACACGACCAAAGCGTAGCGACGGAAAGTAAAGCGGAAAGCCCGACCCGAAGCTGGCGGAGGGACATGCCCAAATTAAAATACAAATTGCAGTTATGATGTATATATAATTTAGTTTTTTAAAGTCATCATCTTTTTGCAGTTTTTCAAACTAAAAGTGTAATTTTGTTCTGTGAATAATTTTTTAAAAATATTAATATTCTTTGGCTTTTGCTGCATGTTTCCAGGTATGGTATCCGGGACACACAACAGAGCCGGTGAGATCACTTACAGACAACTGAGTGCACTTACTATCGAAATGACAATCACTACCTACACTAAAGGCAGTAGTACTGCTGCAGACCGAGATAGCCTAGATGTATCTTGGGGTGATGGTACCAAGGAATTTGTAAAAAGAGACAATAGCAGGACGCGTTTCGAACCCAATGATATCAAGATTAATTACTACATTGCTAGACATACCTATCCTGGGGCAGCTACGTATACAGTTTCATTTCTAGACCCCAATAGAATAGGTGGAATTTTAAACGTGAATTATCCCAATTCCATTGATATCCCATTTTTTTTGAGCACTACGTTCACCTTATTAGATCAGCAGTTTCAGGGTTTTAATAATTCAGCCATACTTTTACAGCCTCCTATAGATATTGGATGTGTCAATAAAGTTTTTACCCACAATCCCAATGCTTTTGATGCCGATGGAGATAGCTTGGCCTACGAACTGACTGCCCCTTTGGAAGGATTGGGTGTAGATGTGCCTGGCTATAAGTATCCGAACGAAGTAGGTCAAATCAGCGGTAACAATTTCACAATCAATCCTATAACAGGAGAAGTGATATGGGATAGTCCCAAGCTACAGGGCGAATATAACATAGCTATCAGAATAAAAGAGTACCGAAATGGCAAACTGATCAATGTCATCATCAGAGATATGCAGATACTGATCAAGGCCTGCGAAAACGAGCCACCCACTATAGAAAGCATTGAAGAAATATGTGTAGTAGCTGGTGAAGCGATACAGATACCTATCAAAGTAAATGATCCTAATACCAACCAAAAAGTAAGGATAACAGCTACAGGTGGTCCTTTTACCATAACTAATCCAGCGGTATTCAATGGGCCTAAGTTTTTTACTAGGATACCCTATGAAATGGAACTTTTTTGGCAAACAGATTGTAACCATATCTCAGATCAATACTACCAAGTGGTGTTGAGAGCAGTGGATAATTTCTATCCTGACTCCACAGGGTTGGCCACACTAAAAACTATAAGAATAAAAGTAGTAGGCCCTGCACCCGAAGCATTAATAGCCAAAAGCGACCAGAATAATGTAAGATTAGAATGGTCGTCGCCCTATGCATGCGAAGTCACGCGCAATGATTTTTTCTTGGGCTTTTCTGTATGGCGAAAAATAGCTAGTACCAGCTTCTTGCCGGATACTTGCAGCCCAGGACTGACAGGCTCACCTTATCAAAAAATAGCATTCCGTACTTTACAAAAGGAAAATGGAAAATATTTTTACTTGGATAATAATGCTGAAAAAGGAAAAACCTATTGTTATAGAATTCAAGCAGAATTTGCTAAAAAAACCAACACTGGAAACCCCTTTAACCTAGTAGAAGGACTTCCATCCAACGAATCGTGTGTGATTTTGTCCAGAGATGTACCACTCATCACAAAAGTTACGGTAGAAAAAACGGACCTTTCGCAAGGCGCTATCTTGGTAAAATGGGCTAAACCCCTCGCGGAGCAATTAGATACGATTACAAATCCCGCTCCCTACAAATATGAGATTTATCGAGATAACGGTATAGAACCATTACTTAAAATAGGTACGATAGATCATCCTTTTTTCAGCAGTGCCCTTCCTACAGAGTGGATAGACGAGAACATCAACACTGTAAATGGCCCATTAAATTACCAAATCCATTTAATCGCAAATGGAAATCTTACAGGTAAATCTGAAATAGCTTCATCCGTGTTTTTAATAATCAAGCCAACCGATAAAAAAAATGTACTCACTTGGCAAAGCAATACCCCATGGGCTAACATCAATTATAAAATTCTGAGAAAGAACACGTCAGGTAATTTTGACATTTTGGGAGAAACATCTAGTACCGAATTTGAAGATAATGGACTTATCAATGGGCAATCATACTGCTATAAAATAGAGAGCACTGGAACGTATAGAATTCCAGATGTAGAAGATCCAATCATCAACGAATCTCAAGAAGCCTGTGGTATACCATTAGATGATGTGCCCCCTTGCACGATAACCATTACTGTAGAAAATGTTTGTGACAGACTGCAGTCAGACATAGGAGCAGATAAACTTTATAATACTATAAAATGGTCGAGTCCTTTTTTAACGTGTCCTGAGATTGCAGACGATGTATCGTTTTACCGAATTTATTATGGAGAAAATATTACATCCGATTTGGTACTACTTGATGAAAAAGATGCCAATGGAGAACTGAGTTATATTCACTATCCTGAAAATGGCTTATTGGGCTGCTACATTGTAACTTCCGTAGATAAATCAGGAAATGAAAGTTTACCTAGCAACAAATTTTGTGTCGATAATTGTCCACTGTATATCCTACCCAATACTTTTACTCCCAATGGTGACGGAAGTAATGATGTATTCAGACCGAGAGTAAATTTATTTGTAGAACAAGTACAATTTCAGGTATATAATCAATGGGGAAATTTGGTTTTTGAAACCACAGATCCAAAAATAAATTGGGACGGTAATACCCTAAGTGGACAAAGCCTTGCAGATGGTACATATCATTATTCGTGCAAAGTATTCGAAAAAAGAGTTTCTGGCATTTCAGAATCCAAAAATGTATTAACTGGTTTTATTCATATAATTAAAAACTGATGTTTAGCGGAATCGTAGAAGCACAAGGTGTAGTCAAGGAAATTATAAAAGAAGGTAGCAATAAACACTTCAAAATTGAATCCGCATTGGCCAAGGAAGCGTATATAGATCAAAGCATTTCTCATAATGGTGTGTGCCTTACAGTGGTAAAAATTGAAGGCGACATTTACATGGTGACAGCCATAGAAGAGACCCTAATCAAATCCAATTTCAATGATATCAAAACAGGCGATATAGTCAATCTAGAAAGAGCTATAATGGCGCACCAAAGGATGGATGGCCATTTTGTGCAAGGACATGTGGACTCAACAGCAACTTGTAATAAAATTGAGTTGAAGGATGGCAGTTGGAATTTTCATTTTGCCACCAATCCTGAATTTGACAATCTACTAGTGGAGAAGGGTTCCGTATGTATTAATGGTGTCAGTTTGACGTTGGTCAATGCCAAAGCATCAGATTTTTCCGTTTCCATCATTCCATATACTTACGAAAATACCAATTTTTCTAAGATCAGGCTGAATGACAAAGTAAATATTGAATTTGACATCATGGGGAAATATATTGTCAAATACCTTTCGAAGTTAAATATGAGTGAGTAATGAAAGTAATGCAGGTAAAATATTTTAGAGAGTAGAGATATATGGACGGTTCCATTAACATAAACTCAAGTTTATGGTTAAAATAATGTTCACGTCTACATGTGAAAATATTGTTTCAATTTAAAATACAGTCAATTATTCATATATTATAATTATTTTTGTTCCATGGTTAAATTCAAAATTTTCTTTTTATAGTAAAGCGTTTTGTTGTCGTAACTTTCACCTTTGTGGTGTGTACAATGAAATATGATAAATCAAAATCAACATCTAAATATTTCAACATGGTAAAATTTAACAAATCACTGGTTATTTTTGGCGCTTTGTGCGCATTAATAGTGGGATTGAGCAATTCAGGATTGCATCCCACTTCAGGAAGTTCAGGGTATACCGGGGCACCCACAGACTCAAACTGCGGTCAATGTCATTCAGGTGGCAATCCCAATTTAAATGGTAATGTGACTATAGATGGTCTCCCTTCTACCATAACTGCGGGCGATACCTACCCAATCAGCGTCACAGTCACCAATCCAAACGGTAATGCAGTAAAAGGTGGGTTTCAGATGTTAGTATTAAACGGGTCTAACCAAAACGCGGGTACGCTTTCCAATGTCTCCCCAGGAACTCAATTGAGAGTTGCTGGAGGAAAGACCTATTTTGGACACGCCCCTGCTCCTGATTTTCCTGCGAGCAATGAATTGACTTTTACCGTGGACTGGACGGCGCCTGCCACAGCTGGCTCTGTTCCCGAAATCAAATTTTATGCATGTGCTGTCATTGCTAATGGAGCAAACGGCAATAGCAATGACCGTGTGGTCTTAACCAGTAATATCATACCTTTTCAGTCAGGTGCTATGCCATTGCTGGTTTCCATAAATAATGTGTCACCTACATCGTGCTCAGACACTAGTGATGGCGAAGCAACCGCTAATCCAACAGGTGGTACCACACCATATAATTATCAGTGGTCCAATGGGTCCACATTGCAAACCAATGTAACACTACCTCCAGGATTAGCAACAGTAACAGTAACGGACAATGCAGGTATGACCGCATCTGCATCCGTAAATATCACATCACCATCTGCCATCCAAATGGTTACATCAGGCTCTACAGTATGCGAAAATGCTACCAATGGTACAGTATCTGTTATCGCTTCTGGTGGTGTTGGAGGCTTTAGCTATAGCTGGAGTACAGGAAATGGCGGTAGTTCCGTTTCCAATTTGCCAGCTGGAACCTATACAGTTACAGTCACGGACTCCAACAATTGTTCTGAAACAGGCATGGCCACCATAGTAGAATCACCGCCAATCGTCATAGATGGTACCACTGAAATTGTACAATGTAACGGTCAAAGTACAGGTGGTGTCTTTACAACAATCAGCGGCGGAACAGGAAATAAAACTTATTTGTGGTCTAATGGTACTACACAACAAAATCTAAATAACAATGTACCTGCGGGTACGTACACCATTACCGTCACTGATGCTGCCCAATGTACCAATTCAGCGTCTTTTGTGGTCACTCAACCTGCTGTATTAAATGGGGTAGCCAATGTTCAGAATAATGTCAGTTGCTTCGCGGGAAATAATGGTACAGCTACAGTTACTGCTTCAGGTGGGACGCTACCCTACTCATACAATTGGTCCAATGGCCAAACATCTTCTGGAATGTCCAGTACCTTAAGCAATCTAACAGCTGGAAACTATACCGTGACCATTTCTGATACTTATAGTTGTCAAAAAACGGTCAATTTTGTAATCACCCAACCTGCACAAATCGTTTTTAACCCTTCAGTGACTAATGTATCTTGTTTTGGTCTAAGTAATGGTCAAATTAATTCAGGA
>Ga0075157_10001511_pt1 | contig 14460 bp, 11 predicted proteins | sample JI81BgreenDNA_FD_70967 | JGI IMG/M metagenome (GOLD analysis project Ga0075157, IMG submission 70967) | Wastewater effluent complex algal communities from Wisconsin, to seasonally profile nutrient transformation and Carbon sequestration -... | ecosystem: Engineered > WWTP > Effluent > Algae...
CGAATGTACCCAGCCCCCCCGTCCAAATGCCACCGCTACTGACCGCTTCGGCGGTTAGTTTTACCGTATTTCCACACTGAAAACGATCCGGTCCGGCACACAATTGACAGTCCTCGTAGGTAATGCGCACATTGTCGAAAAATACATTATCAGTGCCATCCATGGCGGCGTTGGTAACAAACCGGATGCGGGTATTGGCATTAGCCCAGGTTTGAATCGAAATATTGCCACTAGGCTGAAAGCTACCATCATTGGTAGCACCTGCATGAGTTGCTACGACATTCCATGTGCTACCTCCGTCCCCTGAAACCTCCACGGTTACCTGATCGCCGGCTTCCATTCCGTTACGACGATAGTTGTAGGTTAGGGTTGCATTACTAAGTGCGTTTGATAAGTCTAACGCTCGATAAATCGAACGATTGGTATTTTGCAAGCGCAAACGCAGGTCTGACAAATTAGTGACAATTCGTATGCTGCCCGCAGTAGGTAATCCACCGGCGTCGTCGCCTACCTCCGTCCAGTTGCCATTCCATGCGGTGCCTGCAGAGTAGGTCGTTGTTTGAAAATTATCAAATGGCTTTGGAGCACAAGGATCGTATTGACCATAAGCAGCCGTCCCAGCCATTAATACAAATAGCCCGCCCAAAAGCAGGTGACTTAAGGAATTAACACTCTGCCGAGAGAAAAGGATGGTATTCTGCCTATTCGCAGAAACTAAGGTAAAAAAACGTTTCATAAATGTCAACATCAAGACGGGTTGTGAAAGACAGAGATTTAAAAATGGAAAATGAACCTTACCCAAGCAGGTAAAGTTTGAAAGCCTAAGGCAAACTCAGAATGACAACAAAGATCACAACACAGGGCAATCCGGGCCATGTGAGACGCATCAGGTTTGAGAAATAGAAGTGGAAGTGCTCGCCTATTGAACTTGCCGCATAAGGCAACTTTACGAACTCAGGAAGTGTACACTCAGGTATTTTGACTATTCAGAAGCCTTCGGTCTTCCATCTCCGGATTAATTGATTAAAATGGTCGTAAATATGATACCAGAGCAGGCTGCCATTGAAAGATAGCTTTACCTACGGGTGCTCTTAAACAACGCAATAGATTAATCCTCAGAGGGATATTAACACAAAGTTAAAAGACAAGAATATGCGCTATAAGGCACATAAAACTGCTTTCAAAACATTTTGTGAATTAAAATAATCGGTTTCAGGCAGCAAAGGAAAGGCATGATATTGAGGCTGGATAACATATTGCACACCAAAAACTACATATACATGTAGTTTTCGATAAATTTAAATCAGATACCTTATTTTTACATGAACCGTTAGTAGGCCTTAACTTTTTTCAGATATAAAATGTGGGTAATAAATTCCTAAATCCAGATATTTGCAGGCGTTGTCATTACATTCGATCAACTACCTTATGCGCCCTGCCAAACTAACTTCAATGCTCGCCGCACTTGCCCTGATTATACTGGTATATGATCCAGGTAATGCACAGCCCTTCCACAAGGATACGGCAGCGGTAGCTAATTTGCTTAATAAGGCGCAAAAGGCACTGGAGGAACCAGAAAAAGATCTACCCAAAGCATGGAGTTATCACGAAGATGCGCTACAACTGGCACATCAAATCCAATACATCAAAGGCCAGGCTGATGTCTATTTCTGGGAAAATAAATTTTTCAAACAAGCGGACAGTAGCGTTGAACGACGTGTTAAGTCTCTACAAACTGCGGCGAATTTATATAGCACGAGCAAAGCCTATGCTTTGGAAGCAGAGTGCTATACACTGATACTTAAGTTGTACACCAACAAGGGTAAAAACAATGATGCGTTAAACCTGGCTCGCGCTATTCTGGCACGTGAATCCTATTTTACAGATAAAGGTAAATACACACCCATCTTTCAGGCCTATTATTCCATAGGACTATACCACCGGAGAACCTTAAATATAGATAGTAGTAACCTCTACTTCAAACACGCTTTGTCGGTATCTACTAAAGGAAAAATTGATTATAACAACGCCTATATATATTATACCTACAACCTGCTTTCAGGAGGCAAATATGGAGAAGCCATACTTTTGAACAATGAACTTAAAAACCGTAGTCAACGCGATAACAATCTCGAAGGGCAAATGTGGGCCTCCAGCAATCTTGGAACCATATACGGCTTTCTCAAATCGCCGCGAAAGGCTCAGGAAGCTTATCAGGAGGCTCTAAGGGCGCTGTCTGTACTCATGGATACAAAAACTGATGAACGTTATCCTTTTTATGCATTTGAATTCAGAATTGCAGCAGCAATGCACCATTATACAGTCTATCCTTCACGTGCGGCAGTAGATACCCTGGCTTTATTATACCAAAAGGCTAAGCAGTTAGCGCCCTGTAATTTTTGGGGCGGGGAAGACTTAATTACCTTTTATGCCGATCAGGGTGCCTTCACCTCAGCTTTAGATATGAGCGAAGTCATGCTACAACAATGCATCGCATGCACTGATACTCTCCACTACACACAAGTACTTGCCAAAAAAGCTGCTGCAATGATGAAAAAAGGTGACTATAATCATGCAAAAATAATTTTATATAAAATTAATACACTTAAACAAAATATAACCATTAATCCAAACCCCGATCTACTGGAACTACAAGCGCGCTTAGCAATCGCTTCTGGTAAATACCAGAAGGGTGAAATGCTTTTTGAACAAAGCATGGCGATAAAGGATTCCCTAGAGCAGAAAAGACTTGAAAGTATTGCATATCTGGCAGCCTCACTGGAGCAGGAACAACAACAAAAAGAAATTCTACATAAGGATAACATAATACTCCGCAGCGAAAAATCAATACAACAACTAACCGCAGGATTATTACTTCTGATTACTTCTTTAATGCTCATCATATTAATCATTTGGGGTATCAGGCTCCGGTATATGCGCCAGGTACAAAGCGTAAATATAGAAATAGAACAACAACTCGATGAACTTGTCCAGAATATCATAGAGACAACCGATGCTTTACCTGTAGAAGTTTATAAAACTATCAGGAGCCAGATTACCAGTATGTTAATAGATAAGACAAAAGAAAACAGCCTGAAAGCACTTCGTCTAAAACTCCAAAAACTTAGAACAGTAAGTCAACAACAGAATATTCTTAATAAAAAAATTAAAGAATTGGGTCAAACACGAGAAAAGGCTTTGCGCTCATTTAATTATACGGTAAGCCACGACTTAAAGGCCCCCCTTTCAAATGCGCAGCATTTTATTGATCTAATGTTAATCCATTTGAGAATATATCCGGACCCCATCATAGATAACTACCTAAAACACCTCCATACCGCCATAGAGAATATGAAATCCTTAATTGAAGGAATAAGAAATTATGCCCAGACAGATACAATCATCCTCAACTATCAGATTATAGATGTAAATGAAATCCTTGAGAGCATCATTTATCAACTCACACCACGCTATCCAGATGCTTCAAAATTGATCCATTGTAGTATACTACCAAAAATATGGGGCGATCCTTTCTTAATCAGACAACTCTTTACAAATCTCCTTGATAATGCACTTAAATTTTCACAACAATCCCTATACCCTAAAATACAGGTTTCAGGAGAAAAAAACGCTGAATTTACCAAAATCAGTATTTGCGACAATGGAGCGGGGTTTGATCCAAGTGCGGCAACACGAATTTTTGAACTCTTCTACTCCGCACATGACCGGAATATTTTTGCCGGCTCAGGTGTTGGACTGGCTATTGTCCGCCGAATTGTAGAACGACACCATGGTAAAATTACCGCAGCAAACCTACAAAATGGTACAGGCGCAATATTCGAGATTTTTTTCCCATCAAATGATGAAAGCATCTATTCTTGAATTTCACAAAAAAAACAAACACATGGTTCGAATTGCTCTCATTGAAGATGACTTGAGTTTGGCACAAAGTATTGAGATAACTGTTCGTCTACAACCTGACATATACTTTATTCTCCATGCACCCTCAGTAGAAGACTTTCTTGATCAACTGCCCACTAAGGCCAAGATTGATGTACTTTTCCTCGACATCGCACTACCGGGATGCAGCGGCGTAGACGCCCTTCCAATACTTCGAAGGAAACTACCCAAAACTGAAATTATCATGCTAAGCAATATTGAAGAAAGCAATATAATGTTACAGGCGCTGTTGCATGGGGCAAATGGTTATCTCAATAAAGACTTTTCGGTTATGCAACTCCCCAGCCTCATTCATACCTTTGCTAAAGGCGGGGCACTTTTATCACCAAATATGGCCAAGAAACTCATTTCTTACTTTCACCCATATAAAAAAAATATCATACAACAGGAACTAAGTCCTAAAGAAGAACAGTTATTAAACCTATTTGAACAGGGATTCTCTTATGAAGAAGCGGCACATGTTTTAAAGCTTAGTGTTGATGGTGTACGTTTCTATGTCAAAAAAATATATCGCAAGCTCAATGTTAGCAATAAAATAGATGCCATTAGGATTTACAAAAAAATATAAATGTTGTCCTGCCCCCCGCTATCCATCCGGTGGACACTGTCCCAAAAAGTGTGTCTGCTGAAGGCATTTATGTACCATTACAATTTCAATGCAATCAGTGGAGAAACCTACCGATTCCCATTGCTTTGTCAGGGTGCGTGCCGCAAAGTTATATTGCGCCAATATGAATAGGCTATACGGATACTGTCATAAATCTGGCAGGGCAAAAACGCTGACCATCTTCCAATATATCTGCCGCGCGCCATTGGCTAATACCCCCCCAACCCAAACCCACCAAAACAAAACAGGGCACCCCGGAAACCCGAGATACCCTGTTTTTCGTGACCACGACTGGAGTCGAACCAGCACATCCGTAAGGACACTACCCCCTCAAAGTAGCGCGTCTACCAATTCCGCCACGTGGCCATTTTGTAGTACATATATCGCTCTTTTTCAAAAGCGGACGCAAAGATACGCAAAGATCAGAACCATGCAAGTATTTTTTTAAGAAAAATTTATCAGCGGCATTCAGCGCCGCCGCACGCGGGTTTTGCTACTCCCGGACATTTCAAACCCTATTTTCGCCCACAAACGCAACTCCCGATATTAAACCGCCGTAAAAGTTTTTATTCTTTGTTAATTTGCATCTCCTAACACTGCTATTGAAATCCGACACATGCTGACAACTTCTCTCTCCCGCGCACCGCGTATGCGCAACCTGATGCCTTTTTTGCTGCTGATCGCCGCTGCCGGCCTTCAGGCACAATCGCTACCCCCTGAACTCCATTTCTCCGAAAACGGCAGGCAATTGCAGACCGGCGCAACGCCCGTCACCGGCTTTTATGCCCTCGACGATGTGCATACCCTTCAGCTTTGGTTCGAGCAATCCAACTACTGGACCCTGCTCACCCAAAACTATACCGCCGGTACCGATGTGCCTGCCACACTCATCATCGACGGCGATACCCTGCCCGCAAAGGTAGGCGTGCGCTTCCGCGGACAAACCTCCTACCAGGGGGTACAAAACTCCCAGAAAAAATCATTCAATATCTCCCTCGATTACGAAGACCCCGATCAGGAATACGAAGGCTATGAAACCTTCAACCTCCTCAACGGCTTCGACGATGCCACCTTCATGCGCGAAGTGGTGTACCACGAATACTGCCGTACGCATATCCCTTCGGTCAAAACCAATTTCTCACGCCTATATATTAACGGGCAGGACTGGGGCCTCTACCCCAACACCCAACAACTCAACGGCGATTTCCTGAAAGAATGGTTCCCCAGCAACAACGGCACGCTCTGGCGCGCCCTGAAAACAACCGGCACAAGCGGCGGCCCCGGCGGCGGCGGTACCGGCGGACCTTTCGGCACCGGATACTGCTCCCTCAATTACCTCAACACCCTCGACAGCACCGAGTATAAAAAATACTATACCCTCAAACGCACCGAGCAAGCCGAACCCTGGGGCGCACTCATCAATGTTTGCGACAAAATCGCCAATACCCCTGTCGCCAACTGGGAAAATGAATTGAATAAAATCATGGACGTCGACCGTTCACTCTGGGAACTGGCCTACGAAAATGCTTTCGCCGACGACGACGGATACATCAACAAGGGCGGTATGGACTACTATCTCTACTATGAACCCGAAACCGGCCGCCTGACCTTGCAAGAGTACGACGCCAACAGCGTCATGCTTACCTCGCACGCCCAGTGGAGCCCTTTCTACAACGGTACCGATACGCGCTTCGCCTTTATGTATAAGGCATTTCAGGTGCCCGCCCTGCGCCAACGCTACCTGGCCCACCTGCGCACCATTATCCGCGAAAATATGCAGGCCGACGACATCGCCCTGATTGATGAAATCGCCGCGCAAATCGGCCCTATCGTGCAGGCCGACCCGAAAAAACTCTACACCTACGCACAGTTTACTGCCGGTGTCACCACCCTGAAATCCTTTATGACCACGCGCCGGAATTACCTGCTCGCCAATGCAGAAGTAGCCGCCGCCGATCCGGTCTTTACCGGCGAAAGCCGCAGCGTCAATGGCGTAGCCGAAGCACTTCCCAAACCCGACCAAAGCATGCAGGTCAGCGTAAGCCTCGCACAAACACCTGCTGTTCAGAGTGTTATACTCTACTACGCCACCGGTATCACCGGGCAGTTCAGCCAACTAAGTATGTACGACGACGGCCAGCACAACGACGGCGCCGCCAACGACGGCACCTGGGGCGCCGAAATTCCGGCGTACCCGCTCGAAACCTATGTACGCTATTACTTTGAAGCTATTGCTGCCAATACCGCTCAAACCCGCAGCTACCTGCCCGCCGGCGCCGAACACGATGTGTTTGTTTACCGCGTACAAGCCGAAGTACTGAGCGCATCCGTAGTAGCCATCAACGAATTTATGGCTTCCAACACAGCAACCGTAACCGATCAGGACGGCGAATACGAAGACTGGATTGAACTGTACAACACCTCCACATCGCCATTCGATCTGTCGGGCTGGTTCCTCAGCGACAACCCCGATAACCTTCAGAAATACGAACTGCCTGCCGGTACCAGCATTGCCGGCAACGGCTACCTTATTGTTTGGGCCGACGAAGACGGCACCCAGACAGGGCTGCACGCCAATTTCAAACTCTCGGCGGGCGGGGAAGTAGTTTATCTCGTAGACCCCTCCGGCGCCATCGCGCAGGAAGTAAGTTTCGGACAGCAGGAAACCGACAAATCCTATTCGCGCATCCCTAACGGCACCGGTAATTTTGTAATTAAAGGCGCAACCTTCAATTTCAACAATGAAGGCATGTCGCCCACCAGCAATCCTGATGACGCATCCGTTCTTGTACAAATTCGCCCAAATCCGGCACAAAACTCGGTATTGGTTACCTGTTCCGACGACAGCGAGACCCGTTTACAGGTTTTCGACCTGCTCGGCCGGCCGGTTTTCAGCAATACTTTTGTGAAACAGACAAATCTTGACATCCAGGACTGGCCTGCCGGCGCCTATCAGGTTGTTGTCGGCACAGAAACGGCACGATTGATTAAGATGTAGCCCATGTGAAGTGGTTGTGAAAATCGCATTCTTGCAATCCTTTGAAAATCAGTATGAAAGCAACTATCAATCTTCGAATCCACCCAAATCTTGGTATATAAAGGCGCTGAAGCACTATGCTGGATTTTTCCCTCGATCAGGCCACCACTGAGCATCCCACACTTTGGCTGGTAGCATACAGTATGCTACTGGCCTTCTTGCTCAGTGTTTTGTTGGCCTTTACTTATGAAAAAACGCATCGGGAACTGCATGTTCCGGGCAATTTCATGCAAGCGATGGTGCTCAGCTCCATCGTGTCCACTACAATTATGCTGGCCATAGGCGACAGTCTGGCGCGCGGTCTGGGTATACTTGGCGCATTGGCCATTATTCGCTTTCGCTCCACCTTGCGCGGCCCGAAAAACATGATTTTTATGCTCGCGGGTTTATCCATCGGCATCGCTTGCGGCGTGTATGCGTATAATGTGGCGGTGGTGGGCACCCTGGGTTTCTGCACGATCGCAACGATTCTGCGATTTACGCCATTTAGCAAACCCAATAATTTAGTGACCCGTTTGCGCGTGCGCAGCAGCGGCGCAGAAGGCGTAAAACAAGGCGATATTGAGGCATTATTAAAGCAATTTTGCTACAAATACACCTTGGTCCGTTTGGAAACTGAAGCCCGGAGCGGCATTGAACCCAAAACAGAGTACCAATACGTGCTGCAACTGAAAACACCGGAAAGCGAAAAAACACTCAATAACGCCCTGATGCAGCTGGAAAACATAACGGACGCCACCGTGGATGTCCGCAACCAGCCGGAAGAGTTTTAAGCCTTATGCGATTCAAATTCAATGTTTTGTACCTCCTGTTTGTGGTGGGAGTCGGGGCTATGATCCCCTATGCCCGCAAAACCCTGCTTCACCCCGAAGAGTATTACGGCATAGCAGAAAATCAGGTGCGCTCCATCAACCTGCAATATCCCGTCGAAATCCGGCAAATTCACGTGGCGCTGGGCCAACAGGTCGATTCCGGCCAGCTACTCGCCACCTTGTACCGAACCGATTTGCCACTCAAAATCAATGAATTGACCTATGAAATCAAGGAATTAGACGCCCGCCGGTGGATAGATGTGCGACAGCTCAAAGCCGATCTGGAGCGCCTGCGCGCGCAGGAGCAGGAAATCCGCAGCGAATATGCGCTTGAAACCCGCGAGCTGGAAGGCGAGCAAAATATTCAGCAAAGCCTGTTTGCGGAATTGAAAAGTATAGAACGCCCTGCGGGCGAAACCCCGCAATCGGCAAATTTCAGGCAAAAACTCGCTGATCTGAAAACGCGACTTGATCTTGATTTGCAACAACTTGCATTGCTCATTCAACAAAAAGAAGCGCAAATTCAATCGGCCGAGCAGCCAGTTGAAATTACCATTGCCAAGTTGAAGAACGAACTGGAATTGCTGAAAAAACAGGAATCCGAACTGCAATTATTTGCGCCGCAAAGCGGCATTATCGGGCAGCTCGATTTTCAGACCGGCGAAAAGGTTTCGGCTTATACGGTAATTCTGAAAATTTATGGACAGCACCCCAATGTGGTGACCACCTACATTGCCGACGGACGGCTGGCGGAAATCAGTATGGGGCAGCAGCTCACCGTAGGCTCCATCAACAACCCCGAATATCAGCTGACCGGCACAGTCGTCGGCCTCGGCACCCGCGTCACGCTGTTGCCCGAACGCCTGCGCCGCATTCCGGAAATCAAGATCTGGGGCAGAGAGGTGCAACTCCAGATTCCGGCAGAAAACGAGTTTTTGCAGGGAGAAAAAGTAAAAGTAAATGGCCTTCCGGCCGCTTATTAATCATCGCATGCGCCCAATCATCTTTTTGCTCAGCCTGCTGCTTGGCTTTGGGCCAGGCGCCGCCGCCCAACTGCTTCCGGGCGAATTGTTGGCTTCTGCCGGACGCGATTACGCCACCCGGGCTGTCGATCAGGAATTGCAATACCTGAAAACGCATTCATTGGGGCAATCGCCCATAAAACGCCTTGAACTGCGCAGCGCCACGGATGAATTTTTGCTCATTCAACAGGAATACGCCCTGCGCATTACCCCCAACAATCCTTTGCTCATCGGCGCCCAGCAGCGCGTCCGGCGCTCGATGATCGCCTTTACCGAAGCGCAACAGCAAAATTACCTCAAAACCGCCCTCGAAGCCCGCTATAAGGTACTCGTGGAGGCGCATTTCCTGGCAGCCCGACGCCCCCTGCTCGACAGCATGCTGCTCATCCTTGCCGATAAACAGCGGGTACTGGAAACACAAATCGCAACCGGCCTTGAAAAAGACGTCGACGGTTATTTCCGCGCCGCAGAAGATGCCCTTAAAATTCAACAGGAAATCGCCGACATCGAGCGCAAAAACCTTGAATTAACAGCTGAAATTCAGCAACTTAGCGGTAGCAATGCTCGCCTGCAACTGCCCGCCGAATGGCCCTCCCCCATCGCGCCAACCTCTACGACGCTCCTTCCAACACCTGAACTGATGGAACGCGCCGCCCTGCTGGATTTGCAGAAACGCCGCGAACGCATGGCAATATTGGACAACCGGCAAATCCTCGATTTTATTCAGGTGCGCTATGGCAACCGCGACAAGGAATTTTTGGATGAACGCCTTTCCGTGGGCTTCGGCATTAACCTGCCGGTAGTTTTTTCGGGCAGAACAAAACGACAAACACTCCATGCAGAGACCCTGGAAGCGCAGCGCAAGTACAATATTGAAACGGAAATTCAGCAGGAAATTACTGAAAGGAAGGCCATTCAGACCCGACTTGCAGCCGAGCAATGGGAGAACACCCGGCTTCAATATGCCGAATTTCAGCGGCGGTTTGAACAAAAAAGACTCTACCAGGCGGGCGCCGACAACCCGCTTACCCTCCTGCGTATTGCCGAAAGCCGTTGCCGCCAGGCACTGCACCTGTTGGAGTTAGAAGCCCGTTATTGGGAAAGTTATTTGGAATACCTGTCGTTCAGCGGCGCACTGACCCAACAGCCGCTCCGGAATTTTTGCAGCCGAAGCGGCGAAATTTTTGAACTGAAATAACTACGCTTTCAGGCTTATCAGATACAAGTATAGCCACCACGAAGTGGTTGTAAAAACCATATTGTTGTATTCCTTTGAAAATCAAAATAAAAGAATTCATCAATCTTTAAATTTACCCAATTATTGGCATAAAATATACTTTTTTTAATTGATCTGTAAGTTTTTCCGGCCGCCTGCGAATAACAGGAATATTCCCAATGGAACAGCAATTTCTGACATACATTGAAGCGCATCAGGGCCTTTTGTACAAGGTTTGTCGCACTTTCGAGGCGGAGCGGGAGGCGCAGCGCGACCTCTACCAGGAGATTGTGCTGCAACTCTGGCGCGCTTTCCCGCGCTTCGACGGGCGCGCACAATGGAGTACCTGGGCCTACCGGATCGCACTGAATGTGGCTATTACCCAACGCCGACGCCGGCGTATGCCCACAATCGAACTTTCGGAACGCCCGGAGACGGCAATGCCCGATACGGCTGCCGGCCCCGATGCACTTGAAGTATTATATCGGGCCATTACGCAGCTCAACGACGCCGAAAAAGCGCTTATTCTGCTGCATCTGGACGACCTGCCTTACTCGGAAATTGCCGAAATCACCGGCCTGACGGAAAACCACGTGGGGGTAAAACTCTCGCGTATCAAATCCAAACTCAAAACTTTGATCCGAACATGAATACGCCAAAGGATGAGCACGACAGCTTTGATCTCCTCAAAGCGCTCTGGCAACAAGACATGCCGGAGCAAAAAGCACATTTTTTCACCCGGCAGCAAATTTTAGAACTTATGCAACAACAAACCACTTCCGCAGTACAGCAACTGCGCCGCAACCTCCTGCTCGAAATCAGTACCGCAACCCTTGCGATTATAGGCGCTTACGGGTTGACTCACTACATCGGCCTGCATTTTCAATGGTACATCTGGGCAATTTTTATCCTGATAACGATCGGCTATCACAGCTATCTGTATTTTCAGTTGCCCAGAAAGCAATCGCTGATGGACGGCAACCTGCTGCAAACCACCGAGCGCCTGCTTCGGCAACTCCAACCGATTGTAAGTATGGGAAAATGGGGTTCCTGGCTGCTCGCCCTGGTATTGCTCGGCGCTACCGCGTTGTTTACCATGCGAATGGAGACCCTGCAACAGCGCAGCATCGTTGTATTACTAGGAGCATTCGCAACCGTTGGCGGCTATTATTCGGTAAAAAATTATATTGATCGCCTTTACGGTCAATATTACCGTCAATTGCAGGAATGTTTAGCACAACTCAAAGCATGAGCGGCTCCCGCTCATAAACCTTTAACGTCTCGGCGCCACGCATGACTGTCCACATGCCGAAACACAAAAAAACATGCCCGATATCGAAATAAGTAAACCAGCGGCAAAAAGAAAAATGCAGCAGGTGAAAAAGCACCGCAATCACTGCAATGCCAATATTCGCCAATAAAAACAAGCTGCCGCGGTCGCGCTTTTTTATCCAGACAAACAACTCCATACCGCCCGTAACAAGCAAAAGACTGACAACAGCATGGGCTTCCACGACATGGAAATTAAGCGTCTGGAATAAAATAACGGCAAATACGATAAAATTCAGCGTATTCCACCATAAAAAGAACCTGCTCCAAAAAGGTCTGAGCAAGGGGCGGGCATGCAAAATGGCGGCCCGCTCCAGCGCAGCTACACTTGCCAGACTAAGCATCCAGGAAGGTAGTTTCCAGGCAAAATCAAGCGCATATAAAAATGCATGCCCGATGAATGCCCCCGTGAAGGTGGAAAACATCATCAGCAGCAAAAACGCCCGGATAAAACGAATCACCCTGCTGTCTGCTGTTGTACGGGCAATGCGGCGTACGGCATAAAAGCATACCGCGCCAATCATCAGGCCGGTAAGCGCAATTACCGGTTCGGAAATGCGAATTTGTCCAAGCCAAATATCCGGCTGAATCGTGAGTCGGAAGATCATCTGGCAAAGATGACTCTTTTTTAACGATGAACGATGAGTTTTTTACAGTCAACAGTTATCAGTCAGCAGTTATCAGTTATCAGTCAGCAGTTATCAGGAGTGTCATGCTGAACGATAGTGAAGCATCTGGCCGGGCGTGAGCAGTTATCAGTCAGCAGTTATCAGGGTTGTCATGCTGAACGATAGTGAAGCATCTGGCCGGGCGTGAGCAGTTATCAGTCAGCAGTTATCAGTCAGCAGTTATCAGGGTTGTCATGCTGAACGATAGTGAAGCATCTGGCCGGGCGTGAGCAGTTATCAGTCAGCAGTTATCAGGAGTGTCATGCTGAACGAAGTGAAGCATCTGGCCGGGCGTGAGCAGTTATCAGTCAGCAGTTATCAGTCAGCAGTTATCAGTCAGCAGTTATCAGTTATCAGTTATCAGTTATCAGTCAGCAGTTATCAGGGAGGTTGTCATGCTTCACTTCGTTCAGCATGACACCTCCCTGATAACTGCTGACTGATAACTGATAACTGATAACTGATAACTGCTGACTGATAACTGTTGACTGTACATCGTTCCTAAAATATACTATTTCCCAAAATTTCCCGTTATTTGCATCCGGAACGACAAACGAGCACACATCATTCATCGTTCATCGTTCCAATAATAATCCTCAAGCTGGTTTTCTGAGCTTATTTGATCCTCCCGATCTCGGAGAAGTACACGACTTTTTCTGTTTGCCATTGTTTTTGCGCGATCGCAACAGCGCGATCCCGAAATACGAATCATAACTATGCAGCAACCACTACACCAGCTTCGCCCGTTTTTGCTCCTGCTCGCGGGCCTTTTCCTTTCCCTTCAACTCAGCGCCCAACAAAGCGCAGAAATTTGCGATAACGGCCGCGACGATGATGGCGACGGACTCATCGACTGCTTCGACCCTGATTGCACCTGCACCGGCCAATGCGACAGCTTTTATTACACCACCTGTAACGCAGATTGCTACTATGTGGCCCCCTGCGAACAAATCCAGTTGGGCGTACAGTGGACAGGACAGGCCGAAACCGGCACCTACTCCACCCTTGTAGCCGGTGATATGGATGCCGACGGCATTCCCGACATTGTCACCTACCGCGTGGAAGCATCCGATATTTTTATCATTGATGGCGCTACCGGCGCCACTAAAGTGCAAATTGCCGGCCCCACCATTTATCCTGGCGGCACCTCGCCCGCTATCGCCGACCTCGACCACGACGGCTTCGGCGAATTGGTACTCATCGGCGCCGACCGCATCCTGCGTTGCTGGAACCACGACGGCAGTCTGCTCTATGAAAGTACCGTACAGGTGGGTTATGACCAGCGCTATCGCTTTTCTTCGCCCAACATCGCCGATTTCGACCACGATGGCTGGGCCGAAGTGAATGTGGGCAACCAGGTATTTAACGGGCAAACCGGCGCTTTACTCGCCTCCGGGGGCGCCAACCTGTCCGCAGGTGAACACCCTGCGCGCCGCAACAACGGCTTTTCGTTCAATGCGCCTGTGGCGATTGATGCCCTGCCCGATAATTTTTGTCCCGACTGCCAAGGCCTCGAAATTGTAGCAGGCAACCAGGTGCTGTCGGTCAACCTCAACACCGGCACGGTCAATGTGGTCGTGCAGGCGCCCATTGGGTACTCCGATGGGTTTACCAGCGTTGCAGATATTGATCGCGACGGCGACCTCGACGCCATTGTACAAGGGCGACGCTTCGGCTGGAACACCGTTTATTGCTGGGATATACAAACCTCCACGGTGCTGCGATCCTTCGCCCTGCTCAACAACTACGGCGAAGGCGCTTCCCGCGTCAATGTGGCCGACCTGAATGGCGACGGCAATCTGGAGGTCA
>Ga0075157_10001514_pt1 | contig 14415 bp, 9 predicted proteins | sample JI81BgreenDNA_FD_70967 | JGI IMG/M metagenome (GOLD analysis project Ga0075157, IMG submission 70967) | Wastewater effluent complex algal communities from Wisconsin, to seasonally profile nutrient transformation and Carbon sequestration -... | ecosystem: Engineered > WWTP > Effluent > Algae...
GAAATAATGCCCACTAGCTCGTCCTTAATCACCGGCGCCCGGCGGATGCGGGTATTCGCGAACAACCTAGCCACATATTCCACCCCCAAGTCAGGATTGACCGTAATGCAAGGTTTGGTCATAATCTCGAAGACGCGGACTTTTTTCGGGTCTACTCCGTAGGCTGCTACTTTATAGACAATATCCGTTTCTGTCACAATGCCATAGGCATCTTGTTCGTGGCGACGTTCCACAATCAACGCGCGCAAACACAAATCGTTCATCATCGCCACCGCTTCAGCTACCGTTGCTGAACCGCGAATGGTAACAACATCTGTGGTCATAATATCTTGGGCTTTCATCATCATTGTTTTTTGCTTACGGCTCATAAAGTCTACTGCGTCGCGATTTGGGGCTGTCCATTTGATTTGCGATCGTCATTAGGACTTACCCTCACAAACCCGGTTTCTACCAAAATTTTGGGTTTAGTAACGATAAATTCCGGGTTAGCAACCGGGTTTCTGAGAAATCGTGCATCGCAAACTAATCATAAAACCTTTAACGGCACTCGGAATGACAACTTGCCTGAAACAGCCCGTCGCAGCCCCGGAACCTCTGGAGTCCGCGATTTAGCGTTCAGACGGCAGGGCTGTTTCATTCTCTTGTAGGGGCCGTGCTACCCCTACTCCCCGTGCCGGCCCTCTTGGTCGGATCTTTGAGCTTGTTGGACTCAGATTTTCCAGCCCCAGTCTCAAAGAAGCAAAAGTTAACACAAACTAAGCAACTGCTTGCGCTCGCACAGATCCCCGCCTCTGATAAACTTGATGGCTGGGAGTGCAAAAGAGCACAAGGCACGCATCAGCAGTTGGGAGGATCTAGTTCGTGGACAATGTAATCGGTTTAGAGATTATCGAAGTAGTTGAGCAGGCAGCCATCGCTTCCGCTCGCTTGATGGGCAAAGGCGAAAAAGATGAAGCCGACAGAGTGGCTGTAGAAGCCATGCGGGAGCGCATGAACAAAATTCATATGCGCGGCCGCATCGTGATCGGCGAAGGCGAGCGCGATGACGCACCCATGCTTTACATCGGTGAACAAGTAGGTATTTGTACCCGCGAAGATGCCAAAGATGTCTGCAACATAGATGAATTGATCGAAATTGACATCGCTGTTGACCCCTGCGAAGGTACTAACCTGGTTGCTTACGGTCAAAACGGTTCGATGGCAGTTTTGGCAATCTCTGAAAAAGGTGGTTTGTTTGCGGCACCGGATTTCTACATGAACAAATTGGCTGCTCCTGCGGCTGCTAAGAATCATGTAGATATTCGCAAAACGCCCACTCAAAACCTCAAAATTATCTCTGATTGTCTCAGCCGCAGTATTGAAGATTTGGTGGTGGTGGTCATGGATCGCCCCCGACACAAAGATTTAATTAATGAAATTCGGCAAGCGGGTGCAAGAGTTCGGCTGATCAGCGACGGCGACGTTTCGGCAGCGATTTCTTGCGCGTTTTCTGGTTCCAACATCCACGCACTTATGGGTATTGGCGCAGCACCCGAAGGCGTGATTTCTGCAGCGGCAATGCGCTGCTTGGGCGGTCACTTCCAAGGGCAGTTAATTTACGATCCGGCTGTTGTAAAAACTGGTTTGATCGGTGAAAGCAAAGAGAGCAATATCGCCCGCCTGAAAGAGATGGGCATCACAGACCCAGACAAGATTTACAATGCTGAAGAGCTGGCATCTGGAGAAACAGTTCTGTTTGCAGCTTGCGGGATTACTCCCGGAACGCTGATGAATGGAGTTCGCTTCTTTGGCGGCGGCGCTCGCACTGAAAGTTTGGTAATTTCTTCTCAGTCGAAAACGGCTCGATTTGTGGATACAATCCATATGTTTGACCAGCCGAAATCTCTGCAATTGAATTAGTGATTAGTTAGTGGTTAACAGTTAAATGTTAACAATTAACAGTTAACGGTGAACAGTCACCAGTGATTAGCAATTAGCGATAAACTAAGAACTAATAACAGGTGACTGTTAACAACTAAGAAAGAAATAGTGACAAATCACAGATATGAATATTGCAGTCGTAGGTCTCAGCCACAAAACAGCGCCGGTAGAAGTTCGCGAAAAACTGAGCATTCCAGAACAGAAAGTTGAAGCCGCGATCGCCCAATTGCGCGGCTACCCGCACGTTCAAGAGGTTGCCATCCTCAGCACTTGCAACCGCTTAGAGATTTATATTGTTACCCGCGAGTCGGAACCTGGTGTGCGAGAGGTTATTCAGTTCCTTTCCGAATTCAGTAAAGTTCCTTTGCAGTCTTTGCGCCCTCACCTGTTTATTTTGCTGCACGAAGATGCGGTGATGCACTTGATGCGAGTGGCTTCTGGCCTCGACAGTTTGGTGCTCGGAGAAGGACAAATTTTGGCTCAGGTGAAACAAACTCACAAACTCGCCCAGCAGTACAAAGGTGTAGGCAGAATTTTAGAGCGCTTGTTCAAGCAAGCTCTCACAGCAGGGAAACGAGTTCGCACGGAAACTAGCATCGGTACTGGTGCAGTTTCGATTAGTTCGGCGGCGGCAGAATTGGCTCAAATGAAGGGTCAGCATTTAGCAAGCAGCAAAATTGCCATTATCGGTGCTGGCAAAATGTCGCGGCTTTTGGTGCAGCATTTGCTCTCCAAAGGAGCTAGCCATATTTCGATCGTTAACCGCTCTGTGCGGGGCGCCCTGGAGTTGGCCGGTCAGTTTAAAGATGCTCAACTGCACCTGTATCAGCTATCGGAAATGATGCAGGTAATTGCTAGTTCTGACTTGGTTTTTACCAGTACGGCAGCTACCGATCCACTGTTAAATAAAGCTAAATTGGAAGCGGTTTTAGATCCGAATCGCCCTTTGATGTTGGTGGATATTTCTGTGCCGCGCAACATTGACTCGGATGCAAACGAACTCACTAATGTGCGATCGTTTAATGTGGACGACTTGAAAGCAGTGGTAGCTCAAAATCACGAAACTCGTCGCAAAATGGCAATGGAAGCTCAGGGCTTGCTGGAACAGGAAGTAGAGGCTTTTGATCTCTGGTGGCGCAGTCTGGAAACCGTTCCTACTATTAGCTGTTTGCGGGATAAGATAGAATTGATTCGGGAACAAGAGTTAGAAAAAGCTTTATCGCGTCTTGGTTCGGAATTTTCGGAGAAACATCAAGATGTGATTGAATCTTTAACAAGGGGGATTGTGAATAAGATTTTGCACGATCCGATGGTACAGTTACGCGCTCAGCAGGATATTGAGGCGCGGCGGCAAGCGATGCAAACTTTGCAAACACTGTTTAATTTGGATGTGGATGTCAATCAGCAGTACAGCTAGTTTGTCATTGGTCATTAGTCATTAGTCATTAGTCAGTTGACCCGAAAGCAGGAGTCATATTATGCCCGGTCAATTACCATGAATAAAAATGCCTCCAACCCTGGCGGCAAAAGTATCATTCGGGAAGGTAAATTGCTCGAACATGATATAAGTTACAGCATATTCCATGTATATGTAGTACACACTATATTGTAGTAAGTAAGGTGCGTCGCCACCAGTTAATCTGCAAGTTCTATTTAAAAGGTCGCAGATCCGCACCCTACATATTAAAATTACACAACATAAATATAGCGGCTACTGTACTTCATCAACCTGGAATATGCTGTATCATTCAACCAATAACTAATGACTAATAAGTAATGACTAATAGGCGAATTTATCAATTAATTTTAGGGATTGTAGGGCTGTGGCTGGTTCTTGAATTTGCCTCCCGCATGGCTGCAGAAATTCTCTGGTTTCAGGAAGTTGGATATCTTCAGGTTTTTCTGTTAAAGCTGAAAACTCAAGGGTTGCTGGGGACGATCGCAATTGCTGTTTCTTCTGTCTTTTTGCTGGGAAATTTGGCTTTAGCCCGCCGCCTGCAACATCCCGCAGAGGAAATGAAATCGCCGGTTGTGGGGGAGCTATTCGCTTCACTGAGGGCGAACAACGCGGGGAAGAATACCGAGAAGAATTACGAATTACCTGTTGCTAAATCCCAAATAACCTTTTCCTGGCTGCTGTTGGCGGTATTCGGATTGAGTTCGATCGCAACTTTTATAGTAATTCACTGCGGGCTGTTGGCTGCAAACAGCCTCACCTATTTGGGTATAGCTGGCAATTTACCTGCACCGCCGGTGCAGTTAGGAATTGAGTCCATCCAGCAAATAGCCGTGCAGTTATTTTCTCGCTGGTGGCAGTTGGGCTTGCTGCTGGGGACAATGTTAGCTGTGGTAATTAAGCCTGATTTTTGGCTGCGGGCGATCGCCCTTTTTCTCAGTTTGGCGATCGGGCTGATTGTCGCCAGTCGCTGGACAAATGTTTTGCAATATTTTCACCCTATTAATTTTAACACGACCGACCCTCTTTTTCATCAAAATATTAGCTTTTATGTATTTATTTTGCCAATCTTAGATTTGCTAGGATTCGGGCTGACAGTTGTATTTTTGTACAGTTTAGTATCTAGTGCTTTAACATATTTGCTGTCGGGAAATAGCCTGAGTCAAGGGATATTTTTGGGGTTTTCTCGATCCCAGCAGCGGCACTTGTACGGGTTGGGTGCAGCTTCCATGCTAGCCGTTGCATTCCGCTACTGGTTGGGGCGCTACTCATTGCTGTATTCGCGGGGAGACGTTACTTACGGCGCAAATTATGCTGACGTGACAGTGCGACTGCCCTTCTATGGATTTTTGAGTATTGTGGCCGCGACGATCGCACTTTTGATGCTGTGGCAGGTTTACCAATTCAAAATTAAAAATGAAGTCCTAAAAAAAATTATTTTAGCCTGGGTAACTTTAACTTTTGTGGGAGGTTGGCTGCTGCCACAAATTGTGCAGAAACTCATAGTTCAACCCAACGAACTAGCACGAGAACAGCCGTACATTGAGCGCAGTATTGCCTTTACTAAAGAAGCCTTTGATCTCAACAATATCGAAATAAAAACATTCGATCCCGCCGGAAAACTTACTTATGCCGACTTAGAAAAAAATCAACTTACTATTAGCAACATCCGCCTGTGGGACAAGCGACCGCTGCTGCAAACGACCCGACAGTTACAGCAAATTAGACCATATTATACATTTCCTGATGCGGATATCGATCGCTACACAATCAAAAAGGAAAAAGCACAAAAAGGAGATTCGGAAAGTCAACAAGTGTTTCTGGCAGCGCGGGAATTAGATTACACAGCAGTTGCCCCAGATGCTCAAACTTGGGTGAACGAACACCTAGTTTACACTCACGGTTACGGCTTTACTCTTTCTCCCGTAAACAGAGTCGGTGTCGGCGGTTTACCGGATTATTTTGTCAAAGATATTGGAGTGGCAGCCCAGAAAGGAGAGACTGCTTTGGAAGTCACTAGCGATCGAATTCGGGCCAGTATTCCGATCGGCTACCCGCGAATTTACTACGGCGAAATCACCGATACAGACGTGATGACGCCCACAAAAGTCAAAGAATTCGACTATCCCAGCGGCGAAGAAAATGTTTACAATACTTACAGCGGTAGGGGCGGAATTGCGATCGGTTCTATATGGAGGCGCTGGCTGTTTGCTAATTATCTCAAAAATTGGCAAATGGCGCTTACCCGCAATTTTACCCCAGAAACTAAATTGCTGTACCGCCGAAATATTAACAAAAGAGTCCGGGCGATCGCTCCTTTTTTGCGCTACGATTCTGACCCGTATTTAGTAGTAGCCAACGCCAATCTTAGCAATGATGATATAGAAAAAGCCAGGGAGGACAATGGCAACAAAATTAAACCTGCACCCGCCGCTAATGATAAATCTCCCAACTATCTTTACTGGATTATCGATGCCTATACAGCAAGTCCTCGCTATCCGTATTCCGATCCGGGAAATCATGAGTTTAACTACATACGTAACTCTGTAAAAGTAGTAATTGATGCCTACAACGGATCTGTTGACTTCTATGTTGCCTATCCCTCCGATCCGATTATTAACAGTTGGATGGCTATCTTTCCCGGACTCTTCAAACCCCTTGACAAAATGCCTCCGGCTCTCCGCAAACATATCAGATATCCAGTAGATTTGCTGAGCATTCAATCAGAACGCTTGCTAACTTATCATATGGAAGACCCGCAAGTATTTTACAATCGGGAGGATTTGTGGCGAGTTCCCAATGAAATTTATGGCAGCGAACAGCAGCCCGTAGCACCGTATTATTTGATTACGAAACTGCCAACGGAAACAACAGAAGAATTTATTTTGCTGCTGCCATTTACACCAGTAAGCCGCAACAATTTAATTGCTTGGATTGCAGGGCGATCGGATGGTGGCAATTACGGAAAATTGCTGTTGTATCTGTTTCCCAAACAGCGATTAGTTTATGGCCCGGAACAAATAGAAGCTTTAATTAACCAAGATCCTGTTATTTCCGAACAAATATCTCTCTGGAATCGCCAGGGTTCAAAAGCAATTCAAGGAAACTTATTAGTAATTCCTATTGAACAATCTTTACTGTATGTGGAACCTCTTTACTTAGAAGCAGAGCGTAATAGTTTGCCAACTTTAGTCAGAGTTATTGCTGTTTACGAAAACCGCATCGTCATGGCAGAAAATCTTGAATTGGCACTCAAGGCACTTTTTCAGCAACAATCTACCAATAAACCGGCCATTATTCGACCTTTAGAAGGAACAGCGCCAGCTTTAAACAATGAATGATATCAATTTCCGTTGAACTCGTCATGATTGTTGACTGTTGACTGTTGACTGTTGACTAGGGGTCTGAAAACTGAATGGTTGAGTGTTAAGTGTTGACTCTATTTTATTATTCCGAGGCCAGCGAAAACGATATAAATTAGTGCGACTTCTGTTCGCTAGGATCGCGAATTAAATAACTTACAATTTTAATTGTTATTGTGGAAGTTATTTAATTCTCATTCCCTAGCAGCCTTGATATCCTGCCACCAAACATTGACATAGGGCCACATCAATCTCTCGTCTCCTCCAGAATCTAGTTTCACTGTCACCTCATAACGGTCAATATGCGTGAGTTCGCCAGTTTTACCATTCAAATAAAATTGTTTGGGATTGTCGGTGATAATTTCTACCCTTTGATTCAACAGCGGCAGCATCTGGGTAGAAGAACCCTGAAACGGATTTTTGCCTTTGATCGCATAGCCACCAATCAAAGATAAGTACATTAAAGCTAGGAAAAATACCGTCAATAAGCCCACAATTACCAGTGTTTTTTGTTGTGAAAAACTGGTATAAACGCTCCCATATCCTACGATCATAGTTCCCAAAAACAACAAATTTGGCAGGTACAGCCCATCTTCCAAAAACACGCTACCAAAAAACATCAGGACTACCTGAAAACCAAATAATGCCGCCACCCAACTCCAGCCAGTTAGCAACGATGCAGATAGTAGCCAATTCATTGCTAGAGTAAGGGCGATCGCCATTGCTATTGCCCCAAGTGGTGCTGCATAATCGTATTGTCTGAAGGGAAGAAGAACAAAAAATACTAAAGCATACGCAAAACCCGCAAAAGCCAGTGCTAATCCACTAATTATTTGGTTCCCGTTCAGCATGGCGAGGAATTTTTAGAACACTAAAGTGGAGCGTTCATCTTGTGTTGTGATAGTAGCCGTTGAAAATTCCCAGCGGACTAAGGCCAGAAATTCTAACCGTAGGGTGCGCCACGAGCAGCTTACCGCTATATTTAGGGGAGAGAACCGATTTGTTAACCAAGCGTGCTATCCCAGTTTCCCAAGGTGCAAATCAGCCACATCAGAAGGTAGAATTTTCAGCAAACTAGATTATTTAGGGTCGATCGACTTAACAAATTGTTGCACAGGCTGCGGTAGAGCCGGCACAAAAGTCTTTCTAAAACCCCTAACATCGAACACTCGCCACAAAATACCCACCGCTACCGTCAAGAAAAATAAGGCTCCCAAAAAATTGAACACACTAGACAGAAAACCGCTGTCCCTTTTTTTCGGAGGTGTAATATGTTTCATGCGATATACAGCCGGCTCGTAATCTATCGACTCCTCGCGATTGCGCCGTGGCGTTTTGGGCCGGGAACTCGCACTGCGCTTCTCAGTCAAACCCGTTTTATTAGTTTTAGTAAAACTGGTAGACGACTTCAATTCAGAAGCGCCGCGCGTCCCCGTTAACTTGCTAGCAGAAGCCCCCGTTTGGCCCACAGCAGCATCCTGAATTCTGCTGTTAGGGCGCTGAGTCGATTTGCGTTCGGCGAGGGTACGCATCAAAGTTTGCAATTGCTGAGTCGCCGCCGGCGGGCGTTCCCCTTTCCTCGCCCAATTTAACAGCATCGCCCCGGTAATCCCGCAGAGATTCGTAGCGCCTACAGAAGCCAGCCGCTTCAGCAGAGGCTGGCTGTTGGACACAAAAATCACCAATGCGTCCGGGTGTTCTTGAGCCAAACCGTAAACGCACTGAGCCGTCGCCACCACCAGCATTGCTGGCTTGCTTTGATTTTTGATCGAAGGTTCGAGAGCGCGGTGTGTTTCCTGAGCGTCAGTTGCAATCCAACCGCTGTCGGCAAAAAAGCGCATAAACTCTCTAGCTACTTGCTCTTGAGCTTTTTCCACCGCTTGCCCTGTCAGACGATCTATTTCGTCGTACACTACTTCTGGGATATAGCAAGTTCCCACCTTCGTATATTCTTGCCAAACTTGGGTTCGGCCAGTCATTAAAACATCTGCATCAAAAGTTACCAATACAGGAGGAAGTTGATTAGCCATGACTTTATCCTATAGGCTCAGATAAGTTATTTAAACTTAATCGATCAAGTTTAAACAAATTTTGGGTTATAAAAAAATCAACTTTTGGTAGTAGATAAATTGCCCTGGGCGCGGGTATTAATGGGAAATTAGTAGTTAGGAACCCGATCGCCCTTCAGTTCCCAGTTCGATCGCTCAATTCCTATATTCCACTAATTTACCGCAACCCAAGAGCCTATTACCAAAGATGCCCGACTACTGCTAGTTGCCAATTCCCAGACGGCCAGCCAAAGCCGGAGTCAACGGCAACAGCGCAGCAATCATCAAGAACAAAGCTAGCAAACCCAAAGCCGCGCGAGCATCGTCAGGCTCAGTCAGCTCGTTGAGGCTCGGTCGCTCCAGATTCCGCTGTAAAATCAGAATCACGATCGCCCAATACAGAGCCAAAGGATTAACTAAAGAAACGATAGCCAGCACCACAAAAGTCGCCAAAGTAGTGCGACTGGCTATTTTCCGACCGTAGATGGCTTGCACGATTCTACCCCCGTCCAACTGTCCCGCCGGCATCAAATTAATCGCCGTTATTACCAAGCCCAACCAACCGATAACTACCAGCGGGTGAACGTCAACAATCTGCTGCTGCAACGCCGAACCCAAAACCACTTTTGCCAAAGTTCCCACCAAAACCGAGCCCTTGAAAAATTCTGCGGGAATTTGAAACAAACTGCCGGGGTGAGACAGCAGCAAACCCGTTACCAGCATTAGCACAGAAACTATTCCCCCAGCCGCTGACCCGGCAAAAGCGATGTCAAACAAAACTTTACGGTTGGGCAGCAGCGACTCAAAACGGTCGATCGCTCCAAAACAACCTATCTGCAAAGTTGGTATAAAAAACGGCCAACTCAAGCCAACCTTGTACCGATTTGCCAGCACTCTGCGAGCAATTTCCCCAGAGCCTAAAACCGCCCAAATTCCGGCTGCAATTGGCAAAACTTCTAGATATCTAGCCGGCGAGTTAAAGAAATCGAAACCTAGCAGCAAACCGCCTGTCTCTAAGCTAGTAGCAATTGTTGCCAGCAGCAGCACGACTGCTAGGATTTTTTGAGACACGGTTGTTGGCTGCGGGTCGTTGGTGCTGGGCAAGATAATAACTACGGGCTTGTCGTCCTGATTTTCTACTAAAAATAGGCGGTAGCGATCGTTTAATCTTTCTTCCAAACTTGCCGTCAAACGTGAGTGTACTTGTTCTGGGTCTCCTCGGAGATTGCCTTTGAGAATTACCCCATCTTGATAGGGAATCGTTTCTGTGGCAAAGAAAGTATCAATTCCAAAGATACCTTTAATTGCCTTGAGGTCTTCCACCGGAACGGGAATTATTTCTGATTCATTATTCGCAGGCGACGAGGTGACGATCTTAATCGTTTCTGGGCCTGGTGGTCGCTGCGACTCAGGGGCTGAGAAAGCATCGCTTTGGGACTTTACCTCAGCAGCATCCGGCCGCGGCAGCACTGTATCAGATGCAGCCTTACGCAATTGCCGGCCCAGATAAATGTACAATCCCGTGGATGCCACTAGCAGCAACAATACCGCAACTAGATTGAGGTAAATTCCGGCGGCGAACAAACCAAAGAACAGCAGCCAGGGACTCATCAGCGCAACAGACTGCAACCAAGCCAAAATTCCCAGTTTGCCAAAAGGTCTGGCGCGATAAAATCCCCAACCCAGAATTCCCATAGCAACCAATACGAGCGCAATTGTTGCCGTATTTTCCGATGCAACTATAGGCATTCCGGTTGCTTGCGCCAATAGGGGCTTTAATCGGTCGATCGCGCTGCGGTCGAGTAATAGCATTAAATTTTGGGGAACATGAAATAGAGTTGTTGGGAACATATCCAAACCTGTCGGAAACTAGCCTGATTACTAAGGATAACCTCTGAGGGCTACTCGGCCCACAACCTGCTGTTGCTGTTTGAACATCGCAGGAGCTAGGCTATTGACACAATAGACTTTTTATGATATCACATCGGCTATAGCAAACCTATACCCAGAAGGGTAGCAGTGTCGATCGGTCAGAAGCATGAAGATTCGCCCAGTGTGGCAGGTGGGGCTTTTTTAAGGATTTGTTTCGGATGCCAGACGCCGAAAATAAAAACTCAGCTCCGACCGTCGCAGAATTCCCAGAGCCGACTGACTTGCTCAACCAATTGAAAGCGCGGCGTAAAAAATCCAGAGCGGACTTGGCAGACGTGGAGACGTTCTTGGAAATATTGGGCCCGGAGAGTTGACCCGTGTCTGCTGAAAGGATGCCGGGATACCACCTGACCCAGATAGGCAGTGTTTCGCATTTGTTGTGCGAAACAAAATGCGAAAAAAATGCGAAACAAATAAGGTTTGAGCCGCTCTCTCCTTTTCGGGAAAGAACGGCTCAAAGCATTGATGCTATTAGGTTTTATGTAACGGGTACGGCAGGACTTGAATCAAAGCCTCGCTCTTGAATTACGAATTTCCGTCGTTCTAGCCATTTTTTGCACCCACTCTGAAAGTCCTGTTTTTGATTTGAGCGAACACTGAGCGACTTGCTGTAGGCTGAGTACATCAGTCGAACTCAGCACTATCAGAGTAGGGAGCGAGAGATGAGCGAAAAATCTAATCCTGTCACTGCAAGTACCACCGCAGACTACCTTATTGGCTACGAGCGGATTCTAGACTACTTCCAACAAGCACAGAAAGAATGCCCCAAGGGCGTAGGGCTAAAAAGAGACAGGAAAGCGAGTGGTGGTTACATAACGTTGCAATTCAAGTTAGGTGACAAGCGGGTCAACAAGACTTGTGGGTGCTACTTGACCATGCAAGGTATCACTGATGCTCTGAGGAAAGCTCATCTAGTTGCTAGCGGTTTACAGTCCTTCTCTAGCGAGAGTCGCTTTTTAGCCTGGTATGATGATGTTATTTTGGATAAAAACGTCATCAAAAATGATTTGATAACGTTTGGTCAGGCGATAACAAAAGTAGAGAAAGAATACTGGGATGGACGCACTAAACGCCGTCAACAACGTGACAGGAGTAGTATTAGTCAGCAACGTACTTGGAGTGCCGTTTACGGTGACTACTATAAGCTGTTGCCACAAGATAGGGTCGTAAACCTAACAGATATTCTGTCCGCAGTTAACGGTAAAAAACAAGGAACCAAGTGCTTTAAAAATTGCTTGTGCGCCATGAAAAAGCTTGCTGAGACTATTGACAGTGCCGACTTATTGGGCAGGCTCAAAGAGATTGACGGTAGACAAACAGAATTTCGTGAAGACCTTCAAACTTTATCGGTTGATGAGTTTTTAAAACTTCGCGAAGTGGTTTTAGATGTTCCCAACAACAAACGATACCATTTGGAATCACGTAGGCGGTGGATGTGGGTATTCTCAATGCAGTTGGTGTATGGCTTTCGAGTTCATGAAGTTTTTGCGATTCAGAATATTGACAAGCCATTTAAGACGAAAGATGGTGTTATTATTCCTGCCTTGAATGAACCGATAAACAAACAAATGATTGCCGTAGTAGGCGAGAAGACGTTACTAGATACTACGACTAAGACGGGCTACAGGTTGTGTATACCCATGCTCCCTCCTACTCATCCTGACTTGATGGAATGTTTAGAAATCAAGTCAGGCAACTTGCCTGATGTTAGAACATCGTCAAACAATCCAAAGACGATTAGTGGGCTATACAGTGACCGCGCACAAACTATCTTAAGAAGATGGGATAAAGGCTTTACCCAAACCCACGCTTTACGTCACTTAGCAAATCTCAACGGTCAAATGGCGGGAATGTCTCAGGAGACAAGAGCTAAGAGTTTGGGGCATTCAACACAGATGAATGAAGGTACTTATAAAAAACGAGCCAATACTCAGACAACGATTGATTTACTAACTCAGTCCACAACAGAAGCTATTCCATTGGGTAGTGCAATTGGAGTGCTTAAACAGTTAGGAAGTGATGTGAAAAATGTCAAACTGCTAGCCGCTATTTACGGCATTACGCCCCACGAAGTGATGGAGTTGCTTGCCGAATAACTTGAAACAAAACTTTACAGTCCCTGTGTTGACAAGGAAGTGGAAGTCTGCAATCGTGAGTAACTAAGGAAGATTGATGCGCGGTTGACGAGCACTTGCAATGCTAGCCAAACCACGACTTCCCCAAACGTTCAGGTACAACGGTTGGAGCCGATAAATTATGACATTTTTAGACGGTTGTCTTTGCGGACGATCGCAACTCTTAATGATTCCCCGTCGCGAGTTGTTGCAGAAAATCGCATCGGCCGCTTTGCTGTTTTTTGTGCCGCGTTCTCAACCAGTCAATCTAACCCCTGAGAAATATCCCAAGTCCCAGTTTTGTATTGGTGACAAAGTAGCCGACTACTGGACTAATGAATTCGACAAGGAGTGTGTCGAATACGGCGAGGTGCTTGGTTTTTGCTGGCATCCTTATGAACAAACTTGGGCTTATCTAGTTAATTGGACAGGTGGACAAGGGCCAGACTCTACGTACCCCTGTTTTGACGAGCGATTAGTTGTTGGTGGTGACTTGAGGCTTGTCAGCCATGACTAAACCAATTGTCAGCTACCGTCGCATTGACCAATTAAAGGCGATCGCCTATGACCGTGGCTTCACCAATGAGGATGCCAAGCAGTTCGGGAAGCTTAGCAAAACTGCTACATGGGAAGCGCTGCTAGAACTGTACCTCGTTGACGGTGAACTGCTTGACACAGTGAATGTAGACAGTGTAGACGCATTGCTAGATATACCACTAGACACAGTTATAGGAAGTGTAGACGCAGTGTCTGAACTGCTTGACACAGCGATTGTAGACAGTGTAGACACAGTGCTAGACACACCACTAGACACAAGTGAAACAGTCGCAAGTAGTCGCAAGCAGTTCGACTGCTTGTATACCTTGACTGCACCACTAGACACAGTTCTAGAAAGTGTAGACACCCTAGATTGGACTAACGACGGTTCGTTCCCTGTGTGCGGTTTCACCCGCCAGACTTCCACCAGCTTTTTAGACTGGGTTGACCTTGGGCAACTCATCGCACTCGCACTCGCATCGGCGGGACTGCTTGTGCTGGCTATGTCTATGTGGCGACAAATCAATCCCCTGAATTTATTTCCCTCTCCTGTTCGCATCAACATTCAAATTGGGACAAAATTATGAGCTTACAACTGCGACTGTTTGGTGGTAATTCTGATGCTGGAAAACTCACTGCCAGCAACGACGGCGGACACGCAATCGACAAATCAAAAGTTCTGGCAAGCACCGACGCAAGCGTTATCACACCGCTAAATCCTGGCAACTTTTCCAGCATCCGCAGTGTTCCAGTTGTGCCAGCACCGCGCTATTTCACGAAGGAAGAAGCGGACGCTATGAAGGATTTAGCTAAGGAGAAAACAGACGGGGCAAAACAATCTAAGCGCGCCTATGAAGCACTGGCAAAAGTTGAAGAAGCCGATGCTAAAGTTCACCGCCATCACCGCAAATATGAGGGTGCTGTGGCCGACAGGGTAAGAGCATCTCAATCATGCTTGACAAAAGCACTTGAGAATTTGCATCATATAGTCATTGTTCATCGCAGCCCGTTTGATTTTTTGTCGCAGGCTACGCTGGAGAGTTGTT
>Ga0075157_10001515_pt1 | contig 14410 bp, 14 predicted proteins | sample JI81BgreenDNA_FD_70967 | JGI IMG/M metagenome (GOLD analysis project Ga0075157, IMG submission 70967) | Wastewater effluent complex algal communities from Wisconsin, to seasonally profile nutrient transformation and Carbon sequestration -... | ecosystem: Engineered > WWTP > Effluent > Algae...
GCAATCAGATCATGGGGGGCATGCCCCCCTTGATCTGATGATCAAACAGGCGGCATGAACGACAACCGGGATTAGCTTAGCTCAGCCGCCAGACTGTCCAAAAAGGCGGGACCACCTCAGAAATCTATGGTCGTGCACCGGTCTTTCCCGATGCCGCCAGCCAGCACACCCGTATCGAGCGCGCCCTTTATAAAGCACGGATGGCAGAGCTCGCCAGTATCCTGGTGAGCGCAGAGGCACGCAGCACCCAGGCCGAAGAATCTGTGGCCGAGGCCCTTTCAGTCCAAGCCGCGCGGCAATCGGCGCACGAAGCCGCTGCTGCAGAGCGCGACCTGATCCAGCCACTGGTCGAGCAGGGGATCGAGCCGGGGCTAGCACTGCTGCAGGCAGAAAACGCAGCGCGAATTACAGCGAATGAAGCCCTGGCTGCGAGCGCGTTACTGAGTCGCGCGCGCGCCGCGCTGGCCGAAGCGTCGGCCGAAGCTTACCGCATCCGGCATGAGTGGCGCTCCCGCGCCGCGGCTGGACTTGCCAGCGTGCAGACCGAGCTCGACGCGCGCCGCCAATCAACCCGGGCGTCAGCCGATCGGGTCTATCGCACCACCGTCCGTGCGCTGGTGGCCGGGCGGATTAACCGCGTGCTGATCACGACGGTCGTCGGGAGCATATCACCTGGCCAGCCGCTAGTCGAATTGGTGCCTACGCACGAACGGCTGCAGATAGAAGCGCGTATCCGCCCGCAAGACATTGGTCGCGTCCATATCAATCAGCGCGCCTACGTTGATATCACAGCCTATGACCCTGCGATCTATAGATCCCTTAGCGATAAGGTGACCGGCATTTCACCAGATACGGTTATCGATGAGCGCACCGGCGAATCCTTTTTTGTGGTCAGGGTATTAACGGACAAGCCTGCTGCGATTGACAAGCGCTGCAATCCGTTACCCATCGGCTCTGGAATGATCGCAACCGTCAAATTCCTCGGTGATAAGCGCTCAATCCTGAGTTATATCCTGACACCCTTTAACAGAGTGAAAGATAGCGCGTTCAGAGAGTAGTGTAACGTACCCAGCCGGTGGATTGGTTAGAGGATAAAGGTATTCCCGTGTACCCAAGGCGGCTCCCTCAGCGATGTTCGTCGAGGCGATCATGGACGCGGGCGGGATAGCAGTCAGCGTTGCTGATCACCCCGTGATTATCATTTATCTGCCGCAGAGCAAGGGACATGGCATATAGCTGTAGCTTCGTTGGTGCTAGTCGCGCCATAACTGGCGGGCCGGCGATGATCCGTCCTGGTGAGCGGATTTAGACAGTGCTCTGCCACACAGATATACGAGCGGGTAGTAAGCGGTGTTTTCAGGTCACGTCGACTTGAACCGCCCCAGGATTGCCGGAGGCCCTAACTCCTGAGAGGAAGTGCCGACGATGAGTAAGGCAGCCAACAAATTCGCGCCTGAGGTTCGCGCACGTGCGGTCCGGATGGCCCTGGATCACGAAGGCAATCAACCGTCACGATGGGCAGCGATTGTTTCAATCGCAGCGAAGATCGGCTGCGTTCCGCAGACGCTTCATGAGTGGGTGAAGAAGGCTGAGGTAGATGGCGGCAAGCGCGCCGGGGTGAGGTGCCTGATCGCCTCAAGGGGCTCGAGCGCGAGAACCGTGAGCTTCGCCAGGCCAACGAGATTTTGCGCAAGGCGTCGGCATATTTTGCCCAGGCGGAGCTCGACCGCCCGTTTCGGAGATGACTGCCTTCATTGACGAGCATCGTGAGGTTTATGGGGCCGAGCCGATCTGCAGGGTTCCGCCGATCGCCCCATCCACCTATCATGCGCGTGTCGCTCAGCGACGAGATCCAGGAAGGCTATCGGATCGTGCTCGGCGCGATCGGGATCTGGAGTCCGAGGTGCTGCGCGTCTTTGCCGAGAACTTCGGTGTTTACGGGGTGCGTAAAGTCTGTCGGCAGATGAACCGCGAGGGCTTCGCCGTCGCGCGTTGCACCATCGAGCGGCTGATGCGTGACCTGGGGTTGCAAGGTGTCATCCGCAGTAAGCCGGTGCGCACGACGATCAGCGACAAATCCACACCTTGCCCGCTCGACCAAGTGAACAGGCAGTTCCATGCGCCGGCGCCCAACATGCTTTGGGTGTCGGACTTTACTTATGTCGCGACATGGGCGGGCATCGTTTATGTGGCCTTTGTGATCGACGTTTATGCCCGCTATATCGTGGGTTGGCGGGTCAGCTGGACAGCACATGCCAGCTTCGTCCTGGGTGCGCTCGAGCAAGCTATCCACGATCGTCGACCCCTTCATCGTGGCGGACTGGTCCACCACAGCGACCGCGGCAGACAATATGTGTCCATCAAGTATACCGAGCGCCTCGCCGAGGCTGGGATCGAGCCATCAGTTGGCAGCGTCGGTGACAGCTACGACAACGCCTTAGCCGAGGCAATCAATGGCCTTTACGAGGCCGAGGTGATCCACCGGCGAGGTCCATGGCGATCGTTTGAAGCTGTCGAATATGCCACGCTCGAATGGGTTGACTGGTTCAACAACAGGCCGCTGCTGGAGCCCATCGGTAATATCCCGCCCGCCGATGCCGAGGAACGAAAATACACCATGCTGGACGACGTCTCCATGGCCGGGTAACTTCAACCAAATGGCCTCCAGCAGTCCCGGGGCGGTTCACTGCGCCGGTTCTGCGCTCATCAACCTCACCGGCACCAACCCGGCCATGGCACCACGCAGCAATTGCCTGCGCCGGGTATAATGCGGGCCCGTGCCGATCCTTTATCGCCGGGCAAGCGCTGCCACGATCGCCCCAGGCTGCGTCGTCTCCTTCAGGATCGCGAGCTTCTCTTCATCGCTCCAGCGCCTGCGGCGCTCGAAGGTATGCGCGGCAAGGCGTTTCGTTACCTTTACGACTTTGGTGACGGATGGGAACACAGCGTCAAAATTGAGGGCATTGCCCCGGCTGAACCACAGATCAGCTATCCCCGTTTGCTTGACGCAAACGGCATGCGTCCGCCCGAAGACTCTCGCGGCCCCTGGGGCTACGCCAAAACACTGGAGGCGCTGTCCGACCCCGCCCACGAATATCATGAGCAGGCGCTCGATATCCTCGGCGAAGACCACCATCCGCACGCCCAGCCGAAAATCGATTTGATCCACGCCCGGCTCCGGGCCTTCGCGAAGAAATGGGCACCACGGCAACGAAAGGCGAAATAGCCCGCGTCAATGCCGCCTTTCGTCGGCGCTTACGCCGTTCAGCACCATCCTCGCCGATCTGGTGCAGCCCTTGGCGACAGCAAGAGCAGGCTTTATCCCGTCTATTGACAATCTACTCGATCCATTCCACACGCGCAAGTAGCGAACCGCGCTTGGTCTTGGGGGGGCGATCGGCCACGAGCTGAACCATTCCAGCCTTTCGCGCCGCACGGGCTGCGCCTAGTGCCGTCGCGATATCCTCAAAGCCTAGCTGGAGCTAGTTGGGATCGCGGTTTTTGGACTTACGACCGAAACGGTGGCGCTTCAACGCATCGATGATCGACTGCAGCCGATCAATCTCTCTTTCGGATTCGCGCTTAGCGAACACTAAGTGAGCAAGCTTGCGGAATTCACTGAACGTCATCGCACATAACGCTTGGATGTCTTCCGAAAGGTCCGCTTCCATTAGCATGATGGGCATGAATCAATAGACGCAAGCCCCTTCAACCGGCAATCCGTGGCGTTATCAGGCAGCGTCCGCCGTCCACCCGGCACCAGTTGAGACCTTCGAGCATAGCGCTAAGGTGGGCTGCTGTAACGCGCATCCCATCGTCCTAGACGCTGGGCCACTTGAAGCCGATGGAGTCCAACCCCTTGGCCATCAGGCGCAGGCCGGTGCCGTCCCACCAAACCAGCTTGATCCGGCCCCCGTGGATTGCCCGGAATACAGATGGCCGCGATACTCATTGCTGCCCGTTGCGGCCAGCGCGCCTGGGCTTCTGCTTAAATCCACGGGCCCCGTTGCCATGATTTTCCGCGCGCCGGCAGCTGACATGCTCCGGCGACCAATGCACCAACCAACCGGCAGAGCCGGACCAAAATCGAGAAACTCAAGAAACCACTTGCGCAGCGGACAAAGGGCAGCCCATGACGACACGGCGTCTGGAGGTTGATAAGCCATCAATCACTGACTATACGGCTCGGCGCTTGAACACCCCGCCACAACGGGCCATTGACTCAACCGAGAGGCACGTGTGCCAATGAAATCAATTGCGACTAATTAAGAATAACGGGCACACATCGGGCGAATATGAAGAACATAGATCGATCATCGAGCACCAGTTGCCCCTTATAAGAAACACCATAATGATGAACATTCCAAACATGCTGAATCGGAACTGAATATGTGTGGCATCGTAGGTCTTGTCTCGAACAACCGTAATGAAGAATTTCATCGAGCGATCGATGTAATCGCCCATCGCGGGCCCGACGCCGGCGCTGTGCAGTGCTATCAGTACGAGTCTAGTCATGTCTATTTTGGGCACCGACGGCTCAGCATCCTCGATCTAACCAATGGAGCAAATCAGCCTTTCTCCTCTAAATGTGGTCGCTACAAGCTAATATTCAATGGCGAAATATATAATCATGTCGAACTCCGAAATCAACTTAGCTCAGGGGGGGTTTGCTTTTCAACGCGTTCGGATACTGAAGTTCTCCTAAATGGCATGATAACTCAATCACATGACTTTATTGCCAAAATGAACGGCATGTTCGCCTTCGCATTTCTGGATCTTAAATTTGGAAAATTAACATTAGCACGCGATCCTTTCGGCATAAAGCCCTTATACTATCATCAATCTCGTGAAAAAACACTGACATTTGCCTCCGAGTTGAAATCGATAGCAGCGCTGGTTGAACAAGACCTCTCACCTGACAGAGATCTGTTCACCGAATTTTTCTTAAATGGATTTCTTTATGAACCGAACTCAGGCTATAAGAACATTAGTAAGGTCCGGCCAGGGCATTTTCTTGAAATTGATCTGCTCAAACGGACTATAACCGAAAATGAATACTATGAGTCAGCAGGTTTGGACAACCAGAATAAATCAATTGCCGATGTTTTGATCGATCAGGTCAACCTAGAAGTCCTATCTGATGTCAAAACAGGACTATTTTTTAGCGGTGGCATCGACTCATCTGTTTTAGCCGCCTCTAGCCACACTAGACTCGAGGCGCTGTATGTCGAATACGGCCAAGAGAACATCGGTGATTCTCGCTACGTTGATTTGGTAGCGGATGAGCTAGATCTCGACGTTCAACGTGTACACCATGTAATAGACTCGGCAACACCACAAAATATAGTCGATGAATTCAACATCGTTGCAAAGGGCACCGAGGAACCCGTCTCCGACTATACATATATCGCGACTCGAGCAATATCTCGACAGGCTAGACAACTTGGCTACAAGGTTATGCTCAGCGGGATGGGCGGGGATGAATTTTTTGCTGGATACCCACGGCATCTAATTGCTAGCAAGTGGCATTTAACTAAGCGGATTGGACCATCGTTATCTCACCTAGCAGGTATTTTGAAGTATGCTCCATCCTGGCAGAAGCGATCTTCACGATTATCAAGCTTCTTGACAGCCAAAACATTTCCAGAAGCTTACACGAGCCTAGTCGGATATTTCTCACGGGAGGAAGTCGAAACAATGCTTGGCTCTCACAATGACTCCGTAAATTTCTATGAAAGGATTAACGAAGTACTGAACCCTGTCAGAGATCAGTCTCCATTACGCCAAGCCCTTAGACTTGATCGATTTGGATATCTATCACACAACCTCACTGTGACTGATCGCGCTAGTATGGCTGAGAGTATTGAGGTGCGAGTGCCGTTAGTGAGTAGCGCTATTGATAAATTTTCACGCACGATACCTGACAGCCAAATGTTAAAGTTCAGCACCGGAAAGTTACCACTAAAAAAATTCTTAAGTGACAAGCTACCTGCCAACTTAATCTCTCGGCCAAAGACGGGCTTCAATCCACCACTCGATGCGCGAATCGAAAAATTAGGGCCAGGTATATGCACTGAGCTGATCTGCACAAAGCAGATGTCGACCCAAATTGACATGGCTTTCTGTAGAAAATTGATTGATGATCATTTTAACCATCGTAGCAACAATACATACAAGATCTGGCAACTTGTATACTTTTCGCTTTGGTTAAACACTGACTTAATGAAGGCAAGCAAGTCATGAACCTTATTCAATTTATAGACCAAAAATATTATCAGGATTATACTGATCACTGGGATGATAAACTTTTCCGAAAGCGACTACTGCAATACATTGGCCCAAATAGCACAGTACTCGATGTAGGGGCCGGTGCGGGCATTGTCCGCGAGATGAACTTTAAGGATATAGCAAAACAGGTGTGTGGTATAGATCCGGATGAACGCGTAGTAGAAAACCCTTATTTACATGAAGCGCATGTAGGTTTAGCTGACAATATCCCGTATCCCGATAGCACGTTCGATGTGGTTTTTGCTGATAATGTTCTTGAGCATCTACCTAATCCACATTTAGTTTTCACAGAAATCAGACGGGTTCTGAAGCCGGGCGGCGTTTTTTTAGCTAAAACCCCAAACTCATGGCATTATATGCCCGTTATCTCGAGAATTACGCCACTTGCATTTCACCGCTATATAAATAAAATTAGAGGAAGAGAAGTCGAGGATACGTTTCCGACCTGTTATGCCGCAAACAGTCATTCAGCTATAAATCAACTGTCAAAAAAGACTGGGTTCACGCCAGTTTTCATCGAACGCCACGAAGGACGACCAGAGTATTTGAGAATGCTAGCCATCACTTATGTTGTGGGAATGGCCTATGAGCGAATTGTAAATGCCTTCAACAAACTCGAGCGCTTCAGAATTCTTCTGATTATTTGCCTTAGAAAGCCAGAATCATAATAAAGTGGATGGGCCTCTTGGTGAGACATATAGGGTATTTTTCATTAACTCGGTCGCTCCGTCGGATATTTGCGGGTCTTAGGAGAGCAACTTCTAACTCATTACGTTTATATCACACAGTACGCTATTTAAAGCCTATTCAGATATTAGCGCGCGTTCGTCGAAATTTTATTCGTTTACGTGCTGTCGTTATTTCAGTTCCTAGTGTGCGTGTAGAAACATCGCTTTGGAGATCATGTCCAAGACGTACGCCCAGTTTAGTAGACCGTGATCGATTCTGCTTTCTGAACATTGAGGCTAAACTGGATGAGGTAGGATGGGGCGCTGCCTCGATGACCGAACTTTGGCGCTATAACCTTCATTACTTTGATGACCTCGTTGCTGACGAAAGCGCGAAACGCAAAGATTGGCATACCTCACTTCTTTGTGATTGGATCGAGAACAATCCACCGGGAAAAGGCGTCGGGTGGGCGCCGTACCCTACATCCTTAAGAATAGTAAACTGGATAAAATGGAGTCGTAATGGTGGTGAGCTAAGTAAACTTCAGCTAGAAAGCTTAGCAACACAAGCTGAATGGTTATCGATCAATCTTGAATGGCATCTGCTAGGCAATCATCTGTTTGTCAATGCCAAAGCGCTAATATTCGCTGGCTTATTCTATGATGGCAGGGAGGCTAGTAGTTGGCTCAACCTAGGAGTTTCTGTTCTTAACCGACAAATAGGCGAGCAATTTCTTGCCGATGGAGGTCAGTTTGAACTTAGCCCCATGTATCACTCACTTGCCATGGAAGATTTATTAGATATCATCAATATTTACAATTCGGTGTCCATATCAAATCATCCTCAACTAATGGCCTTAATAGAAAATATTTACAATCTTATTCCTCGTGCTTGGCACTGGCTCACGACAATGACTCATCCTGACTGTAATATCGCTTTGTTTAATGATTCAGCGTTTGGGATTGCGCCTACTCCGATCGAGCTGGCAGATTATGCAAACCGCTTGGGTATTGAGCTAACTTGGCCTGCTAAGAAGAAGATAACATGGTTGAGGGAGTCGGGGTATGCGCGGGTGATTCAAGGCGACGCAACTTTATTTGTCGACATCGGCGAAATAGGCCCAGCCTACCTTCCTGGTCATGCTCATGCAGACAATCTGGGATTTGAACTCTCACTGGGCTGTTCAAGGATCTTTGTAGATACGGGTACTTCAGTATACGGCATAGGGGAGGAACGACTTCGGCAGCGCGGGACACAAGCTCATAACACCGTCTGGGTAGAGGGCCATAATTCTTCAGATGTCTGGAGTGGATTTCGTGTTGGTGCGCGGGCACTGCCCTTAGAACCCAAGATAGAAGTCGTTGATCAAACAGTTTGCGTGAAAGCAGGTCATTCTGGTTACTGTCGACTCAATTCAGGTGCAATACATCGACGTAGATGGGCTCTAAGTGATCATGATCTCACTATCTTTGATAGCCTGCCGAGGTTACAAATTCCATTATATGCAATGTATCATCTTCACCCAGATGTTATCATTTCGGCTATGGATCAAGTCAGCGGAGTTATGACACTTCCAACTGGGCGATCAATTGAATGGAGGGTTCATCGAGGGTCTTGCTTTGTGGAGGAATCAACTTGGCATCCAAAATTCGGCGTGGTAATGCCTTCGCGTAAGATTGTCGTTCGATTGACCAATGGTCTATCTGAAATAACATTTAGATGGGATTAGGCTGCACATGCACATCCTCTTTTTAACTGACAACTTCCCCCCTGAAGTGAATGCGCCTGCCACAAGGACATTCGAGCATTGTAGATATTGGGCTGATCGAGGTTGCGCAGTAACGATTATAACTTGTGCGCCAAATTTCCCACATGGCAAAGTACATAAAGGCTATAAGAATAAGCTTTATGGTGTGGAGTACGTTGATAATATTCGAGTTATTCGCGTTTGGTCTTATATAACACGAAATGAGGGTAGTATAAAGCGGATTCTTGACTATCTCAGTTTCATGGTGTCGGCTTTCATAGCGTCCTTTTTTGTGACAAAGGTAGATATCATAGTTGGAACTTCACCCCAGTTCTTTACCATTTGCGCGGCTAGGCTATGTTCACTCGTACGACGACGTCCATGGATCTTGGAGTTGCGGGATATCTGGCCAGAGTCAATTGTAACCGTTGGCGCAATGAAGCGCGGTATTTTGATCAGAGCTCTTGAATTCATTGAGCGGTATTTATACCGATCGGCGCATCATATTGTTGTTGTTACTAATTCATTTGTTGAACTAATTGTTGCAAAAGGGGCAAATCGTAACAAGATTTCGGTTATAACGAACGGTGCGAACCTCGGCGATTTGGAACGTGTCTCCTCGACCAACCTAAAGTTTCAATTAGGTCTCAATAACAAATTCATTGTAGGGTATATTGGTACCCACGGATTGGCGCATAGTCTTGAAACTATAGTCGATTGCGCTGCATTGATTCAGGAACGAAACATTCAACCTGAGATCCATTTTCTATTCGTTGGAGATGGAGCGCAGCGTCAAACTATTATGACTTATGCAGAGCTTAAGAACGTGTCCAACATAACCTTCATCGGTTCAGTGCCGAAGGAGCGCGTGGTAGAGTATCTTTGCTTGCTTGATATTTCTGTTGTTCATCTTAGGAAGGATGATCTCTTTAACTCAGTCATTCCTTCGAAAATTTTTGAAGCCATGGCACTTGGCATCCCGATCGCAATTGGAGTCGGCGGTGAAGCGCTTGACATTATCGAATCAAATGGTGCTGGGCGTGGGTTCGAGCCTGAGGACCCCGAGGGTCTAGCGCAATTGATCCAAGAGTTAGTCCATGAAAGAGGCGCGCTCGATCTAATGGCCAAATCAGGTAGAATAGCGGCATTGAAGTACAATCGAGAATCGTTGGCTCAAGACATGCTCAACGTTATTCGTAATATTGTAGGAACAAGGGCATGAAAAAGAAGGTCTTGCTAATATTCGGAACACGGCCGGAAGCGATTAAGATGGCACCGGTTTACCACGCTCTTCAGGAAAGAGCGCAATCTTTTGATGTTTCCTGTTGTGTAACTGGTCAGCATCGAGAGATGCTAGATTCTGCACTGATGACGTTCGATATTCACCCTGATTTTGACCTCGATATCATGCGTCCCGGCCAGGATTTGTTTTCTGTGACTGGTTCAATTATAACAAAGCTGAAAGATGTATTTAGCGCGTTTCAGCCTGATATTGTCCTAATTCATGGTGATACAACAACCACTTTGGCGGCTTCTATAGCTTGTTTCTATGCGCGTATCGATTTTGGGCATGTTGAAGCAGGGCTTCGAACCCACAACTTAGCATCCCCGTTTCCAGAGGAGTTCAACCGCAGGCTGGCCTCGGTTGCGGCTAAATGGCACTTTGCGCCTACACAAATGAGTAAGCAAAACTTGCTAGATGAGGGTGTTGCTTCCGAATCAATTCACGTAACCGGAAATACTGTGATAGACGCGTTAAAGTTTGTCCAGCATAAGCTTCAGTCAAATTATGAGTTTTCTCAGCAGATTGAACGCTATTTAGACAGTCAACTTAACTTTGATTGGCGGATTGACCGATTTTTGTTGATAACGGGTCATCGGCGGGAGAACTTTGGAAGGGGGTTTGAGGAGATTTGCGAATCATTGAGGCGTTTGGCGGGCATTTATGATGCCGTTCATTTTGTTTATCCGGTTCATTTGAATCCTCACGTTATGGGTCCGGTCCATGAACATCTTGGCGGGCTTCGAAATGTTCACCTTATTCCTCCGCTAACATATGAACCCTTTGTCAGGCTGCTTTCTGAATGCTATTTTGTTCTTACTGATAGTGGAGGTATACAGGAAGAGGCGCCAGGGTTGGGTAAACCGGTACTTGTTATGAGGGAACAAACTGAACGTCCAGAGGCTGTCGCTGCAGGCACTGTCAAATTAGTAGGTGCAAACTCGGATAGCATTGTCGGCGAAGTTGTGTCTCTGCTTGATAACGAACATAATTATGAGGCAATGAGCTTAGCGCATAATCCCTACGGAGACGGATCTGCGGCCCGCCGAATCGCGGAAGTATTGGAGAACGACTGATGACTATTCGTACCGTTTGTGTAATTGGTTTGGGCTATATTGGCCTACCTACAGCTGCCATTCTAGCAAAGAGCGGAGTGGATGTCATCGGCGTCGACATTAATACCCGAGCCGTTGATATGATTAATCAGGGGTCAGTCCATATTGTTGAACCAGGTCTCGATGCAGTAGTAAGGGATGTGGTTGTTAAAGGTCGGCTTCGTGCGAATGCAAATGTAGAGCCTGCTGATGCATTTATCATCGCAGTTCCTACGCCATTTAAGGGTGAGAATCATGAACCTGATCTCAGTTACATTCAGGCAGCATCCGAAGCGTTGGCGGGAGTACTAAAGCGGGGGGATTTGGTTGTTTTGGAGTCGACCTCTCCGGTAGGTACTACTGAGAAGCTGGCTGCCTGGCTGGCCGATATGCGGCCTGATCTAACGTTTCCCCATCAGTCATCGGACAATGCTGATGTTTGTATTGCATACTGCCCTGAACGAGTTTTGCCTGGAAAAGTTTTGGAGGAGCTGATTAGTAATGACAGGATCATTGGCGGCCTTTCAGATCGATGCTGTGTGAGTGCTGAACAGCTTTACAATCTCTTTGTTAAGGGCAGTTGTTTTTCGACCAACGCTCGAACGGCTGAAATGGCGAAATTGACTGAGAATAGCTTCCGCGACATAAACATCGCGTTTGCAAATGAACTGTCTATGATCTGTCAGGAACTCGAAATAGATGTTTGGCATCTGATAGACATGGCAAATCGTCATCCGAGGGTCAATATACTTCAGCCTGGGCCGGGAGTTGGAGGTCACTGTATCGCTGTCGATCCTTGGTTTATCGTTTCAAAATCGCCGAATGAAGCGCGACTCATTCGAATTGCCAGGGAAGTGAATGACTTTAAGCCAGAATGGGTACTGGAGCGAATTAACAATGCCATCGATTCTATTGTCGGAGTCGGTCGCCCGATAGTTGTTTGCTACGGGCTTGCTTTTAAGGCAGACATCGACGACCTTCGTGAAAGTCCCGCGCTAGAGATTGCAAGTCGAGTCAGTGAACGGACCGATATCGAGTTGTATATTGTCGAGCCTAATGTGGATTGTTTGCCACCTTCCCTACAGAGTGCTCATTTGGTTGATATCGATTGCATTCCATCAAATGTTGATCTGCATGTCCTGCTTGTTGATCACCGGGAGTTTAAGGTGATGGAGCGTCCTCAGGGGTTCGTAGTCGATACACGTGGCGTTTGGAGATGATATTGATGGGCTGTTCGGGCTATTTAGATGAAGGGGGTATGCAGCTTATTTGCGATGTATTTGGCAATGTTTTCACCTATGCGGGCCCGAGGTAGTATTCTTATGTATAAATTGACCTGCGAATGGGCGAGGCTGCACGCTTCACTATTGGGTCATGCTGCCTGGTTGTTTATCAGTTTTTTTGTGCTGGTGGGCTTTCCAATGATCTTCGGGATCGAGGCATACGGCAAGTTTGCGGAGTACACCGCTGTAACATTTTTAGTTCACAAGCTGATAGATTTGGTTACTGAAAGCAATATAGTACATAACGATGTTGAGAAATTAATATCGACTGCGTTGGTGGGTTCTTTAATTTTTTCCATCCCACTGTTGTTTGCCTATTATTTCTTTTCTTTATCCGCGGCCTATGTCGATCTGCTGCTTCTTGGCTCGATGATAGTGTCAAGTATAGTGTTTAATATTGCGTTTCAGCGCTGGTCACCGTTGAGGCGCCTTTGGTATTTGATTGGATTTGCGCTAGTTTCGGTTGCCGTTAGCTTCCTTTATTGGGAGTTTAACTCCCGTGACGTAGCGCTGGTTTTAACGACAATTAATTTTATAGGGGGATTTTTTGGAGTTTTGCTGATTATTCGTAGCATCAGGCTGGCAGAATTGCGTGTTCTGGGTGGCCGGTCACTTGTGCGAGTTTTGTCATCCTTTTGGAAAATGATTTCGTCTGTTCGGGATCGGTTTTTCTTTGCATCGTTTTCGCTATTCACCGCGTATGGGCTTCTTATCATGGCTGGCCCTCATCTTGAATTTGAGGATGTTGGCCGCCTTAAACTATTTTTGACATTTTGCACCGTTGGATTGTTTGTGACGCCGGTTAACCCCAAGGAGTTGTACCGCCTCGCCGCCGAGATCAATGATGAGAATCAATTGTTTGCTTTTTTTCGGTCAGGCAGGGCTTTGTATTTTGCCCTCTTCTCCGCGTGGCTTTGTTCTTACGTAGTTTTATTATTCTTGCTGCGGTCTGAAGATAGCATTTTCTTGGTCGCCGCGAGTGTTTACGGTTCCGTCATGTTTTCGGCGGTGATTGATAAAGTGGCCTTGTCGTTGCTTGGACTGGCGTTTTCGGCCCGGTCTATTTTGTGTTTTACCGTCATGGCTTGTCTTATGGTTGCATTTTTTGGAGATGATCTCGCTGACTTTGCGATCTGCGCAGGGTTTCTTCTGGTGCTGTATCCCATTTGCGTGCTTTGTGTATTGCGTGGTAAATTTTATTTAGCGGCGATCGTTCCAGTTGGCATGTCAAGCGTGTTTTTCATGATTTCGGTCGCTCGGATGTATGGAGTATAACGTTTTTTTGAGGCCTTGAGTTTTTCTCTTTATATCGAGTGTTGGCCGGGATGATATGGTGTCGGCTGGCGCTCTCCAACCAAAATGCGTGTCAGGGGAATGCCTCAGTTAGCCTGTAGTCAACGGTTTAATGGGTGCGCCTTTCGGCGGGCAATTGTTCCAGGCGTCCGATTCTTTTGCTTGGGTTTCAGGAGGCGCAGTCTTTTCCAGCTGCGTGGTCTCCTTTCGTGGATTTTGTGGGTCGGCGGAAGGCCACAGGTTTAAACGCTAGTGCTTGCGTCGACGTGAGATCCATCGCCTGGGGTCAGGTGACGGTCAATTCTGGGTTCCAGCATCGGCGACGATGGGTGGATGATCAGAATGTAACGTTTTTGATGGCAAATTTGTACGGAACCGTATCTTCTCCTGGATCGCCCGTCTGGCCGACGTTCGATCTGGTTAGATCGTTTGCGTATTTGAAGCGAACCGGCTTGCCACAGCGTTGAGCAGGTCCATCTGCAGCTCGAGTCTGCTTGTGTTGCCGTGGCAGAGACCCCGAGCACTGTGGAATTTTAGCGAACGATCATCCAAGGTCTGGCTGTAGAGGTCCTGCCATCAGAAACTGAGATCCGAGGTAGTTCCGTCGTTAGGATCTGGATTTCAACGAAACAGACTGAGGTGGTCCCGCCTTTTTGGACAGTCTGGCGGCTGAGCTAAGCTAATCCCGGTTGTCGTTCATGCCGCCTGTTTGATCATCAGATCAAGGGGGGCATGCCCCCCATGATCTGATTGC
>Ga0075157_10001518_pt1 | contig 14397 bp, 12 predicted proteins | sample JI81BgreenDNA_FD_70967 | JGI IMG/M metagenome (GOLD analysis project Ga0075157, IMG submission 70967) | Wastewater effluent complex algal communities from Wisconsin, to seasonally profile nutrient transformation and Carbon sequestration -... | ecosystem: Engineered > WWTP > Effluent > Algae...
GTAATTGTTGACAATATTTTTTTGATTAGATTTACTGCAGCATTTGGAATATTGTAAACAGTGTTATCGTAAACAGCTGTAAATGAATTCATTATTGAAATAATTATTTTTGCTATTTTTATTTTTTGCTTCAGATCCATATCTGAAAAATCATATCTGTCATACAAATAAAAATAAGTCAAATATAAATCTATCTTCGATTTGTCACTTGTTTCAAAATGTTTTCTTAAATCAGCAACTATGTTATCAAAACCTGATACATATTTAATGAAAAGATTTTTTTCAAGAAAGTCAATGATATTTTGTTCTAAAGAACATTCTTTTTCATCATCTTCATCATAATAATATTTCTTAAATTCTGAATGTTGTTTCTTTGACAATTCTTCTGAGAAAATGAGTCTTTTATGGAAAGAAGTAAAATATGGATTTTTCATCAAAGGAAAATCAATAAAAGAAGTGTAATCTTTGGTAAAATAAATGAAAAAATATCTATCAACAAATTCATCTGACAATCCATCATAGTTAGACTTCATAAGCTGAGTTCCAAGATTCAATATCATTGGATCACTGAGATTTTTACAAAACATAATGATCTTTTTTAATTCTTCTTTTGCGTAAATAAATTTGCCAAAACTCCAGTCAATGAAATAGAAAGCATCATAATTATCCTCAACAATAGTATCTAATCTTCTTTTAAGATAAACATTCTTTTTAAAAATATATTTCTCACCCATAAGATTTTCAAGATATCTTTTCATTGTAGATCCTAAAAGTGGCGTTCTTTTTGTAATTTTATTTTCAGAAGCAACTGTTTTGAGAGTAAATGTTCTTTTTGAATTAGAGATAAAAATTGGTATTTGTGGTCCTTTTGATTTTTTTTTTCTTATGATCTTTGGGTTAAGATTTGTTGAATTCATTGTTGAGTCAAATGAGTCATTTTGTTAAAAAGCTCATTCCTATCAAAAATCATTTTTTTTCATTGCTAAAATAATATTTTTATCGAAATTTAATTGTTTTTTTGATAACTATTCAAAAATGATTTAAATACTTCCATCAAGGATTAGTTCTTTTCAAATAAAAGAATATTCGTGACGAAAATAAAATATAAAATTATTGCATGACACTTGAAAAAAGAATCATGAAATAGAAAAAAAAAATAAAAGATGCAAATAAAAATAATTTCCTTTATCCATTCTTAAAAAATAATTTTAAGAACGAATGAATATGAATATTTTTTTTTTACTTTGTTATGAAATATCTTTCGCAATCATCATTCATATGTACTGTATAATTAAAATTCAAATCATAGTAAAATAATATTGCTGTTTCGTATTCAACTAACACTTTGAGATATTTTGAATATTTGTCAACAATCGGTATCTCTTTTCTGATATAATTTAGCGGCATAATATTTGTCCAATAACTCAATTCATCTTCTTCATAAAAATTACCTTTTTCCCAAATAAATTTATCATCTTGTATTTTGTAACTATCAAAAAAAACATAACATGAGATCTTTGGGTATCTTGAATATAATTTTTTTAGTAATTCTTTGAACAAAGTCAATACGCCAGCATGAAAAAGTTGATAATGTTTATCATATAGGGTAATGGAATTAATAGTATTATTATAAGTACGATTGTAAAAACAATATTCATCTTTTTCAGTTAAGAATGTTTTGTTGAAATAAATTACTTTGTTAGTATGATTACTATTTTCTATGGTAAATAAAAGTGGTATTTTTTCTTTTGACTCAATAAATTTTTTTTCATCTTCATTCAAAGTAACAACAGTTAATTTTTTTTTAGCATTAATAATTTTTTCAAGATCAGTTATTTTTTCAGAATAAATATCTATGATAGATTTCAACTTTTTTATTTCTTCTTTCAATTCATCATTTGATTCTTTTTCAATATCTTTCTTGATATCAACTATTTTACTAGAAAGAGTATCAGTAACAAACTTTTTAAGATCAGTATACTGTTCAGCCTGTAAACTATCGTTGGCTTTCAATTGTATTGTTTCTTCTTCATTCTTTTTTTCCAATGAAATTTTCAGTAGAGAGTTTTCTTGGACTTTTTCTTTCAGCTCTTCAATATATCTATTGTTCTGTTTCATCAAGATAATATTTTCAAGTAAGAGTTCAGTAATAATTTCTTTATTGTTCATTTTTGGATAATTTATCTATTGGTTGAAATATTTATCAGTAAAAATATTATTCTTCATTTTTTTTTGACAAAAAGATTAATATCTTTTATCAACATAATATTTGCTGATATTATTAAACCACGAAACAAATATAGATCTCTTATTATTAGATTTAGCACTACTATCGCCAACCAAAGAACAAATTTTTTTTCCTGAATATTTAATCAGGAGCATTACTGATAGGAATTTTTCCAATAAATGAAAAAAGTCGGTACTAACCGCTTCGTCCATGAATAGATTTTCTTTGAAGAATTATGAGAAAAATAATATCATGTATTATTTTCTTCATCAAAAATTATTCTTCTCGTCAGTTTGAATTTTTACAAGAAATAATTTTCATTCCAAAAGATCTACATGGAAATAATTTGAAAAGTATTTTTGAATTTTTGGAATTTTGCATTTGAATAACGTTGTTATCCCATTGTGCCATTTTGATGAAAATAATTTTTTTTTGAAAAGATCAGTTCTTTTTTTTATAGTTGAGATGATAATTCATATTTTAGGTAAATCTGGTTCAGGGAAAACTACTTTAGGTAAAAGATTAGCAAAATTAGATAACACTGCAGTACTAGATACTGATGATATCGATGATCCAAATTCTCTAAAACTTTTACCAAAATATGATTTCGAAACAAAAGAAAATATCGATAAATATTACGAAGCTCTGGTAAAGCTCGATCAAAAAGATATTGATAATTTCATAAAAAAAAATAAAAACAAAACAATAATAGTAACAGGATTTCTTTTTGATATGAAAATACCTATTGATAAAAAATATTACATAAAGATAGATGATAATGTGCATTATCGTCAATTTAATTTGAGAACCTTAGAAACTATTTGTGAAAAGAAACATTTGCTCAAAGAATTATTGAAGCTGGATCTATCAATGAAAAAAATAAAAATGTATTCATCTCATGGGTTGAAACTTAGAGGACCGTTTATGGCTCCTGATTTTATATGGAAGGATTTTGTTAAAGATCCTGAACAAGATGCTAAAAAACTAGGGTACAAATATATTCCTTCAGATGAAATATTCGAAGAAATAAAAAAAATGATTTAAAATCTTCACCCAGTTCAGCTGAAAAAATAGAAACAAAAAAAAAATACCAGCAATAGATTACCAATCAAATGAGAACAAAACAAAAGAATGACAACCAAATTATTCAGTGAACGATATGATAGTGAAATTATTCTGTGATGAAGATATTATGGTGCCTGATTATTTGGAAGATGATGATTATGTTCCAGTTCCTCTTGGATGTCGCTTTAAATAAATTATGTTTGAAAAATCAATATTTTAGTAAACGATATCTTGAATATCGAATCCTAAAAAAAAGAAAAAGTATTTTTAATTTGTTATGAAATATTTCTGGCAATCTTCATACATGTATCTAGAATATCTACAATCTATATCATAGTAAAATATTTTTGATCCTTTGTATTCAGATATTATTTTAAGATATTTTGAATATTTCTCCAGAATAGGTAAATCATTTTTGACTTTGTTGAATGGAATGATACAAATGAGAACATATGTCCTTAAAATACCGCTGACATAAGAGTATTCAAAACTACTATCTTTGATCTGATAGTCTGCAAAAATAATATATTCTGAAATTCTTGGATATTTTTCTGCTAAATTTTTCAGTAAAATATCCATCATATTCCACATACTAATATTCTTCACAAAGATTCCATTCTTTTTCCTGTAAAATCCATCTTCACAAATATCTTTACCATCATGATAATATATATGATATATCGATGAATAATCTAGACAGCAAAATGATAGAGCACTTACTTTTTCATTCGAACCAAATAATCTTGAATTATGAAAATATTTTTTATTTCCTTCATACTCAAGATTTATTTCACAACTTTCATGAAGATATTTTTTTTCATCTTCATTCAAAATAATTTTTGTTGTTCGAGAATAAATCTGTCGTTCTAGTTTTTCTAATCTTTTTTCAGTATCTTTTGCAAAAGAAACAATGCTTTCAAAAGAACGATCGTCATCTTCTGATAATAATTTTTTTATTTCGTCATTCTTTTTTTCTAATTCAATTTTCAGTAAAGAATTTTCTTGGATTTTTTCTTTTAGCTCTTCAGAATATTTTTTATTTTTTTTCAGCAAAGAATTATTTTCAAGTAAAAGATTGATAATGATATCTTTTTTTTCCATTTTTCTGATCAATGAATTACATATCGCAAAAGATACATATGTTCTTTTTTTAAGAAAAGTATGAAATCAATGTTTTCTTCTGATAAAAATATTGTCAGAGGAAAATAAAATCTTAGTCTAAAAGTTTACGAATATGATGATCTCGTTCTGTATTAAAATAATCACGAACTAATATCATAATTTCTTTTGCTGGAGAATTTTCTTTTTCATCAAGCATTTTGATAAATTCTTTGTTTCTTTTTTCTTTTTCTCTCAAAAATTCATCATATTTATCTAAATGTTTTTTGAGAAAGTTACTATGGGTTTCATATTCTTTTTTGATTTCATCACATATAGTTTCCAATGCTTCTTCTGATTTTTTTTCTATCAGATAAATGTGAAAAAGCCATGATTCTTTTGGTTCTTCTAAATAAATTTCATTGATACATTGTGTCTTCAATGCATTCAAATCTTCTAAAATACTTTTCATTCTTTTTTCCATCAAAGTATTATGGTCATTTCTTAGTTCCATTTTTTTTCTTGCTTTATCCATGAGTTCAAAGCTGTATTTTTTTGCATTTTCAATGTAGTCTTTGTTAGTGATTCCTTTCATGTTGAGGAAAATGTTCATTAGTAGATATTTCTTCTCATTTTGAATGCATCAACTAAATGAATACTTGACAAATGAAGAATGCCATTATCTCTCAATATGTTTAGCGATTCAATACATCCATAAGTTATGAACACAGATACAATTTTTGCCAAAATGCCATATGTTTTCATGATTTCTTCTTTATTGTCAAGAATCATTTTCAAAACAATATTTTCAGCTTCTCTTGAATAAAATTGTTGAGTAAACAAATAATATTTTTTTCTATCTGGCATATCATATTTTAGTAAATGAATATATATTTTATTCAACACTACTATTGAGGTGCAATAAAAAAAATCAATAAATTCATCTATTGAAATTATTTTTTCTTCCACAACAAATTTAAATATATTCAAAGAGTCACAAGAAATGATAAATTCCATAATTTTTTCTCTGTTTCCCAAAAATATATTTTTTTTGAATTTTTTGCAACATAGTTTAAATATTTTGAGATCATCATATCCTAAAATATCCAAAATAGGCAATGGACTGTTAGATGACTCTGTTAAATTCGCGAATTTATCATTTTTGTCAAAAAATTTAGACAAGGAACAATAGTCAGAATGTAATGAGAGATAATAAAAAATTTGATATGAAACATCAATATCTATTTTGTTTGGATCTATTTTATCAAGTATTTTCAAAAAATTGCTTTGACAATTATTTTGAGCAGCACAAAGTAAATGATTTTGTCTTTCGATAAATCTTATGTTTTCACGCAAAAAATCATATATTTTCTCTTCAGGTGATATTATTGAATACTCCAAAAGGTGATAGCCATATTCCAACATTTCTAACTTTCTGGTATTAAAAAGAAGAACTATCATCTGATAAATAATTTTTGCTTCTTGTTCAATAATATTTTTATCATCAATATTTCTGTAGTAAGTGAGAAATTTTACTAAATGAATATTTGTCGATCTTATGTTTGTTCTAGGATCGCTCAACAGTAATTCTAGTATTTTGATATTTTCTTTTGTCTTTTTTCGAGAGGCAAAACATATTGCTTTATTTTTCCCTTTCGATGGATCTATTTTTTTTTCAATAAGATATTTCACCATATCATAATTTCCATTCTTACAACAAGTTATCAATGCAAAATTATCTGAAAATTCCAAATGAAAATTCTTTGATATATTTTCAAGAACAAGTAATGGAAATTTACATTTTCCTGTAACAGATATTTTTTCAAGAGTTTTTTTAACTAACTCAACTAAAAAAATATTTTTCATGAAAAGATAATCTAAAGAACTTTTAGAAGAAAGAAAAAAATTGATGGCTGTTTTAAAATATTTTTCAATATTCAAAAAGGAAATAATGGAATTAGTAATATCTGGGATGAAGAGATTTGACATTTTCGCTCGCTGAAATAATGCATACATATTTAGGGGTTTATGATATTCATTTCTCTTTGAAAAATTCAGAATGAAGATAAGTATTCAATAAATATTCATCTTCGTAAAAAAAAATTTTCTTGTTTTGTGTAAAAAATCTTTCAAGAATGATTAGATAAAAGTTCAACAATTTTCGGATACTTTTTCTTTTTTGCCCATTCTAATGCATATCTTCCATTTGCATGAGGATCAACTGTTGGATATCTCAATAATAATTTTACTATGTCAATGTATCCGTATCTTGCAGCTTGACATATTTCTATTAAACCATCAAATAATTTTTTTATTCATTCAGGAGTAAATGGATAAAAAAAAAAAATGAAAATATTTTTCTAGATCTAAAATACTTTAGAAAATATTTACCAATAGCTTTCATGAAAAGAAAAATCTTTTGTCCTTTAGTAACAGAAATAATAATATCATTCTTAGATAGTGTCGCTGATTTTATCAACTTTTCTTCTGTCTCAAGTACTACAAGAATTAAGTTTTCAGAGATTGGGATATCTAATATCGATATTGCAGGAAGGATTTTCAAATCCATCATCTCGAAGAAGAAAAAAGAAGATGTCATATCAGTATTTTTAGTGAAGGAAATGATAAAAATAGATCAAATATTTGTTGAAATGATACAATCTTCAAATATTCACCAGATTCCTGAAGAGTGTAGTTTGTCAAATCCTGGAATTTTAGAGATGTTTGAAGAAGATAATCATAAAATATTTTCTATCATCAAAAAAAAATATTCTAAGCTATTTGACAAAACAGAAACAACCATGTTATCATTTGTAGTAGCTCATAAAGCGATAAAAAAAAAGCATCAAAAAATATTAATATCTGCTGTTGCTTCTGAAAAAATACCTCGTTCTTGCGAAGAGTATTTTATTTATGAATGTTTTAAAAGAGAGAATGACGAAAAAAGCAATATATCTGCTCTAAAATATTTTCTTGAAGAAAAACACTTTGACATCGATAACAGAAAAAATGAATTGATAAAAAAATCGATATCGAAAGACGATTTGAATATGTTGGACTATCTGTTCTTTTCAGAAAAAATTAATTTCTCTTTTGACATTCAGGTAATGATAGCACATAGTTCAAAAAATGCCATATTTCGAAAGAATGAAAAAGAAAAAAAGAAATGGATAGATTTTATTCTCAAAATGATATTCTCTCAAAAATTCGATGTCAAAGTATTAGAACTAGTAAATTTTGATGATAATATTTACTCAGAAAAAATCATAAGGAAAATATTTGAAGAAAGAAAAGAAATAGAAAATGTAGATAAATTTTATTTATTGGAAAAGCTAATTTACAGTAAAAATTCACAGTATGAAACATTGAAATTCATAATATCAAAATATCCTAACTTTCTTGAAAAAACATCTTCACATAAAATATGCTCTCTTATTTGCAGCAGATTTTTTGATCAGCATCTTGACATTCTAAATATTTTTGGTGAATCAGTTGTCAGGCATAAAAAATATGAATCGATTTCTTTGTTGGACAAATTTTATTCTTATTCAAATATTCATGATATTCGATCGTTGAAAATTTTTTCATATCAAGAAGTCATCGATTATGTTGTTTTAAATTCTGATGATGAAACTTTTATAAAAGAATTGAATGTGAAAAGAGTACCACTTTCGAGATTGATGAATGTAGTATCAAAAAAAAAAGATCTTGTTGAATATTTTTGTTCAAAAGATATTTATGTTGACAACAAGGAACTGAATATTGATTTATTTGTTTGTAAATGCATAGAAGATGATGAATATCATGAGGTAGTTTTAGTGTTAATGAAAAAGATAGGAAAATATTTTACGAATAATACATATGACTCATTGTTAACTAAAATAGCAGAAACCATAGATGAATCAGATTTTTCTCCCGAAATCACTGAAATAGTTAGAAAATGTAATTTGATGAAAAAATGATCAAGAAAATAATTTTGAAAATTATTTTTTTGATAAAAATAAAATGTCTTCTTCATAAATTTTCTATCATTTTTCTCAAGATTAGGGATACTTCGATGTAACCTCTCTGATCTGAAAGTTCTAGATACGTTTTGAGTTCAGATAATTGAAAATAATATTCTTTTTTCTCAAGAATTTTTTTTATCATGGAGTATGGCAACGTTCCTGGAGTTATATATAATAAGCTATTCAACAAATTAGTTAAGATAATATCTGCAGTTTTTTTAGTAATGTCAGGAAAAATATTCATTATTTTCCACATATTTCCAATTGTTATTAATGGTATTTGATAAACTATTTTCTCGAACAAATATCCCTGTTGATCTTTCGTTAAATTTAATTTTTTATTAGTGATTAACATAATGTATATTATGACTCTGTGAGTTCCTGTTACCCATGAATCAACTGTTTCAAATATATTTTTCTTTTTTTTTGAAAACTCATGATCAATCAGAGTATTCAATATTAAAATATCTGAATTTGATTCTACTTCATCTATGTCACGAAAGGAGCCAGCAAATTGAAGATTAAAAAAATTATTTGGTTCATAGTAAAATGAAAAAGGCTTTGTTGTTGATATATATTTCAGAGTCTCTGAAATGGCAGATAGATTATTTGTTTTGAAAAAAAATTTAGCAGACATATCTTTGCAAATATCATATGTAAAATTTTCATGAGAAGTCAAGAATTTCAATAATCCAACATTTCCTCTTTTTAGAGCTGTAATGATAGCAGACTTCAAATATTTTTCAGGATTTAGAATCTTTGAAGAAAAAAATAATCGGATAACTTTATCATTACTTTCATTCACAAAATGAAAACAGTACAAATCAATTTTGAATAATAATTTTTTTTCTTTCAAACAGAATTCAATTATCTCTGTGCTTTCTAAATATTTACTGAATACTTCTTGAACAAACAAAGTCAAAATTTGTCCTTCTTTTGAAAATCTCGGATCATAAAAAAAAATCTTAATCATTTCAAAATTTTTATTCCTGAGGGACAGAAATAGTGGATGAGTATTGAGGCTTTCTAATAAGACTCTTCTTTCTGATTTATCTGCATTTAACACATATTTAGAAAAAGCAGAAGATGTACTATTGGTTTCTTCATCAGACTCATCATCACTGTTTTCTCGATCTTGAATCTTACGTTCATGAATTTCTTCAGATATTTTGAAAAACTCTGTTGAATCATATTCTACTCTTGTGTCTTTCAACAAAAGTTTAACTATCTCAATATGATTATTTTTTGCAGCGGCTTTAATGGCATAATTCAGATAGTTAGCAGGATTTATTACTTTCAATATATTTTTCACCATTTCAATGCTGTATTTTTTATTTGGTCCTAACATAAGATGAAATATCGATTCTAAATATTTTTCATTTGTGATATTTCTCATATCTTTGAAATGTTTCTTGAAAGACAAAAAGGATGTTACTGTTTTCACCTCATCGAAAGAAGTAAAATCAAAAAAAGAAATAATAATGTTTGTTATGTCAGGGATAAATATACTGTTCATACTGATTGTTTTTTTTCAACAATGAAAATCGAAAATATTCTTTTCAATATTCATTTTTATTTTTGTTCTTCTTTGTTCTTTTTGATATTTCTTCTATTTTTTCTTCGAACAATAAACATAATTCAGTATTTTCGATTTTGCCGTGATATTTATGATGATGTTTGAAAAATTTAATGATATCTGAAATCTCCCAGATAGAATAGTATGACTCATGATTCAAAAAATAATTTACCATATCATAAATTCTATAGCGATCTGGTATCTCGCAGCATAAAACGATAAACCTTTTCACAGTGTAATTGCAAAATAGTGTCGAAGTTTTCAAATCAAAAACAGATGGATTGCTCAAAATAAAATCAAAGATAGAAGTCAAATCATTATATTCTAAAGATGATTCTCTTAATAAATTAGCAATGAAGTATGTTTTATAAAATGAATCGAAGCAAATGTTCTTATGAGTAATAATAAAAATAGAAATTGATTCACGCCCTTTATTTATCAATCTTTCAACTATATGCTTCATTTTTTTGTTAGAATAGACAACTTCATAATTCAAAAATTCATCCACCATACATTTATTACCATTCATGCAATTTCTGAAAAAAAAATCATCTAGATCAAAATGTTCAATCCATTTTTCACTAAAGATTATTTCCAATATTTCATGTAAAATTTTCTTGTAATAGTCATTATCAATTTTTCTGAAATTAATATTCTTGAAAATATATTTGCATTTAGTGAAAGAAAAACTTTTATGATTGACAAGAAATTTGAATAAATCCAGTTCATAGTTATTAGCTGCTAAAAGTAATATTTTTGTCAGCTCTTTTTCAATATCAGGATGGTCATATGAAAAAATATGTTTAAATATTGCAACATTTTTTTCTTTTTTGAATATTTCGTTGATAAATTTTTTTGAAAAAACAACATTCAATAAAGAAATATTAAAAAGCAGTTTTTGTGTTTCTAGATTTTCGTAAAAAGATAGCGATGCAATATTCAAAGAAAGTTCAACATATTTTTTCTTGTTAAATCTTTTGTCTTTGAGAAGAAGTTCAACTATTTTTTCATTTGAATTCTTACATGCTATCAATAGCGGTTAGTGTACTTCAAAAGATATTTAAAATCCTTGGTTTTTACTCCATCTTCCCAATATTTTGTGTAACCAATATTTTTATTTTCAAGTAATAGTTTGACTATGATAAAATGATTATTTTTAGTAGCTTTTTTGATAGCATAGTTAGAATAAATTTCTGGCTTGACTACTTTTAGAATATTCTTAATAAGTTCTTCACTGTAGATTTTTTTATTATTTTTAGCGTCGCCATTCAAAATGTTGAAAAAGATTTTCCTCAGAAACTTTTCATCTGTGATATTTTTCATATGAATGAAATTTCTGGTAAGGGATAAAAAATCTAAAATAGTTTTGACTGATCTTTGTTGAGTCAAATCAAAAAAAGAAATAATTATGTTTGTTATGTCTGGAATGAATATTTTTTCCATAATTGTTAATAAAAATAGCTTTCTTTCTTCGATGAATGTTGAAAATATTCTTTTCAATATTCATTTTTTCTTCAATATTCACGATAATATTTTATGTAACCTAGTTGTTCGTCTCTGTATATTTTGATAAGGAGATATACATCTGTGAAACGTTCAGGATCTATTACGTTTATTGTGCTATATCTGGGTAAATATATATGAGGAAAGTCAGGATCTTTGGTGAAAAATAAAGAATAAGAATGTTCAAAAAAAATGGATATTGTTTTAGTAATTCTTCAAGGAAATATGCTTCTACTTTAACATTATATCCAACACTATCATTCAGCAAAAGTTTGACTATCCTAATATGATTATTTCTTGAAGCTACTCTTATCGCTCTGTTGTAATTTTTGCTTGGATCTATTTTTTTTTATTATTGTTTTTACTATCTCGATGTTTGAGTCGTAAGGACAATCTGTTATTTTTTTCAGCACAACCTCAAGTAAATTTTTGTTGTGAATATTTTTCATGAAAAAAAAATCAAGAGAATATTTTTTTGAGCAAAAGAAAAAATCAATTATTGTTTTGAAATGGACAGTATTAGATGAATTGAAAAAAGAGATAATTATGTTTGTGATTTCAGGCAAAAAAATATATGACATTTCTTATTTTATTATTTTTAGTACAGAAGTAGAAGTTCTATTAAAATGATTTTTCTTGTTACCTTTCTTCTGATATGCGATAAACACATATTAATTTTTTCTTGATACTTCATTTCATCAACGAAAATAGTGAACAAATGAAAATGCCAAAATATCCTTTTTGTTCTCTTGTCTCAGAGATAATAATATCTTTTTTAGATTCAGTAGAAGATTGTACTTCTTTTTTATTTGTATCATCTCAAACAGAAAATATTTTGTCTAAGGTAGGATTTGTGAATATTTATTTTGCAAGACGAATTATTGAGAATATTTTGTCAAGAAAGAAAAAAGAAACTTCAACATCCATTCTTTTGCTGAAGAAAATGGTGGCAGTGGATAAAATATTTTTAGATATGATATCCAAACTTAAGATTGAGAATCTTGAATATGAAGAATTTGTTTCGTTGAAAAAAAACAGAGATCTCGGGTATGAATTTTTTAATTTGAGAAATAGAGAAGCAAAACGTTATCAAGATTGTTTTTTCCAAACAGGAAAGAAAGGGCTTTGTTTCATCAAATATAAAGTATTTGATTTTGAGAACCCGCTCATATACGGCTCTCATGTCTGCTTTAATACGGATTTGCTTGAAATATTTCAAGAAGATAACATTGAAATGTTCAAGATAATAAGTCAGAAATACATTGATGTTCAAAAAAATGTTGGCTTCGAAATATTTGATACATATCAGATATTACCAATAATATCCAGTACACTCAAAAACGACAATATTTCCATTTTCAAATATCTATGCAATGAATTCATACCTAAAATAACTAAAAGAAATTTACATCAAACAACAGAAAAATTCAAGGGGTTTCTTTTTTCACCGCTGTTCAAAAATGGGAGTATCAAAATAATAAAATATCTTTTCAGAGAAAAAATAATTTCTTTCAGCGAGATTGAGAATAATTATCTGTATTTATCAATAGCAAATGAAAAAACAAAAGTGATAAAATATTTTTTGAAATATGTTACTGAAAATAGAGTTCTGAAAAAAATATCAAAAAAAGTTATGACAAAATATTTATTTCCTGAAACTAAAGATCTTTCTTCGATGAATGAATGGAAAGATATTTTTGATGAAGTCAAGAAAAAAAAAAGATCGATATCCATTTTTTCTGAATATCATTTCCTGAATGAGATAATGAGAGATCGTGTTCTCCAATTCAGCACAGTCAAAAAAAAAACTAAACTGCTTACTGCTTATCAATCTATGAGAAAAGCAATTAAGAATTTTGATTCATTTACAGCAGATGAAATAGCTCGTAAATCGAATCTTTTTCAAGGAAGCAATTACAGAAGTATTTACCATCTCCTCAAGAATCGAACTTTTTTTGATAAATATCCAAATATATTAGATCTTTTGTCATCTTCTGTATATTTTTCGGGATTGTACAAAAATAAGAAACTATTGTATCATTTTTACTCATTCATAGGAAGAAAGAAAATAAAATCGTTATCTATCTTTTCCTATGAAGAAGTTTTTAGTTACATAGTTGAAAATATACCTGACATTTATTTTATCAAAAAAGTAGTAGTTGTAGATGAAATATCTTATGCCCTTTTCAAGATTGTTGTTGAAAAGGGATTCAAAGATATTATTGAATTTTTCTCAGAAAAAAAAATAACTAAAGTACCTTTGGACGATTTCATTTCAGGTGTATTCTTTGATAAAATCATAAATCCTGTAATAGAGAAAAAATATTTCAAAGCAGTTTACAATATTATCACAAATAAAGGAATTGATGAAGAAAACAGTTCTCCTCTCTTTCTGAAAGTTTTTATCTCAATTTCAGATGTAATTTCAACCAATACTAAAATATATGAAGAAAATTCTAAAATTGTGAATTCTATTTTGAACAAATGCTGGGAAAATATTCATTCTGATGAAAAAAAAATTTTGTTAGAAAAATTTATCAAGGGAGGACTTCTTTTGTTGTTGAAAATTATTTCTCCAGAAATTCTGCCTGAACATTCTAAAAAGATAAACAAGGGAAATGATGAATTTTTGGGATATTCATTATCCGGAGAGTTATGCAATATTTTACATTGAGTAAGATGATAAAAAATATTTTCTTTTGACATTGATGAGATTCAACAAAGTCAAAAACAAAAAAATTATTTCTTTTCTTTTATTATTTTATTTACCATGACAAGGAACCTGTACTTGCCGAAACTACTAAATCCTTTTTTCAGTAAAGAAAGTTCATCCAAATCAAACATATTTTTTTTTTGCAATAATAATTTAGTCACTAATTCATCGCAAATACTATCAACACATGGCATTTTCTTAAATTTTG